>Ga0209465_10001419_pt1 | contig 10698 bp, 11 predicted proteins | sample PanSoiPlot1MoBio_FD_188321 | JGI IMG/M metagenome (GOLD analysis project Ga0209465, IMG submission 188321) | Tropical forest soil microbial communities from Panama analyzed to predict greenhouse gas emissions - Panama Soil Plot 1 MoBio (SPAdes)... | ecosystem: Environmental > Terrestrial > Soil...
GTAGTGGCTGCCCTGATCGGAATATTCGCCGGAATATTCCTCCATTGGATGACTGGCTAAGGCGCGGCGGATTGCGGCGAATATCGCCAAGCTGCCGGAGCTAGTGCGGGCAAATGAAAATCTACTCACATGGCAAGTAGTGGCATTGCGCTCCGGTGACATCAATGCCGCCGCTATGGATTTCGGGTCTGGAGGAAGGCCCCGGCTCTCCCGTGAGTACGGGTCGTGGGGTAGGAAGCGGCGCTACGGCGAATACGGGTGGTGGGGAAGGCACTGGCTCTGCCGCAAATGACGGTCGCGAATGCACGCGCACTGTTCCGAATGTCCAGCAATGGTTGGCGCCGACCCAAACAAGATGCGCCTTGGGAAACTTGGCGCGTGCCTCACTTTCCGTCATGCAGGCTGGTGAGCCATAAGCCAGTGACGGCCCGATGATGATCGCGACGGTAAGAATGGAGATAGGGCGTACTGTCACTGTCATAACTGTCGCGTTTCAGAACCGCACCATCGTCCGATGCCAGAATGTGATTGGAAAGTTGGAAATCCTGCGATGTTCCGAGTTGCCCGAGTTTTCCACAGGTTCCGAAGGAACGGCACACGCGGCCTAACGATCTTGCGCATTAGCGCGTGATTAGCGTTGTGCCCGAGGGACCTCAGCACTCCTTCTTAAGACACGAGAGGGCCACCCCCCTCATTGCGGTGTCAGGTGAGTGAGTGCCCGAACAAGAAGGGTGCCCAGTAAGGTGTGTGTGATGGGAGGGGTTAAGAGGGCGCATGCTAGTAGCTCGCCGTTTCCCGCCGCCTTGGACTTTCGAGGAAGGCCAAACGTATTTCGTCGTGAAAGACAATGGCGGGCAAAAGCTCGCCTACGTACATTTCGACGATCCTCGATCGGCAGCCAAGCCGCTCACCCGCGATGAGGCGCGCAGGATCGCGGTGAACATCGCTGAGCTGCCGGAGTTATCACGCAAGCCTTGAAGGGCGGTCTGACTCAATCAGTGCTTGCCCGGCGGTCGGACGTGAGGGGTGCGATGAGGACGAGTTTATCGCCAGAACAGCCTCATGTAGCCGTAACCCGGATTGACAGGCGGCAGGGCATGATAATCGTAGTAGCCGCGAAATGGATCGGAGTAGCCGTAGTACCGGTCGGCTAGGCGGTAGTAAGGATCCGGCGGCGTAGCGGGTTTTGGTTTTGCTTCGGTGACTCCCACGTCTGATGGGGCCACGCTACCCTTTGGCGGCTTAACCTGTTTGCCGGTCTTCAAGTTGATGTATTTGTCGCCGACCCACTTGCAGCAGGGTTGCGCCGCATAGCTGGAAGCACTGGTTCCGATTAGGGTGGCGAGCGCCAGCGCGCCAGCGAAGCAGAAAATTCGAGTGATCGTCATGTTGCCCTCCTGAGAGCAAGACGATCCCCTCACACCCGGCTGAACATAGCACGCTTTGAGATCGCCTCGCCACCGGCACCCCACACGACGAGGCGCGAAGGCTCGCGGCCAATATCGCCAAGGCTGCCGGAGCTATTGCGATCTTGAGTATCCTCATTACACTTGAGCCGAACTGCTGCCATCGTAAGATTGGTTGGAGTGGTTCCTTGGACAAACATACATTGGTTGCATCAGTCGTGTTTTGGACGGCTTATTCGCTGCTGTGTTGGCTGATCCTCCAATGATCGACCAAAAAATTGCGATCTGCGCAATAAGTTTCGGGATGCCTTTACCGGCTGGCCGGAGGTTGAAGAGGCAGCGTAGTCGGGGCGGCGGATTGCGGCGAATAATTGCAAAGAGGCCGGTGTTCATCCATAGGTACTTATCTTTCACCGGGGGCGCGTTATGGCGCGTCAACCACCCAGCGGGAAGGCCATCACAAACGAGAGGGAGCATCCCTACGTCGTCCAACTTTCCGTTCCTAACGATGAACTGAACGTCGAAACGAGCCCGCCGGATTATCAACTTTCACAGCTCGATAAAAATTCAGGCGCGGCACGGACGGAGAATCGTCATAGAAGGTAAAATTTATTTTCGGTGGTGTTTTTCCGATTTGGTCACAGCCCACGCTTTTATGGAACAGTTCGGCGGAAAACTTACGAAGAGCGGCCAACCTGAACGGCCAAGACGCTGACCGACGAGGTGCGGTGCGGCGAGGCGGCTTTGCTATTTTGTAGAGCCGCGCCCGGCGTACATCCGGCCAAGGCGCGACGGATCGCGGCGAATATCGCCAAGCTGCCGGAGCCGGTGCGCCGAAGGTAATCCGCGGGCCGGTTCCGATGTCCGCTTTCGGGGGTAAAGCGGACATCCCAACACGCTCAACCAATGTCCGCTTTTGGGGATAAAGCGGACATTGCGCTTTTCCTGGAGGCGTCTATCGTCGCACCGTGCCAGAAATTGACAAACATGACCCCAAGCGCGAAAGCGCCACCCGCCGCCAATCGCTGATCGCGCTCGGCGTCGTCGTGCTGCTGTTCGTCATTGGCTGGTTTTTGACCCGCGAACTCTCTTCCAATCAGAAGATCGAGGATTGCGTTTTGTCGGGCCGCACCAATTGCGCGCCGATTGAGGCGCCGACGACCTACTGAACGCCGCCCAATTCGAGTGCCGTCGCGCCGATCTCCTCATGGATTTGATGACGCAGTGCTCCGATCCGGTCGAGCAGTTCGTGCCGATCCACAGTTGCCAGCCTATTCGTCGTCGTCAAATCCCATTCTGGACCGGCTGAAGGGGTCGTACTCGGTCTTCGCCTTGTGCGGATTTTTCTTGTCCAACAAGCCCTCGATCCAATCGTTTTCGATCTGCTGACGAATGACGGCAGCGCGATCGGCGCGAGATTGAGCCTCGACTAACCTGTCGACGTGCTCGACGCCGCTCGGCGGCTGCAGCGGCGCCGCTTCAACCCAGCCGCTACCTTTTGGTGAAGGCGGGGACGGTGCTGCACACGCGCTTGGCGCCTATTTGGAAATCTGGCTCGACGATGTTCGGTCCCGCATTTCACCAAAAACGCATCTGCGTTACACCGAGCTCGTCAAAAATATTCTGCCGCTGCTCGGCGAGACCTTGCTCAAAGATTTACCAGCCTGCGGCGATGTCACATGTCTATGCCCACCTTCTGAAAAGCGGTCATCGTAAGGGCGGCGAACTGTCCGCAGGGACAGTGCGGCATGTCCATCGTGTGCTTAAGCAGGCGCTGGCGCAGGCGGTCCGGTGGGGCGGCGATTGGGCCATAAGCCGCAATCCTTGCGACGCCGTGAAGCCGCCGAAAGCCTCGCCGGCCAAGATGCACACCTATGATGTGGAGCAGACAGTCGACTTGCTCGAGGCGGTCCGCGGCTCCCGGCTATTCAGCGCCGTTCTCCTGGCCGCGCTCTGTGGTCTGCGCCGCGGTGAGATCGCTGCGCTGCGATGGGGCCAAGTCGACCTCAATACCGGATCGATTGCGATCGTACAGAGTGCCGAGCAGACCAAGACGGCGGTGCGGTACAAAGAGCCAAAGACAGGCCGCGCCCGAACCGTCGCATTGTCGCCCATGGTGGTCGAGGAGTTGCGGGCACATCGGCTGCGCCAAGCGGAGGAGCTACTGCGGCTCGGCATCAAGGTGACGGACGAGACCTTTGTCTGCGCCAGGGAGGACGGTCAGCCGCTGCAGCCGCAGACGTTGACGCACGAATGGAAACGTTTGGTCGCCAAGACCAGGCTGCCGAGAATTCGTTTCCACGATCTCAGGCACGCCCATGCGACGCACCTGCTCGCCAGCGGGGTTCACCCGAAGATTGCGAGCGAGCGGCTAGGCCACAGCAAGGTCGGGATCACGCTCGACCTCTACAGCCATGTGTTGCCCGGCATGTAGGAGGAAGCGGTCGCCAAGGTCGACGCGGCGATGCAGGCGGCTCGGAACAAACGGGAGACGAAAGGGTAGCAAATCGGAGTAGCTGACCGAAAAAAGTCAATGGGTTCTATGGCTCGGGTCAGTACAGCGTCTCCTTGATACGCTGCGGCTGCGCGCGATCGTGCTCCTCGCCGCCGATCTTGCCGTCGCTGATTGCGGCGAGGATCGTCCCCGCGCTTGGCAGCGTCCTGCGGTCGACATGCAGCGTCGGGTCCCACAATTTCGAGCGCACGATCGCCTTGGTGCACTGATAGAACACGCGCTCGACCGCAATGACAATGACGGTCCGCGGCGCCTTGTCATTGACGACGAAGCTTCGCGTAAGTGCCGGATCGGTCGAAATGCTCGCCCGGCCGATGATCCGAATGGTTTCGCCGACGCCGGGGATAAGAAACAACAACGCTACCCGCGGATCGCTGATGATGTTGCGCAACGAATCGATGCGGTTGTTGCCGCGGCGATCGGGAATGAGGAGCGTCTTCGGATCGGCTACACGAACAAATCCCGGCGCGTCACCGCGCGGCGAACAATCGAGCCCGTCGGGGCCGCTGGTGGCGAGCGCAAAGAACGGTGCCGCCTCGATGAATTTCTGATACTGCGCATTGACGTGATCGATCTCTTTGACGATCGCCGGGCCATAAGGCTGGTCGTAGAGCGCCGCCAGCGCTTCCAGCGTCGTGACGCTGTGGCTCCCATTCTGCTGCATGAATGATCTCCTGATCCGTTGGCGCGTTAGGCTGCGAGCAATTGCCGGCCATCGTGGCCCGCCATCGTGCACTCGACAATGCTTCCTGGTTCTGCTGCCACCGCCAGTTTAACCGCCGTGAATTGCTCGGTGCGCCCGGCATGCGATGATTCCGCCAATACGCGCCGCTGCGCGCCGACCTCTCGGTCCAAATAACGCCGCAGCGCCAATTGGCCATGCTCGCGCAGGCGCCGCGCCCGCTCCTTGACGATGGCCGGCTCAAGCTGCGGCATCCGCGCCGCCGGCGTGCCAGGTCGCGGCGAGAACGGAAAAACATGCAAATAGGTCAGATTGCATTCGTCGACGAGGTCGAGCGAACGCCGGAACATATCGGCGCTCTCAGTCGGGAAGCCGGCGATCAGATCGGCGCCAAATACGATATCGGGCCGCAACTGCCGCAATGTCCGGCACAGCGCAATCGCCTGCGCGCGGTCGTGCCGTCGCTTCATGCGCTTGAGAATGAGATCGTCGCCCGATTGCAGCGACAAATGCAGGTGTGGCATCAGCTGCGGCTCGACGGCAATGGCGTTGAGCAGTTCGCGATCGACTTCCACCGAATCGATCGAGGACAGCCGCAGTCGTTGCAACTCCGGCACATGTTTGAGGATCTGCTTGACCAGTGCGCCCAATTTCGGCGCGCCGGGCAGGTCGGCGCCGTAGCTTGTGAGATCGACGCCGGTGAAAACGATTTCGCTGTAGCCGTTTGCGACCAGACGGCGCACATCATCGACCACCGCTCCGATCGGCACCGAACGCGAATTGCCGCGGCCGAATGGAATGATGCAGAAAGTACAGCGATGATCGCAGCCATTCTGCACCTGCACGAAAGCGCGGGCGCGGCCGGGGAATGCCTCGATGAGATGCGGTGCGGTGTCACGCACCGCCATGATGTCGTTGACGATCGTTTTAACCGAGCCGGCAATATCGAACGCGGCGTGCGCCTTCGCCCAGCCCGCCGCGGTCAACTTCTCGCCATTGCCGAGCACGCAGTCGGTTTCGGCCATCGCCGCGAATGTCTGCGGCTCGGTTTGCGCCGCGCAGCCGGTCACGACGATTTTTGCCTGCGGGCGGCGGCGGCGCAGCGCACGGATCGCCTGGCGGGCTTGGCGCACGGCTTCGGCGGTGACCGCACAGGTATTGATCACGACGGTGTCGGCAAAGCCGGCGCGCGCGGCCTCGCGGCGGATCACTTCGGATTCCGCGGCGTTGAGCCGGCAGCCAAAGGTAACGACCTCGACGCTCATGGCCCGATGCTCATAGGCTAATGCTCATGGGCTGACGGCGGCTCCCAGATCGGCGAACAGCGCCGCGTCAAAGCGGCCGTTATATTCAAAGGCAACAGGACCGGTCATGAGTACATGGTCATCGCTCTTTCGCCATTCGACGGCAAGGTTGCCGCCCGGCAAGCTCACGGTGACGCGGCGATCGGTGCGATCGAGCCGGGCTGCCGCTACCGCCACGGCGCAGGCCGCTGAGCCGCAGGCTTTGGTCAGGGCGGCGCCACGCTCCCAGGTGCGGATCACGATATGCTGGCGCGACGGCGTCGCGGCGAGCGTGATGTTGGCGCGCTCCGGGAACAGCGGATCGTGCTCGAGCGCGGGACCGATCGTGGCAAGATCGTAGGCGGCCGGGTCGTCGACCCAGAAGATAGCGTGCGGGTTGCCCGTACTGATGACTGATGGCGATTGCAGAATCGGCGCGCCCGGCGGGCCGTAGCTGAGTTCGATTGCCCGCGTGTCGGCAAATTCACGTGCGAGCGGGATCTCGCCCCAGCGCCAGCGCGGGCGGCCCATATCGACGGTGAACAGCCCATCCGGCGAACGGCGGCAGGCCACGAGGCCGGCCGACGTTTCAAAATTAAGCTCGGTGCGGCCGGTTTGCGTGGCGAGCAACGCCGCTACGCAGCGCATGCCATTGCCGCACGCGCCGGCTTCCGAGCCATCATTATTATAGATGCGCACTGCTGCGTCGGCTTTGCCGCGCGCCGGATAGAGCGCCATGAGCTGATCATAGGGCTCCTTTCGCGCCGCGGCGCGCGCGGCGGCCGGCGCGATCGGCTGCGGCGCGTGGCGCAGATCGACGATGACGATCTCGTTGCCGAGGCCGTTCATCTTCACGAAGTCCCGATCCGCTAAAGCGCCGCTGTGAGGAGCGCCCATCGCTAAAACTCGCAATAAAGCCCGAATGTCAGCATGTATATGAGCCGCCGCTTGTCGGTCTGCAAATCTAACCCAGTCTCCGCGGCGGCGGAAATTTGGGCAAGGCGAAATACGCCCTGCCATGGTAAAGGCAGGTCGACGACCATCAGAAAGCGGGCGAGCCGGCGCTCGATGAAGGAGAATGCGATGGGCTTTGCAATGCGCGCCGGTTTGTTAGCTGCCCTCCTCGCTCTACCGATTGCCGTCCCGGCATTCGCGCAAACACCACCGAGCCCCCCGAATACGTCGGCGCCGACGACCAACCCGGCCGGCGATGTCTTCGGAGAGGATGCCACGCTGACGGCGAAAACCATCGTCTATGTCAAAGGCAGCGGCTCCTGGGACAAGGCCTTCGATATCATCAGCAGTTCGTTCAAGAAGATCAAAACCTATCTCGACAAAGAAGGCCTCAGACCCGACGGCCTGCCGATGACAGTCTTCACCGCCACCGACGATACCGGCTTCGAATATCAGGCCGCGGTGCCGATCGCGGCGGCGCCGAAAAATCCGCCGTCGGGCGACCTCGCCATTGGCCGTTCGCCCGAAGGCAAAGCGCTCAAATTCGTCCACCGCGGCTCGTATGAGGAACTCGACAATATTTACGAAGCGATAACCAATTATCTCGACGAAAGGCGCCTCGAGGCCCGGGATTTGTTCATCGAGGAATACGTCACCGATCCGACCACGACCGACGCCAAGAAACTCGTGATCAATGTCTATGTCTTGCTCAAATCCCCGCCAGGATGAACTCGGCCGCCGATTTGCCGCATAGCGTTGCCGCTCATGCGGTTGCCTCGGTTGACAGGGCAAGACCGCGACACTACGTTCCGCTCGCTCTCGTAAGAGACTGAACTCTAATCGCTGACCGGCGCAGGAGGCCGGAGGCAGCCGCCCGACAGCGCGATGCGCCCTCGGGCGTCATTGCTGTTAGGTAAATATGTTCGACAGGCTTTCGGAACGCCTTAATGGGATTCTCGACCGGCTCACCCGGCGCGGTGCGCTGTCGGAAGCCGATGTCGAGGAGGCGTTGCGCGAAGTGCGGCGCGCGCTGCTCGAAGCCGATGTTGCACTCGATGTCGCCCGCAGTTTCACCGAGCAGGTCAAACAGCGGGCCGTTGGCGTCGAGGTGATCAAGTCGGTCACCCCCGGCCAGATGGTCGTGAAGATCGTGCACGACCAGTTGATCGAGACTCTCGGCGCTAGCGCACAACCGATAGACCTCAACGCGCCCTCGCCGATCGTCATCATGATGGTCGGACTGCAAGGCTCCGGCAAAACCACGACGACGGCGAAGATCGGCAAGCGCCTGGCCGAGACCGCCAAGCGCAAAGTACTGATGGCCTCGCTCGACACGCACCGCCCCGCCGCCATGGAACAGCTCGCCGTGCTCGGCCGCCAGATCGGCGTCGAAACGCTTGCCGTCGTCGAGCGCCAGACGCCGGTCCAGATCGCCGCGCGCGCGAAAGAGGCGGCGCGGCTGGGCGGCTACGACGTGGTGCTGCTCGACACCGCGGGCCGCCTCACGCTCGACGATGCTCTGATGAACGAGGCGGCCGAAGTGCGCCGCGCTACCAACCCGCACGAGGTGCTGCTTGTCGCCGACGCGCTCACCGGCCAAGACGCCGTCAATCTGGCGCGTGCCTTTAACGACCGCCTCGACCTCACCGGCATCGTGCTGACGCGGGTCGACGGCGACGGCCGCGGTGGCGCGGCACTGTCGATGCGCGCGGTAACGGGCAAGCCGATCAAGCTGATCGGCACCGGCGAGAAACTCGAGGCAATCGAGGATTTCCATCCGGCGCGGATTGCCGACCGCATTCTCGGCATGGGCGACATCATTTCGCTCGTCGAGAAAGCCGCTGCCACGATCGACGCCGAAAAGGCCGCGCGCGTCGCCGACAAAATGCGCAAAGGCGCGTTCGATCTCGCCGATCTGCGCGACCACCTCGGGCAGATGCAGCACATGGGCGGCATGAGCGGCTTGATGGCCATGCTGCCGGGCATCGCAAAGATCAAGAATCAGCTTGCCGAGCGCAATCTCGACGAGAAAGTGCTCAAGCGGCAGATGGCGATCATCGACTCGATGACGCCGCAGGAACGCCGCAACCCCAATGTGCTCAAAGCCAGCCGCAAGCGCCGCATCGCCGCCGGCTCCGGCACCAAGCCCGAAGACATCAACAAGCTTCTGAAAATGCACCGCACCATGGCCGACATGATGAAGGCGATGGGCGGCGCCAAGCGCGGACCGATGGCGGGCCTTGCCAATATGCTCGGACTGGGCGGCGGTATGCCAAACCTGGAAGACATGGCCAAGCTTGCGGAAAAATTGCCGGGCGGCTTGCCCGGGACGACGCCTGGCGCGCCAACACCAGGATCAGGTCTGCCGCCGAAAATGCCAGGTCTGCCGCCCAATTTTCCCGGCTTGCCGGGGCTTGGTCAAAAATTCCCCAGCGGTCTTCCAGGATTGGGGAAGAAGAAGTGAAAATTTCGTTCGATCGGATTTACCGTCAAATGTAGAAAGGAAACTGAATGCTTGTTATTCGTATGGCGCGTGCCGGCACCAAAAAACGGCCGTTCTATCACATCGTCGTTGCCGACAGCCGTAGCCCGCGTGACGGCCGCTTCATCGAGCGGCTGGGTTATTTCAATCCGCTATTGCCGAAGGACAAAACCGAGCGGCTGAGATTCGACCTTGAAAAGACCAAGGCCTGGATGGCCAAGGGCGCGCAGCCGTCCGATCGGATCATGCGCTTTCTCGATGCGGCCGGCGTGATGAAACGGCCGACGCGCAGCAATCCGCAACGCGCCGTTCCGCGCAAGGAGCGCAAAGCAAAGGAAGAGGCCGCGAAGGCCGCGGCAGGGGGAGCCGCGGCTGGCGCCGCCGGTGGCGCTCCCGCGGCGGCCACGGCGGCGGCAGCGGCGGACGCCACGCCAGCGAGCTAACGCACAATGACCGGCGGGCGCGTCTGTCTCGGGCAAATCGGTGCGCCCCATGGCGTGCGGGGCGAAGTCCACCTGCACTCGTTTACCGCCGAGCCGGCGGCGATCGCATCCTATGGTGCGCTTGCAACCGATGACGGCCGCGTGGTCAATATCGAGAACCTGCGCCCGGGCAAACGCGGTTTCGTGGCCAAGCTTGCAGGCATCACCGACCGGAGCGCCGCGGAGCGCCTGGTGAATGCCAAGCTCTATGTGCCGCGCGAACGCCTGCCGGAGCCGCAAGCCGCGGATGAATATTATTACGCCGATCTCGTTGGGCTGCGCGCCGTCGATCGCGTCGGCAACGAACTGGGCGCCGTGGCGGCAGTTCATAATTTCGGCGCCGGCGACATCATTGAAATCAAACTGGCGCATGGCAATGAAACAGAGTTGCTGCCGTTCGATGCGACAACAGTGCCTGAGGTCGACATTGCCAACGGGTGCTTGGTTGTTGAACTGCCCAGGAGCGACAACGAAATGCCTCCGCCCTTGAGGGGGAGGCCGACTGCGAAGCGGTCGGGAGGGGGGTAACTTGCTCTGCCTCGCGCATACACCCTCCCTGACTCTCCCCCACAAGGGGACAGGGAACGAGAGCTAGCGATGTGGCGGGCGAGCGTCCTCACGATTTTCCCGGAAATGTTTCCGGGGCCGCTTGGCTCAAGCCTCGCCGGCAAAGCGTTCGCGGCCGGCTCGTGGTCGCTGGACATCGTCGATATCCGCAATTTCGCCACCGACAAGCATCGCAGTGTCGACGATACGCCCGCGGGCGGCGGGCCCGGCATGGTGATGAAGCCCGAGGTGCTGGCGCGCGCGATCGACTCGACGGTGGCCGGTGCGCGACCGCGACTATTGCTGTCGCCGCGGGGTACCCCGCTCACCCAAGGCCGGGTCGAAGCG
>Ga0209465_10001421_pt1 | contig 10669 bp, 20 predicted proteins | sample PanSoiPlot1MoBio_FD_188321 | JGI IMG/M metagenome (GOLD analysis project Ga0209465, IMG submission 188321) | Tropical forest soil microbial communities from Panama analyzed to predict greenhouse gas emissions - Panama Soil Plot 1 MoBio (SPAdes)... | ecosystem: Environmental > Terrestrial > Soil...
CTTCGGCAGCGGCCAGCCGTTGTGCCGGCAGAAGCGGACGACGAGCGCCCGCCCTGCCCGTGTGAGAGAGTCACGGTCCAGCGCTTTCACAGTGAGCCCTCCATCAGGGCGTCCCAGATGATCTCGGACGGGGTGCCGGGTATGAACTGATAGCGGCCCGCCATCGCCTCCAGCAGGCGCTTGCCGCCGGCGAGGTAGTCGGCGGCCCGCCTGCCCCGCGTGTAGCGGTGCCCGGAGCGGACTGCGCCCTCCCAGCGGGTGAGGACGACGCTGGGAAAGAACAGGTTGCCGTCCTCGTCCCAGGTTGGGTCGAGGCCGCCACTCTGGCGAATCTGGTTCATCACGTAGCAGAGGAACTTCACGCCGATGTCGTGCGGCGTCTCCGGCGCCCGCTTCATGATGAAGCTGACGACCTCGGCGGCCCGGTCGAGGGTGGCCGGCTTGTAGTTCCTGATCAGCCAGAAGTGTTTAGCCATCGTTCCCTCCGTAGGCGTTCTCGCAGATACGGGTAGGAGTCAGGGCCGGGGCCAGGGCCGTGACTGGGGCCGGCACCGGCACCGTAGTGGGGCCGAATACGGCCCCCGGGGATGGCCGTAGGGTCTCGGCCGGGCCCTTCCTGACCACGAAGGTCGAGGGAGCCCCGGCGAGGTGATAGAGGGCCGCCCCCTGCGGCAGCCAGCCCTCGGCGACTCCCATCCTGGCCCACTCCTCCAGAGCGGATAGGGACTGGAAGTCGATCATCAGGCAGACGTGGTTTGGCATCGGCAGATGCTCCTTTCGCTCGGACGCCCCCTCCACTCCTCCGGAGGGGGCAAGTGCCCCACGGCCGCTTCGAGCGGCTACCTCGTGTTCGTGGGGCCGACCGGTTACTTCGGCGGTAGCAGCTTCTCCAGGTCCGCCAGGGCCGCCCGCATCCCCTTCGAGGAGCGGGTGTAGGTCTTGCCGGTGAACTCGGACGCCACCGACAACAGTAGAGTGGGCTTGGCGACGCGGGTCAGCCGCATCTTGCCCCGTGTCCTCAGGTGAATCCGCATCGCCTGGATGACGGTGAGCAGGCGCAGGGCCATCGGGTCAACGAGCATGGCAGACTCCTCACAGACGCCCCCTCCGGCGTGGAGAGGGCAAGTGGGACGGCCGGGACTCGAACCCGGCGAGGCGACCGTACCGGTGGCACAGGAGGTACCCTCCACCGGCTCGCCGTCCGTCCCGTGGCCCTGGGTGGTGCCTGTGCCCAGGGCCGGGGGCTGGAGACTGGGAGTGATGTACGATACTCCCCGGCACCCTTCCCCCGTTGCTAGCTGTTAGCTTACAGGATTCCCATCAGCTTCTTCTCTAGCTCGACCAGTCGCTCCCCACCGGGGCAGGCAGCGATGCGGTCGTGAGCCAGACGGCGCTGCGTGAGGCGCTCTTGCATCTGAGCCTCCGTGATAGCATAGAGCGGCCGGGTTGCCACGTACAGATCCACGTCCAGCTCCTCCGGCGTGCCGGGCCAGGTCTCCAGGACCTCCTGCGCGGCAGCCTCGTGCTCCCCTTCGATGCTCATGGCCCTCTCCCTCTATCAGAGGTTGTCCTCGTCGACGCGGCCGACGATGACCCAGTTGTTGATCTCCTCCAGCCACCGCAGCAGGACGATGTTCTCCAGCCGCTTGTAGCGGACCTTTATAGTCGCCCCGGCTAACGACCCGCGCTCGAAGTCACGGCGGCTGCAGTAGCGGCCGTCGTTCGGTCCCATGCTGATGTCGCAGAGGCGGAAGTCCTTGCCGGCCACCCAGTCGGCGAACGCCCCCTCGGCGTTCTCGTAGTCCCGCCCGTAGGCGGGCACGGCGGTGATCCAGCGGGAGGCCGGGGGCCGGCGCGGCGGTAGTAGGGTATCAGCCTCCTCCTCTTCCCGGCGCTCCGCCTCCTTGCGCTCCTGGTAGCATTCGGGACACTGCGCACCCATCGGTCCCCACTCCTCCATCCGGACGTCCGGGTGTCTGCGGCAGAACTCGCTCACGGTGAACTCTCCTTGCGGTTGCGGCCCTCGCCCCGGTAGGCGGCGAGGACCCAGAAGGCACCCCAACCGCGCAACGCCAAGTTGCGGCGGTTGAGGCTGCGGTAGTAGGTGTGCGCCCCGACGTAGCGCTTGCGGTACTCGTTCATCGGTGGTCCCTCATGACGACGCAGGCATGGCAGGAGCTGCCGCGACTGCTACGGCCGGTGCCGTTACAGGCGATGCACCTGCCCGGCCGCGGCTGCGGTTGCGGCTGCTTACCCTGCCGCCTACGGAGCAGGGCCTCGGTGGCAGTCGAGAAGCCGCCCCGCGGTCTCCTGGGGGAAATAGGTACGGTCACGTGCGGGTCCCCTTCGTGGCAGTGGGCAGGGCAGTGGCGGTCATGGGCGGGGCGTTGGCGGCCTCGATGCGGGCCAGGGCCTCTTGGATCGCGATGAACCACGGCTTGCTGCTGTCCACTCGTGCCACTGTGCACAGGGCGTGCTCCAGCAGGAGACGGATGGCCCGGGCCAGCTCCTCCGAGGGGTGTTGATCCTCGATGACGCCTAGCGCCTCCCAGACCCGGCGAACATCGTGGCTGGCGTTTGGCGGGCAGGAGTCATCGGACGCTCGCGTCACGCGAAAGTAGTCGAGCACGAACTTGATCGACCTCTCGGCGTTGCGGCGGTGGGTGCGGCGTTGTTTAGGCATTGGTGAGCCCCTGTGTTGCGGGTAGGTTTCGGCCGTTATTGCGGCCTCGTCAGCGGTGCGGATGTTAGCACCGGACCCGGGGCCTCCCTGCCCCTAAACGGCGTTAGTCACGGACGCGGTTGGTGAACACCGTCAGGACGGCGCAGCAGCAGGCATGGTCGAGTTCGCCGTACTCCCGCACCAGGCAGCAGCAGAAGTACGCCATCTCCAGGGCGTTCCACTCCCGCCCCTTCGCGGCGATCTCCGTCAGCCGGTACCGCATCGCCGGGTCGCGCCGGTCCTGGTACAGCTTCTCGACCGTGGCGTACTCGACCGCCAGGTCATGGACTTCACCCAGTCGTTCGCTTTGCATCGTGGTCTCCGTGGGCTTGAGGTTCGAGGGGATTAGCGCTTACCGCCCTTGCCGCGTGCCGACCGGCCGCCCAGCTGCGCCCCCGTAGTCGGCGCGGTGTCCTTGGCGGCCGGCGTGGTCGGCGCCTTGGCAGGGGGCGTCTTGGCCTTCGCCGCCTTCGCAGCGGCCACCCCGGCCTTGTTCTCGGCGTCGGCCCGCGCCTGCCGCGCCTCGGCCATCAGGCGGGCGAGGCGCTCGATCGGGAACTTGAAGATCTTGCCGTCCGAGCGCCGGGCCAGGAGCGGGAACTTCGGCCGGCCGGGGCGCAGGCCGGTGAGAGTGAACGTCCAGCCGTTGCTGTCGAACGTCCTTCCCAGGTCGCTCGGCTCCAGCCCGTAGTCCATCGCGTACCTCTTGAAGTCCTCCGCCTCCTTGCTGATGGCGCTGCCGTCTGCCAGGATCGGGGCGGCCTCGATCTTGAGCTCGACGGTGTCGCCGTAGGAGGCCCGCCCGGGGGTCAGCTTGAGCCCCAGCTTCTGCCCCAGCGCCGGTAGCTCGGCCTCGATGCGGGCGAGGATGTTCTTGGCCTCGTTCTTCGTCATGTCTGGAACTCCGTGTGGATCGAACCAGGCTGCTCTCAAGCGGCAGCCCGTAGCCCGCCCCGGGGCGACGGGGGCGGGTTGACGGGGTGTCGGGAGAGGTTAGCGCCGTGCGGCGGCCACGATGATAGCGTTCTTCAACCTCCGGATCTCCTCGCACAGACCCAGCAGGGCCAGCCGGAGACCGTCCGGGGCTTCGGCCCCGGGGCGGGAGCCGTTGAGGTAGGCGACCCGTCCGGCGGCCTCCTCGCCGCTCTCGTGGTCGCTCTCCGCGGCCCAGGACCCGTCGGGCTTGTAGAACCCCACGGTCCACAGGCCGGGCTCGGACTGGATGTAGACATACATCGGTATCGACTCCTATCGAACTCTGCGGCTCTCAGGCGGCCGCTCAGTCTCCCCTCCGGCCCAGGAGGCGGGAGGGGGTGGTGAGGGGTCGGGAGATATTAGGGGAGGTCGAAACGGGTCGCCAAGTGCCTGGCCGGCCGCTCGAAGCCCAGGGCCTCCAGGGCCAGCTTGAGGGACCGCACGTTCTCCGGGTCGGGGAACACTCGGCCCCCCAGCCCGGCCGACTCCCCGACCAGGTGCTCCAGTGGGTAGCCGTTTTCGATGTAGTCCCCGATGATGGCCGCCAGGAACTCTGCGGCGTGCTTCCTGTTCATAGCAGTTCCTCAAGTCCAACGGCTCTCTGTCGGCCGCTCCTAGACCGCCCCGGATGGGCATCGGGGGCGGGTTGAGGAGGGGTCGGGAGAGTTACCCTTCGCCGCCGACGTCCCTCCACAGGTCGTCCCAGGGGGCGGGCGGGGACAGGGAGGACAGCGGCCAGTCGAGAAGCAGGAGGCACCAGCGGGCGTAGTAATCCCCCAACGGCGGGCGCTCGCCGCCCTTGCGGTTCGGCGATGGGATCGACCAGCAGACGCCCCAGGGGTAGCGCAGATAGTTGCGGTCCATGTCGGGTCTCCAGGGGATCAGGAACGGTACCAGTCGGCGAGGCGGGAGCGGTGCGCGGGCTTCAGCGGAGCTAGTCTTCCTCGCAGTTGTCGGTGACGGCCTGAATCTCGCGCACCACCTGCTCGTAGGAGAACCCGTTGGCGGCCGCCAACGTCTCGACCTCCGTGTCGGCCAGGCGGGCGTGGGCCTCCTCGCTGAACTCCCCGGCGTCGAAACCCGCGTCGTAGTAGGCCGCCTCGTCGTGGGCCTCGTAGATAGCCATGGCCTCGTAGGCCACCTGCGTCAGAGTCTTGGCGGTCATGCTGGCTCCTCTACCTCACGGAACGCCCGCCCGGACATCGGGCGGGCAAATCCCCCGGCCGGGTCGGTAAACCGGCCTACGCGGCCGCACGGGGCGGCCCCGGGGGATAGCGGTTAGCGGTCAGGCGCCGTAGTCGGTGTCCGGGAAGGCTGCCCGCAGCACCCTCTCCTTGACGGCATCGGGCTGCCCGTCGAGCCACCGGACGGCCTCCTCGTCCTGGCCGTGGCTCTCCGGGTGCCCGTTCGCGTAGCCGCAGCCGGTGACGGCGTCGATGACCTCCTCGCGGTTGAGGGTGACGCTCTCGGCGCTGGTGCCGCGCTTGGCGCGGCGCCGCATCAACCCAGCGGCGTTCTCCAGGACGTCCGGGGCGATGGCGGCCCAGGTCCGGCGCAGCGCCTTTGCCGCCCGCTCCTCCATCTCGGTGTCCGACGGGGTGCGGTACCACGCGCCCAGATGGGACTTCGCTTTCGACTTCTTCGGCTCTGGCATCGTTGACTCCTCCGTCGACTAGGACCGGGGCCGCGCCGGGTTTACGACCCGCGGCGCCGCCCCGGCCTTGTACATCCTCACGTAGAACCGCTTCGCCTCGACGGCGTTGCGGAATACCTTGACGACCCGCTTGCCCCGCGCCGTGTACTCGACACCGACGGGAACCGGCTTCCTATCCATCGGGAACATCCTGCCCTCCACTCGGGTTTCGGCCGTTACTGCGGCCTCATCAGCGGTGCGAATCCCAGCACCGGACCCGCTGCCCGCCCCCGTCCCCCGCTCCGTGGGGGGCAAGAGGCGCCGGCATCGTTGTAGCACACCGTCCCGGACGACCTAGACGGGGCAGCGCAGGGCCGCGGCGGCCCGGTGCAGCCCGCTACGGCGGAGGCGCTTGCGGAGGTTGCGGGCCTCGCCCTTGGGGACGCTGCCCAGCACCAGGCCCACCGGCACGATCGGCCCGTTGCCGACGCGGAGCGTGCCGGCGCGGAGGTTGATGGTGATGGTGACGGGGGTGCCGTTGTTGGCGAACAGGTTAACGCGCATCAGTCTTGCGGCCCGCTTGTTAGGCGGTCGGCCGCTCTCCATCGTGAGGCAGCCCGCCCGGACGTCGGGCAGGCAAGGCCCCCGCCTCCCTGCGATCGGGAGGTAGCGCACTTCGGGGGCGGCGGGACCGTCAGGAGACGGTCTCCGCCAGGTAGCGCTCCAGCACGGTCGGATCGACGTAGCTGCCGCGGGAGACGGCGCGGGTGTTACCGAGACGGCGGGCGACCCGGTCGAGGGCCGCGTTGACCATCCGCCGTCGCTTGGTCGCCGCCCGGGGGAGACGCTTCCGCCACCCGAGCAGTTCGATGGCCAGGCTGGTCCCGCAGGCGGTCCTGAAATCCTTGGGGGTGTAGACGCCGGAACCCAGCGTCCGGAAGTAGGACCCCAGCCCGCCCACGCTGAACAGCCTTGTGGTGTAGGCCGTGGTGGCCCGCTTCCGCCTTAGCAGCTCCTTCACCAGGTAGGGGTTGGTGAGGATTACCGACTGCCGGACGCCCTTCTTGCCGATGAACTTGAGGGTCACCCCCCTTGCGCAGGGCTGGACGTGCCGCAGCTGGAGGGTCGTTGCCCCGAAGGACGGCACCCTTGCCCGCTCGTCGGCCCCGGTGCCCGGCCGGATGCCGGTGTTGTAGATGAGGTAGGCGACGAGAGCCATCTCCCGGCGCTTTCCCTTCACCGCGGGGTCGTTGAGGTCGCCCTCGATCTGGACCCTGATGTCCTCCCACTCCGCCAGCAGCGTCCGGACGCGGTCGAACTTGGCGTCCTTGGCGGACGCCGCGTGGGCCGCGCTATAGAGGCGCTGCCGCCGGCCGGCTGCATCGGTCCCCATCGCGACGCAGGCGGCCTCCGGGTCGTCGTTGTAGACGACGTCGGTCCAGGCCGGCGGTACGTAGAGGCCACGCAGGTGGGACGGACGACGAGAAACGAACGTCATGTCTCGAATCTCCATGAGGCCTGTACTCGGCCGCCACGGACGTCGTGGCGTTTCCGGCACCGCCATCGGGGAGGCGTACAGGATGGTGCCGTTGCGGGGTCGGGTCCAACCCCGCGCGAATGTTGTAGCGTTCCGTCCCGCCAGCGTTAGCTGCGGGGGGCGTCCTTCGAGCCGATGACGGTGAAGTTCCCCCCCACCTGGACCTGGACGGCCTGGCCGTCGATCTCGACCGCGATCTTGGTGTTGAGGTACCAGCCGAAGGAGCCGGAGGAGAAATCCAGCTTCACGGGCACCAGCAGGGGCACGCCGTTGATCGTGACGGTGAGGGGCTTCGCCCCCTTCCCGAACTGGGCCTGAGTCAGCGGGCACTTGGTGCCGTTGCCGCCGTTGCCCTTGGGGGTGCCGCCGGTCGTCTTCTTGGCCATGTCCATCTCTCCCTAGAAAGGAGCCCTCACCCGTTGGCCGCCCCGGACGTTCGGGGCGTTACTAGCCGCACCACGTAGAGGTGGGTGATGTTGCGGCCGCGGGGATGGCCCCGGGTCTTTCCCCCCGGGGCGCTTCCCCCCTTACCCTACTTCCTCAGCAGACGCCCCTCAGCCTCCTCCAGGAGGCGCCGGGCCTCATCGTCCCCCAGGCCGTCCAGCTCGGTGGTGTAGAGGCCGGTCTCGCTGCGCCGGAAGCGCCCCACGGTCCTGCCGCGGAGCCGGATGACGCCGCGGACCCTCACGCCCCGCCACTTTCCCTCGTACACCAGGCCGGTGAAGTGGTAGGCCTGGCCGATGTAGCGGTTCAGCAGCTTGCGGCTTGCGGCCGGGAGCCGGAGACGCCGCTCCGAGGAGCGGATGACGCCATCATGGCACATCGTGCAGACGGTGACGCCGGTGCGGCCGTCCGTGACCGGCACCGCCCACGGCCCGTACGGGCTGTTGACGGAACCGTGCAGCGGGCGGCCGCACCGCTCACACCGTTCGGGCACGGGGGGAAGGGTCACGACCACCGTACCACGCTCGCGCTTTCTCATCTCATCTCTCCATCGTCCTCACCCGTTGGCCGCGGGGACGTCCCGCGTTTCTAGCACCGCCGCTTAGAGGTGGGTGATTGGTGCCTTACGGGCTTTATAGCCCGCCCCTAGACTCACGGTCCCCCACCACCTTTCCGGTATCGGAATCCTGGCCTGGGGGTTGCGGCCCGCGTTCGGGCCGGGGCCGCGCCGGGGCTTTCCTAGCCCGGTACGCGGCCTATCCGCTCTATCTAGGCGCCTTACCCCGGTTCGTCGGACCGTCTCGCCGCCCGCCCTCGTCCGGGGACCACCGGAGTCCTAGGCAGGCCCCCCGCGCGTAAGCGGGGATGGCCGGGTTGCCGGGCGGCTGGGTAAGGCTACCGAATTGTAAAAGATCGCCTAGCTCCGTCGCCCCGTCTAGCTTCGGGCGGGATTCCGCCGCCTCTGCCTTTCTAGGGGCCGCCCCCGGGCCGGGGCTTCCGGATCTCGCCGCCCTCGTAAGCCTGCCGCGGGGCCGCGGGTCTTCGGCTTTATCGGGCTCGATCCGGCCCGGCCCGCCTTGGCCGGTATATTAAGTATACGCTAGTCTAGGTCGCCCGGCTACCCTGGAAACCGCCATTTAGGCGGAATTCTTAAAATAACCTTAGCCCGCCCTAAACCCCGGCGCCCCCAGGGCTTACGGCGAAACGCTGCCCCGCCCCAGTTTACCTAACCCTTGGGCGGGCCAGGAGTTAGGGTCTCGGCCGGGGGGCGGCCCGAAACGGGGCCTTCCTCTATTATAAAGATCCGCAATCCCGCCCCCGGCTAGGGTATACGGATAGAGATAGGAGACGATTATCCAGTGTCTACAGATAGGTCTACGACGGGGATAGGTCTACGACGGGGATAGGTCTACGACGGAGATAATCGGGCCGTCCCGGCTGCGCTGGACGGGAGGGCGGCCGCGCTGTTACACGCCGGCGCCGGTCCTCTTACATTAGCGCTCTTACATCCTAGAAGCGCGCACCACCCCCTCGGGCCGGCCTTCCCAGCACCCCACCGTTAGCTAGGTGACTAGTACTCGTCACTGCGCTCACTGTCTTACATCGGATAGCGGGTACTACTTAGTACACCGTAAATCCGATGTAAGACAGTCTGTACTGGCCGTGTACTTCGTACAGGATAGTACAGCTATCTAACGTTCGGGTTGTGGTGACCGTGGCACTGGTGAGGGTAAGAGGAAGGTCTTACGGCGTTCCTCTTACACGTCCCGGGCCGGTACGTTTTTACCCGGTGACCGCCCACCGCCCACCCCTCGGATCGCCTTTTCCACTACGGCCGGCACGAGGACCGGCGGTGAGCAGCCCTGCCCAGGTGCCTGGTACCGAGGGACTTACGCTCATCTCTCCCGAACCCCCCAGGTGCCACCCGGCTCGTGGCCCGATGGTACCTGGCTGGTAGGCTACCGAGACGACCACGGGAGCCGCTGGCCTCCGCCTGCCCGGCAGGGGGACTCAGTCACATGCCCGCTCGACAGGATCGGCTGGCGGGGGGCCGGTCGTCTGGCCCTTCACCGCCACGGCGCGCCGGACCATTTCCCGTCCGGACGCTAGGGTAGAATTATACTGGTGCTTGAGGGCCGTGGACCTGCGGCCCGGAAAATTTTTCGCAAGCCAGCCGAACACGCAACGCAGCCGAATACACGCCGCGCCCTTCCTGAACAGTTAACGAACACGGACGCGGGCCTTGAAGGGGCTCCGGGAAAAAAGAGGGGAACCCGCCGATTTCCCGTTTTCGGCCAAGGTATACTTAATATTCGGCGCTGAAGGGGGCGCACCAATGCCTTATACGAAACAGGCGGCCGCAACGGCCCTGAGGCGGATAATGGAAAAGACGCGGCGTCTCCCGAATGGCTGCTGGCTCTGGACGGCCGGCCGCTCCGGCGGCCGCAGGGGACGCCGCTACGCCACCATAATGGTGAACGGCCGGATGGAGAACGTGCGTCGCCTTCTGTACAGCCTGACTGCGGCCTTCCCGCCCCTGGACCCGGCACGGGAGCTGGAGGGGACCTGCGGCACGATCGGCTGCATCAACCCGGACCACCTGCGGCCGGGCAAGCCGAAGGGCGGGAGGAGGCCCATAGAGTAGCAGGTTTTTCGGAGGAGTTCCCAGATGCCACCGCTATCGTTCAGGTTCCCGTGTCTCAACGGGTCGAACTGCGTGAACAACGGCTGGACGAGACACAGGCTAGATGTCGATCGCAAGAAGCAGGAGTGCGGCTGGTGCCGTGGAGACCGACACGGGGGCGGGCACGGGTACGGCACGGGCACGCTGGAGAAGGAAGATCACATCGACGTGGCCGTTGGAGTTAGCATAGGTCTCAGTGCCGGGGCGTTCGGTGCCCACAGATTCTGGTACCTGAGCACCAACTGCGGGCCGGGGACGAGACCGGACGGTGCCCACGGGGAGCCGCTCGTGGTTGTCAAGAGGCTAAGGTTCCACAACCGCCGCTTCACAGCCCTCTTGTGCGATGAGGAGTCTGACTTCATTTGTGCCCTGGAGAGGATACTATGGAGCTGGGGCCTGAGAGGCCCGGAGGCTGTTCAGTACTTCGCCATGACGAACGCCAAGGCACTGCCCCTGATGAGGGCGGTGATCTTGAACAGCGATGAGCCGAACCCACGCCTAGCCGCCGGCATCAACGTGATGGACCCGAACTGCCCGTCGCCCAGGCACCTGTACTACGAAGGGTGGATCGACTTCCATAACAACGAGTTCCCTAACATCGACGTGATCCTGAACATCAACTACAGCCACGCGCTGAGGAGTCTGGCGGTGAGAGCGGTAAAACACAGCCTATCT
>Ga0209465_10001424_pt1 | contig 10659 bp, 10 predicted proteins | sample PanSoiPlot1MoBio_FD_188321 | JGI IMG/M metagenome (GOLD analysis project Ga0209465, IMG submission 188321) | Tropical forest soil microbial communities from Panama analyzed to predict greenhouse gas emissions - Panama Soil Plot 1 MoBio (SPAdes)... | ecosystem: Environmental > Terrestrial > Soil...
TGCCATGAGCGACGCCCACGACCGGAGGCCTATGACGAAGCGGCCGATCAATACCGTTACGCCGCCATGGCGGGCGAAGAACTGCTCCGAGCGGGACATGTGGCTCGTGCTGAAGCGGAAGACGCGGCTGAGGCGCTCCAGGAGCGGGCGCCCGCCGAAGTGGCCGATGCCATAGCCCAGGTTGGCGCCCATCATCGCGCCGACGGCACCGAACGCGACCACGACGCGGATGTCCAGGTTCCCAGCTGCGGCGTAGGCCGCCACCGCCAGCAGCATCGTTTCGCCTGGGAAGGGGACGCCGGCGCTTTCGATCAGGATGCCAAGGCCGGCTGCCGGATACCCGATGGCGTCAGCGAGGGCGCGGATGTCGATGTTCAACGTGGTCCATATACTGGTCGGTCCATGGCTGAGTACGACGCCGAAGTCTCGGACGACCCGCTCTACATCCTTCGGCACTCTACCGCCCACGTACTCGCCGCGGCCGTGACCGAATTGTTCCCCGGAACCAAGTACGCCGGCGGTCCACCGGTCGAGAACGGCTTCTATTACGACTTCGACCTGTCGAGGCCGCTGAGCGAGGATGACCTCCAGCCCATCGAAAAGAAGATGGGGGAGATCATCGCCAGGGGCGACCGCTTCGAGCAGAAGCTGCTCTCGCATGCCGAAGCGCTGCGCATTTTCACGGAGCTGGACCAGCCGTACAAGCTCTACTGGATCAACCAGAAGGCGTCCGCCGATGAGCTGGTGAGCTCGTACCGCACGGGCGACTTCCTGGATCTGTGCCGCGGGCCGCACGTCGCCACGACAGCAGACATTCCGGCGTTCAAGTTGATGCGAGTGGCCGGCGCCTACTGGCTCGGCGACGAGCGCTACCCGCAGCTCAGCCGCGTATACGGCACCGCCTGGTTCTCACCGGAGGAGCTGGACGAGTACCTGTGGGCGCTCGAGGAGGCCGAGAAGCGCGACCACAAGCGGCTCGGCAGGGACCTGAAGATCTTTGCACTCGACGAGCGCGCCGGTGCCGGGCAGGTGCTCTGGCTGCCGAACGGGGCCACCATCAGGCGCGAGCTCGAGCGGTGGATCGTCGACGAGGAGCTGGCCCGCGGCTACCAGCACGTCGAGACCCCCGTGGTCGCGAAGTTGGACCTGTTCCGGCAGAGCGGCCACTGGGAGCGGTACCACGACTCGATGTACCCCGTTATGCGCGCCGACAGCGGGGAGGAGCTGGAGCTGCGGCCCATGAACTGCCCGCACCACATCCTCGTCTACGAGTCGGAGCTGAGGAGCTACCGCGACCTGCCGTTGAGGATCGCCGAGATCGGCAACAACTATCGCTGGGAGAAGTCGGGCGAGCTGATGGGCATGATCCGGGTCCGCTCGTTCGCGCTGAACGACGCTCACATCTTCTGCGCTCCCGACCAGCTCGACGCGGAGATCCTGAGCGTGATCGAGCTGGCGCGCTACTTCATGGAGACGCTGGGTGTCACCGACTACCGGTACCGGCTCTCGGTCCGCGATCCCGACAAGGCAAAGTACGTCGGGACCGATGAGCAGTGGGGCAACGCCGAGGCCGCACTGATCAATGCGCTGGAGGCCATTGGTGAGACGTTCGAGCTGGGCGTTGGGGATGCTGCCTTCTACGGCCCAAAGATCGACTTCCAGGTCCGCGACGCCCATCGCAGGGAATTCACCAACAACACCGTGCAGGTCGACTTCCAGCTCCCCGAGCGGTTCGGGCTCGAGTACGTGGCCGCCGACGGTTCGCGGCAGCGGCCCGTCATGGTCCATCGCGGCGCGTTCGGCGCGATGGAGCGGATGGTCGCTTACATGATCGAGCACTACGCTGGGGCATTTCCGACCTGGCTGGCTCCGCTGCAGGTGGCGGTTCTGCCGATCACGGACGCTCACGTCGCCTACGCAGGCACCGTCGCGGAGTGCCTGCGGCGCTCGCGGGTGCGCGTGGAGGTGGATGACCGGTCGGAGCGGATCGGCAAGAAGATCGCCGAGGCACAGGCTCGCAAGGTCCCGTACATGGCGGTGGTCGGCGGCAGGGAAGCGGAGGCGGGGACCGTGCAGGTCCGCAACCGGGCGGGTGAGCAGTCAACGGAGCCGCTCCAGGACTTCGCCCTGCGGGTGGCCCAAGAGATCGCCGAGCGCCGCCGCTAGCCCTGATGGCCACACTGCCCAAGCCCGACTGCTGGGCACCGGAGTACGCGCGAACCTTCAACGACCCGGAGGTGGCTCGCGTCTACCACCTCCGGCCGCCGTACCCGGATGGCGTGTTCACGACGCTCGCCGCCCTCATTGTCGACCAGCCCAGGACCGTACTCGATCTGGGCTGCGGCCCCGGCGACCTGGCGCGCAACCTTCTGCAAGCGGCCGAGCGGGTGGACGCCGTTGACGCATCGCCGGCGATGATCGAGCGCGGCCGGGCCATGGAACACGGTGATCACCCCAAGCTGCGTTGGATCCGAGGGCGGGCCGAGGACGTGCAGCTAGATCCTCCCTATGCACTGGTGATGGCCGGCGACAGCCTGCACTGGATGGATTGGCTGGTAACCCTGCCCCGGATCAAGGACGTGCTGTCACCGAACGGATCACTCGCGGTCGTGGGCCGGTCCTGGGGGACCGGACTGGCCGAGGAGCGCGCGCTCCTGAGCCGCTACAGCACCAACCCACGCTTTCGCCCCCTGAACCTGATCGAGGAGCTCGAATCCCGCGGTCTCTTCCACAAGCGCGGAGAACAAGGATTCACGAGCGCCTGGAACCCGACCATCGACGAGTACATCGGCGCCCGCCATTCCCAGGCCAGCATCCCCACGGAAACGCGTCAGGCCGCGGCATTCGATCGCGAGACGCGCGCCCTGCTCGAGCAGCTTGTGCTGGGGGGCCAGATCCAGGCCACCGGTGAGCGCCTGGCGCTGGCCGTCCATTGTGGCGTGGTCTGGGGAGTGCCGCGAGCGGCCAAGCCCCCCAGGTAAGGCGCCATCCCTCCAGACGAGCGCCGGCCACTAGCCGGATTTCTCCCGCTTTGGTAAGATCCGCACTCGCGAGAAGGGTTGCCTGAACCCGCCGGTTCGCCAACCCGGCAGGCTGAGGGAACAGGCTACGCCCGGCAACCAGTTGTCCGTGAGCGGATGGCCAGGCAGCCGTCCGTTTCTTTTATGGTGACGAAGGAGAACAGGAACACTCTGAATAAGTCTGAGGGAGTCGCCCATCCCGTTTAAGGAGCTTCGGATCAACGAACAGCTCCGCGCCCAGGAGGTGCGCCTGATCGATGATCAGAACAACCAGCTGGGCGTCCTGAGCCTGGAAGCGGCACAGCGAATCGCAAGAGAGAAGGGTCTCGACCTCGTCGAGGTGGCACCCCAAGCCAACCCGCCTGTCTGTCGCCTCCTTGACTACGGCCGCTACAAGTTCGAAACCATCAAACGGGAGAAAGACCAGCGACGGCGGCAGAACGTCATCAAGCTCAAAGAGATGAAGCTTCGCCCAAAGGTCGCCGACCACGACTTCCAGACCAAATTTCGCAACGTGAGGCAGTTCCTGGAGCAAGGCGAGAAGGTAAAGGTGACGATTCAATTCCGTGGTCGTGAGATGGTCCACCAGGAGATCGGCCGCCGGTTGCTGGACCGCGTGGCGGACGAAGCCAAGGACGTGGCTGCCATCGAGCGACAGCCGATCATGGAAGGCCGCACGCTCTTCATGATCCTGGCTCCGCTGCACAAGCCTTCGTCGAACGCGGCGACGGCGGGCGCTGGCCAACCAAAGGAGGCTTCACAAAGTGCCTAAGCTCAAGACACGCAAGGGCCTCGGCAAGCGTATCCGCGTAACGCGGAACGGAAAGCTGATCCGGGAGCACGCCTGGAAGAGCCATTTGCTGGAACACAAGTCCGCCAAACGGAAGCGCGCGTTCCGCTCGGACCAACCAGTCGCCGCTGCTGACCGCAAGCAGGTGCGGCGCTCACTGGGGGTGTAGGCATGGCTCGCGTAAAACGAGGCGTTGTCGCTCACCGCAAGCACCGGACCATCCTCCAGCGGGCCAAGGGATTTCGCTATTCGCGAAAGCTCCTCTTCAAGCCCGCCAACGAAGCGGTCCTGCACTCGCTGGCCTATGCGTTTCGCGATCGTCGGCAGCGCAAGCGCGACTTTCGCCGACTCTGGATCGCCCGCATCAACGCGGCAGCGCGCCAGGGTGGTTTGCCATACAACCGGTTCATGTACGGCCTTCGCCAGGCCGGAGTGGAGATCGACCGCAAAATGCTCGCCGACCTGGCGGTGCGTGACAGCGGTTCCTTTGCCCGGCTGGTGGAGGTTGCGAAGAACAACCTCTAGCCAGCTGGTCGAAAGCCCCGACAACGAGCTCGTCCGGAGGCTGCGGCGGCTGGGCCGCAAGCGGGAAGCAGGCGAGGTTCTCCTCGAGGGCCCACGTGTGGTCCGGGAAGCCCTTGCCTGTGGCGTCGAGCTCGAGGTGCTTGCCCTGCGTGACGGCGTGCGCTTCGCGGCGGCCGCAGACCGCGTGGTGACCCTCGGGGAGCGGGCCTTTTCGTCGGTCACCCAGACCGTGAGCCCGCAAGGCGTGCTGGCGATCGCCCGCCAGGCCGAGTTTTCCGCCGCCGACGCCACGGCCGCGGCACGGGCGGGTGGCTGGCCGTTGGTCGTACTGGATGGGATTCAAGACCCTGGCAACGTGGGTGCGATCTGCCGCACCGCAGCTGCCGCCGGTGCCCCTGCGGTGGCCGCGCTCGAGGGCAGCGCCGATCCCTTCAGTCCGAAGGCGGTCCGTGCGTCCGCCGGCACCGTGTTTCGTCTGGTCCTAAGCCGTGGCAGGTGGTCCGAGCTGAGCGAGTGGGGCGGATTCGGCGCCGTGGCGAGCGGCGGGGGGTCGTATATCGGCGCCGATCTCGCCGGTAGGCCCTTGCTCGTATTCGGTAGCGAGGCGCACGGGCTGCGGCGCAACGATCTAGAGTTGGTCACCATTCCCATGGCACCGGGAGTGGAGTCCCTCAACGTGGCCGCGGCCGCCGCTGTCCTCTTGTTCGAGATCCGTCGGAGGTCGGGAGTGTGAGCTCACCCGCAGAAATCGCGGAGCGAGCCGTGGCGGCGATCGCTACCGCGCGCGATGAGGACGAGCTCGAGCGCCTTCGGGTCGAGTTCCTCGGAGCCAGGAGCGAGCTCATAGGAATCTCGCGCTCGTTTGCGTCCCTGCCCAAGGAGGAGCGTGCGACGGCGGGTCAGGCGTTCAACGCGGCCAAGACCGCGATCTCGGATGCGCTGACCGAGCGCGCGGCGGCGCTTGCGCGCGCACGGCTCTCAGACCTCGCCGCGACCGAGGCGATCGATGTCTCATTCCCGGGCCGGCCGCCAGCGTCAGGCCGCCTGCATGTGCTGACCCGGGTTCAGCGCGAGATCGAAACGGTGATGGAGACGATGGGCTATCACGTGGAGATCGGGCCTGAGGTCGAGACCGACTGGTACAACTTCGAGGCGCTCAACCTGGCCCGAGGTCACGCCTCACGCGACATGCAGGACACCTTCTTCTTCAACGAATCCGAGGACCTCCTGCTCCGCACGCACACGTCACCGATGCAGATCCGCTCCATGGAACGCCTGAAGGAGCCGCCGATCTACGTGATCATCCCTGGCCGCTGCTACCGGCGCGACGCCACCGATCCGTCTCACCTGGCCCAGTTCATGCAGGTCGAGGCGCTGGCCATCGACGACGGGATAACGGTCGGTGACCTGAAGGGCACCATCCTCTATTTCGCGCAGTCGCTCTGGGGGCCTGATCGACGCATCCGCATCCGACCTACGTACTTCCCCTACACAGAACCCAGCTTCGAGTTCGATCTCTCCTGCGGCGTCTGCGGTGGGCGCGGCTGCCGCAGCTGTGGTGGCGACGGGTGGCTCGAGGTGGGCGGCTGCGGCATGGTCCACCCCAACGTGCTCCGAAATGGCGGTATCGATCCCGAGCGCTTTACAGGGTTCGCGTGGGGGTTTGGCATCGAGCGCATCGCCATGCTGCGGCACGACGTCGACGACATGCGCCTCTTCTACGAAAACGACCTCCGCTTCCTGGAGCAGCTGGGGTGACCCCGCGATGAAGGTCAGCTACGAATGGCTCTGTGACCTGGCCGGGATCCACGACATCACGCCGCAGCAGGCGGCCGACGTGCTTACAATGGCCGGCTGGAACGTCGACGAGACCCTGCTCGTTGATCTCTCGCAGCTCCTGGTCGGCCGGGTGATATCACAGCAACCTCACCCGAGCTCGCGCAAGCCGCTCTGGGTCCATCAGGTGGATCTCGGCGATCACACTCGCCAGATCATCGCCGGCGTCGACAACGCACGGCCGGGAACGCTGGTCCCGGTTGCCCTGCCAGAGATGACCGTGCCCGATGGCACCCTGGTTCGTGATGGCAAGATCGCCGGAGTCGAGGCTCGGGGCATGCTCTGCTCAGAGGCCGAGCTCCTGATCAGCGACGACCATCACGGCATTCTCGTGCTCGACCAGGGCACGCCGGGCCAGCATCTGGACGAGGTCGTCCCGAGCGATGCCGTCTTCGAGGTCGAGGTCACACCCAATCGCCCGGACTGCCTCGGTCACCTCGGCCTGGCTCGCGAGCTGGCCGCTGCGCTTGGCCGCAGCCTGGGCCGGGACTTCATGCCGCCCTTCACCGGCGGCGTGGAGCCTCCTGGCACAGACCTCATCGATGTGGAGATCGAGGCACCTGAGCTGTGCCGGCGGTACATCGGCGCCCCGATCACCGGGGTCAAAGTTGGGCCGTCGCCGCTCTGGCTGCGCCGCCGGCTGTTTGCCGCGGGTGTCCGGCCGATCAGCAACGTGGTGGACATCACCAACTACGTCGCGCTCGAGTACGGCCAGCCCCTGCACGCGTTCGACCTGGCCAAGATCGCAGCTCGCCGAATCGTCGTCCGGCGAGCGCTAGCTGGCGAACGGCTCCTCTGCCTGGACGGCGAGAGCCGCTCCCTGACTCCGGACATGCTCGTGATCGCAGACGCTGAACGTCCGGTAGCGCTGGCTGGAATCATTGGTGGCGCGGACTCTGCCGTGTCGGGGCAGACCACGGACCTCCTGCTCGAAGCGGCCAACTTCGACGGCGTGAACATACGCTCCACCAGCCGGACGCTGCGGCTCCGTACGGAGTCGTCGACCAGGTTCGAGAAGGCCATCCCCCCGGAGATGGCGCTGGCAGGCGCGCGCCGGGCGGCTTGGCTGCTGGCCGAGCTTGCCGCAGGAAGCGTCCACGTGGGCTGGGCCGATGCCTACCCGCGACCTCAGGAACCAGTCCGTGTGCGGTTTCGTCCCGAGCAGGTCGATGCCGTCCTCGGCGCCCACGTCCCCCTGCAGGAGATGGAGGCGATCCTGAAGCGGCTCGAGTTCCAGGTTCGAGTGCAGGACGACGGGGAGTGGGATCTCCTGCCACCCGTCTTCCGCCAGGACGTCAGCATTCCTGAGGACGTAGCCGAAGAGGTTGGCCGGATTTACGGGTACGAGAAAGTGCCGCCGACACTGCCCGGCTCGCGCCGCACGTCCTGGCACCCGGCGACTCCGAGCCAGGAACGACGGCTCGATCCCCTGCGCGACGCGCTGACCGGCCCGGGCTTCACCGAGGTGGTGACACCGGCTCTCACATCCGGTGCCCTGCTCGACCGCCTTGGGGTGGGCGATCGGGCGATGCGGGTCATAAACCCGGTCGCCGATGATCAGGACGCACTCCGGACCACGCTCCTCCCGTCGTTGCTCCGGGCTGCCGCGCACAACCGCAGCCACGGTCGACAGATCGTCTCGATCTTCGAGATCGCGCGCGCGTATCTGCGCCGGTCGGAGCAGCCGGACGGCCAACCGGATGAGCCGCTCCGCCTCGGAGTCGTGCGGGCCGGCCTGAACGGCCCGGAGGCGGGAAGGACAGCGTTCCTGGACCTGAAGGGAGCGCTCGAACGGGCGCTGGACGCTCTGGCTCCCGTCGAGGTGTCGTATCAGCGCGCGACGGCACCCCTCTTCCACCCGGGCAGGTGTGCGCGCGTTCTCGTGTGCGGGCAGCCGGTGGGCCTCCTGGGCGAGCTTCACCCCTCAGTGGTGGAGGCGTTCGACCTGGAAGGTCGAGCCGTCGGTCTCGAAGTGGAGCTGGAGCCGGTGCTCGCGATCGACCTGCCCCGGCGGGCACGGCCGCTGCCACGCTTTCCTGGGGTGAACCGTGACCTGGGCGTCGTCGTGGCCGAGCCAGTGGAAGTGGGTGCGCTGCTCCCGACCATAGAGGAGGCAGCTGGGGACCTGCTGGAGTCGACGACGGCGTTCGACGAGTACCGTGGCAGCCAGGTCCCCGCAGGGAGCAAGAGCGTTGCGTTCACGATGACGTTCCGAAGCCCCGAACGGACGCTGACTGACGCCGAGGTGGACGGTCGGCTGGAGGCGATCAAGGTGGCCCTGGCCCGCCAGCACAAAGCGACCTTCCGAGCCTGAACGCCGGAGGGGCAGCGACATGACAACATCGGTGCCCTCGCTGTAGGATACCCGCGTCAGTACGTTTCAGTACTGAAGATCCTCGACAGCTCCGGGGGCAGAAGGGAGAACGTTTGAGCGGAAGGGCTCCCCAGGCCGGCGGTCGCCGAGCCGCCGAAGCGGTGGCCTGCGCTGTGGCGCTGGTAGCCGTGACGGCATGGTCGGCGATGGCGGCGGCTGCGCCGTCTCCTTCCCCTGATCCCAGCGCATCACCCACACCGTCCGTGCAGCCCTCGACGCTCCCGAGCCCGTCCCCAACGCCCGCTGCCTCGCCGGCTCCGAGCCCTTCACCCAGCATCTCACCGGCTCCGACCCCCACTCCCACCGCAAGGGCGGTCCCGATCCGCTCCGCGCTGCCGGCGCCGACTGGTCGGGTGGCCATCCTTTCGTCGGGCTCGCTGCAGATCACCGGTCTCCAGTCCATCACCGTCGTCGACATCCCGACCGGCTCGGGACCGGTCAGGGAAATCGAGCTCAAGATGGCCGGGTCGACCATCGGCGGCCTGGACCTGCTCGACCCCTGCGTCGGGCACGTGCAGGCCCACACCACGGCGAGTCAGGAACAGGCCACCGGCGGCTTGACGATCGACGCGACCGCGCTCCAGGTCACGGTGCTGGGGGTAGCGATCGTCCTGGCGGCTGCCGACCTTCCGACCGGCACGCTCGCTCTGCCCGGCGTCCCACTGCCGCCGCTCCCCACCGACGTCGCGTTCGCGTCGGTGAAAATGTACGTGCCGACGATCAGCGCCGGATCGACGGCGCTCACAGGCGCCAACGTCACGCCAACGCCCTGCTGAATCGGACATTTCCGGAAAGAGGGCGTTTCAGCACAGGCGCTGTGAAACGCACCTCTCCCGGAAATGGGGCGTTACTCGCCCGACCCAGCCCGGCCCAGGCCGACGCTCCAAGTAAGCTCTACGCCCATGTCAGCTGCGCTGTGGGAGTGGCTTCGCGGGCGCGCCGTCGAGATTCACGTGGCGGATCACCTGTGCGAGCGGCTGAGCCGCGGTGACAGGCTCCGCATCAAGCTGGGCCTCGACCCCACCGCGCCTGACCTCCACGTCGGCCATCTGGTCCAGCTCGACGCCCTTCGCGCGTTCCAGGACGACGGCCACACCATCGTCGCCATCGTCGGCGACTACACCGCGCTGATCGGGGACCCCAGCGGCCGGTCGGACACTCGCCCGATGCTCAGCCGTGAGCAGGTCGACGCCAACGCCAGGACCTACCTCGACCAGATCCACAAGGTTCTCGACCCACAGCTGACCGAGGTCCATCGCAACTCGGAGTGGCTTGCCGAGATGACCGCGGCCGACATCCTGCGCCTCCTGGCCAAGCAGACAGTGCAGTCGGTGCTTCAGCGCGAGGACTTCGCCCAGCGCCTGGACGCCGGCGCCCCGATCGGCGCGCACGAGATCCTCTATCCCTTCAGCCAGGGCTACGACTCGGTGGCGATCCGAGCCGACGTCGAGATCGGTGGCACCGACCAGCTCTTCAATCTGCTGTTCGGTCGCGAGCTCCAGCGCGCCTACGGCCAGGAGCCGCAGGACATCGCCGTCTTTCCCCTGCTGGAGGGCGCGGACGGCCGCCGCATGAGCAAGTCGCTCGGCAACTACATCGGGATCGCCGAGGCGCCGGAGGAGATCTACGGCAAGACGATGTCCATCCCGGACCGGCTGACGGAGACCTACCTGCGCCTGGTTTCCGCCCTTCCCTCCGCAGAGGTCGACCGCCTCCTCACCCTGAGCCCACGCGACGCCAAGGCGGCGCTGGCTCGTCGCCTGGTCGAACGCCTGCACGGCGCCACGGCCGCAGCGGCGGCCGAGGAGGACTTCGACCGCCGGTTCCGGCGCCGCGAGCTGCCGGACGAGATCCCCGAGCACAGGGCGTCCGACCCCAACGACATCCCGGGCACCCTCGTCGAAGCCGGTCTCGCCCCCAGCCGGCGACAAGCGATCCGCCTTCTTCAGCAGAAAGGGGTGAGGGTAAACGGCAGCCCGGTTTATCCTGAGGGGGTCCTGAAGGACGGCGACGTGCTTCAAGTCGGTCGCCGGCGGTTCATCCGGATACGGCTACGCTAGAATTCAGCGAAAGCATGTTCGAGCAGGAGGACGGCGAATAGATGTCCGGGCATT
>Ga0209465_10001425_pt1 | contig 10650 bp, 10 predicted proteins | sample PanSoiPlot1MoBio_FD_188321 | JGI IMG/M metagenome (GOLD analysis project Ga0209465, IMG submission 188321) | Tropical forest soil microbial communities from Panama analyzed to predict greenhouse gas emissions - Panama Soil Plot 1 MoBio (SPAdes)... | ecosystem: Environmental > Terrestrial > Soil...
CCGCTGTTGGTCACGGTGATCGTGTATATCGCTCCCGTCTGACCCGCGGCGAAATTGCCGGAATGGGTCTTGGCGATGGTCAGGTCGGGCGCCGCATCGTCGATCTTCAAGTGGGTGGTGACCGGCACCGGTCACGTCGTCTTCGCGGTCGATCCGACCTGGCTGGTCGTCATCCAGGGCGGCGTCGAAAAAAACGCCGGGATCGACTGGCAGATCAACGACACGAGCACCGGCGTCCCCTTCCAGAGCAAGCTCGGGTTCGTCGGCGATCTCGGCATGCAACACGCCCTGGACGATCAGTGGAGTCTGGCCTTCTCGTTCCGTGCGACGATCATGGACTACACGGTCGTGGACCAGTCCTTCGGGGCCAACAGCTTCGGCGTGACGTTCTCGATGCACTACAGCCGCTGACGGCGACGCGCGCGTCCGTCAGGGGACGCGGAACGAGCCGATGTGGATCGAGCGCGAGGCGCTCTTGTAGTAATCGCCCATGTACCAGAAGGTCGCGTCGTCGGTCGGATCGACGACGGTGGTGGCGAAGTCCTCGTAGCGGTTGCCGCCGCCCTTGGCTGCCGTGCTGTCGATCAGCACCGACTCGCGATAGCCGAGCGTCCCGAGCGGATCGGCGGCGGCGCGCGCGGCGAAGCGCTGCCCCTGGTAGGTGGTGGCAGAGCCGAAGGAGAAACCGATGCCGATGTCTCCGCGCCCGTCGATCGCGGCGCTCCCCAGCCAGCGATAGCCGGTGTCGGGCGCGAACGTGCTCTGCTGGTAGAGGACCGGATTTCCCGAGCCGTCGATCCGGAACTCGTACCAGCGCAGGCCGCCGCCCGCGGTCGGGCCGTTGACCGAGTGCGTGATCACCAGCGACTGGTGATCGCCGAAGTTGCGATAGACGAGCCGCTGCATCAGCTTGTCGCCCTGCGCGTCGAGCTTCGTGCTGGACCCCATCTGCGGCACGCAGTTGGTCAGCTGGCCGTCGCACAGGTAGTGATAGCTGGCGACGGTGATTTTGGTCGGGCCGGTCAGCGTCGTCGCCGACGGGTTCGTCCAGTCGACGTGGAAGTTGTAGGCGTAGACGCCGTCGTCCTGGAACACGCTCGAAAGCTGCGTCCCGCCCAGCGCCATCACGATGTTGGGCGCGCCGGCGGGCGGACCCGTCGGGCCGTCGAGGTCGGATGGGTTGAAGAAGTTCACGCCGCTCTTGCCGACGCACTGCTCGGTGGCCGGCTGGCCCATCAGCATCTTGGCGCGATCGGCGGCGCAGATTCGCTTCTGGACGACGGTGTCACCGGCGCTGGTCCCGGTGTAGTAGCCGTCGGGCCAGACGCCGAGGCGCGGGTAGTCGGGGAACTCCTGGCGCGCGAACTCGTAGCGGTTGTAGGTGCCGAGCGGATCGGGGCCGGTGCTGACCGCGTAGCACATCGCGTACGGCGCGGCGAACACCGGCTGGATGAACACCCAGCGGCCCGCGAGCTGATCGTAACGGACGACGGTGTCGCCGTGATCGGACGCGTTGCCGCCCTCGCAGCGGCCGCCGAAGCCGGCGAAGATGGCATTCGACGCCTTCGTCCCGAGCGACATCCCCGTCGTCGAATACATGGCGCCCTTCTTCGTGTAGACGGCCATCTGCCAGTTGACGACCTGGACGATGTGATTCGGCCCGACCGCCAGGCTCAGGTCGGAAGGATCGCCGTTGCCGGCGATCCCGTCGAAGTGGTCGAGCAACGGGAGCGCCGCCTTCGATCCCTGCGACGTCTGGTTGACGGGCGCCGTCTGGCCACCGGCGCCGGCCGCGCCGCCCGCGCCCGATCCAGCCGCGCCGCCCGTGCCCGCCGCGCCGCCGCGGCCGCCCGCCGCCGTGCCGCCCGCGCCGGAGCCGCCGCCGCGCCCACCCGCACCGGTCCCCGCAACGCCGCCGGATCCCGTGGTTCCGCCGCTGCTCGCCCCGCCGGCGCCGGTGGTGGCGCCGCCGCTGCCGCCCGCCGTCGCACCGCCGGTCCCCGCGGCGCCCCCTGCCCCCGCGGCGGCCGCGCCTCCGGTACCCGCGCCGCTCGCGCCGGCCGCGCCCGTCGTGCCGGCGCTGCCGCCGGTTCCCGCGCCGCCGGCGCCCACGCCGGCACCGCCGCCGCCTTTGCCCGTCGTGCCGGTGCCCGAGGGCATGCAGCCAGACGCCGCAAGGGTGGCGGCAATCAGCAACGCTCCCGGCCGCGACATTCCGGCGCGCACTCAGTGACCGTAGTTGCAGGCGCCGGTCAGAATGTTGTAGCCGAAAGTGCTCGCCGTCTCGTCCCAGCTCGCGCGGCCGACGACGGTCCACTTCGAGCCGTCGTACTTCATCAGCGAGTCGCCGTGGGCCGCGATCTTCGAGAACCCGCGCCCGACGGAAGAACCGTTGATCTGCGCGATGCCGGCAGCGTCGAGCTGCGGCACGCTGTCGCTGGCGTCGCAGGCACCGTTCGTGTTCGTGGTGACCGTCGGATTGCTGAACTGGACCAGATGCGACCAGCTGCAGGCGGCACCGGTCGTCGGATCCACGCAGCCCGCCGGCGCGGCGCCGGTCCGCTTGACGTCGAACCGGACGACGCAGACGTCGACGCCCAGGCCGGCATCGCTGATGATGTAGAACTCGGAGGTGCCGTTGTAGTCGGTCGTGCTGACGGTCCCCATCCCGCGCTCGCCGCACGCGCCCGCGTTGAGGAAGCCGCCGCCCATGCCGCCGCCGCCCGTGCCCCCGGCGCCCGTGCCCCCTGCGCTGGTGCCGCCCGTCGCGGTCCCGCCCGCGCCGCTGCCGGCGCTGCCGCCGCCCGCCGTGCCGCCGCTCGCGCCGCCACCACCGCCGCCCTTGCCGCCCGGCGACGACCCACCGCTGGAGCAGCCCACGGCGCCGGCCAGCACGCCGACGAGCAAGGCCCACGCGCGGCGACTCACTTCGGCCCTCCGCCGTTCAGGCTGTAGAGATCGTCGATGAAGAAGTTGTGGCCGACGAGCTTGTTGAAGTAGTCGTTCGACGAAGGGAGATCGTATTTGACGTAGAAGACGGTCTTCTTGTCGGGCGTCACCTCGCGAATCACGCCGCCGGTGCCGTAGTTGATCAGCGTGTTGCCGTTCGAGAGGCGCAGCGCCATCCCGCGCGAGGCCGCCCATTCGGGCCCGTCGCTGGTGCTGTCGCCGTAGATCCAGGTGCGAACCAGGCGCTTGTTGGTGCGATCGATCATGAACTCCTCGAAGGCGTGCTGGTTCGGCCCGGCCGCGCTGCTCTTCGTGTACTGGGGCAAGTGCGACGACACCAGCAGCGTCCCCGACGGCGAGATGTTCGAGAAGTGCTGCCAGACGAAGTTCCAGGGCGACGGCGAGAACGCGTAGGCGCCCGTCCCCGACCCGTACACCGCGACCAGCGTCCCCGTCTTGCGATCGATCTGCGCGACGTTGTTCGACTCCGGGAATGACAGCAGGACGGAGTCCGTCGCCGGGTCCCAGCTGACGACGTTGGAGTAGCAGTTGTTGAACATCCCCGTGGTGGGGCACTTCCAGATGGTGGTGACCGTCCCGTCGCGCGCCATCTGGCGCAGCTCGGAGTTCGGCCGGGTGCGCTCCTCGGTGTCGTAGAGCAGCGAGCCATCGCTGGTCATGTCCACGCCGTCGGACAGTTGCGGGACCATCACCGACGTGTTGTAGGTCTCGCGATCCAGCGTCATCTTCAGGACGGACGGCGTGCCCGTGGTGCTGAACGCGCGGCTCTCGACGAAGAGATACTCGCCGTCGCGCGCCTTCTGCGGAAACGACCTCACGTCGGTGCTGGTGCCGTCGGCGTAGTACCAGACGACGCGGCCCTGGCGGTCCAGGATGTAGAGCCACCAGGTCGAATAGAAGTAGCAGGAGTCGTCAACGCACGTGTTGGGCGAGTTCTCGACGGCGCCCAGCAGGTAGCGCTCCGGCGTGGCCAGCGTCGGGTCGTACATCGACACCGTCGGCTTCGGCATCCCGCTGGGGATCACGCCGGTCGTCCCCATGTAGTCCTTGGTCTTGTAATCGGTGCCCGCGAGACGGCTGACGACGCGGAGGGTGATCGCGGTCGATCCCGGCACGCCGAGCACGACGTCGCGGTGCGCGCCCGTCGCGCCGGCCTGCAGGCGCGACGTCATGACGCTGCTGCCGGCGAAGCTGAACTCGAGGAACGCCGAATCGGCTGCCTTGGTCTGCGTCCAGGTCACGACCAGGATCGTGTTGACCATCTTTGACACCGCGACGGTGACGCCCGAGACGAACGAATCGCCCGCGCCCGCGCCCGCCGCGCCCGTGCTGCCGCCGCTACCCGCGCTGCCGGCCGCGCCCGCGGTCCCGCCCGCGCCGGTCGTCCCGCCTCGCCCGGCGGCGCCGGTGGCGCTTCCGCCCGTGCCCGTCGCGCCGCCGCTCGTCGATCCACCGCTGCCCACACTGCCGCCCGTGCCGGTCGCGCCGCTGCCGCCGGTCGCGCCGGTGGCGGTGCCGCCCGTTCCCGTCGAGGATCCGCCCGTGCCGGTGGCGCCGCTGCCGCTCGCGCCCCCGGTGCCCGTTCCGGCGGCGCCCCCGCTTCCGGGCGAACCGCCGTTGTCTTTCGGCAGGCAGCCCGCCAGCACGAACAGCGCCACCAGACCGGTGACGAAGCCGATCCGCTGCGCAACAGTCATTGCAGTCCGTGCGTTCCTCATGGCCCGTTGCCTCCGCCGTAAAGGCTGGCGGCGAGCGTCTGGAACGCGAACGCGAAGCCGGCGTCGGTGTTCAGCTTCCACACCTGGGTGCCGCTGGCATCGAGCCGTTCCATCTGACCCGCCGTCGACCAGTTGACGAACGTGCCGCCGTCGGGGAGCCGGATCGGCTCACCGAGGACGAACGTGTAGACGCTGGGATTCGCGGTGTAGCTCCAGACCTGCGTCGCGGTCATGGCCGTGAAGTCCAGCTCGTACTCGAGGACGCGCGACACGTCGCCGGGCGCGCCGTCGTTGTCCATCACGAGGATGTGGTTGCCGACCACGTCGAACTGGTGCTCGTGCAGGAAGCGCGCAGAGCCGGACGCGATCGTGAAAGTGGCGCCGTAAAGGCCGAGCACCCATTCGCACGCGCCGGTCGAGCGGTTCACTTTCGCGATGCTGCTGAAGTTGCGCATGCCGACGTAATAGACGTCCTCGACCGGGTCGTAATCGAGCGCGTTCGAGAACGTCCACCCCTGCTGCGGGTCGTCGCCCGGCGTCGCCACCGGATCGAAGCAGTTCCAGCTGGTCCAGATGGTGCGCTGGTTGCTGCCGTCGGGCGCGACCTCGACCACCTTGTTGCCGCGCACACGGTTGCCGCTCGCGTCCGTTTGATCATCGAACGCGATGGCCCCCAGCGTGCCGTCCGGGTGCTCGACGAAGTCGTGCGCGAGGAACGGGATCGGAATCGACGTCGACTGCAACCCGTCCAGCGAGACGCGCACCAGCTCGGACGCCGCCGACGGCTCGCCGGAGATCTGGGCCGCGTTGTAGAGCAGGCTCTTGCCGTCTACCGACAGGCGCGCGCGGTAGAAATCGAGCATGCGGTCGTCGCTGTGGTACCAGACGATGTCGCCGTTCGCGTTGATGATGACGACGGCCGTCGTCGCGCCGAGGATCGGCACCACCACGAAGCCGTCGTAGCCGTCCCCGGTCCGCGTCAGGGCGGGCAGACCGACGGGCAGGTTGCCGGTGCGGATGCTGGCCACACCGCTCGCCGCGACGACCGCGCCGTTCTCCGCCGAGACGGCGCGATAGAACGCCGGCGTGTCCGCGGTCAGACCGAGCAGGATCGCGCTGTGGTCCGTCGCCGCCGAGGCGTCGATGGGCGTGCGCGCGCCGAGCTTCGCCGTCGGACCGAACTCGACGTAGCCGGTGGTCGGCACCGCCGTCGTCCACTTCACGATCACGACCGTCGCGATCTGATCGCTCACCGTCGCGACGACGTGGGTCGGCCCCCGCGCGTCCGGCGAATCGCCGCAGCCGCCGACCGGCGCCAGCAGCGCGATCGCGATCGGCGCCGCCGCGGCGCGAAGCGCGGGCCTCATTTCCCTCCAGGCGTCAGGATGGTCAGCAGCACGGGCGCCGGGCTCTGGCATTTGCTGCAGGTCAGGCCGAGCAGCCAGGTCCCGGCGTCGGGGCGGTCGAAGCCCGGGAAGGGCGCGCCGCTCGCGCGATCGGTCGCCGTCGCCAGATCCGCGGTGCGGCCGCCCGTCAGCGTGATGTCCCACAGCGACGTGGCGATCATCTCGATGTCGAAGATCCGCGCCTGCAGATCCGACGCCGCCATCCCGGCGTAGAAGCCGATCGTGACGCCGTCGATCTTCTCGAAGGGCGCGTCGTTCCCCTGGCCGTCGCGCGTGATGTCGCGCCAGTCGAGGATCCACGGCCCGCCCGTCGGCACCGGCAGCTTGGTCAGCGACGACAGGTCGGCCGTGAATGTCAGCAGGCCGCACCCGCTCTGGCCGTCGACCATCGTGTTCGTCGACGACGCCGTCGGCTCGAGGAACATCATCGTCCGCGCGCCCAGCCCCGGCGTCGTCCCCTTCGTGAACAGAAGCAGGTACGTGTAATCGGTGCTCTCGATGTACGCCGACGGAACGTCGATCGGCGTCCCGAAGAAAGAAAGCTGCGACAGCTTCGTGCAGGTGGTGCTGTGGTCGGTGTGGAAGTCGAGGTAGCCGGCGACGTCGGACTGCGACAGCGTGCCCGCCGACAGCCGGGTCTGCACCTGCCCCTTCGTCAGATGCGAGATCCGGAGCAGCGCGACGTTGTCGAGGTCGGCCGTCGCGGAGACCGCGTGACATTGCAGATCGTTGACGACGTTCGACCAGCAGATGTCGATGTCCGTCGCGGGCGCCGTCTGGACGATCGGAATCTGGAGGCTGGCGTGCGTGACGTAGTTGTTCTCGTCGCGCAGCAACAGGTTCCCGCGCGGGTCCATCGGCATCGCCGCGCCGCCGCAAGCCGCCAGCAGGAAAGGCACAAATACCGAAAATGAGATCCGCGCGGGCATCCGTCCCGTGTATGTCCGGGTCGGATGGCGTCCGGGGGCGGATTTACGGGCGCGATTCTTGAGCCGTCTTCGTCTTCCCGCGCCACATTGCGACGACCGGGTAGATCGTCAGCACGGACATCGTCAGCGTCAGCCCGATGCCGGTGATCGCGTGAAGGAACGCGAGCCCCCCGCCGCCGTAGCGCACGATCCACGGCGTCGCGAGGTGCGCGGCGACGCTGGCGGACGCGGCGATCAACCAGGCGAGCTTCGCGCGATCGCCGAGCCCCGTCGCCAGGAACAGGTGGCCGACGATCAACAGGACGACGGGCATCGTGAACAGGTGGAAGTGCGTCACCTCGAGCAGCTTGCGGTAGCTCATCGGCACGACGATCGGCCGCCGCGCCGCCTCGTCGTCGGGCACGTCGATGGCGGGCCCGGTCGGCGCGCCCGCCGCGGCGGGCTCGGCCGCCGGCGGCACGGCCCGCGCCTCGCCCGCGTAGTAGCTCTTGATGCCGCTCGTCCCGGTGCCGACCAGATCGCCGTAGTAAAGGGCCGACGACACGATCCCGGCCAACGTCAACAGGCAGAACGTCGAATAGAGAAGCTTCGCCTCGATGCCGAGGTTCCAGAGGCGGAAGCCGGATGAAGAGAACTGACGCATGGCGATCAGAAAGCGAAGCCGATGGCGAGGCCGAGGCGCGTCTTGCCGCGGGCGGCCTCGGCCAGGTGAGATTCCAGCGGCTTCGGCGTCCCCGGCGCGCCCGGCAGCGTGACCGGCGCGGCCGGCGGCGGGCCCTCGCCGTCCAGCGCGATCTGGATGTCGGCCTTCAGCGCCAGCTCGGGCAGCGGGCGATAGACGATGCCGCCGCGAACGAACGACTTCGCGGCCGACGGCGCGTTGGGCGGCGTCCCGCCCGGGGGCGTGATCGTCGGCGGATTGTAGTTGTAGACCGACATCGCGCTGCGCGGGTTCACGTTCTCGTATCCGGCGAACAGCATCAGCTCCTGCTTGGTCGCCGCGCCGCCCATGCGCAAGAGGTCGACGCCTGCATTCACGTAGCTGCCGCGGCCGGCCTTCGGAATCGCGTCCTGGCCGAGCAGCCCCAGGTAGTCGTTGATGCGGTACGAGTCGGTGATGAACATCTGCGCGTACTCCGCGGCGAGCTCGAAGCCACCGCCCCGAAAACGGGCATCGCCCTCGACGATCCCGACGCTGACCCCGTCGAGCGCCGCCTGTCCCCCGGTGGCCGATCCGTAGTAGCCGCCGCCGCCCATCGCGAAACCCTCGGGCAGACCGTAGAGCTCGACCCGCCCGGTCACCGCGAGGCCGCCCGTGGCGACGCGATGGCCGTTGCCGCGCCCGCCGGCGAGCGGCGCCTGCGCCGAAAAGCCGGTGCCGTCCAGCCCGCCCACGACGTCGATCTCGTAGCGGAGGTTGCCGCCCAGATCGCCGAAGATGCCCGCGCCCAGCTCGCGCCAGATCGTCGGGATGATCAGCTGATCCGTGAGCGGCCGATCGACGGTCAGGAAGGCGGGCGGCGCGTTCCGCTGGTTGATGATCCCGAGCGGCAGCAGCAGCAGGCCCGCGCGCACGCCGAACGCGGGCACCGGCGCGGCCTCGACCACCGCCTGCTGCGCCGCGAAGGTGTCCGCGTGCTCGATGCCCGCCTCGATCCGGAAGCGCAGCCACGCCGTCGGGCTGTGCGTCAACGCCGCCATCAACCGCCTCAGGTCCCACTCCGCATCGTGGTTCCGATCGACGAACACCACCCCTTCCCCGATCGCCCCCAGATGCGTCTCGATCTTGTTCGCTGACGTCGCGGTGGAGGTGGGCGCAGACGGCGCCACCTCCGTCTTCGGCGTCTCTGGCGCTGGCACGACCTGGGTTGCGGGCGGCGCCTGTGGCGCCGGCTCCGGCGCGCGCGGCCGCGGCGTCGGCGCCTCGTACGGCGTCACCTCATCTGGCCGCGTCGGCCAGGGGACGGGCGACTTGTCCTGCGCGTGCGCCTGCGCCCAGGCGCCGCGCGCGGCCGCCAGATGGACGTAGACCGCGACCCCGATCCCGACGCGCGTGCGCACGCGCGCGCCCCGATGTTGGCGCGTCACCGGCTGACCGGCGCCGGACGGGCCGCGTGGTCTCCGGCCGGCGGCGCCGCGGGCGCCGACGCGAGCGTGGACAGTCCGAGGGCGAGCTCCTCGACCAGAATCGTCGCCCGCCGCACGCCGACGGCCAGCGAGGCCGACGAGACGGTCGCGCCGCTCACGGCGTCGATGTCGTGGTTGAGACGCAGCGGATCCTGGGACGTCTTGCCCTGGAACTGCTTGCGGAAGCGCGGGTCGCGAACCTCGTCGCCGCGCGGCTCGCGATAGACCATGATCTCGACGCGCTCCACCATCCCGCGCGGCGACAGCCGCGTGGCGAACGTGATCGGCTGGTGCAGTCCCTGCTCGTCGTCGACCACGGCGTAGCCGTCGATCTGGCCGTGCGTCGTGGCGACGAAGATCGTGTACTTGTCACGCGCCGGCGCGTACCCGAGCCGCTGCGCCAGCCGCGCCCGCATCGACTTGTCCAGCGCGAACGTTCGATAGCCGACATGCTCGCTGTGCGGGAAGAACTGCGCCAGCACGTCGCGCGTCGTGTAGTAGCTGGTCTCGGTGCGCGAGGCGGCGCCGCTATCGGCGCGCGCGGACGGCGCCGCGGTCCCGACCGCGAGCACCAGCGCCACCGCGCTGCAGGTGATTTTGATAACGGTTCTCAATTTCACTAATATAAATAGCGCATCCGTTTCCACGCTGTCAATGCGAGGGATACGTGGGGCCCCGCTCCGCCGGACGTATGTCCGTGATTTCAGCCAGTTAGCTGATGCTGTCCACAGGCGATCAAGAGCTGCGGCCGCGATGGCCGCTCGCCTCGCCGGGACAGCGCCCGCCCGGCATCCCGCGCGCCTTCTCGCACAGCCCGAACAGCTCGTGGCGATGGCGGAGCACGTTGAAACCGAACCTCCGCGCGGCGGCGTCCTGCAGCGCCTCGATCTCGTCGTTCTCGAACTCCATGATGAAGCCGCAGCTGTCGCAGATCAGGTGATCGTGGTGGGCCCGCCCCTCGGCGACCTCGTACAGGGTCTGCCCGGGGCCGAAGTGGCGCGCCGCCGCGATGCCTGCCTCTTCCAGCAGCTTGACGGTCCGGTAGACGGTCGCCAGCCCGACGCCCGGGTGCTTGCGCCGCGCGGACGACAGCAAATCTTCCAGCGCAACGTGGCCCGACGTGCGCAGGAACGCGTCGACGATCGCCTCGCGCTGCTGCGTGGTCTTGAGCCCCTTGCGCTGCAGGTAGCTGCGCCAGGGTCCCTTGAGGTCCTTCCCCTGCCCCTGTCCCTGGCGCGTCCCCACGCCTCCGCCGTTCTTGCTCAAGCCGCCTGTCGCCATTTGATCGAGCACCCCATCGACGGCCGCTGCTCGCGCGAAGGCCGCTGTCCGGCCACCAGCGCCTCGATCGCTTCGGCCAGCTCGCGCCGGGTGACGCGGCTCTCGTCCTTCCACGAATCGTCGATCCGCCCGCGGTAAGCGAGCCGCCGGTCGGAATCGTAGACGAAAATGTCGGGCGTGCAGACCGCGCCGAAGGCGTGCGCGACGTCCTGCTCCTCG
>Ga0209465_10001426_pt1 | contig 10646 bp, 9 predicted proteins | sample PanSoiPlot1MoBio_FD_188321 | JGI IMG/M metagenome (GOLD analysis project Ga0209465, IMG submission 188321) | Tropical forest soil microbial communities from Panama analyzed to predict greenhouse gas emissions - Panama Soil Plot 1 MoBio (SPAdes)... | ecosystem: Environmental > Terrestrial > Soil...
CGCACGATGCGATTGACGCGCTCGATGCCCACGTAGAGCGTGCCGCCATCCTGGGCGATCGACTCGGTGTCGTACCAACCGTGCGCCGCGAGCGGACGGCCGTCCGGCCCCAGCATCGGCGCCATGACGGCATCCGTGACGCCGCTCGGCCGGCCGTGCACGTCATAGGCAATGCGCCCCGTGAGCCAGTTTCCCTTGTCGGTGAGCGACACGAAATGCTCACCGTCGGCGGCAACGCGGATCGCCGAGAGCCCGCCGAACTCGCGGTAGGGCGAGGTCAGTTCCAGGCCGCCGCGGAACTCGAGCGCACCGAAGCGCACCGCGTCGGGCTCGCGCGGATCGAAGGCGTCGATGGTGCGCGCCGCGACGTCGATCTTGACCGGGGCAGCGGGCGCCCGCCGCTGCGCCGCGGCGGGGGCTGCGAGGGCAAAAAGAATGGCAACGAGCAACAGCGTAGGGTGGGCGAAGGCGGGGAGCGCCGTGCCCACGCGATGGTGCGCACGCCGCGCTTTGCGCACCCTGCGAATGCTGAATTGGAAGTGCGAGCGCTCCTCACCCGACGCGCTTCGCGCGTAGAGCGCGATCAATGCAGTCTCCGCGCCGGCATCCGCCGCGGCTCGGGCGGCTCGTGCTCGTCGAACAGTTCCGCCAGCTTCTCGGTCATCGCACCGCCGAGCTCTTCGGCGTCGACGATGGTGACGGCGCGCCGATAGTAGCGCGTGACGTCGTGACCGATGCCGATCGCGATCAACTCGACCGGCGAGCGGGTCTCGATCTCCTCGATCACCCAGCGCAGGTGGCGCTCGAGGTAGTTTCCGGCATTGACCGAAAGCGTCGAATCGTCGACCGGCGCGCCGTCCGAGATCATCATCAGGATCTTGCGCTGCTCGGTGCGTGCCAGCAGACGCCTGTGCGCCCAGTCGAGCGCCTCGCCGTCGATATTCTCCTTGAGCAGCCCCTCGCGCATCATCAGCCCGAGATTCTTGCGCGCCCGCCGCCACGGCGCGTCGGCCGATTTGTAGATGATGTGGCGCAGATCGTTGAGCCGGCCCGGATTGAGCGGCTTGCCGGCGGCGAGCCAGGCCTCGCGCGACTGGCCGCCCTTCCAGGCGCGGGTCGTGAAGCCGAGGATCTCGACCTTGACGCCGCAGCGCTCGAGCGTGCGCGCCAGGATGTCGGCGCAGGTCGCCGCGACCGTGATCGGCCGGCCGCGCATCGAGCCGGAATTGTCGAGCAGCAGCGTCACCACGGTGTCGCGGAAATTGGTGTCCTTCTCGCGCTTGAATGAGAGGGGATGCAGCGGATCGATGACGACGCGCGACAGCCGCGCCGGATCGAGCAGTCCTTCCTCGAGATCGAACTCCCAGGAGCGGTTCTGCTGCGCCATGAGGCGGCGCTGCAGGCGGTTGGCGAGTCGAGCGACCACGCCTTGGAGGTGGGCGAGCTGCTTGTCGAGATAGCTGCGCAGCCGATCGAGCTCCTCCGGCTCGCACAGCTCCTCGGCGCCGACCGTCTCATCGAACTTGGCCGAGAACGGACGATAGTCAGGACCGCGCGGCTCATTCTTGCCGCGGTTGCGCGGGCGCCAAGGCTCGGCCGCGTTGTCGGCGTCGCCCATCTCCGAGTCGTCCGGCATCTCGGCGGACGGGGCATCCATCGCCTCGGAGGCGTCCTCGGGCAGCTCGTCGGTCGACGCCTCCGCCTCCTCGAGACTCATGCGCTGCAGGTCCTCGGAGTCGGACGCCTCGCCGTCCTGGCCCTCCTCGTCCTTGCGGCCCTCGTCGTTCTGGCTCTCCTCGCTATCCTCCTCGTCGTTGTCGCGGCTCCGCTCGTCGCCCATATCGAGCGAATCGAGGAGATCGTGCACGGCGTCGCCGAAGCTGCGCTGGTTGTCGACGAGCTTCTCCAGCTTGTCGAGGTCGCGGCCGGCGCGGCCCTCGATCCACGGCCGCCAGAGATCGACCAGGCGCCTGGCGGCGGGCGGTGGCGCGAGGCCGGTGAGGCGCTCGCGCACCATCATGGCGACCGCCTCCTCGATCGGCGCATCGGCGCGGTCGGTGATCTCGTCGAACTTGCCGCGATGGAACTTGTCGTCGAGCATGGCTGACAGATTGGCGGCGACCCCCTGCATGCGGCGCGCGCCGATCGCCTCGACGCGGGCCTGTTCGACCGCCTCGAACACCGCACGCGCCTGCTGACCGCCCGGGATCATCCGGCGATGCACCGACGGATCGTGGCACGCCATGCGCAGCGCGATCGCGTCGGCATGGCCGCGCACGATCGCGGCGTCCGCTCTCGTCATCTTGCGCGGCGGCTCGGGCAGGCGCGCCTTGCCGCCGACCACGCCGGGCCGTTCGGCCGCGAACGACACCTCGAGCTCCGGATGGCGCGCGATCGCGCGCAGGCAGCCGGTCACGGCGCGCTTGAACGGCTCGGTCGGAGCTTCCTTGACGGGCCCTTTGGGTTTGATGTTGGAGGACATCGGGGCAGCGATCTCGGTGCCTGTTGCTCCCTCTCCGCAGAGCGGAGAGGGCCGGGTGGACTATCGATGGGCAGAGAGCCCCTCACCCGGCTCGCTTTGCTCGCCACCCTCTCCCATCGGGAGAGGGAAAAAACATCAGCTCAACGCCACGTTCACGGAGCTCTCGGGCAGCTCCTGCCCGAAGCAGCGCTGATAGAACTCGGCGACGATCGGACGCTCCAGCTCATCGCACTTGTTGAGGAAGGTAAGCCGGAACGCAAAGCCGATATCCTTGAAGATGTCGGAATTCTCCGCCCAGGTGATGACGGTGCGCGGGCTCATCACGGTCGAAAGATCGCCGTTGACGAAGGCATTGCGCGTGAGATCGGCGACCCGCACCATCTTGCTGACGATGTCGCGGCCCTCCTCGGTGCGATAATGCTTCGCCTTGGCGAGCACGATCTCGACCTCGTTGTCATGCGGCAGATAATTGAGCGTGGTGACGATCGACCAGCGATCCATCTGCGCCTGGTTGATCTGCTGGGTGCCGTGATAGAGGCCCGACGTATCGCCGAGGCCGACCGTGTTGGCGGTCGCAAACAGGCGGAACGCGGGATGCGGCCGGATCACCCGGCTCTGATCCAGCAGGGTCAGGCGGCCGGATGATTCCAGGACACGCTGGATCACGAACATCACGTCCGGCCGGCCGGCGTCGTACTCGTCGAACACCAGCGCGACGTTGTGCTGATAAGCCCAGGGCAGGATGCCGTCACGGAACTCGGTGATCTGCTGGCCCTCGCGGATCACGATGGCGTCCTTGCCGATGAGGTCGATACGGCTGATGTGACTGTCGAGGTTGACGCGCACGCACGGCCAGTTGAGCCGGGCCGCCACCTGCTCGATGTGGGTCGACTTTCCGGTACCATGGTAGCCGGTGACGATGACGCGGCGGTTCTTGGCGAACCCGGCCAGGATGGCGAGCGTGGTGGCGCGGTCGAAACGGTAATCGGAATCGATGTCGGGCACGTGCTCATCGGCTTCTGAATACGCCGGCACCACCATATCGCTATCGAATCCAAAGACTTGCCGGATCGACACTTTCATGTCCGGCAAGCCGGTCTGCACTTCGACGGTCATTGATCCTCCGTGGCCTCGCGATGTCCGAGGCACGAATCGGCAAAAGCGTGCGGGTCGGATGTTCCGGGCCAACCTAGCAGAAACGGGACGGCCGGCGGAAGCGCCCGGGTGGGGGGTTCAGGGCCGCCAAAAACGGCTAGCTGAGCAACTCGCAGGCGGCCGGGAGTCAGCTGAAATACCCACCCCCGCCAAATGGTTACGCCGCGTCATCCGGTCAAGCCAAGATGCCGCCCTGGCGCCCGCGCATGGATCGGGAATACCGCAACCGGAGGCGGCTGCGGAACAGGCCTCAGCCCCACACGTCCCTGGCGACCTCGGCGATCATCGCAAGCTTCGCCCACTGCTCGCCCTCGGTCAGCACATTGCCCTCCTCGGTCGACGCGAAGCCGCACTGCGGGCTAAGGCAAAGCTGGTCGATGTCGGCGAATTTTGCCGCCTCGTCGAGACGGCGTCTGATCTCGTCCTTGCCTTCGAGGCGCCCGGTCTTGGTGGTGACGAGACCGAGCACCGCGATCTTTCCCTTGGGCAGCAGCCGCAACGGCTCGAACGAGCCGGCGCGCGCGGTGTCGAACTCCATGAAGTAGCCGTCCACGCCGGCGCGGTGAAACAGGATCTCCTGCACGGCCTCGTACCCGCCCGTGCCCATGTGGGTCGATCGGTAGTTGCCGCGGCACAAATGCATCGTGACCGTCATGTCGGCCGGCCGGTCCGCGATCGCCGCGTTGATGAGATCCGCATAGATGCTGCCGAGCTTCTCGGGATCGTCGCCGCGCGCCGCGACCTGCGCCCGATAGTTCGGATCGCACAGCATCGCGATGAACACCTCGTCGAGCTGCAGGTAGCGGCAACCGGCATCCGCAAAGGCACGCACCGCCTTGGCATAGGCCTTGCCGAGATCGGCGAAGAAGTCGTCGAGGCGCGGATAGACCTTCTCGCTGATCGGTTTGCGTCCGACGCGGCCATACATGGCGGACGGCGCCGGAATCGTCATCTTCGGCGTGCGTTTGGTGTGCGCCTGCACGAAGCGGATATGCCCGAGCATCGGGTGGTCGCGGAAATCGACCTTGTCGATGACGCGCGCGCCCTCCGCCCGGGTGGTCACGCCCGCGAACTGGATCCCGGTGTCCATGACGTAGCGCTCGACGCCCGAAAGGCCCCACAGGAAATCGAGATGCCACCACGAGCGGCGAAACTCGCCGTCGGTGATGGACTGGAGCCCGACCTCCTCCTGCCGCTTGATGATCCTTTCGATCTCGCGGTCCTCGACCGCCCTGAGTGTCGCAGCATCGATCTCGCCGCGCTCCCGCCTGACGCGCGCCTCCTTGACGGGCGCCGTGCGCAACAGGCTTCCAACGTGGTCGGCGCGGAACGGCGGCTTGTCGCGGATCATCGGTGGGAGCCTGGTGGGTTGACGGCCTGTGCGGCCTCAGACGTAACCGCGGGACTTGAGATAGTTGTACGCCTCGATGATCTCGCGCAGCTTGTCCTCGGAGCCACGGTCGCCGCCATTGGCGTCGGGATGATGGCGTTTCACCAGCTCCTTGAAACGCGCCTTGACCTCCGGCCACGTCGCATCGGTCTCGAGCCCGAGCGCATGCAGCGCCTTGCGCTCGGCATTGCGCACCGCGCGGCGTTCCGCGTCGTGCCGGGTCTGGCCGTGACGCGGTCGCACGCCGAGCTCGGCGAACATGTCGAACGGATCGGCGGCCGCGTCATCGCCGAAGAAGCGCGCCGCCGACGGCTTGCCGCCGCGCTTGCCGCCCAGCATGCCCATCTTCCAGGTCGGACGATGCCCGGTGATCGCGTCCTTCTGGTAGCGCGCGACCGCGTCGTCGCTCATGCCGGCGAAGAAATTGTAAGAGTGGTTATACTCGCGCACGTGTTCGAGGCAGAAGCTCCAGTACTCGCGCTCCCGTCCACGCCCCTTCGGCGCGCGATGGGTCGCACCGTGCCCGCAACCCGGCCAGTCGCACGACGGCAACGACGCGCGCAGCCGGCGATCCTGGTCCGGCTTGACGCGAATTCGGTCGAACAGGGGCGAGTCGAATTTCATGACCCAACATTATGCGAACTTCGCACCATAACCCGCAAGCTTGACAAATCCGTTTCGGCGGAGTCCGGTCGTATTCGGCCCATCCGAACGCCATTGACCCCCGCTCACGGCATGGCTAACCACCGCCCATGCGCGTCGCCGACATTATCGCCGAAAAGCTGACCGCGGCCTTCGCGCCCGCGAGCCTGCGGGTGGAGGACGAGTCTCACCGCCACGAGGGCCATGCGGGCCACCGGCCGGGCGGGCAGACCCATTACCGCGTCTATATCGTCTCGGAGGCGTTCCATGGGAAGAGCCGGATCGACCGCCACCGCATGATCAACCAGACGCTCGCACAGGAACTTGCGGGGGGCGTGCATGCGCTCGCGATCCACGCGTCCGCGCCGGGCGAAGGGTAGCGCGCTCATCGCGATCCTGGTCGATTCCGTCGCAGCCATGCGACACGCGCGTCCGTCGCGCCACGACGGAACCGGCGATAGAATGGCGCAAAACCCGGGGGCGACGGAGGACGACATGGGCCGATGCCGTGACTGGCTGGTGATTGCGCAACTCGCCCTGCTTGCCATCGCTTTCGCGAATGCCGCGCAGGCCGAGAGCTACCCCACGAAGCCGGTGACCATCATTTGCGACGCCGCCGCCGGCAGCACGCCGGACGTCGTCGCCCGCTTCGTTGCCGGAGGCCTCGGTCGGATCTGGGGCCAACAGGTCGTGACCATCAATCACCCGGGCGCCGGCGGTTCCATCGGGGCGCGCGCCGCCGGCGACGCCGCGGCGGACGGCTATACGCTCTACATGCCCGCGCTCTCCACCTTCGTGGCGCAGCCCAATACGTTTCCGAAGCTCCCCCTGCAGCTGCCGCGCGATTTCACGCCGATCGGCTTCACGGCGGAAAATCCGATGTTCTTTGCCGTCAATCCATCGCTGGGCATCCACACGCTGGCCGAGCTCGTTGCGCTCGCCAAGCAACGGCCGGGCGAGATCTCCTACGCGACGACCGGAATCGGCCGGCTCACCCATCTCGCTGGCGAGTTGCTGCAGATGCGCGCCGAGATCAAGCTCCTGCTCATCCCCTATACGGGCGGGCCCGCGCGCGCGGTCGGCGACATCGCCCACAACCGCGTCTCGATGATCATCGAGGGCTATTCGGGCATCGCGGCGTCGATCAATTCCGGCCTGATGAAGCCGATCGCGGTGGCGTCGGCGCAGCGCCTCCCCGACTTCCCCGAGCTGCCGACGGTCGCCGAGACCCTCCCGGGCTTTGCCGCGACGGGCTGGCAGGTGATGGTGGCACCGGTCGGCACGCCGGACGCGATCATCCGCAAGGTGAGCGAGGACCTGCGCGCGGTCGTCGACGATCCCGAATTGAAGAAGAAGCTCGGCCGTCTCGGCAGCTATTCGCGCCACATGACGCCCGAAGAGGCGCTCGCCTTCGTCGAGGCCGAGCAGCGCACGTGGCGCCCGGTGCTCGAGAAGATCGCCGCCAAGTCGAATTGACGTCCGACTGACGTCCGACTGACGGATCGGCGCTTGGCGCAATTCTTATCGGCGAACCCGGTGTCCACTCCGGATCAAGCCCGGGGCAGGCGTTCGCCGGAATATGCGCCGGCACCTGAATCGATCAGAAGCTAGCTAGTGCGCCGGCTGCATCCGCACCGCCGTCTTGGCGACCGGCACGATGCGCAGCGCGGTCAGCCGATTGCGCTCGCGGCGGAGAACCCGGAAGACGAAGCCGTGGAACGTGAAGCTCTGGCCGGGCTCGGGGATCAGCCGCGCCTCGTGAATGACGAGGCCCGCAATCGTGGTCGCCTCCTCGTCCGGCAGGTTCCAGTCCATCACCCGGTTGAGATCGCGGATCGGCACCGCGCCGTCGACGTTGACCGAGCCGTCCGGCTGCGGGCGCACGCCCGGCACGGCGACGTCGTGCTCGTCCGTGATGTCGCCGACGATCTCCTCCAGGATGTCCTCGAGCGTGACAATGCCCATTACCTCGCCGTACTCGTCGACCACCATCGCGAACGGCGTCTTGCGTCGCCGGAACGCCTTGAGCTGCTCGCTGAGCGGACGAAATTCCGGCACGAACCAGGGCGGACGCGCGATCTTGGCGATGTCGATCTTCGTCACGTCGCCGCCCGCCGTGCGCAGCGCGTGCAGCAGGTCCTTGGCGTGCAGGATGCCGATGATGTTTTCCTGCGTGTCGCGCCACAGCGGAACGCGCGTCACCGGTGCCGCCAGCACCGCCTCGACCGCCTGCTCGGGCGGCAGGCCGGCATCGACCATGATCACCTCGGTGCGGTGGATCATCACGTCCGCGACCATGAGATCGGGAAGGTCGAGCAGGCCGCCCAACATGTCGCGATCGTGCTTGGTGACATCGCCCTCGCGGTGGAGCAGGTCGACGGCGCCGCGCAGCTCCTCCTGCGGCGAAAGCATCGGCTCGTTCTCCCCGATCTTGAAGCCCGCGACCGCCAGGATCCGGCGCACCATCCAATGGATCGCCGCAAGTACCGGCGAAAGCACGCGCACGAACAGGCTCATCGGGCGGGCGGTGCGCAGCGCGATGCGGTCGGGCTGATCAAAGGCCGCGGTCTTCGGCAGCACCTCGCAGAACACCACGATCAGCACCGTCATCACGGCGGTCGCGTAGATCACGCCGACGTCGCCGAACCAGCTGAGCATCAGTCCGGTGGCGAGCGAGGAGGCCGCGATGGTCGCGACATTGTTGCCGACCAGGAGCGCGCCGATCAGCCGCTCGCGCGCCTCGAGCAGGCGGTTGACGATCGTCGCATTGGCGTCGCCGTCCTTGGCGAGGCGCAGCATGGTGGCGCGCGACGACGCGGTGAGCGCCGTCTCGCTGCCCGAGAAGAAGAACGACGCCAGCAGGAAGACCACGACCGCGAGAAGCGCGAACCAGTCGGCGTTGCTCATCGCTTGAGTATTTCCGCGAGCTTGTCCTGCAGGAACCCGCGCACCTCGGCGGCATCGACGTCGGCGGCGACGAACGCCTGTCCGACCGCCCGCACGAGGATGAAGGCGAGTTGCCCGCGCTTGACCTTCTTGTCCTGCGCCATGAGATCCATCAGCCCATCGGCCGCCGGCACGCCGCCGGGAACATCCGAAATGTGGGTGGGCAAGCCCACCTTGCCAAGATGCCGCTTCACCCGCCCGGCCTCGGCCGGCGGCGCCAGGCCGAGACGGGCCGAGAACTCGAACGCGAGCGTCATGCCGAGTGCGATCGCCTCGCCGTGCAGCAGCCGGTCGGAGAAGCCCGCCGCCGCCTCGAACGCATGCCCGAAGGTGTGGCCGAGATTGAGCAGGGCGCGATCTCCGGTCTCGCGCTCGTCGCGCGCGACGATCTCGGCCTTCATGCGGCAGCTCGTCGCGATCGCGTGCTCACGCGCCCCGGCCGCACCCTTGAACACATCGTCCGCATTGGCCTCCAGCCAGGCGAAGAAGCCGGCATCACCGAGCAGTCCGTATTTCGCCACCTCCGCATAGCCGGCGCGGAACTCGCGCGCCGGCAAGGTGTCGAGCAGCGCGGTGTCCGCGACCACCAGGATCGGCTGATGGAACGCGCCGATCAGGTTCTTGCCGTGCCGCGAGTTGATCGCAGTCTTGCCGCCCACCGATGAATCGACCTGAGCCAGCAGGGTCGTCGGCACCTGCACGTAGTCGAGACCGCGGCGGACCGCGGCGGCGCAAAAGCCTGCGAGATCGCCCACGACGCCGCCGCCGAGCGCGACCACCACGTCGCCGCGCTCGACGCGCGCCGCGATCAGCGCATCGCAAACACGCTCGAACATCGCGATGCTCTTCGAGCCCTCGCCGGGCGGCACGCTGACGTGGGTCGCCGCAACGCCGGCCGCCGTCAGCGCCGATTGCGTCGCGCCGAGAAGAAGCTTCTCGACGGTCGTGTCGGTGACGATCGCCGCCTTGGCGCCAGGCTTGAGCGCTGCCACGCGACGTCCGAGCGAGGCGAGCCCGCCGCGGCCGATCACGATGTCGTAGGCGCGGGCATCGAGCGCGACCCGTACGGTCGCGGGCTCGCTGGTGCGCAGCGCAGCCGTCATGCCTCGGCCCTCCGGATCGCGACGCGCAGGCGCAACGCCGCGACGATCTCGTCGACGATCGTGTCGTGCGGCACTTCGCGCGACAGCACCGTGACGTCGGCCTCGGCATAGACCGGATAGCGCTGCGCGATCAGCGCGGTCAGCGTGGCGCCGGGGTCTTCGGTCCTGAGCAGCGGCCGATCGGTGCGGCGCTTGATGCGCCGCATCAGCACGTCGAGCTCGGCTTTGAGCCAGATCGAGATGGCCTTGGCGCGGATCGCAGCGCGCGTCTCGGCGTTCATGAAGGCGCCGCCGCCGGTCGCGAGCACTTGCGGACCGTGGTCGAGCAGGCGGGCGATCACGCGCGTCTCGCCGGCGCGGAAATAGGGCTCGCCGTGCTTGTCGAAGATCTCGGTGATGCTCATGCCGGCGGCCGCCTCGATCTCGCTGTCGGCGTCGACGAAGGGGATCGCAAGCCGCGCCGCCAGACGGCGCCCGATCGACGACTTGCCCGATCCCATCATGCCGACGAGCACGATCGAGCGGGCGCCGAGCGCCGCGGTCAGCGCGGCGGCTTCGGGCGTCGCAATCGCATCTTCGGTCGCAAATTCAGGCATGACTTGATCCACAGGCGCGCCCGAGTACTCCCACAAACACCCCTGGGAGACAACCGCCCGGGAACGGGCCGATTCCCGGACGCAGGCCGCCCGGTTGGCGAAATTTACCTGATGTATACCGCCTGGGTGCCCGAACCTCGGAGTTCGATGCGCAGCACGAGAGGTTCGTCGAGAAAATCCGCAAGCACGCGGGCAGCCTCGGCGGCCGCCAGAGACGCTTCGTTGGTAAGGAATCGGACGTGCGCTAGATCGTTTGTTTGGGGCATATTCATCTTCTAGCGTGGCGCCGCGGCGCCGCTCGTCTTTACAAAACTTTACGTGGCGGAGAAGCG
>Ga0209465_10001427_pt1 | contig 10643 bp, 9 predicted proteins | sample PanSoiPlot1MoBio_FD_188321 | JGI IMG/M metagenome (GOLD analysis project Ga0209465, IMG submission 188321) | Tropical forest soil microbial communities from Panama analyzed to predict greenhouse gas emissions - Panama Soil Plot 1 MoBio (SPAdes)... | ecosystem: Environmental > Terrestrial > Soil...
GCCAAGGGGCTCGCGGCGGGGCAGTCGCCGGCCAACTTCTCGACGAAGGTGCTCGACCAGATGAACGCCCAGCACGCCAAGGATTTTGCCGCGTGCAGCAAGGCGGACCTGATGGCGCTGCATCGTGCGGGATCCGCCAAGGCCGCCTCCGTGCTGCGCGGGTTGAGCGACGAGCAGCTCGCCAAGAGCGGGGTGATCTTCCAGGACGCGCCCCCGTTCACGGTGGAGCAGCTCGTGACGCGCGCCCTCATCGCCCACACCGACGAGCACATGGGGAGCATCAGGAAGACGGTCGGCCAGTAGCGCTGGGCAGGTAGTTAGAGAGGCAACGCCGACCAGGGGGCGGGGCCGGCCCCGCCCCCTGATCGGATCGATCCTTATACGCGGTGTATAGGAGCGCTACTCTGGGGCGCCGAGGCATCAGCTGGCGAGGACTCGCGCGGCGTGGAGCCGCCCTTCGGTTGGGGCCTGGTCGCTGACAGTCCGGAGAGCTCCGCTATCCGTCGTTCCATGCGCTCGATCAGCGACCGTCGAGAACCCCAATCCTCAACATAGACTGCCTCGCCAATATGCAGTTCCGCCCTCCAATGCCGTGCCTTCGTATAGCGAAATCCAGCGGGAACGATGGGCACCCTCGCTCCCAGGCGCTTCTCGGCCGCGACCGCGATAGCGACAAATCCCGCCTTGAACGGAAGCATCTCCTCCGGGCGCGTCTTCGGCGTGTAGTGACGGTCGATGTTGGGATAGCCTTCGGGAAACACGACGAGGAGGCGACCCTCAGCGAGAAGCTCGACAGACTCCCTCAGAACCGTACGGTGATATCGACCCTGGTCGACCCCAGCTCGGGGAGCATCACTGCGCACGACGCTCGGCCATCGAACCATGCGAGCGGCCAGAGTCAGAAGACGTCGCGCGTACCTGTTCTTCACCCAGTCCACGGCCACCATGATATGGATCGGCCGTGGCACCGAGACCAGGAGCACGACACCGTCGAAGAGATAGTGATAGTGACGGGCAAGCAAGAGGACTGGACCGTCCCCGGGAATGTTTTCGAGCCCACTGACCGACGTTTCGACCCGGGCCGCCGCCATTGCCTGGGCGCCGATCCGGATGGCTCGGCCAATCATCCATCCCGAGGCCTCATGAATCATCACATCCCCTGCTGACCTCTCAGATGCTATCCGGGACCAGTGAGATTCAGTGGACGCGACTCAGGACAGCTCGCCGGTCTCCCGCTCCGCCTTCTTCAACCAGAACGGCATGTCCATCTCACGGTACATGGTCATGCCGGTCGTGAAATGGTCATGTGCCTGCTCACGCTGTGTGGTGCGCCGATAGAGATTGGCCAGGCTGACGTGGCAGTGGGCGGCGAGCGGCCGCATGCCCAAATCCTGGGCGAGGGCGAGGGCCTCCTGCTCGTGGCGAATCGCGATGTCAAGGTTGGGTACCGCGGCGTGCGCCACGATTTCAGCAAGGATGTGCAGGGCTCGAGCTTCGTACCCTCTTTCCCCCCGTCGACGCGCGGTGCTGAGCGCATCCGCCGCGAGCTGGGAGGCTTCGTTTCCCCGCCGCGCGCCAAGGTAGGCGTGGGCGAGCTGCGCGGTAAACAGGGCGTGACCCCTGCGGGTGGCGACGAGGCGCTTCAGGCTTTCTTCCAGGAGAGGAATAGCTTCGCCAAGGCGCCCGGCCACCGCGTAGGCATAGCCGAGGGTCGGCATCAGGGTGCCCCCCCACCCCGCGATACTCAGGCGTTCCGCCATCTCGACGCCTTGCTCGAGGAGCGGAATGGCTGTTTCGGCCTCTCCCTGCTCCACGTAGAGGTAGCCAAACCCCCAACGAGCGATGACCTGGCTGAACGGTTGCCGCGCCGCCTCGGCGAGGGTCAACCCCGCTGATCCCTGGAGCCGTCCTTCCGGAAACGCCCCCTGATCGGCGAGTACCTGGGCGAGAAAGGCGTGGGACAGCACGGCGGGAAGAGCCGACGCCCCGAAGGACTCATACCGCCGATCGCCGGCCACGTGCTCGCTGTTCCACGCGAGGTGCTGCATCGCATGCGGGTAGTCGGCAACGACCGCGTAGGTCTCACCAAGGTAGCAATTGGCGGCGACTTGCAACGCGAAGTCCTCGAGCGTCGCCGCGATGCGGAGCGCCCGCAGTCCGCACGCGATCGACCGGGCGTGTTCTCCCAACAATCTGAACGAGGCGCTCAGATAGGCAGAGATCCGCCCGAGCCTGCGCTGATCACCAAGGGCCTCGGCCACCACCTCCGCCTCCGCGAGCCGTTCGACCGCGCGCTCGAAACGTCCGAGCGGGATCAGAACGCCACGAAGGTCGAACCGCAGATCGATCATCCGTTCGAGGTGGGCGCGATCTGGCGGAAGGTGACGACCGGCGTCCAAGGCCTGCTCGAAGTAGCTCGCCGCTTCCTGATACGCCGACCGGGCCTTGGCCTTGGCCCCGGCCTGCTGAAGGTAGCCGAAGGCCTTCTCCCACACGGCGCTGCCCACGGCGTGGTGGGCAAGCCGATCGACCCACTCCGGAAGACGCTCGTCATACAGGCGCTCGATCGCCTCCACGACGCGACCATGGAGCACACGGCGGCGCTCGTGAAGCAACGTCTGGTACGCGACGTCCTGCGTGAGCGCATGGTTGAATCTGAACTCGCGATCGGGGACGAATTTGGCCTCATAGAGAAACTCGGCCGCCTGCAGGCTGGCCAGGGCCACGGGGAGCTCAGCGTCGGAGAGCTCCGAGGTGGCCTGCAGGAGTGGGAGGGGGATGTCCGTACCGATCACCGAAGCGGCCTGGAGCAGACTCTTCGCGGAGGGCGATAGGCGGTCGATGCGTGCCGCCAGGACCGCCTGTATCGTGGCGGGGACGTCGAGGGCATCGAGGCGACCCGTGAGATGATACCGGCCTCGCTCACCTGCGAGGGCACTCGCCTCCGCCAACGCCCACACGGATTCCTCGAGAAAGAAGGGATTCCCCTGTGCTCGTTCGGTCAGCACGCGCTTCAGCGGTGTCAGCGTCTCGTCGTCTCCGAGCAGCTCGTGCAGCAATTTCTCGGCGCTCTCGGGGAAGAGTGGGTGGATTCGGAGCTGGGTGTAGTGCCCCTTGCCCCCCCAGCCGTGCTCGTATTCGGGACGGTAGGTGACGAGGAGGAGGAGGCGAGCCGTGGGGAGACTGACCACCAGGCCGTCCAGGAAGGTCTGCGTCTCCGAGTCGATCCACTGCAGGTCTTCGAATACGAGGAGCAGCGGGCGAGCCGCACTTTCTCGAAGCACGAGCCGCTTCACGCTTTCGAGGACACGTTGGCGGCGTTCCTGAGGGTCGAGCGCCTGCCAGGCTTCGTCGGGGACCGCCGTATCGAGGAGCGTGAGGAGCGCGGGCAGAGCCGGCAGCAATGCGGGATCGAGTGTCTTGAGCTGATCAGCGATGCGCTCGTGGACCGTCCGCGCATCCTCGCCGTCCTCTACGCGGAAGTACGTCCGGAGGAATTGGGCGATGGGGAGGTAGGGCGTGGCCTTCCCGTGGGACACGGCACTCGACGCCATGATCCGCCACTCTTGGCTCGCGAGCGACTCGGCAAATTCCCACACCAGTCGCGATTTACCTACACCGGGATCACCGACGATGGCCACGACCTGCCCGTGACGGGCCGCGGCCTGATCGCCAAGCCGTCGAAGCTGCACGAGCTCGGCGTCACGACCGACGAAACGCGTCAGCCCGCGCCGCGCCCCCGCTTGGAGACGGGTTCGGGCCACGCCGGCGCCGGTCACCTCGTAGATCTCGACCGGTTCCGCGAGCCCTTTCACCGGCACGAGCCCCAGGGATTTCACCTCGACGTAGCCCTCGACGAGGGCCCGAGTTGCCGCGGTGATGACGATGGCTCCGGGATCGGCGAGCTGCTCCATCCGCCCGGCCAGGTGCGTCGTCTGGCCGACCGCGGTGTAGTCCATGCGGAGATCACTGCCGATAGCGCGCACAACCACCTCGCCAGAGTTCAATCCCACGCGAATCCTGACGACCGCCGAATGAGAACCCTGCGTCTCTCTGGCATATTTCGTCACGCTCTCCTGCATCCTGAGCGCGGCATAGCAAGCCCGCACCGCATGGTCTTCGTGGGCGAGGGGAGCGCCGAAGAGGGCCATGATGCCGTCACCCATCACTTGATTGACGGTTCCCTCGTAGCGATGAACGGCCTCCATCAGCCCTTCGAGGACGGGATCGAGAATCTTGCGAGCCTCCTCCGGGTCGCGATCGGCGAGGAGCTCCATCGAGCTCTTGAGGTCGGCGAAGAGTACGGTGACCTGCTTGCGCTCGCCCTCGAGCCCACCCTTCGAGAGGAGGATCTTCTCCGCGAGATGCTTGGGCGTATAGGCCTCGGGGGACGCGAAAGTGGCGCCCACAACCTGTCCGAGCGGTGCGCCACACTGACCACAGAACTTCTGCCCAGGGGAAATCGGTTCGCTGCAGGCGGCACACGCCATGGCGAGAGGAACTCCGCACTCCCCGCAGAACCTCTGATCCGGGGCGTTTTCGGACCTGCACCGAGGACACATCATGTCGAGGCCTCCGAAACGCTCGGAACAGTGAGTGGAGGCCACATGGGCGCGGCCCGCCGACTCAAGGATAGCGCCGGCAGCCGACGGGGGCCTCCGTCGCCGGGGGCGGGGCCGCGACTATGGCACCCACACGCTGGCAGGAGCCGGCGGTTCGGCCGGTCACCCGAAGCCGGATCGATCACGAGAGGTCCTGTTTCTTCGCCTCGAATTCCTCCTTGCTGATATCGCCCCTCGCGTAGCGCTGCCGAAGGATGTCGAGCGCAGGGTCGCTTGGGCGTAATGCCCTGTCGTGGCTCACCATCCACCGAATTGCTACCACGATGCCGGCTATCACCACACCCCAGAACATCAGCATCATCACCATCATCCCGATGCCCCAGACTCCCCACAATCCCCAGATGGGATGCATGTCCCACCCCCATTCGTATGAGCGGCCTTGCCCCGCGGCAGAAGGTCATAGCCCCATAATGATCCCGAGAGGGGTGAAGGGGGCTAGTGCCATATTCCACTCCAGCCCTCGTAGCAGGTTGCGGCCTCGGGACATTAGAGGACCGCGATTTGGTGGGCGGATCGACCAGAGACGGCGGGAGCTACTATCCCTCCGGTGAGCTCTCTCCGCCTACGAGGACCCGCGCAGGTTCGCAGCGAGCAGAAAGCCCAGGCGCGAGGTGGGAACGTCGGTGCCTGTCTCCAGGAGATCCATCAGGTCCTCGACGACACCGAGAACCTCGACGATCTCCGATGCCAGCCATTGGCATTCACTGAGCGACACCGCCTCAATGGCGGATGCAAGGTGGCCGGCGACGCTTGCAAGGGCACGGATCTGATCAGCGCGGATGACGGAGTCAGCCATCTTCAAATGCTAGATAGCCAAAAACCGCTGAGACGTGTCAAGCAAGATGTTGTCGATGGAAGCCATCGGCCAAATGCCTGTGGATCCGTTTGCTCCAGTGGCGCAGATCGTCGAACTGTAGAAGGCGAGCGAGGAGTTCCCGCAGATCCGAGGGCAGCGAGGAGCTGCGGCTGAGCGCTAGTCCAGACGGATCGAGAAGCCGGCGCGGAAGTCCGTGGAATCCGGCTCGCGCTGGAGCAGCCCTCGGCCGACGCCCGAGTCCAGACGCCCGCGCAGGAAGCGGTACTCTCCATAAAGCTGCGCGCGATCTGACAGCGGCAGCGCGACTCCTGCCCCGAGGCGGAGATCGCTCTCGGGCCCCTCGGGATCGTTTCGCAGGCTCGATGGGAGCGCCGGGTTCCAGGGCATGTTGAGCGACGTGTTCGCCCCCAGCGATAGATACGGGCTCAATAGACCGTAGAGCAGGGCGTTCTCGGAGGACATCGGGACCCGCAGGGTGGTTTCCCCCGGCGTGTCACTGACGGACAGGCGCAGGTCCGGGACCGAGCGCGAGACGGGGGCCGTTGGCTGCTCGGCCCCGGAGGTGTCGCCGGCGAGCGCCGTCCCCCACCAGCACGCCGGCAGGGCCAGCGCGACGACGAGGAATCGGCCAAGCGGAATCATGCTTTGAGTCTACACGAGGAGTCAATCGGCACGACATGCGCTGCTAGATCGGCAGGCTACCCGTGGGCAAGCCGGCGGTTGCGTCCCTCGAACGACTGACATAGCATGCCCGCGCGGGCAACACGACCGCGCGACGTTCCGTCGGCTCCGGAAGGGGAAAACGACATGCTGAGATCGCCGCGACCCATCATTGCCACCCTCATCGCGCTCTTGGGCGCAAGTCTCCTCTGGATGTCCGCGCGGCCATCGCCGGTTACCGCCCAGGGCACGTTCGACTGGAAGCGGTTCAACGGCAAGCAGATCCGCTTCCTGGTCAACAGCCACGACTGGACCAACGAGATCATCCGGCCTGCCCTCCCCGAGTTCGAGCAGCTCACCGGCATCAAGGTCGCGTGGGAGATCTTCCCGGAGGACCAGTTCCGCCAGAAGCTCGCGGTGGAGATGGTATCGGGCTCGGGCTCGGTGGATGGCTTCATGAGCCTCACCTCCTGGGATGGGCTCCGTTTCCTGAAGGCCGGCTGGTACGAGCCCATCGAGAAATACGTGAAGAACCCGGCCCTGACGAGCCCACAGTTCTTGTTCGAGGATTTCTTCCCGAACACACGGCAGATCGCCACCGTCAATGGGCAGCTCATCGGGGTGCCCCTTTATCCCGAGGTCGAGCTCCTCTATTACAGAAAGGACGTCTTCAAGGCGAAGAACGTGGCGGTGCCCCAGACGATGGAGGAGTGGGAAGAGGCGGCCAAGAAGCTCACGGACAAAGCGAACAACTTCTACGGTTTCGTATCGCGGGGCAAGCGCTCGGCCGCCGTCTACACCCTGGCACCGTTCATCTTCAACTTCGGCGGCCAGTGGCTCGACAAAGACGGGCAGCCACAGTTGACGACCCCCGCCGCCGTCAAGGGCCTCGACCTGTACGGGCGCATGCTCCGTGAGTACGGGCCGCCGGGCGTGGTGAACGTGCACACTTACGAGGTCGTGGACCTCATGTCCCAGGGCCGGGTCGCCATGGCGTCGGACTCCAGCAACTGGGTGTCGAGCTTCGAGAATCCCGCCAAGTCCAAGGTTGCCGGCCAGCTTGGTTACGCGCGAATCCCTCGCGGCCCCGCCGGCAGCCACACGCCACTCATCTCCTGGGCGATTTCCGTCTCCGCTCAATCGAAAAACAAGGAAGCCGCCTGGTACTTCATCCAGTGGGCGACGAGCCGAGACATGGTGCTCCGCCAGGCGAAGGCCAAGATTCCCGTGGCCCGGGAGAGCGCGTGGAAGAGCCCCGAGTTCCAGTCGAGCTTGCCCAAGGAGTGGCTGGCCATGTTCCAGGCGGCGCTGCCCGATGGCTATCCGAATCAGGCCAACCCCGTGGTGGTCGCGGTGCCCGAGACGCGTGACGCCATCGGTGCGGCCATCGTGGCCGTCATCGAGGGGCAGCCCGCGCGGGACGCGGCCGAAAAGGCCCAGAAGGCCGTGGCGGAGATCATCAAGAAGACGCAGTAGGGGCGACCGTGTCTACCCTCCTCACGTCGGGTCGGCTCGCCGCCTCGGTGCCGGCTCGCCCGCGGGGGGCCGCCGTCGAGCGCTGGATCGATCGCAATCTGCGCTGGCTCCTGCCGGGGCCGGCGGTAGCGACCATGTTCCTCCTCATGGTCTTTCCGCTCGTCTACACGGCCTATCTCTCGCTCCACGAATGGTATGCCTCGAGCGTGCTCGGCCCGCGATTCATCGGGCTCCAGAATTACGTCCAGCTCTTCGCGAGGGACGAGCGATTCTGGCCCGCGCTCGTCACGACGCTCGTATTCACGGTGGGGTCGGTCACGTTCACGGTGACGTTGGGCCTGGGCATTGCGCACCTTCTCGTTCGCGCCTTCCCCGGGCGCGGGCTCGCGCGAACCCTGATGCTGCTCCCGATGATCGCCACTCCGGTGGCGATGGCTCTCGTGTGGATGACGATGATGAGTCCCACCATTGGCGTCCTGAACTGGCTGCTCAGCTTGGTCGGGCTGCCGCCTAGCGCGTGGGTCTCGAGTCCGAAGTCGGTCATTGCTGCGCTGCTGCTCGTCGAGACCTGGATGTGGACGCCCATGACCACCCTCATCTGCCTCGCCGGACTGGCCGCTCTCCCCGGCGAGCCCTTCGAGTCGGCCCGGGTCGATGGGGCGTCCAGCTGGCAGGTGTTCTGGCACGTGACGCTGCCCTTGCTCCGAGCGACCCTCGTGATCGCCGCGCTGTTCCGCACCATCGACGCCCTGAAGGTATTCGACATCGTCTACGTGATGACCGAGGGCGGGCCGGGCTTTGCGTCGGAGACGCTGAACCTCTACGTGTTCCAGACGAGCTTCAAGTACCTGAACTTGGGCTATGCCTCGGCGCTCATCGTCGTGTTCTTCACCGTGATCGCGGCGGCGAGCCTGCTGCTCATCCGGGTGCGAAGAACGGCATGGTAGCAACGCGGCTCGTGCGACGCACCGGCTTCTGGCTCCTTCTGGGAGCGAGCCTGGCGTTTCTCCTCTTTCCCCTGGTGTGGATGGCGCTCGGCTCCTTCAAGACCCAGGTGGATTTCATGGCCTATCCGCCCAAGTGGCGCTTCAGCCCCACCCTGGCCAACTATGCGAAGGTACTGGAGGGCAGCGACTTCCTCCGCTACGCACTCAATAGCTTGATCATCGCAGTCGGCTCGACGCTGCTGAGCCTCCTCGTAGGGACTCCGGCGGCCTACGGGATCGCCCGCTTCCGTCAGACGCGCCTCGGGATGCTGCTCCTGTCCGCCCGCATGGCGCCCGGCATCGCGTTTCTCATCCCATGGTTCATCCTGTTCTCGAAGCTCCGGATGATCGACACCTACCCGGCGGTGATGCTGACCCATATGGTCGTGGTGCTACCGCTGGTCGTCTGGGTGCTGGTGGGCTTCTTCGAGGAGGTGCCGGTCGAACTGGAAGAGGCGGGCCTGATCGACGGCTGCACGCGGCTTGGCGTGCTGCGACGGATCGCCCTGCCCCTGGCTCGCCCCGGGATCGTGGCCACTGCGATCCTCGGCATCATCTCGTCCTGGAACAATTTCATCTTCTCGCTGGTGATCGCGGGGAACACCACCCGGACGCTCCCCGTGGCCATCTTCAACTTCGTCTCGTACGACTCCCTGAACTGGGGCGGTCTCACTGCGGCCTCCACCATCATCACGCTGCCCGTGCTGGTGATGGCGTTTTTCGTCCAGAAGCACATCGTGCGCGGTCTGACCTTCGGTGCCCTGAAAGGATGATGCTGAGGGAGCCGCCGTCACCTGATGAGGTCGATCAGGCGCTCCACCGCCGCCGGCTGCCCTGAGATGATGACGCTATTGGTCGGGTTATAAGGAACGATCCGAACTGAGGGCGGCGCGACCCACGAAAGGGCGGACGCCACGTCCGCCGCTCGCGCATACGTGAGCGGAACCACCTCAATCGTAAAGACCTCACTGATGACCCGTTCTGCAGGCACGATCCACATGCCTTCCGTTCTGGGAAGCAGGGTGTAACCGTGCAAGGCGAGCGCAGATCTCAGAAGTTCGAGCGCCTTCGCCGTCGACACATTCGTTGGACCAAGCAGGGTGATCCTCCCCTTGACCTGATCCGGGTCCAAGAGGAATGTGATTCCCGTCAACGTAGCAACTTGCTTGACGACCGTCTGGATGTCCGCGTTCTCGAAAGTGAAGGGCCCAGGGTGTCGACCACGGCGGCAGAGGTGGCGGGCACGAAGAGGAGACCCAGGAGAAAGAAATGCCTCACCCATCTCATGGGCCTCACCTTACTTTCTGTGGCAAGAGCCCGAGGATTTCTCCCTCGAGACAGTTCCGGACTGAAGGCCGAAGGCTCTCGGTTATTGAAGTCATTGTTCCCATCCTCCGTCGCACTAAGACCAAAGACTCGGTGTGACGAGTCCTTTCACTCCCCTGTCTCATGGAACGAACTACCGAGTCGCCCATGCCAGCTATGAAAAGTCTCTACTGATACGCTCAGGCGAAAATGGCAGATCTTTCGGCCCCGTCTTTTCCGAGTTTTCGTGCTAGAGCGTCGGGGAGCATATAGTACCGCCCATGGAAGTTCCTCACGTAGAGCCCTTAGGGACGCGTTCCTCCAATGATCCGGGGCACGTCTCTTGCTGCGCTCCTGAACGACAGTTGGGTCCTCAAGCCAACAGGAGAACCAAGCGATGAGCGGCGATCTCGAAATCGTCGGTTTCGGAGGTCGCGTGGGTCGCAGCGACATGCCGGCCTTCACGCATCCCGAAGTTGGCGAGAGCGTCCACGCCATCCGCGAGAAGGCCCCCGCAGGCCACCGAGTGCCTGAGCCTCGGATCGAGGAGTCGCGCAGGGGCACTGGGACCCTGGTCCCGGTGCTGGCATCGGTGGCCCATCCGATCCTCGAGGCTTTGCCCGCTCCATCTCCCGGACATCGCCCCCGGGACTCCGCCCCCGGTGAGCCATTCGAAGGCCAGGACAATCAGTCCATCGGGTCCCCAAGCTGTCCGCCCTCTCCCTCGTCGGGCTTGCCGGAGGTCTTGCGCGGCGTACGCGTCCTGGTCGTCGACGA
>Ga0209465_10001429_pt1 | contig 10639 bp, 10 predicted proteins | sample PanSoiPlot1MoBio_FD_188321 | JGI IMG/M metagenome (GOLD analysis project Ga0209465, IMG submission 188321) | Tropical forest soil microbial communities from Panama analyzed to predict greenhouse gas emissions - Panama Soil Plot 1 MoBio (SPAdes)... | ecosystem: Environmental > Terrestrial > Soil...
GGCGATGGCTCGGGTTCGTCGCCTCGGTGGTGCTGGCAACCGTCCTCAGCTTCAGCCTTCGCTTCATCGTCAACCTGACCGCCTTCTGGCTGCTCGACTATCGCGGGATCCTGAACGTGGCCACCGCGACCTGGACGTTCCTCTCCGGCCTCTTGATCCCGCTCAACTTTCTGCCCGATGGCCCGCGTGGGGTGCTCGAGGCCCTGCCCTTCGCGGGAATCGCCCAGATCCCGGTCGACGTCTTCCTGGGCAAGCACCAGGGCCTCGACCTCCTTGGCGCCCTCGCCTTCCAGGCTCTTTGGGCCGCGGCCCTTCTGCTCACCGGTCGCCTGATACTGGCAGCGGCCGTTCGGAAGCTGGTGGTCCAGGGTGGGTGACCGGCTCGCCACGCTGACCACGTATCGCCGCCTGGCCGCGGCCTCGATGCGGGCGCGAGCCCAGTACCGGCTGACCTTCGGTCTGGACTTCGCGGCGCAGCTGGTGGCGGGGGTGTCGGAATTCCTGGCGATCCTGGTCATCTTTCACCACCTGCCGCGACTCGGCGGCTGGTCGCTGCCCGAGGTGGCGTTCCTCTATGGCCTCGCCGGGATCAGCTTCGCCCTGACGGACGCCTTGATCGGCCAGCTTGACAGTCTCGGCCAGATGATCCGGATGGGTACGTTCGACATCTTCCTGGCGCGGCCGCTCAGCGGCCTGCTCCAGGTCGCCACCTCCGACATGCAGCTCAAGCGCCTGACCAAGGCGGTGCAGGCAGGCGCCGTGATGACGTACGCGATCGCGAACCTGCACATCGCCTGGTCCGCCGGCAGGCTCGTGATGTTTGCGGCTGCAATCGGGTCTGGTGCGGCCATCTTCAGTGGCGTCTGGATCGCAGGCTCCGCCATCGGCTTCTGGACCACGGACATCCAGGAGGTGGTCAACTCCTTCACCTACGGCGGCAACTACCTGACCTCGTACCCGATCAACATCTTCGGCGCGTGGACGCGCCGCTTCCTGGCATTCGTGGTCCCGATGGCGTTCGTGGCGTACTACCCCAGCCTGTTCATTCTTGGCAAGCCGGACGCCGTGATCGGCCTGCCGGCGCTCGCGTTCGTCACGCCGCTGATCGCGGTCTTGACTCTGAGCGTCGGGCTCGGCGTGTGGCGCGCCGGTGTACGACACTATCGGAGCACCGGCTCATGATCGAAGTCTCCGACCTGCGCAAGACGTTCACGGTCTATCGCCGGGCCGGGCGGCTGAGACGCGAGCGCCGGCAGGTGACCGCCGTGGACGGCGTCAGCTTCTCGGTCGAGCCCGGTGAGATGGTGGGCTACATCGGCCCCAACGGCGCCGGCAAGTCGACGACCATCAAGATGCTGACGGGCATCCTGGTGCCGAGCTCGGGTTGGCTGATGGTCGCCGGCCTCACCCCGGCTCGCCGGCGGACCGAGCTTGCGAAGCGGATAGGAGTCGTCTTCGGCAACCGCACACAGCTCTGGTGGGATCTGCCGCTGCGAGACTCCTTCGAGCTGCTGCGTCACATCTATCGGGTGCCGGCAGCAGACCATCGCAGGCGCATCGCGGAGCTGCGCGGGCTGCTGGACCTCGACCCCTTCCTGGACACGCCGGTGCGGCAGCTCTCGCTCGGGCAGCGCATGCGCGGCGAGCTGACCGCGGCCCTCCTGCACGCACCCGACGTGTTGTTCCTGGACGAGCCGACGGTCGGGCTCGACATCGTGAGCAAGGCGCGTGTCCGCGACTTCCTGGCCCAGCTGAATCGGGAGCGCGGCGTCACCACACTGCTGACGACCCACGATCTATCCGACATCGAGCGGCTCTGCCCGCGAATGGTGATCATTGACCGGGGCCGCGTCCTCTACGACGGCGGTACGGCCGAGATTGCCGCGCGCTTCGGGGCGGAGCGCACACTGGTGGTGGACCTGGCCGAGACCCGGCCCCCGCTGCACCTGGCTCGAGGTTCGGTCGTGCGGACCGATGGGCCGCGGCAGTGGATCCGGTTCCGGTCCGAGGAGATGACAGCGGCCGCGCTGATCGCCGCCATCAGCGAGCAGGCACAGCTGGTCGACCTCTCCATAGAGGAGCCAGACATCGAAGAGGTGGTGCGCCGCGTCTACACGGGGGAGGCGGTACTCGCCTGACGACGCTGGGCAAGACGGTCAGGCACTAACCGCGAGGCCATGCGGCGCAGCAACAGCGGTCGCAGCGCCGCCCAGCCGGCCAGCACGGCCGGCTTGCGCTGCTCTGCCAGGCCGCGGGGAGCGTAGGCCGCGACCGCAAAGTCGACCGCCAGCTGGCGCATGCCGGCCGCAGCCTCAGGGAACTCTCCGGCTACGCGATCCCCGAACTCGATCGGCGTCTCGCCAGGACGCGGTCGGATGCCCGCGAGCTGGGTGAGCCGCGTCGCCCGGCTCCAGACCCCGGCCACGGTCTGCGGTCGTAGGTACCGCGACCCCGCAACGTAGAGCAGGACCAGCACGAAGAGCACGACGGCCGCGATCGGCGTCCAGCTCCGGAGCGACGGTAGGCTGATGCGGCCGGCGCCGGTGTGGCCTGTCCCGGTCCGATCAGGCCGGCTGGTCGCCGCGGCCGAGGGCGTGGGCACCGCGGCCGCAGCGCCCGAGGTGTCGGAGCCACCGCCAGAGGCGCTGCCCCGCTGGATCGTCTGGTACAACGGGTCGGGCGTGGGCTCGAACGTCACCCACCCGTACTGAGGGAAGTAGACCTCGGGCCAGAGGTGCGCATCCGACTCATGCACGACGAACTTGTTCAGCTTCTGATCGTACTGGCCTGGCCCGTAGCCGCTGACCAGGCGCGTCGGGATGCCGAGCGAGCGCATCATGTCCGCCATCGCTGTCGCAAAGTACTGGCAGTAGCCCACCTTGTTGGTGAAGAGGAAGTATTCCAGCCGATCCTGGCCCGGCTGCCAGGGAACCCCGGGGTCAAGCTTGTAGGTGTAGTTCGCCCGCAGATACGACTCGATCGCGGTCGCCTGGTCGTAGGGGTTGGTGGCATCGGCGGTCACCTGGACGGCAAGGTCGTGGACCTCCCGCCTGACCGCAGGGGTGCGGTAAGCAGCGGGCAGTCCGACGTATTGCTCAACCCAGGGCGGGTAATCCGATCCCGCTCCACGCAAATCGTCGGCCGTGGCCGTGGACTGGGCAACGTCGACCGTGTACGCTCCACGCGGGTTGGGCGCCGTGACCCTGTCGATCGTCTCGAACGCGCGCACCCCCAACTGGGGACGCGCGTCCTGGAGCACCTGCACATCGCGATCGACCGAGTCGAGCTGCCCCGGGTAGAAGATCAGGCTCGGCGCCACGCTTGGCGGCGGGCTCGGCGGCCGCAGCATCGTCAGCTGGTAGCTCGTGCGCTGCTGTCCGACGTAGGTCTCGGAATAGTCGATCTGGCCGTGGAGCTGCAGGCTGAGCGCGAGCGCCGCGCCACTCCCGAAATGCCAGCGGTCGACTCCCGGGCTCAGATTGAGCCCCCGAAAGTAGCTCGGGCCCGGCGCGCTGTCGGCAGCGCTGTACGTGAAGACAATGCCATGTGTCTGCTTCAGCGAGCCGTCGAGCGCAGCGTCTGCGCTGAAGCCGACGGACGTGGCCCCGAAGCCGCCTGGGCCCGAGCCCGAGCTGTGTGTGATCTGCCCCCAGGTGCGGACGAGGTTGTTCTCGATGTTGAGGGTCTGGTCGACGCCGGTGAGCGGCGGGGTCAGCACACCGAGCGCGACCAGCGCCGCCATCGCAACGGCGCCACGCTCCCAGAAGTCCCAGCGGGCTCCATCGGACAGCTCCATTCGATGGCGAGCGGCCGAGGCAAGCGACCCCTGGTACGTCGACCAGAGCAGGAGGGCGAGAGTGACGACCAGGAACCAGAAGACGAAGGCGTCCTGGCCGCTCGGAAAGTTGAGGACGTTGGTTGCCAGCGCCGCCCCGGCGGGTGCGACTCCGAGGAGCGGCTGGCGCCGTCGCAGCACGCCCCACACGAGCCAGGTCACCAGCAGCCAGAAGAGCAGGCAGAGCACGAAGAGCAGGAAGCCGGAGTCGTCGGCCGCACGCCCGCTAAGAAGGGCGCGCCACCAGGCAGCGATCAGCTCGCCTCCATGGGATGGCGCCCCGGCTCGCGCGGCCGCCGCCGAATAGTAGGCCGCGATCGGTGCGAAGATCGCCGTTGCGACGAGCGCGCGTTCGGGGCGGACGCCCAGGAGCGCCAGCAGGCAGGCGGCCAGCGCTGCGACGAGCGCCAGGTTCGGTAGGACCGAGGAGCCCGCCACCCAGCTGGCTTGCGCCGTGGAGTCTGCCACGATAAGGGCCAGGAACAGGGCTCCGGCTGTCAGTGGTGCCACGCGCCAGAAAGGTCGCGGCGCGGCCGGCGCAGTGCCCTCAGCGACCCCGATTACAAGTCCCACAACCCTCCTACGCGACGCGCGTCAAAAGCGTTCCTCTACTTCGCCTCCGTCGTGGCTGCGATCCGCGCAGCCTCGGCGCCCGTGATCATCCCGTCGATCAGGCCGTACTCGATCGCCTCCGGCGGCGTGAGGAAGAAGTCGCGGTCGGTGTCTCGCTCGATGCGCTCCAACGGCTGGCCGGTGTGCGCTGCGATGAGCTTGTTCAGCTCATCTTTTATGCGCACGATTTCGCGGGCGTGGATCTCGAGGTCGCTGGCCTGCCCGCTCAGCCCGCGCCCGCCGATGAGCGGCTGGTGCATGTGGATGGTCGAGTTGGGCAGCGCCAGACGGCGGCCCTTGGCGCCGGCCATCAGCAACACGGTGCCGAAGCTGGCCGCACGACCGACGACCACCGTCGAGATCGGCGGCGTGACGTACTGCATCGTGTCGTAGATGGCGAACCCAGCCGCGACCGAACCTCCCGGTGAGTTCACGTAGATCTGGATCTCTTTCTCGGGATCGTCCGCGGCGAGGAAGATGAGCTGGGCGATGATCAGGTTGGCGAGGACGTCGGTGATCGGCCTGCCGACGAGGACGATCCGATCGCGCAGGAGCCGCGAGTAAATGTCGAATGATCGTTCGCGGTTGCCGCCCTCGTTTTCAACAACGGTAGGGACCCAAGCCATCGTCCCCGACAAGCGTACATCTCCGAGGAGATCCACCCTTGAGGGCCCCTCACGCCGGAGCGTATATTGGCAGCCGGCGTGCGAGACACTGCGCTCATGGACTGTGCCGACACCAGGTCACTGTTCCCGCTGACCAGGCAATTCATCTACTTGAATCACGCCGGCGTCGCCCCCATGTCAGAGCGCGCCCGTGCGTCCATCGAGGCCGTGATGGAGCAGCTGACCAGCCGCCCTTACCCTGGCGGCCTGGCCGCCGGCGAGGCTGACCGGCTGCGAAAATCGATCGCTCGGCTGGTCGGCGCCGAGCCGGAGACCATCGGGCTGGTCAGAGGCACCGCCCATGGCCTTTCGCTGCTGGCGCAGGGCCTCGATTGGCGGGACGGCGACAACGTGGTTGGCGCCCGCGGCGAGTACCCGGCCAACGTCTATCCGTGGATGGCGCTGCGCGACCGTGGCGTCGAGTTCCGGATGGCCGAGCCGGCGGACGGCCGGATCACTCCGGACGCGGTGCTGTCGCTGGTCGATGATCGGACCCGGGTTGTGGCCCTCAGCCACGTCGAGTTCTGGAACGGCTACAGGGTCGACATCGAGACGATCGGGAGCGAGCTCGACCGCCGGGGGGTGCTCTTCGCGGTTGACGCAATCCAGAGCGTGGGCGCGCTGCGCCTTGACCTCTCGAGGCTGCCCATCGACTTCCTGGCCGCCGGAGCACAGAAGTGGCTGCTGGGGCCGCAGGGCATCGGCTTCTGCTACTGCCGTCTCGAGCTACTGCACAGGCTCCGCCCGGTGCTGGTCGGGACGGGGAGCGTCAAGCGCAACAACGAGTACTTCAGCTACGACTTCGACCTTGGGGAGACTGCTCGCCGCTTCGAGGAGTCCAGCATCTCGGTGCTGGACATGGCCGCCTTCCAGGCGGCCGTCGACCTGATGCTGGAAATCGGGCCCGAGGTGATCGAGGGGCGGGTGCTGGAACTGTCGCGGACACTGGCCGAAGGACTGGCCGCGCGCGACTACCAGCTGGTCGAGCCCTGGCCGCGCGGGCCGCGGGAATCGTCGGGAATCGTCAGCTTTCGACGTCCGGGCTCGACCCCGCACGAGGTTCTGCGCGACCTGAACGCGGCGAGGGTCGTCGGCCGGGTGCATGCGGACTTCGTCCGCCTGTCGCCGCACTTCTACAACACGCCGGATGAGGTTCGGCGAGTGCTCGATGTGCTGGCGCCACATGGGGCCGGCGGATGACCCGGCTGGCCGGGGTGCAGGTCACTCCCGAGCTGGAGGAGTACATCGAGTCGCGGCTGCCAGCGCGCGACCCGCTAATGTTCCGCATCGAGGATGAGATTGCGGCGTCGAGCATCCCCGGGGTGGGACCCTCGGTGGGACAGCTGCTCTACCTCCTCGTGAGGATGGCCGGTTGCCGCGACGTGATCGAGCTCGGAGCAGCGATCGGCTACTCGACGATCTGGCTGGCGCGCGCCAGCTCAGGGAACATGGTCACGCTCGAGCTCGACCCGGCTCGGGCGGCGCGGGCGCGACAGAACGTCGCCGAGGCGGGGCTGGTGGACCGAGTCCGCGTTCTGCAGGAAGACGGAATTGCGTACCTGGAGCGCGAGGAGCAGCCGGTCGACTGCATCTTCAACGACCTGCTGAACTCGTTCCCGGACGAGGGGACTGTCGAACAGTGTTTCGAGCTGTCGGTGCGGCGGCTGCAGCCAGGAGGGCTGCTGCTGGCCGACAACGCGCTGCGGCGCGGCGAGGTCACGGCACCCAGGTCGCAAGGGGCGCGCAACGTGGCGCGCTACAACGAGCTGGTCGCGGGGGAAGCAAGGCTGGAGAGCGTGATCGTGCCGCTGCGTGACGGCGTGTCTATCGCCAGGCTGAGGTAGCGCCGGGCTTTTCCTCATCCCAGCGCGGCCAGGTGCAGCGCTCCACGCGGGCGAAGTCGCCCGTTCGCAGTGCCGCCTGAGGCAGGACGGAACATGCGGGGGTTACCAGTACCTCGGCGCGGCCCATCACGGCGCCTCGCGGGCGTCCACGCCCTCTATCCACACGGCACCTGAACGGGCAAACTCCTTCTTCCAGATCGGGACCGACTCCTTCAGGCGATCGATCCCCCACTTACAGGCCGCGATCGCCTCCGCTCGATGCGGACAGGAGACCGACACCACGACCGACGGCTCGCCGATCTGTAGTGTGCCGGTTCGGTGAGCCATAGCCACCCGGGCGTCAGGCCAGCGCTCAGCGATCTCGTCCACGATGGCGCGCATCTGCCGCTCGGCCATCCCCTCGTAGGCCTCGTACGCGAGGTGGGTCACGGCTTCACCGCGTGAGTTGTCGCGGACGATGCCCGTGAAGGTGCAGATCGCCCCAGCGCCGGCATGCGACACCGCCGACTCCAGGCGCCTGGCATCCAGAGGCTCAGTCGTCAGCTCGATGAGAGCTGCGGCGCCGGCGCCGCCGCTGACCGGCGGAATGAACGCAACCTCGTCGCCGTCCGCGACACGCTCGGACCACTCGGTGAAGTCCTGGTTGCGCGCCGGCCGGATCATCGCGAGGTCCGGCTCGAGGGCCGGATGGCGCTGGCGCAGCGCGTTGTAGACGTCCTGGACGGTCGCGCCGGCCAGGTCGACCAGCTCGCAGTCGGTGCCCGCCTGCTCCCGCAGCCGGGCGAAGAGCCGTGCCGTGATCACACGCGGAGTTTTACCACCTTCGGTCGCTCCTAACGAACGGCCACCAGCACCCGATTCTCGAAGTGCTGCCAGATTGTGCCCACTTCAGTGAAGCCGGCGTCCTTGAGAGCAGCCTCCATCGCGAGCGCCTGGCCTGCCGAGCGGTAATCGGGGTGTCCACCCCACCGCGACCGCCGCTCGGCCATCAGGACGGCGAAGGCCGGCTCTTCTTCAACCGCCTGCCACCACTCCCTCCACGTCTCCGCAGGGTGCACGGCAGAGTCCCGCTCTGCCTCTTCCTCCTGCAGAGCCTTCGCCGCGGCGGCAATGCGCTGCTGATCCTGGTCGAAGGTGAGGTGATCGCCGTTCACAAATACGCCGCCGGGGCGGATCAACCCCGCCAGGCGGGCGAAGAAGTCCGCCTGCTCTCCTGGTGAGAGCCAGTGCAGGGCCGTTGTGGACAGTGCTCCGTCAACCGGCCCCCAGGTCTGCGCCGCCTCGACCCATGAATCGCTGCGCAGGTCCGCTTCCACCCAACGGATCGAGCCTCCCCGGTCGCCCACGGCCTGCCGGCCGAGCTCCATAAGGAACGGATCGGCGTCGATTGCCACCACGCGCGCTCCAGGCAGCCAATCCAGTACGCGGCGCGCGAGCGAGCCAGGCCCGCTGCCCAGGTCGAGTACGGCTGGCGTCGCGCCGGCCAGCTCGTGCAGCAGCCCGATCATCACTTGAAAGCGCTCCTCGCGCTGGGGCACGTAGTAACGCTGTTGAGCCTCCCACCGTCGCAACCACGATGCCCAATCAACCACCACGTCAACAGATTGTGCGGCTCCGCAGCCGGGGGCGCTCGCAGACCATGTGCGACACTCGCAGGCCATGGACCTGGAGTTGCGAGGAAAGACCGCCATCGTGACCGGCGGCAGCCGCGGCATTGGCAAGGCGGTTGCCCACGAGCTCGCCAGCGAGGGCGTGACTGTCATCGTCGTCGCGCGCGACCCGGTCGATCTGGAAGCGACGGCACGCGCGCTGACCGCAGAGACGGGCAGCCGGGTCATCGCCATCGCATGCGACACCGGCTCCGATGATTCGGTCAAGACGATGGTCCGCCAGGCTGTCGCCGAGCTGGGCGGCGTTGACATTCTGGTCAACTGCGCGGCGCAGCCTGGCGGCCAGGCACCACCACCCAAGCTGGCCGACATCACCGACGAGGTGTTCTGGCCCGACGTCAACGTCAAGGTGATGGGCTATCTGCGCTGCATCCGCGAGGTGACACCCCACATGGCTGCGAGGGGCGGTGGCCGCATCGTCAACGTAAGCGGCCTGGCCGCCCGCTCGACAGGCTCGACCGTTGGCAGTATTCGCAACGTCGCGGTCGCGGCCATGACCAAGAACCTCGCCGACGAGCTGGGCCCGCGCGGGATCTCGGTCATCTGCGTGCATCCAGCCCTCACGCGGACCGAGAAGACGCCGGGGGTGATCGAGGCCCAGGCCGCGCGCTTCGGCGTCTCTCCCGAGGAGGTCGAGCAGCGCTTCAACCGCACCAACGTGCTGGGGCGGATGATCGACGCGCGCGAGGTCGCCCACGTCATCGCCTTTCTCGCCTCACCGAAGGCGATCGCGGTCAACGGCGACGCGGTCGCAGTTGGCGGGGGCCTGCCCGGCGCGATCCACTACTGACGGAGGGACTCGGCCGTCCCGGGCTCGGAGTTCGGTACTTCCGCCCGGCTGCCGACACCCCTTCTCAGACGGCCGCCGGTTCCCGGACCCTCAGGTGCTGCTCGAACCACTCCAGCACCGCTCGCATGTGCCTGACCCGATGCCACGGCTTGCCCTGCACGACCACCGCGTGCGGCTCGCCGTGGAATACGACCAGGTCCACCTCCTTGCCCATCTTCCGCAGGCGGACGAAGACCTGCTCCGCCTGCTCGGCGGGCGTCCGCAGGTCGCCGGTGCCGGCGATGAGGCGCAGCGGCGTCGTCACACGATCGAGGTGCGTGACCGGCGAGAGCCGTTCGTAGAGCTCCGGGTACTCCCACGGCTCCGCACCCATCGAAGCGGCTCCAAAGTTCCAACCGACGTCGGCCGAGCCGTAGAAGCCGTGCATCGAGGACACCGGCCGCGCCGAGACCGCGGCCTTGAAGCGGTCTGTATGTGTGATGACCCAGAGCGTGCTGAAGCCGCCGTAGCTGGCACCTCCGACGCCAAGCCGCTCCGGATCGGCGAAACCGTCCTCGACGGCCCGATCCACCAGCGCCATGAAGTACGGGAAGTCCATCTCCCCCCACGCGCCGGTCAGGGATTTCGCGAACTCCTCTGCGTAGCTCTGGCTGCCCGGCGGGTTGCAGAAGACGACGGCGTTTCCCGCACCAGCCAGGATCTGGAACACGAACGGAAAGCTCCACCCGTACGCGGCGTGCGGGCCACCGTGGATGTACAGCAGAGTGGGCACGCGAGCGCCCTCAGCGGCTCCGGGCGGCAGCAGCGCCCAGCGCTCGCGCTCCTCCTCGAACGCCGCCTGCTGCTTGCGCTTGAAGGCGTCGATCGAGGCGCGGTTGTCGTCGAGGAACCGCCGGTAGTCGGCCATGCGGAAGGTCGTCTCCTCGATGTCGAGGTGCACGTGGCCGCGCGGGAAGGCGTCGCGGAAGTCGAGCAGCTCCTGCTCGCCGACGGGGAAGAAGCGGATCTGGTCGAAGAAGCGCAGCAGCCAGCGCGTGTCACCGGGGAACTCGGCGGTCTGGAAGAAGCGGTTCCACATCTGGCAGGTGCGGCCCACGAACTGGTAGCCGCCCGGGCCCTCCATGCCGTAGACGCAAAGATACGCGCCGCCGATGCCGACGGCGTTCTCCGGCGTCCAGGTGCGCGCCGGGTTGTACTTGGTGGTGACCAGGCGGTGGCGCGGG
>Ga0209465_10001430_pt1 | contig 10633 bp, 12 predicted proteins | sample PanSoiPlot1MoBio_FD_188321 | JGI IMG/M metagenome (GOLD analysis project Ga0209465, IMG submission 188321) | Tropical forest soil microbial communities from Panama analyzed to predict greenhouse gas emissions - Panama Soil Plot 1 MoBio (SPAdes)... | ecosystem: Environmental > Terrestrial > Soil...
AGCCGGCATCGTGTGTGGCCGTGTCACCTATTTCGCCTCGCAGCCATGGCCCTTCCCGATGTCGCTGATGATCGGCTGCCATGCCCAGGCATTGACAACAGAGCTCAAGGTCGATCGTTCGGAGCTGGAGGACGCGCGCTGGTTCGCCCGCGACGAGGTTGTCGCGATGGTGCTGCGCCAGCACCCCGATGGCCTGACAGCGGCCCATCCGTTCGCCATCGCCCAGCACATCATCCGCGCCTGGCTCGAGGTCGATCGGAGCCCTTTCTGATATGGCGAACATTCTTTGCGCCGGTATCGCGGTTCTCGACGAAGTCTTTCGTATCCACGCATTTCCAATGCCGGACACCAAAGTGGGGGCAAGCGAGCTCATCACCATCGTGGGCGGCTGTGCGGCCAACGCCGCGGTCGCCATAGCGAGACTCGGCGGCAAGGCGTATTTCGCAGCGCCACTGGGCGGGCCGGCTGGCAGCGATGCGGTTGGAGACCGCCTCGTTGAAGGCCTGCAGCGTGAAGGCGTAGAATGTGTGGGCTGCGTGCGCGTCCCGGGAGCGCGCACACCGGTATCGGCAGTTTTCGTCGATGCTTGTGGCGACCGCACCATCGCAACTTATCTAGATCATCGCCTTGACGAAGCGACAGTGGATAATGCTGACGGGCTGGTTACGGCCGTGGATGCTGTTCTGGTTGATAATCGCTTTCCCGATTTTGTTGTGCCGATATGCCGTGCGGCAGTGGCCCGCCGCATTCCGGTGATAATCGACGCAGACGGACCGGCGGACGACCGCCAGCCGTTGTTCAACGCCGCCACCCACGTGATTTTTTCCGCTGAATGCCTGCGGGACACCGCACGCACCCGCGATCTTGCGGCCGGCCTCGCCCACATGAGGAAATTGACCGGCGCGTTTCTCGCCGTCACCAACGGGGCCCATCCAGTGCTGTGGTATGACCGCGGATGTGCCACGATCCGTGAAATGCCGGTATTCGCAATAAGAACCGTGGACACGCTCGGCGCTGGCGATGTGTTCCATGGCGCCTTCGTTCTGGCTTTGGTCGAGGGCCGAGGGGTCGAGGATGCACTCCGATTCGCCGCCGCCGCGGCGGGTCTCAAATGCTCCCGCTTCGGCGGCAGCTCGGTGACGCCGCAGCGCACTGAGGTCGATGCGCTGCTGGCGCAATCGTGAACCAGCCTGTATTTTGCTTTGATCTAGGAAAACCCGCCCATGTCGGCCCGGGAACGATCCGACCTCCATTCGCCTTCAGAGAATTTTGCATGGACGCCATCGACCGCAAAATACTTCACGAGCTACAGCAGGATGCATCGCTTTCGGTTGCGGAGATTGGGAATCGAGTTGGCTTGTCCTCGACTCCGTGCTGGAAGCGAATCCAGAAGCTCGAAGCTGACGGCGTGATCGAAAAGCGGGTTGCACTGGTTGACCAAGAGCGCGTCGGGCTAGGCGTCACCGTTTTCGTGTCGATCGAAACCGCAGATCATTCCGAGACATGGCTGAAGGCTTTCGCCGAACGAGTCGGCGCGATGCCGGAGGTGATGGAATTCTATCGGATGGCCGGCGACGTCGACTACATGCTGCGGGTCGTGGTGCCGGATATTCACGGCTACGACCGCTTCTATAAGCAGCTCATCGCGGCCATTCCGCTGAAGAATGTCACGTCCCGCTTTGCCATGGAAAAGATCAAGTCGACGACCGTGCTGCCGCTGCCGTGAGATTGAACCGAACCTTCTTCAAATCCGCGCAACAGCGGCGTAGGGCGCGGTTAGCGTCGGCGTATTGCGGCCGCGGCGGTGCGGCGGATTACCGCTTCACCTACTATCCGCCCCGCGCGAGCTAGAGGTGGTCACAGTTGAAACTGCGCGGAACAGCGTGGTAGCAGGGGTAAGTACTTGTGGACCTAAGTTTATGCATCCTGTGTTCCTGGCGCCAGGTAGCGTCGCTACGGTGCCGATCTGGTTTGTCAACACCTCGAACTGGCGGGAGATCCGCGCCGGCCTCGATCGCAGTGCCTGTACGTTCGCGGAGGCCTCGGGTTTCGAGCCGCGGGCGGGTCGCCACGCCTTCCTGCCTGGGGCAGATGGAACCTTGGCCGGCGTTCTGTTCGCGGAGGAGAACGACTGCAAGACCAGAGACCCGTTCCTTGCCGGCAAGCTTGCCGGACTGCTGCCCCGCGGCGCCTATCGATTTGCCAACGCGCCCCATGACGCGCGCCTTGCCACGCTAGGGCTTGCACTTGGCGCTTACCGGTTTACCCGCTACGGCAAACCCCGCACCGAACTGCGCCTGGAACCGCCAGAGTCCGCCGACATTGACGACTTGTCACGCATGGTCGAGGCGGTCCATCTGGCGCGCGATCTCATCAACACGCCGTCGAACGACATGGGGCCGGACGAACTCGCGGGCGCAGCGCGGAGGCTTGCCGCGTCCCATGGCGCCGAGGTGCGGGTGATCAAGGGGGATGACCTGCTGAGGCAGGACTTTCCTTTGATCCATGCGGTGGGTCGCGCCGCCGCGCGAGCGCCATGCCTCATCGACCTTAGCTGGGGCGACCCGGCCGCCCGGAAGGTTACGCTGGTCGGCAAGGGCGTGTGCTTTGACAGTGGCGGGCTCGACGTCAAACCCGACACCGCCATGCTGCTGATGAAAAAGGACATGGGCGGTGCCGCGAGCGCGCTGGCGCTCGCCCACATGGTCATGGACCGAAAGCTCAATCTGCGGCTTCGAGTCTTGATCCCGGCAGTCGAGAATGCGATTTCGGGTGCAGCGTTTCGGCCCCTCGACGTCTATTGCTCGCGCAAAGGGCTGCGTGTCGAGGTCGGCAATACCGATGCTGAAGGGCGCCTCATCCTAGCCGACGCATTGGCGCTCGGGGATGAGGAAGCGCCGGAGTTGCTTGTCGACATCGGAACACTGACCGGCGCTGCCCGCACTGCGCTCGGTCCGGACATTCCACCGTTCTACACCGGCGATGATGCGCTCGCGGCCGACGTGGCGCGCCACGGCCGCGCGGAGAACGATCCGCTGTGGCGTCTGCCGCTGTGGCGACCATATGACCAGATGCTGGATTCCAAGGTGGCCGACATGAGCAACGTCGCAACCGGCGGCTTTGCCGGATCGATCGTCTGTGCGCTCTTTCTAAACCGCTTCGTGACGGCCGCCAAGGCGTGGCTGCATTTCGACATCTATGCCTGGACGCCGACAGCGAAGCCAGGCCGTCCCGAGGGCGGCGAATGCCAGGCCGCGCGGGCTCTCTATGCGCTGCTTACCGAGCGCTACGGGTGACGGGCTTGCGAAAATGACGTTTGATCCGCGCACCACGCCGGCACGACCCGATCTCGCGGCGCTTCACCTCAAGGGCAAGGTTGCGGCTGCACGCTTTGTGGCAGGCGTCGAGCTTGAGGTCCGCGACGCGCAGGCGCCGGTACGACGCGAGCCTTCGCCCGATGCGTCGCTCGATACCGAAGCCCTGCGCGGTGAGCGGGTGACGGTCTATGACGAAAACGGGGAGGGCTGGTGTTGGGGGCAGCTCGGATCTGACGGATATGTGGGCTGGATGCCGGCGAACGCGCTTCGTCCGCCTGGACCACGGCCGACCCACCGCGTGGCGGCGCTGCGCACACTCGTCTTCCCGGGCCGCTCCATTAAGGCGCCCCCGATCGACGCCCTGTCCCTCGGCAGCCGCGTCGCCGTGAAGACGCCACAGCGCGAGGACTCCAGTGAATTGACCGAACTCGCATGCGGATTTTGGGTCCCAACGCGGCATCTCGCATCCATCGAAACCAGCGAGCCGGAGTTCGTCGCGATCGCAGAACGTTTTGTCGGCGTACCTTATCTGTGGGGCGGAAAGACCAGCCTTGGCATCGATTGCTCCGGGCTGGTGCAGATCGCGCTCACCGCAAGCAGCGTCGACTGTCCGCGCGACAGCGACATGCAGGCACAGGCGCTGGGTAGCCCTTTGCCAACCAACGATCCCGCGGGCCTTCGACGCGGCGACCTGATCTTCTGGAAGGGCCACGTGGCGGTCGTACGCGACGAACGATCGATCGTGCACGCCAACGCCTTTCACATGGCCGTCGCGATCGAGCCGACCGCAGAGGCGGTACACCGCATCGCCGATGCGGGTAGCCCCGTGATCTCCATCAGGCGAATTGAGTGATGGCGCCCGCCGACAGCGGGTGCCGTCGCGTGACCTCTGCAGCAGCTCAGGCAAACAATCAAAAAAGTGGCAATAGCCCATCGCGGCATTTCCAGGCGGCCCAGCCGTTGATGGGTTTCGCTGCGCTCAGCCCACGCTAGGCGGGCTCGGAATCTAGCAATTAAGCGCTCATCTTCGCGATCAGGGCGTCGGACATCTCGGAATTTTCATAGACGTTCTGCACGTCGTCGTGCTCATTGAGCAGTTCCATCAGCTTGAACATCTTCTCGCCCTTCTCGTCGTCGATCGCCACGGTGTTTTGCGGCTTCCACACCAGCGCGGCTTTGCGTGGCTCGCCGAACTTGGCCTCGAGGGTCTTCGCGACGTTCGCGAACGAGTCCTGGGCGGCATAGACCTCGTGGCCGGACTCGCTCGACACCACGTCGTCTGCACCTGCCTCAACGGCGGCTTCCAGCATGGCATCGGCCGACGCCACGTTGGCGTCGAACTCGACAACGCCCACGTGATCGAACATGAACGACACCGCCCCGGTCTCGGCCAGGTTGCCGCCTGTCTTGGTGAAATAGGAGCGCACGTCGGAGGCGGTACGGTTGCGGTTGTCTGTCAGCACCTCGACGATCACCGCGACCCCGCCGGGGCCGTAACCCTCGTAACGGATTTCATCATAGGCCTCGGCATCGCCGCCCTGGGCTTTCTTAATGGCGCGATCAATCGAGTCCTTCGACATGTTTTCGGCACGCGCCGCTATGATGGCGGCGCGCAGGCGCGAATTCATGGCAGGGTCCGGGATGCCCAGCTTCGCCGCCACGGTGATTTCGCGGGCGAGCTTGCTGAACAACTTTGACTTCACCGCATCCTGCCGGCCCTTGCGGTGCATGATGTTCTTGAATTGTGAATGTCCGGCCATCGGGGCGTTCCTAGGTCGCCTTTGTTGGGGTCTCTCAACCGTGACTGGTCATACCCGGTGCCATCACGGGCGCCAACGTCTTCAAAGTCCTGCCAATATAAAGACGTGGTGGCCGGAACAAGCTTGGGCAAGCCCTGCCATGACGATTGGGATGGGCCGCAGATATAAGCCGCCAGGGCTTAGATTTCAAACTGACTGGAGCGGAATGGCCACCGGTGGAAGGGCGGGTTGCGGCACCTTGAAGCCGGCCTCCCGGACGGTTAGGAAGCTCCGTGAACACCTTGGCAACCATTCGGGCGATTTGCCGCTACCCGGTGAAGGGGCTGTCGGCGCAGCCGTTGGCCACGGCGGCGCTCACGCCTGGCGAGACGCTCACCGGCGATCGCCGCTACGCGATCGAGAACGGACCGAGCGGCTTCAACCCGGCGATGCCGCAGTATCTGCCCAAGCAACGGTTCCTCATGCTCATGAAGAACGAACGGCTTGCCCGTCTCGAGACTCATTTTGACGATGCCGAGCAGACCCTCCGCATCCGCGAAAATGGCACGGAAGTCGCCCGGGGCGATTTGCGTACGCCTTCAGGCTGCGCCGCCATCGAGCAATTTTTCGCGAGGTATTGCGCCGATGAGCTGCGTGGGTCCCCAAAGGTCCTCGCCGCGCCGGGGCACAGCTTTTCCGACGTCGCCAGGAAAGTGGTTTCGATCATCAACCTCACCTCGGTCGCGGCCGTCGAAGAGCTGGTTGGACACCCGGTCGATCCATTGCGGTTTCGCGGCAACCTCTATGTGGAGGGGTGGCCGCCGTGGCGCGAATTCGGCCTCCTCGGGGAGGAAATCGCCATCGGCGCACAAGCACGTGCAAAGGTCGTCAAGCGCATCGTGCGCTGCGCCGCAACCAATGTGGAGCCCGGCACTGGCCTCCGTGACCTCGACATTCCGTCAACCCTGTTGCGCAATCTCGGCAACGCCGACTGTGGCGTCTACGCCGAGGTGACCGTGGGCGGGGCAATTGCGACGGGCGATGCGGTTTTGCCCGCGACCGGCGGCGGCTGACCATGCAGGTGCTCGTCGTCGGCGCTGGCGTCGTCGGGCTCGCGATCGCGCGCGAAGCCGCATGCGCGGGGCATGACGCGATCGTGGCCGAGGCCGAGCCGCATATCGGCAGCGGCACTTCCTCGCGCAACAGCGAGGTCATTCATGCAGGCATCTACTATCCGACCGGCTCGCGTCGCGAGCGGCACTGCGCCCGTTCGCGGCGAATGCTCTACGAATTTTGCGCCTCCCACGGGGTGCCGCACAGGAAACTCGGCAAGCTCGTGGTGGTCGGCCGCGACGCCGACATGCCGATGCTGGAAAAGCTGTTTGCCCAGGCGACGCGGAACGGGGTCGAGGGCCTACGCATGCTGGACGGCACTGAGGCGATGCGGATGGAGCCGGCGCTCGCCTGCGTGGCGGCATTCCACTCGCCCGAGACCGGGATCATCGACAGCCATCGCTATATGCTGGCGCTGCAGGGCGATATGGAGGATGCCGGCGGTGTGCTGGCGCTGAATTCCCCGGTGGAGCGGCTGGCGCTCACGCCGGCCGGCTGGGAGGTGCGGTTCGGCGGTGCCGAGCCTGGATCGCTCCTGGTCGACGCGGTGGTGAATTCAGCGGGCCATGGCGCCCACAAATTGGCGCACGCCACCGACGGCTATCCGACGGATCGTGTGCCGCGGCTCGTGCTGGCGAAGGGGAATTATTTTTCCTACACGGGGCGGCCGGCATTCACACGGCTCATCTACCCGGTGCCGGTGCCAGGAGGGCTCGGCATTCACGTGACGCTCGATCTCGCCGGCCGTATGCGGTTCGGTCCTGACGTGCAGTGGGTGGACGGTTACGACTATGACGTCGATCCCCAACGGGCCGCAATGTTCTATCCGGCCATCAGGACCTACTGGCCAGGCCTCGCCGATGGCTCGCTGGTTCCGGACTATGCCGGTATCCGCCCCAAGTTGACCGGCCAGGGCGAGCCTGCCGCAGACTTCGTGATCGATACTCCGTCCGACCACGGCCTGCCGCGACTCGTGCACTTGTTCGGGATCGAGTCACCGGGGCTGACGGCCTCCTTATCGATTGCCCAGGAAGTGCTTGCGCAGCTGACTGAGGGATGATTTTCCTGGGCTGTCGTTCCCCGCAGGCAGCACCCTCGCATGCTGACGAAATAACACCGGAAATTCCACCTTCATCGCTTCACCGTCGTCGTTGAAACTTGTAAAGGGAGCACCAATGCCCATTCATCGCTTTCACAATCCGCCAACGATTGCGCGGCCATCCGGATATACCCATGTGGTGGAGGCCGCGAGCCCGGGCCGGATCGTCTACATCGCGGGCCAGCTCGGCCTCGATCTCGACAACAAGATCGTCGGCGCACCGGGCGACTTCCGCGCCCAGGCGGAGCAGACCTTCATCAACCTTAAGAACGCACTCGCAGCGGCGGGCGCCGGTTTTGAGCACGTGGTGAAACTCAATAATTATCTGGTCGACATGGCGCATCTCGGCATGTTCCGCGAAGTGCGCGACCGGCACATCGATGTTTCCGCACCCCCTGCCAGCACCACCATAGCGATCTCGGGTTTAGCCCGATCCGGTGCACTGATCGAGGTCGAGGCCGTAGCGGTGGTACCGACCGCGAGTGCCTGATCCGACCGAGCTCCGCCTCGCACCATAGGGACGACCCTTGTGGTCGCCCCGCCGCCCGGTGGACATAATGAATCGATAAGAATCCGGAGAAGTCCGGCAAGACGCGTCTTACCAATCCGGTCAAGGGCGCCGGGCAAACCGCACCAATATCGAATTGCGGCGGCGAGACTAATTTGATCAAGCCGACGCGGCGGGTCTTCGCGCGAAGCCTCCTGATGCTTACCCTAACGGTGATCTCGCGGCGCGGGATTGCAACGCAGTTATCAGGCCGTACCGGGCGAGGTGCCTGCCTTTCCTGCAGCGCCCGATGCAAGAACCCGCCTCGGCCGGTTTCATGAAAACCGCTTGAGCGCGAAGCGTGAAATGTCATGGTCTGTGCGACCGATGACGGCGAGGTCGGCAAGGATTTCTCCGATCACCGGTGCGAACTTAAAGCCGTGGCCCGAGCACGGCGCGGCGACGATAATCTGCGGGCATCCCGGCACCCGGTCGATGATGAAGTCGCCGTCCGGCGTCATGGTGTAAAGGCAGGTCTGAGCAGCGACGAGCGGGCCGTCGGCGTCCGGCAGATGGGCCCTGACCGCAATCCGGATGGCGGCCTCGTCCGTAGCCGACACGGCCCGATCGTAGTGGTCGGGATCCACCGCCTCGTCGAGATGGTGGTGCTTGGCGACCTTCACGCCATTCGCGTCGGCGGGAAATCCGTAGAAGATGCCGTCAGAATTCTGCAGCAGGAAGACTGGAAAGCGCTCGGCCGCGAACTGTCCGCGCGCGTGGTCCGCCGGCTCGAACCAGCCCAGCACTTGGCGCGTGACCCGGATCGGCGCCCTGAGTTGCGGCAGCAGCGAATTCACCCATGGCCCCGCCGCGACGATCGCGCATCCGGCATGAATGTTGCCGCGCCGGGTCGTCACCTGCACGCCGTCGCGGTGGGGTTCGACCGCGAGAACCCGCTCCTCCGCACGTAATTCGCCGCCGGAACGCCGGGCAAGCGTCTGCAGGGCCGCCACCGCCGGCTCGGCTCGCACGAATCCGCCATCGGGCTGGAACACGCCGACGAAATCCTGCGGCAGGCGAAATGCCGGAAACCGTTTCATCACGCTCGGTCCGCCGAGGATTTCGTGGGGCAGGCCATGGAGCCGCGAGGAGCGCAGCGTGCCGGCGACGAGGTCGCTTCCGGGCGCGCCGATTTCCAGGATGCCGGTTATCACCAGCAGCGACTGACCGGATCGCGCCTCAAGTTCGCGCCACAACGGATAGGCGGAGCGCACCAGCGGCACATAGGACGGGTGCTCGAAATAGCCGAGCCGGATCACACGAGTCGCCCCGTGCGAAGAGCCGCAATCGTGTCCCGGCGCAAACCGATCCAACCCGACCACGCGCCGGCCGCGCCGGGCGAGCGCCGCGAGCGCGGCGCTGCCCATCACGCCGAGGCCGATGATTGCAACATCGAAGGAGGGCGTTGCCCGGCGCTGACGCAGCGCGCGGCTCAACGTCGCGCTCTATCGAGCGGCCGCGTTCCCGTCGCGCCTTCGTCAGATCCACCTACGTTGGTGTGATTAGTAACAATACAGCACACTGAACCATGCCCTGGGTATGAGCGACCAATTCGCAGGATGACGTGAAGCACATCCGAACACAACAAGGAGAGATCTCATGTTCCGCAAAATGGCGCTTGTTCTCGCTGCAACGGCCGCTCTGGGCACGGTTGCACTTTCGCCCACCGCCGCGTCGGCCTGGGGCCACGGCCACTGGGGGGGTCACCACTGGGGCTGGGGCGGTTTTGGCGTTGGCGTTGCCGCCGGCCTCGTGGGCGGAGCGATTGTGGCGAATGCTTGCCTCCAACGCCAGGTTGTCGCCACCCCCTATGGCCCGGCGGTTCGTTGGGTGAATGTCTGCTACTGAGCCGACCCTCGCCACAACTCGTCATAGGTTCTGACCAGAGCCCCGGATGGCAATCCGGGGCTCTGGCTATTTTGGTCTGCACCTCTGGCTTTCGATCGGACTCCCTCGCCGTTGTCACCAGCCGCGTCCCGGCCAAGATCTCGATGCAATCACATCTCCGGGTAGCATCGGCCACAGCTTTGCCGTATCTGAATGCAACCCCAGCCACACCCGCGGCCGTCCCGGTTCAGCCGAACCTGAAGCCGCTCCGGAAAACCGGGAGATCTGCCATGAAAATTCTCAGCGTAATCGGTGCCCTTGCGATTATTGCTTTGGTGGCAGTGGCCGTATTCTTCTTCGGCGGCTTCTATAATGTCGCGGCAACCGAGCCTGACCTCGGCATCGTCGCCTGGACGCTGGTCCATATCCGCGACGCCTCGATCAAACGCCATGCGGTCGACCCGCCACCCATCTCCATGGAAGATCCCGCCACGATCCAGGCTGGCGCCCGCGCTTTCGCGTCCCGTGGCTGCCCGAGTTGCCACGGCGCCCCTGGGGTCATGTGGGCAAAGTTCTCCGAGGGTATGCGCCCCGACCCCCCTGATCTGAAGGATGTGGCGAAGGAACTCGCACCCGCACAGATTTTCTGGGTTGTCCGCAACGGCATCAACATGACCGGCATGCCGGGATTCGGTCTCGTCGATGCACCCGATCAGGAAATCTGGACAATTGCGGCCTTCGTCAAAAAACTCCCGGACGTTTCGGAAGGCGATTACAAGGCTTGGACTGCAGACTTGACACCCGCCGACGAAGGCGGCGCCGCACCGAAATAACGCAGGCGCCACTCGCCCAGGGTTACCTCGGTCAGGGTTTACCTAGACGCGTCCGGTCATCTTGAAGCGCTTCGCTCTCCTTCGGTAATGGTCGGGCTTTTCCCGGCCGTTCCGATATCTTTACTCCGTGCCTAGGCGATGCATCGACCCGAAAAACG
>Ga0209465_10001431_pt1 | contig 10629 bp, 13 predicted proteins | sample PanSoiPlot1MoBio_FD_188321 | JGI IMG/M metagenome (GOLD analysis project Ga0209465, IMG submission 188321) | Tropical forest soil microbial communities from Panama analyzed to predict greenhouse gas emissions - Panama Soil Plot 1 MoBio (SPAdes)... | ecosystem: Environmental > Terrestrial > Soil...
ACTCTAAGCGATAAATTCCCGGGACATCCGACACGATCGCAATTGCTTCTTTTTCCCCGACTCTAAACGCGTCTACCTCTGAAATCTTTCTTCCTGTAGGATCAAACGTCCACACCGCAAGATCAATTCCACGTTGGTCCACGTCAATCTCCGCATATTCATCGACCTTCAAAGTCAGGTTATAGACGTGAACTTGACCGCCGGTAATTTCGCGTTCAATTGGCTTCGCTAGTTCAAGATCGGCTATCGGGGCAACCGGCGTAGCAGCCGAGGAAGGCAAAGAAGCATTGAGACAGTGGACTGGTTCGTGGTCAGTAAAAACCGCGCTTCTGGCCACTAGTCACACTCCGCTGATCACTGACCGCTGATCCCCTACTTTCTGTAACCAATTCCCTCGCTTGGCGTCTCATCTAGTGGGTACTACCCAACAGGTACAATAAAGACGAATGTCGAGCCTACCTCTTCCCATTGCGGCCTTTTTCGCGGGCCTGATTTCGTTTCTCTCGCCCTGCGTCCTTCCGCTGGTACCGGGGTATGTGTCGCTAATCTCAGGCGCCGGGGTTGAGGAACTGAAGTCTCCCCAGGCCCAACTCATGCGCCGAGTCATGGTGAATTCCATAGCCTTCATTCTCGGATTCAGCGTCGTCTTCGTAACGCTGGGAGCGATCTCCACTGAAATCGGACAGATGGCGGCACGCTACAAGCACACACTGTCGATCGTGGCGGGCGTTGTCATTATTATTTTCGGCCTGCACCTGACGGGAATCTTCAAGATCAAAGCGCTTTACACCGATGCCCGACTTCACAGCGTGAAAGGCAGCAGCACTCCGATTGGAGCGTTCGTCATCGGGTTCGCCTTCGCTTTCGGCTGGACGCCATGCCTGGGACCGATTCTCACGGCAATCCTGACGCTGGCCAGCGAACAGGACACTTTGGTAAAGGGCATCATCCTATTAGGTGTGTATTCGCTGGGATTGGCGGTACCGTTCCTGCTGACGTCGCTCCTGATGGAGCGTTTTCTGAAGTTTTACAGCCGCTTCCGCTCGCACATGCATGCGTTAGAAGTGGCCTCCGGGGGATTGTTAATCGCCCTCGGCGTGCTCCTCGTGATGGGCCGTTTCACCTTGATTTCGAGCTGGTTGTCATTTTTGAATCGATTTGCGTTGTAATGGGGAATTGCGTTTATGTCCACGTTTGAACAGAAGGAAGTCACACAATCCGAACAGCCTGTAAGTACTCCTGAACCTCAGAATTTGGCTGCACCTCCAGCGGAGCCGCCGGTTTCCGTTCCGCCACCTGCACCCCCGAAGGGCCGCAATCCGATGGCCCTCGTCTTTGTCGCATTGGTCGCAGCTGGAATGCTTTACTTCGGATTCCATATGGCGCGACGGTCCGGTGTGGATCATGCGCCGAGCTTTCTCGGCTACGGAACCCCTGCTCCGAATTTCACGCTGCAGACGCTCGACGGCAAGAACCTGAGCCTTTCGGATCTGCGCGGCAAGGCGGTGCTGGTCAATTTCTGGGCGACATGGTGTGGCCCCTGCAAAATTGAGACACCGTGGCTGGTGGAAATGCAGAACCAATACGGATCCGCCGGCCTGCAGGTTGTAGGCGTAGCCATGGACGATTCCGGCAAGGACGAGATTGAGAAGTTCGCCAAAGACATGGGCGTGAACTATCCCGTATTGATGGGGAAGGAAGCAGTTGGAGATGCGTACGGTGGAATCCCCGCGCTACCCGAGAGCTTTTTTGTGGGAAGAGACGGGAAGATTGTCGATCGGATCATCGGTCTAAAAGGCCGGGACGAGATTGAGGACGCGGTCAAGAAAGCCTTGGGTACGCAGGTGGGCGCTGTCCAAACGGACACTGCACCTTCGGTCCTGCAAGCTCAGAATTAGCAATAGAAAGCAGGAACGCTCGCGTCTTACTATTTGTCAGGGGCGTGGGGAATACTATGGTCGCCGCAAAACGTCTACCGAGACTTGCGTTGCTGGTTTTGATGTCAGCTGCTTCAGCTTGGGCGCAACTGGGCAAATCCCCCTCTGTTTCTATGGCGCCAGTCTCCACAGTCACAGCGCCGCAGGCTGCACAAACCATCGTACCGCTCAACTTCCGCGTCGCATCAGGCTTTCACATCAATTCCAACACGCCGAAATCGGAATTCCTGATTCCCACTGCGCTGAAGATGGACGTGCCCACAGACATTGTTCTGGGCAAGATCGATTACCCCGAGGGAAAAGACCTGGTCTTTCCCTTCTCGCCGGACGAGAAACTCAACGTTTACAGTGGCGACTTTACCGTGAACCTGTCCGTGCATCCTCTCAGCTCAGTCGTTCCCGGCAAGTACGTGATGCGCGGCGTGCTTCGCTACCAGGCCTGCGACAATGCGCAATGCTTCCCCCCAAAGACGCTCCCAGTCAGCTTCGAGGTCAAAGTGGTGAAAGGCGCCGCCGGACCGCATCGACCGAATCCCAGACAGAGTCCGCACATACATAACTAGCGCGCTTCCCATACCGGGATTACAAGACAACCTTTCCAAAAAATTATCTGCAACAGAGGTCTCTTGGGTGTAGTCTGCCCGGTTCCCCGAGACATCCGATGCAACGCTCAGGCTCCATCACCATCTTATTAGCCTCCGTCATCATAGGCATCGCGATTGGCCTGGGTGCTTACACATTCATCTATGCCAAAGGATATTCGTATCTAACCAACAATCCCGCGGCATGCGCCAACTGCCACGTGATGCAGGCGCAATACGACGCCTGGATGAAGTCGAGCCACCATTCGGTCGCAACCTGTAACGACTGCCACACCCCACACAACATCGTTGGAAAATACGCGGTCAAGGCGAACAACGGATTCTGGCATTCCTTCTATTTCACAAGCGGCCGATATCCCGACACCATCGAGATCACCAAGTTCGATCACCAGATCACAGAGAATGCATGCCGCCGCTGCCATGAATCGATCACATCGGCGATCGACGGCAATGTAGTTCACGGCAAGGCGGCCGGATTGCAGTGCACGCGTTGCCATAGCTCGGTGGGCCACTCGGAGTCGGCCTCCGCAAGCCTGATTCATTCTTCTTGGAGTCCTCATGAATACTCCGGCAAGTAATCCTGAAACCGGACGGTCGCGCCGTCTCTTTCTCGCCGTCGTTATGTTGGCGGCCATCGCCACTCTGGCGGTTACCGCTCTGCTTATCAACATTTTCGAGCGCAAGCAGGAGGCGAAGAATCCGTTCTATCGCGTCGTCGAGTTGAACGACACAATCGACGACCCGGCCGCGTGGGGAAAAGATTTCCCGATGCAGTACGACCTGTATCAGCGTACGACCGATATGCAACGCACCAAGTACGGTGGGAGCGAAGGTGTGCCGCACTCACCCACCCAGGCAGATCCACGATCGGTAATCGCGCGGTCGAAGCTCGAGGAGGATCCAAGGCTCAAGACCATCTGGGCGGGATACTCATTCTCTGCCGATTATCGCGAGCGCCGCGGCCACGCCTACATGCTCGAAGACCAAACGTTCACCGAGCGCCAGAAGTTCGCACCGCCGGCGATGTGCATCAACTGCCACGCTTCCATGGTGACGACGTATCTGAAACTCGGCGACGGCGACATCATGAAGGGCTTCCACGTCATCAGCGATACGCACATGACGTATCCGCAGATTCGCCAACTGGTAAAGCATCCCGTGGCCTGCATCGACTGCCACGATCCGGGCACGATGCAGTTGCGAGTCACGCGCCCTGCGTTTATCGAGGGAATCCGCGCACTGAAGGCATCGCAAGGCGTGCAGAACTATGACGTGAACACGATGGCCACGCGGCAAGAGATGCGTTCGTTTGTCTGTGGCCAGTGCCATGTGACGTACTACTTCCAGCCGCCGAACAAGCGCCTCACATTCCCCTGGGCCAAGGGACTCAAGGTCGAGAACATCATCGCCGTCGAAGACGAACAGAAGATTAAGGAATGGGATCATCCTGAATCTGGTGCAGGACTCATCAAGGCGCGGCATCCCGAGTTCGAGATGTGGAATCAGGGTGTACACGCGCGTTCCGGCGTAGCATGCGCCGACTGCCACATGCCCTACATGCGGCAGGGCGGACTCAAGATCAGTGATCATCACGTGAACAGCCCGCTGCTCAAGATCAATCGCTCGTGCCAGACCTGCCATCACTTTCCGGAAGAGGAGTTGAAGGCGCGAGTCGAGGATATTCAAGATACGTTCTTTAATCTCCGCAACAATGCACTTGACGCTCTCGTCGATCTGATTAACGACATCAAAGCGCAAAAGGCAAAGGGAGCTACCGACGCACAACTAGCCGATGCTCGCAACTATCAGCGCAAAGAGAACCGGATACGCGCCACCTTCACCTATGTCGAGGGACGAGGTCATTTTGACCTTGACCCGGCTGGCGGGAAGCCTGTTCACGGCAGCCTGCTCGAACAGATTTTTGGTGAGATGGCCGCGATCGCTCGGCAGCAGCAGTGACCTCCTTTTCTGACATTCGCATAACGATGTATATCGTTCCAAAAGGCATCAGTAGAATTAGACTAATATTGTAAATTTTGCTTGCGGGCGAATGACGGGCAACCTTCTGTTACGTCTCTGAGGGAAGAGTTGCCGACAATCCATTTACAACTGCTGAGTCCGCTACACGTGATGAACAGGACTATTCACCTCTGATCCCTCGTTAGTCGCGATGAGTACTTTGCAACGCTTAGGTATCCGCCTGATTATGGCTGTAGATTAAGCCTCCCAGCGTGCCAGCCAGGAGCCAGAATATGCCGCTGGTCGCCACTGATGCGATGCTGAACCGGCGAACCAACTCAGCCGGAACCCTGGTTTCCCCGGTGGCGGCGGGTGCGCCAATCAAGTGGGGCAGCAACAGGCACAACGCTCCACACGATCGGAGAAGCCAGGTTCGCCTCCTACCGGCGATTAGCCACACTCCGACGGCGGTTGCAATCACCGTCCCGGCCCACCAAAGCTGGCGTTGATGCAGGTCTGCAACCGCGACGCCGGGTGGTTGGGGCGGCAATCCCAGCGCCGGAGCCAGACTGACGCATGCAAAAGCCGCCAGTCCCCACAGCGCACCGTGCCGTGTGTTGATTTTCTCTCCGGCTAGGGCCATCGCCCCGAAGAGCATCGCGGCAAAGCCAATACCGGTGAGCACCGTGGTGAGTGCTGTGAAGGAGGTGCGCTCCCATCCCTCCGCAGGTTGCCAGCCTTCGGCTTCATGGGACGCAACGGAGTGCGCTTCCTGGCCCGCAGCTTCGTAAGTCTCCGCGGCCTGGATTAGTGGAACAACCGTGAAGTGCTGAACGGCAAAGAGTACGAGCCCAGCCAGGGCACCAGACCCGAACACCGTCAGCATGAGCTTTCGAAACTGACTCACCACCGCCTCAGTGACAAGGAAACCCGTTGGCGTGGCGCGTGTCGTGAGCGGCGTTGTGCGTGCGCGTGAAAGTTGAGAAACCGACCGAGTAAAGCATGACGAGCCCAAACATGAGCACGCCGAGGGCGGGCCAGGGAACTGCGATGGTCCGGACCCGCGTGTTGGCTGCGTCTAAAACTGCTGATGTTCGCATAATCTCCTCCGGAATCCGAAAAAAAACAACCGATCCATCAAAAGCGCCAAGCTAGCTGGATCCGTTCGCCAGAGCGACTGGTTTGCCGTGTGGCGTACGTCGATAAGCTTCGGCCCATGCCTCTTTGCGCGCGAGCATCTCGTTCGGATTCGCGAGGGCTTTCGCAGTGACGAGACGTTCGAGCGCCGCCAGCCAGTATTCGTAGTAGCGGGAGCCATCGTCCGGGTTGCCACGATCTGCCGCTGACTTGAGTTCATCAGCCAGCGCGGCCGCCCACTCTTTCCAGGTGAAGTAGCCCTGGGCGGAAAGCCGTACGGCGAGCGCAAAGGCCTGGGCCTGCCAGGGCTCGGCAAAGACAGGACCGCCCTCGTCGCGAGGGAGCGCGGGCAGAGAAGCGAGTCGGTCGCGATCAGGTTGCAAGTCAGGCATGATCGAGGTAGCTATCCCACATGTCAATGTAAACAGAATCGCGCGGCGAGGCGTCATCTCCCCACAACTCTCGCGCCGAAAAACGAACCGAATACAAGTGCTGCGGTTGCTCGCCCAGAAAATGCGCGTTTGTATCTGGGAACACGAAGATACCGTGGTGGCGGACGATAGTGCCCTTTTTGCCTCTCGCGTATCGGGGCAGGCGCGTGTGGCCCACCGGATTCATATTCCGGGCGCGGACATTCTGTCCGACTTCGAAGCGAGCCGTCGCCTCCGCTTCCGGCCGCATAAAATTGCCGCGCCGCCCGGCCACGGCAGGTACGGCGGCGGCGGTAAGTGGCGGAGTTGCCTTCTGCGATCCTGGCGCAGGCTTGCCGGTTTCAATCTCCTCCCGCGTTACCATGCCGCGCTTCACCAGCAATTCCACGTTGCGGGTCAGCCATTTCTCGTAATAGCTCATCCGCAGATAGTCCGCGGGAGGGAGAATCTCGATACCATGACGGCTTGCGTCGAGACTCCACTTGCCCCACGCACCGATCGCGCGGTTGATAGCAGCCATGCGGCCTTCCCAAGCCTGGTGAAATACAGGTTCGTTCTTTTCAGGCTGGATCGGACCCATGTCTTGCATGCCGCCCATGTCGTGGATTCCGTTCATGCTTTGCCTCCTGGAGGCGGCTCGATCTTGGCGGCCCCGATCATGGCGTCACGCGTGACCAGAGCAGCAAGTTCCTCTTCGGTCATCTTTTCCGTGCCAGCCGGCCTTTCCGGCAACACGAGGTAGCGGACCTCCGCCGTGCTGTCCGAGACCCGAACCTCTACGTCTTCGGGCAACTCTAGCCCAAATTCCCGCAAAACGCCGCGCGGATCGATCACGGCGCGCGATCGGTACGGCGCCGATTTGTACCAGACGGGCGGCAAACCGAGCATAGGCCAGGGATAACAGGAGCACAGCGTGCACACTACTAAGTTATGCACCCTCGGGCCATTTTCGAGCACGACCAGATGTTCGTCCTGCACCGCTCCATAGCCCAGTTCGGCTATTGCCGCTGGGGCATTGTTGAGTAGTCGTTCTTTATACGCCGAGTCCACCCAGGCGCGCGCCACCACGCGGGCGCCGTTGCGAGGTCCAATCTTGTTTTCGTAAGCGTCCACCAGCGCATCCAACGCGGCCCGATCGACCAATCCTTTCTCCACCAGCAATGACTCTAGTGCTTTGGTTCGCAGCGCCGGGTCTGACGGAACGACCTGGTGGTCGTGATCATGGTCATGGTCGTGATCGTGTTCTTGCGCGTGCATGGAATTTGGAACAGCCGCCGCCACGGCTCCTGTAGCGGCGTATTTCAGGAACCCTCGCCGGTCCACAGATGTCTTGTCATCTGCCATGGGTACCTCTCCGAGATCATTGCAATTTTCGATCTCGCCCAGAACTTCCGTTTTGGCATCCTGGATGGCGGATATCTTACACCCGGCCGGTCCGCTGAGCACTGGTGTTTTGAAGCTGGTATTTCAAAACTCCTTCATCCTCAGCATTTCGGAGCATTACAATGGGCAAAATCTTATGGCTCGTCGTCGGCATTCGCGCAACGAAAGGACTTTCGCATGACTTCCCACACTCGAGCGATGCGTACGCTTACGTTGTGGTCATTCGCGGCCGCGATGATGTGGTTCGCGGGAACTGCGCTCGCACAGGATTTGCATGGCGAAGCGCTCGTCAAAGCCTTGCAAAAAGGAGGATATGTTCTGGTGATGCGCCACGCTAGTTCACCGCGCGAGGTGCCTGACAAACAGGCCGCGAATCCCGATAACAGCAAGCCCGAACGCCAATTGGACGAAGTCGGACGGGGTACAGCAATTGCCATGGGCAAGGCGCTCCGCGACTTAAGGATTCCAATCGGCAACGTGCTCTCGAGCCCCACCTATCGCGCCCTCGAAACTGTGCGCCTGGCTCAATTCGGCGCCCCGCAGACCTTCGTCGAACTTGGGGATAACGGTCAAAGCATGCAGGGTGGGACGGCCTCTCAAGCCGAGTGGCTGCAGAAGCAAGTGGCACATTTTCCAACCGGCACAAACACGATCGTTGTGACTCACCTCCCGAACATCACCGGTGCATTTCCGCAGTTGGCGTCTGGCTTGGCGGATGGTGAGGCGCTGATATTTGGCCCGGACGCCAAGGGCAAAACCATTCTCGTTACCCGGATCAAGATCGAAGAGTGGCCCGCACTGCGGTTCTGAAGCGAACACTCTCCGGGTTGGGGCAGTGAGACGGCTTTTGGAAAGTGTCCCCGCGCCGCCATGCACATCACTCGGGATTGTCATCGGATGACGGGCTAACCAGAAGTCAAGTTCCCAATTGCCGACGATTCTGAAGTTGATGGCGACAAGCGCGTTCGTGGACTCATCTCGCGTCGTTTGCGAAAAGACAGAGCGCGCATCTTACAGTCATCGCCCTTTCACCACTTGTGCCGTCTCATCTCTTGGCGCTGAAAAGCTCGACGAGCGCCCTTACGCGCTCTTTCTGACGAATGCGCGGAAACCGCCTGGTTCTTGTCAGCTCTGCGATACCATGGAGGCTCGCCCAAAATAGTTCCGATATGACCTCTGGCTTGGAGCTCTGCCCCTGAAACAACTCCAGGATTTGGGAAAATGCGAATCGCAGCTCCGGAGGAGTCGCCGGGTCATCGAAGGGTATGCTCAGGTTGAGTGAAAACATCACTTCATACAGTGCGGGCGAAGACGCGGCACACTCCAGATATGCGGCCGCGACCGATTCGACCACATTTCCACGCTTAACCTGTTTTTTTGCCTTTTCCAAAGCAAGGCCGATTTCCTGGAAACCCTCGATAGCAACCGCGGTAAGGATACCTTCTCGGCTGCCAAAGTGGGCGTACAAAACGGGTTGGCTGTATGAGATTTCGTCGGATAGCCGCCGAACGGTTACGTTGGACCAGCCTTCAAGCTCCGCGATCCGTCGGGCAGCGCTGATAATCTGTGCCCGGCGGGCCTGCCGGTCACGCAGTTTTCGTTCCGCAATTCGGTTTGCTGCCTGGTTGGTTGCCATTGATAGAAATTATAGCGCAGCTAGATTTTATTTGGCGGACGATGAATCTTTTCCGAACGGCTCACATCGTATATAGCGTTGCTAGATTTTATAACAAGGAGATGGTTTATGCAAAAGCAAGAGACGATGACGACAAGACCAAGAGCTGACGAACCCCGCACGGTAGCTATCGCAGGCGCTAACGGCATGGTCGGGCAGCGCCTAGTGGAGGCACTGCAAGCTTCAGGGGATCGGGTCATTGCGCTGGTGCGCCAGCCCTCGGCCCACCACTTCCCATCTGGTGTAGAGACTCGCAGATGGCAGGCCAGTGATCCGGTGGCTCCAGTCGACGGGGCCCACGCGGTGGTCAATCTAGTGGGCGATCCCATCTTTGCCAAGGCCTGGAGTCAGGCACGCAAGCAGGAGCTTACCCAAACACGGCTGCTTGCCACCCGCTCGCTCGTGGAGGGCATCCGCAAGATCGGAGGAGACGGATGCACCTTCATTTCTTCCAGTGCCGTCGAGTACGCGGGCGATACTGGAGATCGGCTGGTCGATGAGAAGGCGGGTCCTGGGACTGGAGGCTTCCTTACGGAACTGGCCCATGTGTGGGAAGCCGAAGCGCAGCGCGTGCGCGAAACTGGCGCCCGGCTGGTGCTGCTGCGCCAGAGCCTGGTGCTGGGGCGAGAAGGAGGAACGCTAGCTGCCCTGATCCCCGTATATCGCAGCGGCTTTGGTGGCACGCTTGGTCCTGGGGGACAATGGTTCTCCTGGATTCATATCAATGATGCCGTTCGTTTGATCCTACACGCCTTGGATCAGGAAACCATTACAGGCCCATTCATCAGCGCCAGTCCCAATCCAGTTACCAGTCGCGAGTTCGCCAAAATATTTGCGCACACCCTTCATCGCCCCAGGCTCTTTCCCATGTCCAGGGGAATGATGAAGCTGGCTTGGGGAGAGCGTGCAGACCTCTTTTTCGATAGCCATCGCACGGTGCCACAAGTGGCTCTCTCCACCGGATTTCAGTTTCGCTTTCCCACGCTCTCGGAGGCTCTCTCCGACCTGCTTGGACCCCATCCCATACCCATAGCACAACTGATGCAATTTGATCCTGGAAGGAGCTTAAACCAATGACCGAAGCCAAGATGAGGGTCGAAGCGATGGCCGGTTTAGCCGCACCGCCTTTTCATCCGATTCTGACTGATGCCGGTGCTGGGCCCACCTTTACGATGCTCGGGACCACGATGCGTTTGATCGCCACCGCCGCCGGCACTGGAGGACGGTACACAGTGATCGAGCAGGTTACGCCGCCTGGTTGGGGTCCACCGCGTCACATCCATTCATGTGAGGACGAGATATTTTATATTCTTGACGGGAGCTACGAGTTGCATGTCGGTGATGAGCGCCGGACCGTTTCCGCGGGTACCTCCGCGATCTTGCCCCGCAACATTGCGCACGGCTTCCGCAACGTGGCGTCCACGCCCAGCCATTTGGTATTCGTTATCGCTCCCGGCGGACTGGAGGAATACTTCTTGGCGGTGGCAAAATGTTCGTCAGCCCCC
>Ga0209465_10001432_pt1 | contig 10626 bp, 14 predicted proteins | sample PanSoiPlot1MoBio_FD_188321 | JGI IMG/M metagenome (GOLD analysis project Ga0209465, IMG submission 188321) | Tropical forest soil microbial communities from Panama analyzed to predict greenhouse gas emissions - Panama Soil Plot 1 MoBio (SPAdes)... | ecosystem: Environmental > Terrestrial > Soil...
CGTCGGGCCTGGGCTTAGGGTATTCACGCGAATCCCGCGGCCGATGAGTTCGGCGCTGAGGATTCGCGCGAGATGGACGACCGCGGCCTTGCAGGTCGACACGGTCGAGGTCGTCGGCCACCCCTTGCGCGCGCCAACGGACGCATTGATGACGACAGACGAGCCTTGCCCGAGTAGCGGCAAGGCCTTTTGAATGGTGAAGTAAGCCCCTTTGAAATTGGAGCCTATCACCATGTCGAAGCTTTGCTCCGTCACCTCTTCGAACGGCAGGAACTCGCTGTAACCTGCATTTACGAACAGGCCGTCCAGGTGCCCGAACTCCCGCTTGATCGTGGCGAACATCGTGTCGAGGTCGGCGAGTTTGCTGACGTCCGCGCGAACGGCGAGACTTCCGGCTCCCAGCGTCCCCTTAGCCGCCTGCAGCGTCCCCTCATTCAAGCCGCAGATGGCGACGCGCGCGCCCTCTCGGTCGAACTCCTGCGCCGCGGCCAGCCCGATCCCGCTGTTGCCGCCAGTGATAAGGATATTCTTGTCCGCTAGCCTACCCATTGTCGTCACTCCTTGTGTCAGCTACAGTTTCGGTTGAGCCGTCTTGATGGCGGTTTGCGTTGCGGTAACCGTATTGATCCCATTGCCTTTAATGTTGAGGCAAGCCCGTGCCTGTAATGTGCTTGGGATGAACCCGCACGCTCGTCGCGACATTGCGCAGAAGCGGCACGAGCAGGGTGGCGATCACGAACGCGATCATGATGGCGCGAAAGGCATCGGCATAAGCCAATGTTGATGCTTCGCGGTAGGCGAGTTGCCACAGCTGCTTCAGCGCGGCTACGTGTCCGGCCTCGGGGCTGCCGGGAAGCGCGCCATAACGCTCCACCATGCCGTCCAACAGTCCTGCCATCGCTCCGTTCGCAGGTGTCAGGTTCGACGCGATTGCCACGAAATGGAAGTTCGTTCTCGCGTTGAGGATGGCGCCGCACACGGCAATCCCGACGGCACCGCCGAGATTCCTCATCATGTTGAACAGTCCGCTTGCGTATTTCAGCCGCTCCGGTGGCAGGCTAGCGAGGCCGAGGTTCACGGCTGGCGCAACTACGAAAACCTGTGGCAGACCTCGCAGGATCTGTGGGGTCAGAAGCTGATCCGCGCCCCAGTCGTGAGTAATGAAGCTGTAACTCCACATTGCCAGCCCGAAGGACCCCAGCCCGAGCATCATCAGCCAGCGGATGTCGAACTTGCGGGCCAGAAAGATGTAAATGGGGACGCCGATCAGCGACGCGGCACCCGTCGAGAAGATCGCGATTCCGGTCTGCCACGCGCTGAGTCCGCGGACATATCCCAGGAATAGCGGAGTGAGATAGATCGTGGAAAAGATGCCAATGCCGGTAACGAAGGACAAGAAGCATCCAATGGAGAAATTTCGATTTGTCAGTGCGCGCAGATCAACGACTGGGCGCGCAAAGGTGAGGCTGCGTGCGACAAATAGGATGCCGCTGATGCCAGCGATCCAGGCGCAGGACTTGATGGTTCTGTCGTCGAACCAATTCCAGCGCGTTCCCTCCTCGAGCACGTATTCGAGGGTGCCGAGAGAAATCGCCATCAGTGCAATGCCGGGATAGTCCGCGTCCTTGAGGAGCCGCAGATCCGGCTTGTCGATGTCGACCAGAAGCGGGGTCAAAAACGTGATCCCCAGGCCGGGTACAAGGTTGACGTAGAAAAGCCAGTGCCAGTTCCAGGTATCGGTAATCCAGCCGCCGATGATCGGACCGAGCGTCGGCGCGACCGACGCAATAGTCCCGACGACGGCAGCGGAATAGACCCGGCGTGGCCCCTGGAAGTAGTGCAAGGACGATGTGAACACGATCGGAATCATCGAGGCGCCCCATGCTCCTTGCAGCACGCGAAAGAGGATCATGCTGTGGATGTCCCACGCGAGCCCGCACAGCATGCTGGTGCGTGGAGAAAACCCGCGTCAGCCAGCCCGAAAGTGGGATCACAATGATCTCGGCAATCAGGTAGGCTGTCTGGAGCCAGCTGATCTCGTCCTGGGCCGCCGACAGCCCGCCGCCGATGTGTTGCAGGGAAGACGCAACAATCTGGATGTCCAGCAGCGCCATGAAACCGCCGAAGCACATCACCACGAAGGGAAACAGGCTTCTGATCCAGTCATCGGAGGAGGGTTCGCTCATTTCGACCTCCGTTATTGCGATCGCGTGTCTACGCTGGCGACCATGGAAAGACCGGGCCTTATCCTGCCCAACGACGCTTCTTCATCATCGAGGGCGATCCGCACCGGAACTCGCTGCACGACCTTGGTGAAATTGCCGGTCGCGTTCTCCGGCGGGATCACGCTGAAAACAGCGCCGGTCGCCGGGGCGAGGCTGAGGACGTGGCCGTGAAAAACATGACCCGGCAGCGTGTCGGCGACAATGGTCGCCTGCTGCCCGGGTTGCATTCGCGCTAGCTGGTCTTCCTTGAAATTCGCATCGACCCAGAGGCCGTGCGCCGGAACGATTGTCAGCAGGTAGGTGCCTTGCGACACATAGGCGCCGACCTGAGCGGCACGGTTGCCGACATAGCCACTAATGGGTGAACAGATTTCGGCATAACCGAGATTGAGGCGGGCGGTCTGCAGATCCGCCTGCGCCTGCGCAACCGCAGCCTCGTCGATGTTGGCGGCGAGCACGCTGAGTTGCTGATTGGCGGCAGTAAGCGCGGCTTGCGCCGATGCTGCAGCTGCTCGTGCCGCCTGATCTTGGGCGCGTGTTCTTTCCGCGTTTTGCCGGGAGCCCGAATCCGAAAGAGCAAGGGCGTGATAGCGCTCAGCGTCCAATTTCGCAAAACTGGCCTGGGCTACCTTGGCATCAAGATCTGCGGCGGCCTGCTGGATCGCCGACTGCTGTAGCGCGTATTTGGCGCGCAAACTGACCAGCATCGCTGTGCGCTGATTGAGGACCGCTTCGGCATGTTCGGTGACGGCGCGGGCATCGCGATCATCGAGGCGTACCAGCGCCTGTCCGGCATCAACTCGCTGGCTATCGGTGACCAGAATCCCCGCGACGAAGCCAGCGATGTGCGGAGAAATCGGCGTAACGTTCCCGCGCACATAGGCATCGTCAGTGCTCTCGATGAAACGGCCCGTTATCCACCAGTAATAGCCGTAGCCGGAGCCTGACACGGCAGCAACGCCGGCGAAGGCAAGCAGCGCGAGCTGCTTGAACCTCAATCGCCGCCTTGCCTTGGTGGCGACCGGTCCGCTCCATTTCGTTAGTGCATCCATGTTCAACCTCGCAGTAAAGGAGTATATGCGCCTATATGCCTGCGCTTAACCTCATGCCCATAGGACAGGGTTTCCCTCTTACTGCCTTGCGGCTTGACCGGTTGGCGTGAATTGGCTGGCGACGACCGCCCGCATCAGCATGCGCAGCTCGACGGTCCGCTTGGTCCCAAAGCTTGCTTCGAAGCGCGCTTGCGCCTTAGCCCAGGCCTCAAGGCCGGCTTGTAGCCGTCTCTCGCCGGCTTTGGTCAAGTGAAGCTCCTTTGCTCGCCGGTCGGATGGGGCCGGTTCAATTCTGATCAGCCCGTCCTTCTCTAGCGGCTGGATGTTCCGCCCAAGCGTCGTGCGATCCATCACCATGTCCCCCGCGAGCGCATTGATTGTCAGCGGACCCCGGCGCCTGAGCTTCGCCAGGATAGAAAACTGGGTGACCCGCAATCCGACAGGTGCCAGGAGCTGATCGTAGAGCTGGGTTACGTGCCGAGCCGCGGATCGGACAGCGAAGCAGTTGCAATCCTCAGGTTCTGGCAGTGTTACGGTCGACATCTTTCACCCTCATTCCTTGACATAGGTGCATATGCGCCTATGTAGGAGTACATGCGCATATGTCAACCCAGGCGGAATTCGAAAATAGTCGCACGTTGTTCAGGAGGCTTGTCATGACATCGCAACACTCAGTTGTTTTCGCGGAACCAGTTCGCACCGCAATCGGCACCTTTGGCGGCAGCCTCAAGGACGTGCCGGCTCCCAATCTCGGCGCTGTCGCGATTAGCGGCGCGGTTGTTCGCGCCAAACTCCATCCTGATGAGGTGGAAGCGGTTGTCATCGGCAATGTGGTGCAGGCGGGCACCAAGATGAACCCGGCGCGACAGGCTGCGGTCCATGCCGGTCTGCCGGTCACAGTTCCGGCGCTGGCAGTCAACCGTGTCTGCGGCTCAGGCGCCCAAGCCATCGTCTCAGCCGCACAGGAGATTGCTCTCGGCAATATCAATGTTGCCGTGGCCGGCGGCATGGAGAACATGGACCAGGCGCCCTATCTGGTGGCGCGGGCGCGTTGGGGTTACCGCATGGGCGATGGTGCCCTCTATGACAGCGTGTTGCGCGATGGTTTGAACGACGCTTTCTCGGACGCGCATTCCGGCTGGCATACCGAGGATCTGGTCGAGAAGTACCAGGTCACCCGCGAGGCGCAGGACCGTTGGGCGCTGCGATCGCAGCAGCGTTTCGCCGCCGCGCAGGCCGGCGGTCGTTTCAAGTCCCAGATCGTGCCGGTCGACGTGCCGGGCAAGAAGGGACCAACGCAGTTCGACAAAGACGAGCACAACCGGCCCGACACGACGCTCGAAACGCTCGCGCGGCTCAAGCCGGCGTTCCGTCCCAACGGCACCATCACCGCTGGCAACGCTCCCGGACTGAACGATGCCGCTTCGGCCGTGGTGCTCGCCGACGGCGTGTGGGCCGACAAACGCGGTCTCGTGCCGACAGCACGCCTGGTCGCTTACGGCATCGCGGCGGTCGAACCAGGGATGTTCGGATTGGGACCCGTGCCGGCTGTCAAGCAAGCCTTGCAGCGCGCTGGTTGGGACATTCGCTCGATTGAGCGCACTGAGATCAATGAAGCCTTCGCAGGCATCGCCATTGTCGTCGCCCGCGAGCTTGGCTTGCCCGAGGACATCGTCAACGTCGAGGGCGGTGCCGTTGCGCACGGTCATCCGATCGGCGCCACCGGTGCAGTGCTCACGACCAAGCTGATCCACTCGATGCGCCGCGACCGTCTGACGCGCGGTCTGGTGACGCTTTGCATCGGCGGTGGTCAGGGCATCGCACTGGCCATCGAAGTCCTGCATTGAACGCTGGGACGACAAAGGAGGCCATACCATGCCGCTTGCGAAGATCCATGTTGTCGAAGGTCGTTACGATGAGGCGCGGATTGCCAAGGTATCTGGCGCCATCCAAGCCGCCTTGATGAACACGCTTCGCGTGCCGCCCGAGGATTTTTACCAACTGATCTTCGAGTTGCCGAAGAACCGGTTTCCCCACACGCCTTCCTTCGTTGGAATGCATTACACCGACGATCTGATCATCCTCGATGTCACTTTCATCGAGGGGCGGCCAAAGGAGACACGGCTCGCACTTTTGAAGGACATCAATACGCGGGTCGCGGCGGCCGCCGGTGTCTCGCCCGACGACATGATGATCACGCTCTACGAAGTGCCGGGCGAGAACATCTCATTTGGCCAGGGCGCGGCGCAGCGTGCCAACGCCGTCGTGCGGGCGTGAACGGAGTGCGGACCTGGCCCGGTCGGGAGGGGTCAAAAATGCGAAAGGCTCAATCCGAGCATTTCTCTCCGCTTTACCCTGCAATAGCTGCCGTACCAGCCGGAAGGCGAGCACGGCACGGTAAGGCCCAAATCGCTCGCGCTAAGTTGCACGCCGGGGCGGAGTTCGAGACGTGTCGGCCATGTTTCGGGCGCTGGGCGATCCTTCCAGGCTGCGGCTGTTGGCCCGGCATGCGGAGGGTGAATCCTGCGTCTCAGAGCTGGCAGAGTTCGAGCGCGATAAGCTGTCGACGATCTCAACTCGTCTTAAGGCCCTACACGCTGTACGGCTAGCGAAGTGGGAAATTGCTGCATTGCAATGATGTCCGCTCCTGGCGTGCGCCGTGGACAGGCGGCGCTTTCCAGTGGGTGTAAGGCCCACCCCGCAACCGCTCCAGCCGGAAGCAGCCGGAGCAGCTATGGAGGTGACGAAATAGCCGAAGCCTTCGGAATGCGTGTCACGAATTGGTGACAGCGCGAGTGTGCAGGCCGTAACGCCAGTGAACGCCGAGCAAGCCTTGTATGAGGCTTTCGAAGTCAAGCACTATTTCACGGCATTCTCCACTTCCTTCATCCCTGTTTCTTTGTTCGACTTGGAATCCCGTTTCTTCGCCCCGACCCACACGTGTTGGAAGCCGGCGCGCGCAGGGGGCTGTAAAGGGCGGCCGTCGCTCTGCGCTGGCCTCGCGCTCCATCGTTTCCAGGCCATGCCTTGACGGCCCCGAGCACGGTGCGACGCTCAAGCAGGTCGGGACGCCATCGCACGCGTTCTCACGCATTCGAATTTGCGAGATGATCGGCCCGATGCCGGGCACCGTCAGCAGACGCTCGCACGCCGGGTCTTGCTCCACCAATGTTGTGATGTCGGTGGACAAGCCTCCGATGCGCTCATCAGGCCGGCGCCAGTCTCCGGCCAGGTCCTCGATGATGCTCATCTGCCGCCTGCGCTACGCTACTGGCCGGTTGCGTGACCATGCAAGGCTACGCCCGATTTGGATCGGCCGGCCCACCCAGTCGAGCACATCGCGGTTGTCGCCGTCGTCGGCTCTCGTTATGGCTTTGGCAACTGAGTCGGGCAAACGTGCCTTCATCATTGAAGATGGCAACGTCATCGTGCCGCCGACGCGACCATACAAGGATGCCGAGATTCGGCGGCTTCTTGCGACGCGCGGTATTGATGGCGTCCTCGGTGTCAGCGTGACCGGTGACACCGAGTGCAAGAACGATATGCCGGCACGATCCTCAGCGGCAATTACTCTGGCACGTCGTCAGGCAGTGCAATGGTCGCAGGAAACATGATGTCGGGCGCCGCGACATCGATGAGTGCGACGGCGACACCGGTGTATCGCTACAGCCGATCCGTGGCTTTCCAGGCGCGCCTGTCCGATCCCAAACCGGGCCGCAATCTTTGGGTCGGGAGCGGCCAGACGCGCGCAGGCGGGGCTGTGTTCATGGCTGACGCGGTTAGCGCGCGGGATGCCGGATCGGAAATTCTCAACGATCTTCAAGAGAAGGGCCTCATCGGCGCCGGCGGGGCCTGAGACGCGCCCGCGGCGTCAGAGGCGCCGGGACTCCCGCCGCGACGGTGGCGACGCTGAGGTCTTGTCAGGAGTTGCCTTGGACCTGCAGCTTGCCAATCTCCGTGGCGAGCTTATCAACGCTTTGCCGCACCGCGGCGATTGCGAGCGCGGTCGCCTTGAGCTGATCGGCAGGAGCGCCAGGGGATGCGCCGGGGACCGTCGGCGCAACTGATGCTGCCGGCGGCGCCAACCAGGCGAGTTGTGGGGACGTCAGAAATCGAATAAGGCGCAGCCAATCCACTTGGAGGCTCGTGGGATAAGCCATCATGCCACTCCGTTCGCCGCCGAAATGTTGGGTGCGTCTGCGGCAGTGGTCCCAGGCGATGCTATCGTGTCAGCCTCGCAATCGGCATTGGGACAGCAATGACGCTTGAACTCAAGATGCTCGCCCTCAGCATCGTACTTGGACTGGTACAAATCGTACTCGCCTCACATGCTGCAAGCCTGCAACGCGGCTATGTCTGGACAGCGAGTTCTCGCGATGAGGCTGTGCCTGCATTGACCGGTGTGGCGGGCCGACTGGCGAGGGCGCTCCAGAATTTCGTCGAGACGTTTTCGCTGTTTGCTGCAGCCGTCCTGATAGCGCATGTCGCGGCCACGCACAGTTGGATGACCGAGTGGGGTGTTCAGCTCTATTTTTGGGGTCGCGTCATCTATCTCGCCTTGTACGCCGCAGGGGTTTTTCTGCTGCGCTCCCTTGTATGGAACATCGCGACGCTCGGAATCGTCTTGGTCCTTCTGTCGCTGGTCTGAACCATGACTCGACCATCGGAGCTCAAGTGTTGACCACCTCGCTGGCCGAGCACCCGTGCCGCCTCGCGGCGCGGGGCGTTGTTATGGGAGGTCGATCCCGCGCGCCTTGGTCCAGCGCTCCAGGAGCTTTCGATCCTCGGTAGGTGGCGTGCGGTTGGCGAAACCCGGACCTGGATCGCCCAGTACTGACGGTCGAGGTCGATCGTCAAAAGGCGCTCGGTATTGCCAGCGGCGCGGCGGCGTAGCGACCAGATCGACGCGTGCCCTGAAATGCATTTTGTCGCGTAGCTCGCGACGCAGTGGTGCATAGCCCGCGTCTCGGCCACGAGATCGGCGGCTGTACGCAGCTGGATCAGCAGATACTCCTCGCGCTTAGGGCGATCCTTGGCCGCCGGGCTCCACGACCAGTCTGCGATCGCAGCACCCGGCCAGCCGCGCCCGCCGAATGCAGTCGCCCGCCGCCGTCGGGCCAATCGACAAGCTCGCCGCGATCTGGCGTTTCGACATGCCGCCGGCACGAAGCCTCAGCACGTCGCGTATCTTGCGCATGGGTAATCTCGCTCCAGGCATGCCCCGCTTCCTCCAAAGGAGTCGAGGCAAGCCGGATGGCTTTTCGCCCTTGAGGATGCGCTACAGCTGGGAAACTATCCAGGGGCGCGCCCTACGGCTCTAAGCCAAGCCTTCTCTTGGAGATACCGAAGATGTTCTTCAAAGATGCGAAGCGTTGTGACGAAAAGGTCGAAGGTGCGTTCCGCATTGGATGTATCGCAGCCGTTGCCAGCCAATGTTTCTATGAGCCGGCGTTGACGCGCTACAAGCGTCGGCCTCGGTCAACGTGGCGAATAGCGATTTCTAGACTGCTTGGTTCGAGGTCTGGCATGCGAAATCGGCCTAAGCGCCGAAACATTCCGCCCAGCATCAACTCAACGCAGCCATGGGTGTGAGCGTTCCGACTTCCTCAAAATTTTGCAGACTGCTACCGCCTCGGCAACAACGCACCCCCTCGGCAAGCAGCGCTCTTGCGGCGTCGCAGAATGGCGTGGTGCTGCGCTTCACAAGACGGCGGCCGTCGACATTGCCATCGAACAGTTGCCCGCGGATGGTGTAGGCCTTCCGAGCGTCCGCATTGACGGACGGCGATACGACCAGGACGACGGAGGAGGCGGGTGCGGTCATCATGCAAATCCGTTGCGGTTCCCGGGTGGCGCTACCGGTGCGTCTTTCCGCTCGGGGGGTACTTGGGCAGGGGTCGAGGTGTTGGACGCATCGGCGGGGTTTCCTGTCGGCTTCGCGGTTGCCTTGCTCCAGCCATCGACCAGGCTCGGGATTATCATCGACGCGCAAAAGTTCTCGGCCACCGTGCGCAAGAAGGCCGGGTCGCGCCATGATTTCAGGGGCGGATTGCCGGGATACGAGCGACGATCAGCCTTTTGGCGGATCGCGTAAAACACGTAGTCGACCGGCACCGTCTCCAGGATCAACCTGATCGGCGTCATGTCATCGATATCAGGGCCGGCCACGAAATTTCCGCACATTCTTTCAACAACTCGTTGTGCAACCGCCGATCGGCTTCGGCTTGCCGAGCAGCGGCGGCGTCGGCATCACGACGGCGTTGCTCGCGCTTCCGCAGCCTGTCGTTCATCCGCATCTTGACGATTGGCGGGATGTTGTTGTTTGGCGCATGCGGCGGCGGACCTAACTTCCCCTCGTCCCAACTCGCAGGACATTGCATCGCCGCGAACCGGTTCCGGATCGGGCGGCGGCGTTGGCTTAGGCGGCTAAGGTCTGGCGAGCGATGCCAAAGTCGCGAACGCGTGAGAGCACGCGAGAAATCATTCGCGAACGTGTGACGGGAGGGCCAGGAACAGAACTTACCAGCGGCGCTTTTCTCTTCTGATGAGTGACCGAGCGATCGGACAAAGTCCTACGGCGACCCCACTGCGCGAGAGACTACGTTTGCACGGCGTTGTGCGTTCTTTTTGGCCCTCGTTCAAACAAGAGTTCTTTAATACCTGCCGGCCGGAGCTGCATTACATGCGCGGTCCCGGGCCTAAGTGGAAGGCCAAGCAACGACTAGGACCCGATAAACGCTCGCCAGGCTGATGCCGAGGGCCTTGGCGATAGTCGTAGCGCCAAGGCCATGCGCTTTCATTTCGCGCACCATGGTCACGCTCAGGGGACGATGCGCGATTTGGTCGAGAAGCTTCCGAGCTCGATCAGGTCGAGTGCGGCGGTCCACGCGGCCCTCAAGGTAATTGCTTCGTGGACTCCTTCGTGCCTAGTGAAGCGTTATGGCTTGGGCGCCGGTACGGGCTTGGGCGCAGAGGCGGAGGCAGGCCGCGGCGAAGCCTCTGAGTTCTTCAAACGGATCGACCGTTCGATCTCCTGTAGTTTCGTGATCTCGTGCGTTATCTGCTCCTGGTCGGCCGTGAGCCGGTCGCACGGCCCGATGCTGCCGACTTGGGCAATGCAGCAAGTCGGCAGCTTTCTGGGATACACCGGTCGTGGTGCTAACGTGGTCGCCAAGGCAGCCCACGGCCCGCTGGTGCCGTGGTCCGTGCGCGGCGAGCACGGCAGCTATCGGGCGACGAGCTGCCGGAAAAGCGTATCCGTCCGGTAAAGGCCGCCTTGCAGAGCGCCTGGGTGTGTGAGGTCACGTGACTATTCGCAGGAGTAGTCACAATGGCAAAGACTCAGGTCG
>Ga0209465_10001433_pt1 | contig 10626 bp, 20 predicted proteins | sample PanSoiPlot1MoBio_FD_188321 | JGI IMG/M metagenome (GOLD analysis project Ga0209465, IMG submission 188321) | Tropical forest soil microbial communities from Panama analyzed to predict greenhouse gas emissions - Panama Soil Plot 1 MoBio (SPAdes)... | ecosystem: Environmental > Terrestrial > Soil...
GAAGGGGATCAGGCCCTCCCGGAAGAGCAGGAGGTCGCCACGAGCGAACCCCTCCCCCCGCAGCCGCGGGACTCCGCCGCCGTCTAGCGGTGGGGCCCCAGATCCGCTAGAGACCCTCCCCATATCTCTGCTATCCCTGATACACCTGCAAGCACAGCTATCGGTGATGGAGGTGCTAGCAGTGAGTACGAAGCAGAAGATCCTGCGGGCCGACCCCGACGAGGTGGCCCTCTGGGAGGCCGCGGCCCACGACGCCAGGATGTCGTTCAACGCCTGGGCCGTCGCAGCGTTGCACGAGAAGCTGGTGGGCAAGACCTCGCGCTCTGACCCCGGCCTGATCCGCAAGACCCACCTGGAGGTCACACCCGAGCCCGAGACCACGGTAGAGGTGGAGGGCGGTGACGCAGTCCCGGCACGCCAGGAGCCGACGCCGCCCCCCAGAGTTCAGACCCGCCAGTTCCGACCCGACTTCAAGAAGGGAGCACGATGACGGACGTAGAGACCCTCGTCGACTCGCACACCCGTGCCGAGCTTGACCAGATCGCCAGCGAGGCCGGAGTCGACAACCCGGAGTCCCTCGACTCCAAGACCGCCGTGGCCGAGGCCATCGTCGCGGCGGAACCCGAGACGGCTGCTGCGGAGGAGGCTGCACCCGAGGCCGTCACCACCGAGTCCTCGGGCCTGCCCCAGGGCTGGCAGATCGTGCAGAACGGGCCCGACTACTTCACCGCCGAGCGCTACGTGGAGTCCCTGGGCCTGCAGAAGGTCTCCGAGGGTGCTGCCTCGCTGGAGGAGCTGGTAGCCGCCTGCGAGGCCTACGACGCCCACCAGGACGCCCTGGCGCCCGGCTGGCCCAACCAGGCGGTCGTGCTCACGGGCGTCGGTAGCGAGAACCCGTGATGGAGGCCCAGGCCCAGCCCACGGGCCCCGCCTTCCCCAACGTCGGCCAGGCGGTCTCGGCGGGCTACTTCATGACTCAGGCCGAGGACGGATCCGGCGGCTTCGTGGTCTCCTTCGAAAAGCAGGTGGCGGGCGAGAGCGCCAAGCAGCACTCCCTGCCCCTGCGGGCCGTGGGCACGGGGGCGACCATGGCCGTGGCCAAGGACAACGCCCTGGCCAACCTCAACGCCCAGCGGGCCCTGCGCTACGGCGCGGGACCCGAGGACAACTCCGGTACCTACGACGAGAGCTTCACCCACGTTCCCGACAAGACGTAGGAGGATCGAATGGCTGCGATGACCGACCTGGCCAACCCCGCTGCTGCCGTCACGGCGGGCTACGCCAAGGTGCAGAGCGACCGGGGCGCGACCTACAAGGGCGGCGCCCAGTACCTGACCATGTTCGAAAAGTGGCTCACGGGCGAGCCGGGCCAGGGCGGCTTCAACTTCCGCTGCTACGGCGAGTCCAGCGCCTCCGCCGCCGCTGCCGACACCGCCGCCCTCGCGGCCCTGAACAGCCGCCGCACGTTCCGCTACGGCAAGGGCACCAACCAGAACGCGGGCGGCAACCCCAACAATGCCGCCTTCCAGCACACGCCGGACGTGACGTAGCTATGCGCAGCAGAGCTACGGACTCCCGAGGGGAGGACTAGATGCCCGCCAGGATGCGCCAGTGGGGCAACCGCGTCCAGGTGCTCGACGACCGCGACCGGGTGGTGGCCGTCTACGGGGTGCCGCCGGGGGACGCCGCCCAGCGGATCGCCACCGCCGTCGACTACACGCTGATCGGCGGCGAGATGCTGGTGGCGGTCACCTCCACGGGCGCCCCTCGTGCGATCAACCTGCCCGCCGCCTCCAGCGTGCCGCTGGGGATCCCGATCGTGTTCAAGGACGAGGGCGGCGGTGCGGCCACCAACAACATCACCATCAACCGGGCCGGGGCCGACACGATCGACGGCGCCGCGACCAAGGTGATCTCGGCCAACTACGGCTTCGTCCGCCTCTACTCGGACGGCGTCTCCAAGTGGTTTAGCTGCTGATGGCCGCTCTCACGGTGAGCCAGCACACGACCTACGGCACCTGCGTGGCCAGCCGCTCGACCGCCTCGCGCACCCTGATCTCGCAGAAGACGACGGAGGGCACCTGCGTGACCCAGAAGGCCGACGGCTCGGGCACGCCGCCCAGGACGCTCGTACAGGGCCACTGATGCCCGTCAAGAGCCAGGCCCAGCGGGCCTACCTGAACTGGCGCTTCGGCCACGCCTGGGTCAAGAAGCACCACTTCGACCAGACAGGAGCACTGCCTGCCCATGTCTCTCGCAAGCGCAAGCGTCGAGCTGGACGAAGAGCGCTCGGACGCAAGGCTTGACTCGGTCTGGAGCGTGATCTTCCACATCTGGGAGGACGAGCCCGTCTTCCACGGGGTTCGCTACCGCCGGACCCTGTGCGGGCGTGAGATCGGCCTCTACACGCCCTCGCTGCCGATGAAGCACGCGAGGCAGTTCGGGCGCCCCTGCCGCTCCTGCTGGCCCCTCCGTTGACGAAGTACACCATCGGGTATACCCTTGGGGAGTGCCTAGTCCTAGAACCACCTTCAGCGTGCCCGAGCGCGACCTCGTGCTCGCTGCCGCCACGGATCCTGCTGATCGTGTGGCGCTACGGCTCCTGCTGGACTACGGACTTCGCAAGAGTGCCCTCCGGGGCGTGCGCCTACAGCACTTCGATCCCGAGCGGCACACCCTCTGGATCGTGACCAAGAACTCAAAGCAGCAGATCCTGCCTCTGGTCGACGACGACCTCTGGGCCGACTTGAGGAAGGTGCAGACCGGGGCTTCGCCCTGCACCTCAGAGAAAACCTCCAGCTCGCAGAACGGGCAGTCTGCGCCCGGAGCTGGAGGCTCTTACCTACTCTGCCGCCGCCGCCAGGTCTGGCGCGGCTACACGGAGGACGGGGGCAGCCGCTTTGAGTACAAGCGCTACCCCCACTTCCCGATGGGGACTCACGGCCTGCACGACTGGTGGTACGCGAGGCTGGCCGACGCTGGTCTGGTCGAGAAGGGCACCACGAGCGGCCAGAGGATGCACAAGGCCAGGCACAGTGCGGGCCAGCGCGTGCTCGACCGGACTGGCAACCTCAAGGCGGTGCAGGCCCTGCTCGGGCACGCGGACATCTCCACCACCGCCAACGTCTACCTGGACTGGGACCTGGAGCGCCTGGCCGAGACCATGAGGCAGACCCTTGCCGCCTAGCCCCTCCCGTAGCCACACCGACACGCTGGAACGCATCGCAGCCGAAGCACGCGGCGAGATCGAATGGTTCGAAGCGCGACAGAACCGCAACCTCGAAGTGCGGGAGCGGCTGAAGTGGACGCGGCGCTGCCTGCGGTTGCTCGACGAACGGGCCGCGCTCCTGGCTGACCTTCAACGCAAGGACGAGGAGATCGCGGAACTGCGAACGAAGATCGGTGAACTCGATCCCGGTGCCGGAACGGAGTGGGAGCGATGAGTAGACCCTCCCGCAGCCACACCGACACGCTGTGTGGAATGGTCTGTGAGTGCGGGCCAAACCGCGAACCTCTTGCCTGTGGGTTCAAGCGCGGCCACGACGGAGCGCACGCCTGGGCCACGCTGCCGACATTCGACAACGGCGGCGACCCTGATGAATACTCGCCTGCGTTTCAGGACGAATATCGGCGTCTCTGGCATGAGGCTCGGGCCGACCTTCAACGGCTAGAGGAAGCGCTGGAACAGATCGTTGCGCATGACGATGCCGGGCATCTACCGACGCCAACCGTTGGCCTGATCGCCCGTGCCGCGCTCGCCGCTGTCCGCAAGGAGCCGGATGCCTGAGCGCCACCTTTCGCTCGTCCCCCCGCCCAAGCCCGAGTGGAGGCAGGGCAGCGCCTGGCCGGGCTGGCTGGTGCTGGCGATCGTGCTGGCCACGCTGATCGCCCTGCCCTTCATCCCCACCACTCCCGACCGCTCGCCCCCGAGCTACGCCGAGTGCCTCCAGGACGACTGCTGATGATGGATCCCAACCACGAGCGCAGAGCGCTGCTCTCGCTGCTCGACTGCACAGAGCAGCTCCTGACCGCCCTGGAGCTGTCCAGCCTGCACCTGCAGAAGGAGTTCGCGGACGAGTGGCGCCAGACCTTCGACCGCCACCGCCGCGAGCTGGCGGGCGAGGTCGTGGCCTGGCCGCAGGAGCCCGAGTAAGAACCTGCCGCAGGAAGGGGGACTCCGGCGTGTGAGCACCTTCTACGACACCCCCGACCACTTCCACCCCTACGAGTGCAACGGGCCGGGCCACTGCATCCACTGCGATAGGCTCGTGACGCCGAACCACGACCCGAACCACTGCGCCCTCTGCCAGTGGCTCGACGAGGAGGACGAGATGACCGGAGTGCAGGAGGTTGTCAGCAAGCTGAAGGAGATCAGCGCCGCGATCGGTGCCCTCGACTTCAGCGAGGAGATCGACACGATCGACGGCGCCGTGGCCTCGATCCAGCAGGAGCTGGGAGACGCGATCCGCTCCCTGCAGGGCGCCGAGCCGGGCGAGGACCTGCCCGAGCCCAGCGGGGTGGAGAACGTCGACGCCGCTGCCGCCGAGGCTGCCGCCGCAGGCGCCGAGGAGGAGCCCGCAGCCGAGAGTGAGGCGGAGGCCTCGGCCTGAGCAACTCGACCGACCCGATCGACCCGCGGGCCAACGCCTGGATGAAGCCCGCCAAGACGGCCAGCTCCAAAGACAGGATGGCGGCACCCCTGCTCCGGCTCGCCCACCGCCTCGGGCGCAGCCCGGAGGAGCTGGCCCGCCGCATCCCGCCGGACACGATCCGGCGGCTCAAGTACCCGGTCAAGGAGAGCCCCGGCGAGGTGCCGGGCTCCGTCCGCTTTGAGCACGACCTCGGTATCGAGGAAGGCGTCCGCTCCACCTAGCCCCAGGAGGGCTCCATGGCCAGCTCTGCTCTTGCCGCCCTCACGGAGGAGGTGCGGCTGCTGCTCGTGCGCGAGGCCGCGCAGCACGATCCCAAGGCGCTGATCAACGAGATCCGCTTCTTCGACCCCTCGCAGGCCGATAACCTCGACCCGGCCAACGCCTGGATCGAGTTCAAGATGTTCCCTCCGGCGAGCTGGCGCGAGCCGACCGAGCCGCTCCCGGCGGGCGAGTGGCAGTTCGCCAAGTCGGGCACCGAGGACTGGTACTGGCAGACGCTCCTGATCGACTGGTGGCACGACCCGGCCAAGAAGAAGTACCTGATCCTCAAGGCCCGCCAGCTCGGGGTCACCCTGCTGGCCTGCGGCTACGCGCTCTGGCTGATGCTGTACAGGCCGGGCTCCTTCATCGTGGCCTACTCGTACGAGGAGACGGAGGCCAAGAAGCTGGTGCAGGCAGCCTGGGCCATGTACTCGGCCCTGCCGGAGGCGCTCAAGTCCCACGTCACGGTGATCACGCCCTCACGCTCGGAGGAGCCCGCGGAGTGGATCAAGCTGCGCCACGCCGACCGCCGTCTGAGCCAGTTCCAGGCCCTCCCGGCGACCAAGAAGCACGGCCACGGCACCCGTGTCTCCTTCGCCATCATGGACGAGGTCGCCCGCATGGACTACGCGAGGGAGATCTACACGGCGATCAACCCCGCCACCACCCGCGGGCGGGCCAAGCTGGTCATGATCTCGACCGCCGCGGGCGTGTCGAACCTGGAGACGGGGGTCGGAAACTACTTCCACTGGCTCTACCACACCCGGCGCGAGAAGAAGCTGGAGTACCGCTTCCTGCCCTGGAACCTGGAGCCGACCCGCGACGAGGCCTGGTACCAGTCGGAGGCCATGAAGCTGGACGAGGTCGAGCGCAACCAGCAGTACCCGCTCAACGAGGCCGACGCCTTCATGCTCTCGGGCCACCTCTACTTCAACGCCGACTCCCTGCGCTGGTACCGGGGCGAGATCATGCGCCCCCTGCTCACGGGTCAGTTCGCCGTGATCGGGCGCCGCCGGGCCAACTTCGTCCACCTCAAGGACGGGATGGTCGACGTGTACGAGAAGCCCGTGCCGGAGCGCCCCTACGCCATCGCCGTCGACTGCGCCACGGGCCGGGGCTCGGACTTCACCAGCGCCCACGTGATCGACCTGGAGGACGGCGCCATCTGCGCCGAGCTGCACGCCAAGATCGAGGCGCCGCGGGCGGCGATCCAGCTCCACTACCTGGGCCGCTGGTACAACGAGGCCTTGATCTGCGTCGAGCGCCAGGGCGGTTACGGTGATGCCCTGATCATCGGGCTCAAGGACGGAAGCGCCAACCTGCCCGCCTACAGGCGGGTCTACCGCCACAAGAAGTTCACCCGCGGCGACCGCCCGATCGCGGAGGAGTACGGCTTCCCGATGGGGATCAAGCTCAGGGAGCAGGTGCTGACCAACCTGGCCGACTGGATCCGGCAGCGGCTCTTCCCCTGGGTCTCGGCGGGGGACATGACCGAGCTGGGCACCTTCGTCTACGCCGACACCAACCCGAGCCCGCGGGCGATGCTGGGCTGCAACGACGATCGAGTGATGTCGCTGGCCCTGGCCGTGGAGATGTTCCGCCAGTTCGGTCGCATGCCCTCGCGGCCCGTCCTGATCAAGAAGACCAAGTACCGGGGCAGCCCGGTGCGCACGCACTAGAGGAGGCTTCATGTCCGCACTCGGACCGATGGCAGGCCCGCCGCCGCAGGCCCTGCCGATTCCGATGCAGCACCTGATGGGCCCTGGGGGCCCTCCAGGAGGCCCTGGAGGCGACGGCGACCCCGGCGGCGCCCAGGAAGACGCGGAGGAGAACGCCGCCCTCACGGCGGCAGCCAAGGCCTTGGAGCACGCCTTCAGCGTCGAGACCGATCCCCAGGACAAGGCCATGATCGCCGGGCTCGTGCAGGGGGTGCACAAACTGCTCGGGCAGCGGGACAAGGAGAAGCAGGACGCGATCGGCATGTCCCCGGCGCTCAAGCTGGCCCAGAGGCAGAACCGCTAGATGGCCGTCGCCCTGGCCGTCCCCTCCGAGACCGACGAGGTCACGGTGGTGCTCAAGCACTACGAGGAGGCCCAGAAGTCGCACGGCGCCTTCGTGCGCCACTACGAGGCCGGGGAGCGGGCCTACCGCGGCGTGCTGGCGGTCAACTCCGACGCGGCCAAGTGGCGGCACAAGTACCACCCGCCCTACGCCTTCAACCTGCTGGAGACGATCGTGGGCAATCAGGTCGAGCCCGGCCTGCCCATGGACGTGAAGCCCGCGCCCAAGATCGGGATGAACTCCCAGGATGCCCAGGACCTGCTCGATCAGGTGCAGTCGGTACAGGACCTGCTGCGCCACGAGTACGAGGTGGACGACATGGACCTGAAGCAGCGGCCCTTCTACCTGACCGCGGCGATCGGGGGCAGGGGCGTGCTCAAGTCGTACTGGAACTACACCAAGGGCGCCATCTCCCGCCAGGGCGTCGGCTACCGCGAGATCGAGCATCCCATGGGCGGCACGATCCAGGTGCCGAGTCTGACCGAGATCACCGACGAGGGCATCCTGCACGACCGCTCCACCTGCGAGGTCGTCGACCCGCGGGACTTCATCGTTCACGAGAGCGCGAGGACGCTCGACCCCTTCGCGCCCGGCGGGGCCCAGTACGTGATCCACCGCTGCTGGTACTCCTTTGAGCAGCTCAAGATGCTGGAGCGCTCGGGCTTCGTCTCCAACGTGGACGAGCTGAAGGAGAGCCGCGACTTCCAGCAGAACGAGTACTCCGATCGCAGCGCCGAGGTCTTTCAGATCAACAAGCGGAAAGACCTGATCGAGGTGCTGGAGTTCTGGGGATTCCGGGACGGAATGGTGCAGCGCTGCTACGTGGGCAACCGCAAGGTCGTGCTACGCGGCTGGGAGAAGAATCCCTTCTGGCACGGGAGCTACCCCTTTATCTGCGCGAGTTCGATGCCGCAACCCTTCACCACGATCGGAATGTCGGACATCGAATTGATCGCTGAATTGCAGGAGATGTTGTGGGAGATCGCCAACCAGCGCTTCGACAACACCGAGCTGATCAACAACGCGATTTACCTGTTCAGAAGCGACATCGAGGATCCCGACGCCTTTGAGTTCTACCCAGGGGCCCGCTGGCTGGTCGAGGACCCGAGCCAGGTGCAGCCGCTCACGCCGCCCTACCAGCTCATCGAGGCCACCCTGCAGACCGAGTCGCTGCTCAAGGGCGACCTGCAGAACATCACCCAGGCGATGCCGTTTGCAAGTGGTACGGACAGCGCGACCGTCGACCAGAAGACGGCGACCGGGGCCACGATCGTGATGAACGCGGCCCAGCAAGCGCTGGCGAGCAAGAAGTTCCATGTGCAACAGGGCCTGCGCGACGAGGCCGACATGCGGATCAAGAACTGCCAGCAGTTCATCTCCGACTGGCGCTTGGTGGCGATCACGGGCCCCAAGGGCCAGAAGGCCTTCCGCCAGGTCTCACCGCTGCAGATCCAGGGCGACTTCCTGGTCGAACTCAGGCTCGTGGGCGAGTCCCAGCTCCGCCAGGAGCGCCGGGCCGAGGCCTCCACGGTGCTGCAGCAGATGCAGGGCGTCTTCCCCCAGAGCTACGCCTCGGGCACGCCGATCGATATGCAGCAGGTCATCCTCTGGTGGATGCGCCAGTGGGGCCTGGAGGACGAGTCCAACGCCTTCTTTGAGCCGAAGCAGCAGCCCGATCCTGCGATGATGCAGCTCCTGTTCGGCAACGCCCCCAAGGTCAGCCTGCGCGGCATGCTCGGGCCGGGCCAGACCTCCGAGGCCGGAGGGATGGTCGGGCTCCAGCCTGACCAGGGTGGCGGCATGCCCCAGCCGGGAGGCCCGAACCTGGGCGTGACCAGCTCGCAGGCGGTGGACACGACCCAGCCCAGTAGCGCTCTCGGCATGTCGAGCAACCCGGCGATCAACATGCAGCGGATCCTGGCCAGCCGCGGCGGCTTCCAGCGCTGATGGACACGCCGGAGCAGGTGGCCGACTTCGTCGCGGAGAAGGCCAAGAAGGATCCCAGAGTGCGCGAGACGATCAGGGACGCCCACCTGTACGACTCGCTCAAGGAGCACGAGGGGTGGCAGCGGCTGCGCCAGCACGCGGAGGGAGACCGGGAACGGTTCTTCGTCAAGCTGGCCAAGCGTCTGATGCGGGGGGACATCCCGCCCGCGGAGGAGGTCGCCTTCCACCGTGGCTTCTACCAGGGTGTCGAGTGGATTCTCGGTCACCCCGAGGAGGCCGAGGCCAGCCTGGAGCTTGCGGCACGGCGTGCGTACCGCATGGCCCAGCAGGAGCTGGCCCAGCAGCAGGCCGAGTCGGAAGGCTCGGTGTACACCCGCTAATCCCCAGGAGGGATCATGGGAACACAGGAACCAGAGGGCACCGACCTCTCGCCGTCGCCGGACGACCCGGCAACGGACGCGGGGTTCGCTGCCATGCTTGCCGAGCGTGGGCTCGGGCCGATCGACGAGCCCCCGCGTGAGGACGAGGATCGCTTCGTAGAGCAAGCGGGAGTCCCGCCCCAGACGCAGGCAACGGAGGAGGCTCCTTCCGAGGAGGAGGGGCAGGCCGAGGCCGTCGAGGATCCGGCTCTGACGGAGCTTCTGGCCCGGCACGATGGTGACGCCCAGGCAGCTCTCGCGGCCTACGTGAAGGAGAACGAGAACCGCGAGGGTCTGATCGGTCGCCAGGGCCAGGAGCTGGGTGATCTGCGCCAGCAGGTGGCCCACCTGCAGGGACGTGTCGACCAGGCCACCATGGGTGCTCCCGAGGAGCCCCTGCCCGAGGTCGTGACCGAGGAGGTCACGGCTGGCCTGCAGCAGATGTTCGACGAGCGCGGCGCCGAGGGCGCCATGAACTGGATCGTCGAGCAGCGGCCCGATCTGATCGAGGCCGGAATCCAGGTCTGGGCAGAGGAGGACCCCTTCCAGGCCGGGCGTTTCGCCTCGCGCTACGACTCCTACCTCTCGCAGGAGCAGGAGCTGGCCCAGGCCCCGCAGCAGCCCCAGGGCGACCCGGTGCTGGACCAGATGCGGGCCCGCGAGCAGTTCTCGATGCTGACCGAGGGGGCCCGGCAGCAGCTCGGGATCGACGACCAGTCCTGGCCTCTGGTGCGCGACCACGTCGTGGAGGCCTTCAACGACCCCCAGACCAGCCCCCTGATCAAGAACGCGATCATCTCGCCCGATCCCCAGACCCAGTTCCAGGGGATGATCGAGATCGTTCGCAACGCACACGGCAGGGCCATGAACGCGCAGCAGCAGAGCGCCGAGGCCCAGGCCGCGCAGCAAGCCGCCGACGAGGCCGAGCAGCGCAAGCTCGGCGCCCAGGTGGCCACAGGGTCCCTCCGCCCGGCGCAGGAGGGGAAGCCCATCTCGGAGTGGACTTCGGAAGAGCGGATCGCCGCCTTCAAGCAGTCCCTTCTGGCAGCGCCGTCAACCTCGATCCAGGACGGCCTTACGGGCATCTGATCGGGTGGCTCCTGCGGGTCCGGCGAGGCCGGGCAGCTCGACAGGGTGTGCCGCGCAAGCGGCCAGAGGGACCTCGCCAACCCAACCCGCAAGGAGTGGAGCAATGGCTCTCACGACCCTGACGGGGCAGGTGGACGACAACACCATCCTCTCCAACGAGCGCGTGATCGACATGAGCGATGTGATCCCGATGCTCG
>Ga0209465_10001434_pt1 | contig 10625 bp, 8 predicted proteins | sample PanSoiPlot1MoBio_FD_188321 | JGI IMG/M metagenome (GOLD analysis project Ga0209465, IMG submission 188321) | Tropical forest soil microbial communities from Panama analyzed to predict greenhouse gas emissions - Panama Soil Plot 1 MoBio (SPAdes)... | ecosystem: Environmental > Terrestrial > Soil...
GTGAGCGCGGATCAGTTCCGCCGCATGCGCGCGAGCAGGACCTTCTTTCATGCGATCCAGGCACTCGTTGGCAAAAGCTTCCAAAAGGAGGCGCCGAGCGGACAGTTCATCGATACCGCGCGCGCGCAGGTAAAATAAGGCATTTTCTTCGATTTGGCCGATGGTTGCGCCATGGGTGCACTTCACATCGTCCGCAAAAATCTCGAGCTGTGGTTTGGTGTCGATTTGCGCGTTGTCGGACAGCAGCAGGTTGCGATTGGTCTGTTTGGCATCGGTTTTCTGCGCGTCTTTATGGACAATAATGCGCCCGTGAAAGACGCCGTGTGCCTGGTCGTCCAGAATACCGTGATAAAACTGGCGGCTTTCGCAATGCGCGCTGGCATGTTCGACGAGCATGTAGTTGTCGACATGTTCGCGCTCGCGGCCGAGAAACAGCCCGTTGATCAGGCACACGCCTCCTTCGCCGGCAAGAACAGGATGAACGTTGTTGCGCACCAGCGCGCCCCCCAGTAACACCGAATGCGAGGAAACATTGGCGGATTTGTCCTGTTGTATGCGCAGCGTAGAGATTTGGAAGAGCCCGCAGTTTCCCTGCTCGATTCGGTAATGAGAAACGACCGCACCTTCGCCAGCGACCAGTTCTGTGGCGGCATTGCAGAACACCGTGGTATCGCCGAGAGAAAGGAATTCTTCGACGACCGTGAGTTCGGCGCCCTCTTCCGCGAGCATCAGATTGCGCGGGTGGTTCATCAGTGGAACGTCGCCACCGACGGATATTAAAAGCAGGTGCACCGGTGCTTCCAAAACCCTCCCTCGGCCAATGTGAAGGAACGCACCATCCTCCATAAAGGCTGTATTCAAGGCACAGAAAGGATCGCGCTTGATTTTCAAGTAGCGGCCCAGATGTGCCTCAAGGTGTCGCGGTTTTTCGGCAATTTGCGTAGCGAGGTTTACGGCAAAAACGCCTGGGGGCAAACCCGAAAGCGAGGAGAATTCTGGCGCGAAATGACCGTTCACAAAGACCATGCGGGCCGCTGCGCCTGGAATCCGGCAGGATTCGACTTGATCGCGAAGCGCGAGAAGCTCTCGTGTTCGCAGCTGCTCCGCGAGCCGAAACTTGGTTTTCGCGATGGGCGCAACGCTAGTGAAGCGCCAGTCCTCCACGTTCGGTGTGGGGAAGCCGGTCTCCGCAAACTGCGCAAAGGCGTCTTCGCGAAGTTTGGTTAGCCAGGGCAAAGCTGTACCCGCGGCGATTTTGCGGAAATCGTCGAAAGCCGAGATGTAGCGTCCTAATTGCTCTTGCACGATGGCGTTCACGACGACGATTCTCTCCTCACCTAAACCTCCGCGCTCCCCGCCAGCTCCAGTTCGCCGTACCCTTTTTCCTCGAGTTCGAGGGCCAGTTCGGGGCCGCCCGAACGCACGATGCGACCGCCGACCAGCACATGCACAAAGTCGGGAACGATGTGGTTGAGGAGGCGCTGGTAGTGGGTGACAACGATCATCGCCCGCCTTGGGCTACGCATCGCATTCACGCCGCGTGCGACGGTGCGAACCGCATCGATGTCGAGTCCCGAATCAGTCTCGTCCAGGATCGCGAGCCGCGGCTCAAGGACGGCCATCTGCAAAATCTCGTTGCGCTTTTTCTCGCCGCCTGAAAAGGATTCGTTGACGGACCGGTTCATCAACTTCTCATCCATATCGAGGAGCTTGGCCTTCTCGCGGAGCAGCGGCAGAAAATCCATGGCATCAATTTCGTCGAGACCCCGGTACTTGCGGATGGCATTCAACGCGGAGCGAAGAAAATACGCGTTGGTGATTCCCGGAATCTCGGCGGGATATTGAAACGCGAGAAAAACGCCCTCGCATGCAGCCTCCTCGGGCTTCATGTCGAGCAGATTCTTGCCTGCATAGGTGATCTCACCTGCGTTGACTTCGTAGTTTTCACGGCGAGCGAGGACTTGCGCTAGGGTGCTCTTGCCGGAGCCGTTGGGGCCCATGATCGAATGGACCTCGCCTTCATCGATGGTCAGGTCGATGCCTTTGAGAATTTCCTGGCCTTCAGCCTTCGCGTGCAGGTTTTTGATTTGCAGCAAACTCATTCTTCTCTCCTCGCCCCGTTCCCACTATCCGACACTGCCTTCCAGACTCACACTCAGCAACTTTTGCGCTTCCACGGCGAATTCCATGGGCAGCTCGCGAAACACACGCTTGCAGAACCCGTTCACGATCATCGAAACGGCGTCTTCCGTTTTCAGTCCGCGCTGGCGGAGATAAAAGAGCTGGTCCTCGCCAATTTTCGAGGTCGACGCTTCGTGCTCCATGCGGGCGCTGGAGTTTTTCACTTCAATGTAAGGAAACGTGTGCGCTCCGCACCGCTCGCCGATCAGCAGGGAGTCGCACTGCGTGTAGTTCCGCGCGCCGGCCGCGCCCTTCAGGATCTTGACCAGCCCGCGGTAAGTATTCTGACCGTGCCCGGCCGAGATGCCTTTCGAGACGATGGTGCTGCGCGTGTTCTTTCCGATGTGGATCATCTTGGTGCCGGTATCGGCCTGCTGGAAATTGTTGGTCAAGGCGACGGAGTAGAACTCGCCGACGGAATTATCGCCCTGCAGAATGCAGCCCGGATATTTCCAGGTAATGGCCGAGCCGGTTTCCACCTGGGTCCAGGAAATTTTCGAATTGCGGCCGAGACACTTGCCGCGCTTGGTGACGAAATTGTAGATGCCACCTTTTCCGTTCTTGTCGCCGGGATACCAGTTTTGCACCGTGGAGTATTTGATCTGCGCGTTGTCGAGAGCAATCAGCTCCACCACCGCAGCGTGCAACTGGTTCTCATCCCGGATGGGCGCCGTGCAACCCTCAAGATAGCTGACCGTCGAGCCTTCGTCGGCAATGATCAATGTTCGCTCGAACTGGCCTGTTTCCGCGGCATTGATCCGGAAATATGTGGATAGCTCCATGGGGCAGCGCACCCCTTTCGGCACGTACACGAAAGAACCGTCACTAAAAACGGCGGCGTTCAACGAAGCGAAGAAATTGTCGGTATAGGGAACCACCGTCCCGAGATACTTCTGCACGAGGTCCGGATGCTTCTGCACCGCTTCCGAGAAGGAACAGAAGATAACGCCAGCTTCGGCCAGCTTTTCCTTGAAAGTCGTAGCAACCGAGACGCTGTCGAACACCGCATCAATGGCCACGCCCGCAAGCCGTTTCTGCTCTTCGAGTGGAATGCCGAGCTTTTCGTAAGTGCGCAGAATTTCCGGATCGAGTTCTTCCAGGCTTTGCGGCCCTGGCTTCCTGCGCGGCGCCGAGTAATAGAAGATGTCCTGATAATCGATCGGGCCGTAGCGGATGTTGGCCCACTTCGGCTCCGCCTGTTTCTTCTCGAGTGAAGCCCAGTGCCGATAAGCCTTGAGCCGCCAATTCAGCATGAAGACAGGCTCCTGCTTCTTGCTGGAAATCAGGGCGATTACGTCTTCGTTCAGTCCCCGGGGAACGCGTTCATCCTGAACGGGGGTAATAAAGCCCCATTTGTATTCCCGTTGCGCGAGATCGCGAATGGCATCTGCGTTCGAATTCATTGAATGCTCCCGGATGCAGGTGCGATTGTGGTCAAAACCCTCCCACCGGCATCCTGAATGGCCAGCAATTGAAGAGGCTGCATGAGATCGGCTAGTGACAGTTGCTCCAGCACCGACCGGACCGCTGTGTTAATCAGCCGCTGATTGCTTTTGATGGCGCAGTTCGATTCGAAATCGCATGCTCCCGGCGTTTCCGAACTGCACACCGTCAGCCGGATCGGACCTTCGAGCGCAATGATGACGCTCGCAATGGAAATCTCGCGAGGTGCCTTGGCCAATCGGTATCCGCCCCGAATCCCGCGCTGAGATTCCAACAACCCGCCCTTAAGAAGATCCTGGAGCAGGCGGCTGACCGTCGGTTGTGGTAACCCGGACTCCAACGCCAGATCTCGTGCCGTCCGCAGCGACGTTTCTGGACTTTTGGCAATACAAGTAAGAAGCAGGAGCCCATAGTCCGTTAACTTTTCAAGCCTCACCATGTGCGCCCACCTTAAACTATACTAATTTACTCTACTTTAGGTTAGCACATCCAACCAACGGTTTCAAACGAAACATGACGGAGTAACTGGCCCGGCATCAATGGCTTACCTAACATGCCGGCTCGCTGGCTGGCTTCGAGTAGAAAGATCCCTTGCAACCGTAGTGTTGGAATCGCCTCGCCGAACCCATTCCCCAAGAACTCCCATTCGCTGCTGCGCGAACGATATCTCATGTGTAGTGTGTCCGGATCCCCTCGCTTCACTGCCAGAAAATGTCGAAAAAAGTTTGTAGCTTTTGCGCGCTTTCCGTATCAATTGCGGTATGAGCTACCTTTACAATCGCATCCAACAACTGCACGATCGCTTCTTCCACCTTGTCAACTATCTTCAGTCTCCCTTTCTCCTTTTCGTCAGGACGTATTGGGGCTGGCAGCTGGCCCAGAGCGGCTGGGGAAAGCTACACAATTTAACCAACGTGGCCGACTTCTTTATGAGTCTCAACCTGCCGTACCCAAGCCAAACGGCGCTCTTTGTCTCTTGCGTGGAATTCTTTGGTGGTATTTTCCTCGGGTTGGGTCTTCTTACGCGAATCACCGCACTCGTACTCACCGTCAACATGCTTGTGGCCTACGTCACCGCCGACCACGAAGCATTGCTGTCGGTTTTTTCCGACCCCGATAAGTTCTATGCCGCGGCGCCTTATACATTTCTGATCGCTTCCGCAATCGTCCTGCTTTTCGGTCCCGGCAAATTCGCACTGGATGCTCTCCTTCGCTGGCTCGTTAAAGCGCCGCCGCTACAGGGGACTCCAGCAATGTCGAGATGAATTCACGGAATGCCGGTGCCAACATGTATCTGTTCGGGGAGTGAAACATGAATCCGTTCTTGCGCCGAGTTTTTGTTGGGATTCCAGCCGGCGTGCTTGCCGGCACTGCGCTCCTGATGATCCTGGGGCATCCGTTCCTCACGGTGGTCTTCTGCGCTCTCGTGGGGGCATGCTATTCGGCAAGTCTGGATCCGACGCGCGGCACCTACGTCGACAATCTCATGGCGGGAGCAGCTCTCGGCATACCGCTCTGGGGTTTAGTCAGCGTGATCGCGATTCCGGTCCTCTCCGGGCATCAACCCGAATGGAACGCGGAGCAAATGCGCAGCCAATTTCCAGCCCTCCTAGGGTGGGTGATTTTCGGAGCGGCTCTGGGCTTGCTGACTCAAGGTCTCAACGATATGGCCGCGAGCATCTGGGGAACGGAGACCGGTTCTCGACTGCCGACCGAAGCAGAAAAGACGCGCATCGTCATCCTGGGCGGTGGCTTTGCCGGGATGCGCACCGCCGAATGCCTAGAGCGGCAATTTCGCACCAATCCAAACGTGAAGCTAACGCTGATCAGTGATACCAACGCCTTGCTCTTCACGCCTATGCTTGCCGAGGTTGCCGGTAGCAGTCTTGAGCCCACGCACATCAGCACGCCTTTGCGCAGCAGCCTCCATCGCACGGAGTTCATTCGCGGGCAAGTTTCACGTATTGATTTGGAGAGTCGCGGCATTTTCTTGGCGAGTGATCCGACGGCGCCCGAGCGATCGCCGACCCGAGAGGTTTCCTACGATCACCTCGTATTCGCGCTCGGTGCCGTCTCCAACTACCTCGGGATGGCCAACCTGCAGAAATATTCTTTCAATTTCAAGAGTCTGCTCGATGCCATCCGAATCCGCAATCACGTGATCGAAATGTTCGAGCGCGCGGACCGGGAGCCGGACCCCGACCGCCGGAGGGCACTGCTTACGTTCGTGGTCGCTGGAGGCGGTTTCGCCGGCGCGGAACTTGCGGGAGCCCTTAACGACTACGCGCACGGGATCCTGGCAGACTATCCCAGGTTGCGGCGAGAGGACCTCAGCGTCGTGCTCGTCCATTCGCGCGATCGCATTCTGCCGGAACTCAGCGAATCGCTCGCTCGGTATGCGCAGGAAAGAATGGAAACACGGGGCGTTGTTTTCCGGCTCAACACGCGCCTGATCGACGCAGGGCCTGGCGTGGTCACCCTGAGTGACGGTGAGATTCAGGCCGAAACGTTGGTCTGGACTGCCGGGACAGCACCAAACCCGCTAGTGCAAGCTCTCCCGCTCGAGAAGGACAAAAGGCAGGCTCTGGTCGTCGATCGAACCCTCGCGGTTCCAGGCCGACCGGGGCTATGGGCCCTCGGCGATTGTGCCGCAGTTATCGACGCAAAGACAGAAAAACCCTGTCCACCGACGGCCCAGTTTGCTCTCCGCGAGGCACGGGTTCTGGCAAAGAACATCCGCGCGCACATCGAGGGACGCTTTCTCCGCGAGTTTCACTTCGACTCCTTGGGAGCCCTTTGTGTCGTGGGTCATCAGACTGCTTGTGCGGAACTGAGTGTACCGTTTGCGCGAAACAAATCGGTGCGATTTTCTGGCCTGCTCGCGTGGGCCATGTGGCGAGGCATCTATCTTTCGAAGCTGCCCGGGCTCGAACGGAAGATCCGGGTAGCGATGGATTGGGTCGTCGAACTGTTTTTCCCACGAGACATTGTTCAGACGATTGAGTTGAAGTAGGAGCGATGATATGGCTGAAGCTCAAAAAGCAGAAACGGTGCGCCTCGAGTCGTATATGAAGGCGTTGTCGCCGCGCATGACCGAGATCCTGCTGGGATTGTGCATTGGCGCAGTGGGAGGTGCGCTGCAAGGTATGCTGTTGTCCGCCACACTCGCACAGTCGATTTTATGCGGGCTCTTATTCGGTGCAGCGTTTGCTTTGCTCTTTGCGAAACGCGCCACTAGTCCCGGAGCAGGATTGATATGGGGTTTGGCTTTCGCGGTGCTGATATGGATCGTGTTTCCGGTCGGCATCGTGCCGCTGATGGCCGGGGCCGCTGCCTCCGGATCGATGTTGCACGACACGCGGGAGCGGTTTCCGCAGCTTGTTTCTTTCTTGCTTTGTCTGGGAATGCCAGCGGGTTTGACGCTGGGTTTGTGGGCGGAACTTCGGGGCAGCGTCGCAAACCCGAAATTCAGTTGGGGTCGAGCCATCGTAGCGGGCGGTTTTGCGGGGACGTTGGGCGGATTGATTTTTGGCCGTTGGGTCTCCTCGGGAGACTATTTCCCGCTGCTTGCCGGATACGGAACGCTGAATTTTTCCCGCGGGACCATCATTCTGTTACATTTCGGCATGGCATTGCTGATTGGAGTCACCTTTGGCGTGCTATTCCAGCGCGACGTGCGTGGGTACGGTTCCTGCATGGGCTGGGGCCTGGGGTACGCGATCTTCTGGTGGTTTCTTGGCCAGCTTACCCTACTTCCCTTGGCAGCACATAAGCCGATCGATTGGTCGGCAGACCAAGCCAGCTTCGTGTTTGGCTCATTGGTCGGCCACATTCTCTACGGATTGATTTTGGGGGTCACCTACGCAACCTTGGACCGCTTTTGGGTCCGCCTATTCATCCAGTCAGACCCGCTGAACAGGGAGGTCGGCGGAGTCGGGGTCCACGTCTTGCAATCGCTGGGCTGGGGATGTGCCGCGGGCCTTGTGGGAGGAATCGTCGCGAGCCCTGTGCTCCTCGCAACTCACGCCTTACCCAAGATCGTCGGTTTGGATACAAGCCTTTCCGGATCCCGCGGGTTGCTGCTTCATCTTTTGGTCAGCGCCGCAATCGGAATGACCTACGGCCTTCTGTTTCGCAATGAAGCTTCGAGTCTAGGGCTCGGCGTAGCTTGGGGATGGCTCTTTGGTTTGATCTGGTGGTTTGTGGGACCCATGACCATACTTCCGTTGCTGCTCACCGGTGTCTGTGACTGGAGCACCGATGCGGCTTCAGCGTTGCTCCCATCTTTAATGGGTCACCTGATTTACGGCGCGACGACAGCCTTTGTCTTCTTGTTGATGGAGCGTCGCTACATGAGTGTGCTCCTCTTAGATCCGCGCATAGCTGCCCGCGAAGCCAGAAGGGTACGTCCTGTGGGAACTCCGGCTCCCGCCCTCTGGCTTTTCGCGCTCGCTCTCGGTGTGCTTCTACCGATCCTTCTGGGCTGAGTCCCAGACCAGCATGGTCTTGTATATCGGCGTCGAAGCAGTGTAGAAGGACGAAAACGCGCGAAGCACCGAAGTGTCGCCCCCCTGGATTACTTGGCGACGGAAACGACCGGGAACAAGGTTCGGGTGGAACTCGCCAGCTTTTACACCTTTGATTTGCCATCAGGGAAGTTGGTTTCCGAGAGAATCTATTTCGACCAAGGGGGACTCTTGTCCCGGATGCAGACCAAACAGGTCGTTGCGGTCTCCTGAAGTGAGCACCTCATGAAAATGAAGTCAGCGTATTTTAAGTTTCCCCGGTAAACCCATCGCTCGGGCACGGAGCCTCTCGATATCTCAAGGAGATTGCTGAGCGGGGTGATTCCCAGCCCTATCACCCCGTTCGAAGCCCCGCGCCCGTGAGAAAATCGACACTCTGCGAAGGCAAGAGTCAATAGTACCGCGCACTAATTCTGGATTCGCTCGGCCCTTCACCGAGGAAGGCCCGGTGGTCCTACTCCGGGCGCTTTGGTCCACTCCTTACCAAAGCTAAGGCGGCAGCATCACGAATAAAGTGCTGTTCCCAATTTCCGTATTTCATCGAAAGGAAAATCAATGAAAAAGACAAGACTGCTCCTCCCTCATCGTGTTCTGCAGATCGAAACGAATGCGAAGGTGGCAGCGCGCGTGGTACATTACCATACGACACTAGGCGAATCGTATTTCTTTAATAGTGTATATCTGCACGTTTTGCGAGCGCTTCCGTAATTTTCTCGAGAATTTTAGCTTCAGAAGGGACGGCTCCTGCCAAAGCCGCCCCTTCGGGGCGTGTGCCTCTGACTCAGAATCTGACCGTAGCGGAATCTGCGTAATTCCCGGGGGATCGTAAAATGAGAGGCGGTTCCTGTCAGGCAGCCTCTCTTCGTTGCAAAGCCTAGTTGTTCGAGGCGCAAGCGTCAACATCATTTTCTTGTATGATCCACGCTCCGCTCGACGGTCCACTTTCATCGACCGATGGCATATTGTCACCAGTGGCGTTGGCATCCGGAAAATTCTGTTCGACTTCAATCATCACATCGTCACATAGGTACGCTGAGATACGGGACCTCTCCGTCCGCTATCCAGTCAGGGAGGAAACAGCTAATCCGCTAATTTAGTGCGGGATGGCCGTAGCTTGAGCGAGGCAGCGTAAACACCACGATGCAACTAACCAATGCCAAGATCAGCAGCACTAAGATGCTGCCCTCAGGGCCCGTGGCTCCGCCACTCATCACCGGGGCGCCGTGCGCGTGCGTGGCAACGAAATGGTGCTGAATCATGAGTCCAATATCGGCGACCCCATAAAGAAACGACTGGGCCCAATCCCAGGATGTGTGGAAGCCGATGGCCCACCAGAGAGAGCCTGTACGCCAAAGGCTGAGGGAAAAAACGAGGCCCGCTAGGCCAGCGGCAAGCAGACCTATCGGAGACTCGCCGGGGTTCTGCTTGTGCCCGACACCGAAAAGAACAGAGAGAAGAAGCGCAGCCGTCCAGAAGCCGAAAGCTTTGCTCTGGCGCGTTTTGAACAACCAGGAATACATACCGGCAAGGCCACGGGTGAGAGTGAAAAGGACATAGCCGCGGGTGAGATACTCTTCGAGGAGACCAACCATCAGAAAACCCAGCAGCCAAATCACTCCGTAGCGGACCGCCTCCGCTCCAGACAAAAGTCGGCTGTCAACAACCAGGAGGCCGGCCTTCCACAATGTGAAAACGAGGAGGGAAAGGCAGGTAACTCCCCAAGCCAAACCGCCGAAAAAGTTGGGAAGCGCTCGCTGGCCACCCAGGCCGTAGACGGAGTTCGGACGCTTCTCGATCTTCGACATAATCCAGGTGGCAACAAAGGTCATTAGGAAGGGAAGAGCATCGGCGAAGAACCCGAAGCTCGGAGAGATTTCCCCCGTGGGGGCGCTTTTGGGGGGCAGAAGATGCATTCTGTCAGCCATCATGCTTACTCCCCGTAATAACAGGCCCACGATCAAGATGAATATGAGGAGACTCCAGCCGGCACGGAGACCGTCTGAGCCGATAAAAATCTTGCGAAGAACGGATGCCTGCGGGGGAACCGACTGCGGTGGGAAAGATTCAGGCGGTCCGCTTCCGGGTTCGGGCGCAGAAAGGTCGATTGAATCGTTCAAAGGGTCTCTCCTTCGATACTCGAGTATATACGCGGATCGGTATTCTGAAGTTCCACAGCTCTAGGATGGCTCTTGAATTCAGGCAACTCGAACTAATCTTACCGGTTAGTGCCGATTGGTGTTGGCATTCGACAGCAAGAGCGTTAGCTTGTTGTCGGTCATCGACACGAATGGCAACCCGACCGACCTCGGGTCCTACACGTCCCAAATTCCAGCGATGCTCTTTGGGAATCGCGTGATAGATATAAGTTGCCGTAAGGCCCAGGAAGAAGTAGAGAAAGCGTTCCTGAAGTGGGGGCGATATCGGTTGCCGCTCGATAAGTACACGGGGGACCTGGTTATTGTGTTAGAAAAGGCA
>Ga0209465_10001438_pt1 | contig 10612 bp, 9 predicted proteins | sample PanSoiPlot1MoBio_FD_188321 | JGI IMG/M metagenome (GOLD analysis project Ga0209465, IMG submission 188321) | Tropical forest soil microbial communities from Panama analyzed to predict greenhouse gas emissions - Panama Soil Plot 1 MoBio (SPAdes)... | ecosystem: Environmental > Terrestrial > Soil...
TCGCAACACGCTTTTTATATGATCGCAAACATGAAACAAATATTACTTGAGGAGTTTCTCACGACAAAAAACGCGAGGGGAGATAATATCGAGACGCTTGGATCGAGTTATAACATTTGGGCCGAGGTAAAAAGGCTTTCCGGATCACGCGTCGACGATCAAAAAAAACAGATTGGTTTAACGAACGTCTTTCAGTTTCGGTTATGGTTTAATGACAATATCTCCCTTACTGGAAACTACCGGATCACATACGACAATCGGGTCTTTACGGTGCAAGCGATCGAGAAGGAAAACGAAAATAATTTTTATTGGATCATCCAAGCGGAGGCACTCGATGAGCGATGAAATATTAACAATGAAAATTGACGGGCTCGCCGAGCTCCGGGCAAAGTTTAAAGACTTGCCGGATCATTTGCAAACGGAGGTCCGGGGGATCCTTGAGCGAGGGGCACAAAAATTTGTCCGTAACGCAAAGAGAGACGTTACGACGGTCGATAACGGAACGCTGAGAAACGGGATCTCTTACGCGATGCTTGTCTCGGATAAAAATCATATCACGTTTCAAGTTTTTTCGGGCGTTTATTACTCTCCATTTATCGAATGGGGAACGCTCACAAATGCGGTCGTCCCGAGCGAGCTCGCAGATTACGCGGCCGAGTTTTGGACGCGATCAAAAAAGCGCGGCGGGATTAGGCCTCATCCGTTTTTTTTCAAACAAATCGGACCCGTATCGGATCAGGTTAATAAAGATTTGAGCGCGTTTTTAAATCAGGTCAAACTATGATTTCAACAATGGCCGATCTGATGGATAGTTGGTACACTCTTTTAAGTACGCCCGCGATCGTTTACAACTCGAAAAATGTAAACATTTATAAAGAGGACGTCCCCGAGAGTGAGAAAAATCATCACATATTGCTAAGAGCTGAGGGCGAAAATTACAAGGGAAATAAAAGATCATTCGCGTTTGACTCGGTTATTATTGTTGAAGTCATAACGATACATCGAAACGTCGCAGAGCGTTCGATCGTAGATACGATCGATAATACAATCCTGGCAAGGGCTCTCCTATCGACTTATCAAAATGGCCTCGCTCCAAAACCCGGTATGCAATTTTTGAACGTCACGCCCGAGACGACGGCTTATATCGAGGAAACGGAGGGCGTAAATATTTACTATCGAAAGATCACGCGATTTCGACAGCTCGTTTATCAAACGGCTTGAGAGATAAAAAAGAAGTTCTTATAACTGTTAACTATTAAACCTTATCAATTATGCCAACAGTAGTTCAAGGAACTGATATGGATTTGTACGTCCGGGACTATGGGACGACTCAAAATTTTAAACGCTTGACTTGCCTCGGTAATCTCTCTTTTAAAATGCACAATGACGTATCCAAAAAAAATACGCGATGCGGAATTTATAAGGGAGTACAGATAACCGATATGGACGTCGCGGGGGACGGCGCTCAAAATATTTTGCCCTCGGCCTCGGAGTATAGCTATGACGACCTCCAAGTAGATCAGCAAAACAGGACAAAAAAAGAGTTTCGTATCCAAGACGCGGCGACGCTTGGGTCGGAAAAAAGTTTTTGTACGGGAGGCGGATATTTTGTCGACTCGGAGGGGACTTGGAACGTCGGCGATACAGCAAACTTTACGTTTACGCTAACGGTCGACGGGCCGGTTATTTTCTCAGAGTCTTAAAACCTTTAATCTATGGATAATATTATCACTTTACCGATCGGCGGGGCCGACCGGACGCTCGATTTTGGGCGAAATGCGATTTTGCGTCATCTCGGAAACTTAACAAAGGCGGCCGGCGGTTTTGATCTTTTTGAGACGGCGATTTGGAGAGATCCGCTCAAGAGTTGGGAGGCCTCTTATTATTTCGTTTACGCGGGCCTTTTATGTGGCGGCCTCGAGGATCCGGGGCCCGACGTCGTCCGGGATTGGGTCGATAATCTCCCGATCTCGCTCCTTGACGAAATAAAATACGCGGGTTACGCCGCGATCTCTCAAAGGTCAATCGATGAGGTAAAAAATATAGTCGCCCAAGCTCAGAAAGTAGTCTCTCAGAACGGGAAAGCGGAGACACTCGTTTGATGACTTGGGCGGAGTGGTTTAACCGGATCCGGGAGTATGCTTTCGGCGAAATGAATGTATCCCCAGAGGATTTTTACGAAATGAGGATCGAGGATTTTATTTTAAAAACTCGGGGCTTTCAAAGAGCCCGGGTCCGGGAGGAGCGGCTCGTCCGGCGGCTCGCCGAGTTTACGATCGCCCCTCACATCGCCAAGGGATCACCCTCGATTATGGCCTTATGGCCGATCTCTCTTGACGAGGAGTTAAAATCCTTTGAGGAGGAGAGGCGAAAACAACGAGCGAAACAATTATCCCCGGCCAAGCGCGAATGGTTGCGAAAGGCGGCCGCAAACCGGGACGTCAATATAAACCCTCAATTTAATTAGATGGCCGGTATTGAGCTTTTAATCGGTGCTAATACGAGCGGGGCGATTTCGGGGCTTCAAGCTCTCGGCTTATCTATTGACGACGCGAGAAAAAAACTCGAGTCGCTCCAAGATCAAATCTCGAAAACGCGGGTCGGCTCCTCAGATTGGAAGGATCTCACAAATCAGGCGGTCAGTCTTAAAAATAGCATACAACAGGCCGAGGCGGCTCAGAGAGGCTTTACGACGTCGCTCGGGGGCGTAAGCCGAGCGGCCCGAGTAGCTCACGCCGATTTCGACGGGATGGTCCGGTCGGTCGAGTTATTGAGCCGGGGCGGGGCCGGGGCCGGCGAGGCCGTCTCCGGAATGATTTTCAATTTCGAGCGGCTCTCCGGTGTCTCGGGCGGCGTTACGGCCGGGATCGAGGCTCTCGGGGAGGCAATGATCGGACCGGCGGGCCTTGTTCTAATTGCGACGACTTTACTCCCCTCCCTTGGCGAGCTTGCGAGTAAATTATCGGAGGATGAAAGCGCGGCCGAGAAATCCAAAAAAGCCCTTGAAGGTTATACGACCCAAATTGAGAACGTAAAAAAAGCGATCGAGGATTTAAAATCGGCGATGGATTTCTCCCAAAAGCTCGCCGACGTAAATAATGAGATCGCCAAATTTGGAAAGATCGAGGGCCTCGAACAACAAAGCGTCGCCAATCGGCAATATATCTCCGATCTCGTCGATCAGGAGGCGAAAGTAAAGCAGACGTTAACCGATATTAAAAACGATCAAACACTATCGGACAAAGATCGGGCGGAGGCACTAAAAAAGGCAAATGAGGAGTTTGACGCTCTTTATAAAGCAGAAATCGACGCCCGTAATCACCAAATTTTATTATATCGGCTCATCGCGTTACAGCACCAAAAAGACGATGACGAGGCTCATAAAAAAGAGCTCGAGGCTTATAAAAAGTATCTCGAGGATTTAAAAAAATACCAAGAGGAGGCCCTCAAGGCTCAATTACTTTTTAAGGCGGCAAAACTTGAGGCGTTAAAGACCGAGGGAGGCCCGCTCCCCGCCGAGGCGATCGAGCCGGTCGGAGGGCCTCTCAAGCTCGATCGACTTCAAGAGGGTTTAAAGCAAGGTATAATCGACGTCCCGGTCAATATCGTTCCCGAAATCCCGCCTCTTGCCTTTGAGAAGGAAATCACCGACGTCCTCGCCAAACTCGATAAAGGAAAATTTAAAATCCCTTTCATCGCTCCCGGGACGAGCGAGGTCGACACGCTCATCCAGTTAACAAAGTCCCTCAATATGCAAGAGGACGCGGCGCGATTAGCCGACACAATAACCGGCAAACTAACGCCCGCGTTTTCGACTTTGTTCTCAGAAATCGAGAAGGGCGGAAACTTAGGCAAGGCGGTTTTTCACGCTCTTTTATCGGTTATTAATTCAGTCGTCTCCGAGCTAATAAAGGCAGCCATAAAAGCGGCCGTTTTAAAAAGCGTTGAGGCCGCGATCTCCTCGGCAACGGGCGGCGGCTCTTTTTTACTCGGGATCATTGGACTTGCTGAGGGCGGCGAGGTCCGGGGCCCCGGGACGAGTAAGTCCGACTCCGTTCCCGCGATGCTTTCAGCCGGCGAGTACGTTATGAACGCCGAAGCGGTCTCAAAATACGGCGTCGATATGATGAACCTTATAAACCGAAAACGTTTTGCCGACGGCGGGATCGTCGCAGGATCAATGATCGTTGCCCGGGGCGATGGATCACTATCGAGAGCGCGAAATGCGATCGGCGGATCGGCCTCAAATAATATAAATATTTCCCTTTCCGGAGCGATCCAAGGGGATCAGTTAAAATTATTTATTTCTCAAATCGAGCGATCGCAAGCTCGAAATTTTTAGCGATGGCAACAAAAGCGGGAGTTATATATCACCTTGGCTGGAATAGCGTCGAAAATAACGGGATGGAGGTTTTTATTTACGATAACTCAATCCAAATCGACGTCTCGCTCACTCCTCAGACCTATGAATTAACGCCGTCCGGAAATCCGTTAAAAATTTCAATCGTCGACAATTCAGAAAATAAATTTACTCCGATCCGGAGCAAAAAAGCCGCGATCGGATTTTTAAACGACTCAAACTTTAATTACTCGACTTTCTCGACCGGCGAGGATATGAGATTTTACGTCGAAGCTCTTTGCGACGCGTCCCCAATTTTCAGAGGGTGGTTACAACAGGGCGACATTTTCGAGCCCTTCTTATATCAGTTTGACGAGGAGGTAATCTTAACGGCAATCGACGGCCTCGCTTATCTCAAAGGAACGCCGCTCGTCGATCTTGCCGGGGGCCGGGTAATGCACGAAAATAGATTAATAGATTACGTCGCTTTTGCTCTCAGGCAAACGGGACTTTATTTAAACATAAACGTTATAAATAATCTCCGGGACAATGAGCGGCCCTCGACTTGGCAAACGATCACAACTTTTACCGCCCCTAATAAAATAACGGTCCCGATGCCCGGTTACTCGACCGCAAATCAAGCGCGGTTTTTTAAAATAGGTAATACGGTCACGATCTCCGGATCGGCCTCAAACAATGGAAACAAAGTCATTTCAACAGTAAACGAGACGACCGGAGTAATCACAATTACCGGGGCGATCACGACCGAGGCCCGGGGCCCGATGATAACGTTTACGGACGTTACCGACGGCGGAAATTTTTACTCGGTCTGTTATCTCGAGGCCCGGACCTTTGAGGATAAGCTCGGGACGCTCCTCGACGGTTATACGATCCTTGAGAAGATCCTCGGCCAATCCTGTTTTATCCAACAGTTTCGCGGGGATTGGTGGATCGTCCGGGTTAAGGAGCTCCGTAATGATTTTATCCAATACGTCGCGACCTTTGATAATACCGGGGCGTTAACGACAACGTCGACCCGTAATATTGAGTCGGCGATCGGCCTCAAGGACGTAAACGGGACGCCGTTTCCGGGAGTGCCCGATGCAAAGAGCTTTTTTTCGCTTGCCCAAACGACCCGGACAAATTCGCGGCCGTTCAAATCTTACGAGCTCGATTTTAATTTTGCTCTCCCGATCGAGATCCTTTGTAATATGGATTTCTCGCGGGGGACCGTTTGGATGAGTGATCTTCCCGACGAGATCGACGACGACGGCGTCACGACTTTACAATGTAAAAAATACTTACTCGATACAGATTGTTGGCTCTTGCAAAGAGGAGCCGGGCCGACTTGGGGACCGACGTCCTCGGAGGCTTACGTCAAAAAACGTTTTTATTACAATTACGAGAAAGATCATTGGTGCGTTCTTACGCTCGGTCCCGTCAATCCAAAAACCTATATCGAGAGCGAGGGCGTTCCAATGGGAGTCAAGGATAAATTTAATTTCTCCTTTGATTGGTCCGTAACTCAGGATGTATCCGGAGGGTCGGGATTAAATAACCCGATTTGTTCGATTTGGCTCTCGGGCGACGACGGCTCTTTTTGGAAATTTCTCCCAAATCCGACCGTCGGAAACGACGTTAAAGGATCTTGGGTAACGACGAGTTATTCGGACGAGTACGGTCTCAATACTTGCATTTTAACGCCGGTCGATTTCTCGGCGAATAATTACGATTGGGTCTCGATCAATGTCGACGCGCCTCCTCTCCCGGTTTCGGGAAAAGTCCGTTTTCGGTTACACGCGTCCGGAGTTGTGTCGACGTCCGATTGTTGGTTTGATATTCGTTTACAAAATATCGCCCTCGATTATTATCCTTTCATCGGCGGTGGTTACGCGAATTTTTCGGGACAGTATTTTAAGACAACGCTCGCCGCGAATTATAAGACAACAGAAAAACAGGAGATCTTTATTTGCAACTCTCCAAAGCCGATTTATAAAGGATCGCTCCTCAAAAAAACTAACGTCGGGACATACGTTTTATGTAATCTCTTTTATGACGGTCAGGAGTATTTGTATGCAAACGACGGTGAAAATAATTTGATGGCTTACGGAGAGCAGCTCGTCCGGGCTTGTCATAATCAATACAGAAACGGGGACGAAATGTATCGGCTAACGGCCCAAGGCCTCGGCGGATATTACAATCCAAATCCAACACAAAGAATGTTTAACCGCGACAATGAGCCGACGACAAACAATAAGGCTTTTATGATAGTTGGAATGTCTCAGGATTGGAACGTTTGCGAATGGTCGGGAACGATGATTTTAAATTTTGACTCGGTGAAAGGATACGTGAAAGATGATCCTTTCGAGTTTAAACTTATAACTCAATGACTCCGATTTTTGGCGATAATGTTTGGGTCGATATTTTAATCGGCGGATCATATTACAATCTATTTTGCGCCGACTCTTGCGTCTTTAAAGAGACTAAGGAAATGATCGAGGCCTCGACGATTACAAGTAATATTTTCAAAGAGTTTCGGCCCCGTAAAATGTCTTGGACTTTCGACGTAGCGGGGATTACAAAAATTGATAACTCGGACGGACAAATCGCGTATTTATATTTAATCGATCCAAGTAACGCGATGCAAGCCCAAACAATCCGGGCGACTTTCAAAGATTACGAGGGACACTCTCAGCAGCTCGGCGGGATCGCTTTTATTCAATCCTCGAGTCTTTCGGCTCCCGTTACCGATTGGGCCGAGGCCTCGATTTCTTTTATCGGGACGGGTCCTTATAATATCGCAAGCGTGATTTTACCGCCGGTTATTCCCGGGACGCTTGTCCTTTCGGATTGGTGGAATACAAGCGCCGGAAATAATTATATCATCGGTCCCTCGACCGGGCAGACCGACGGAACGAGTTACACTTTACAATCGACGGACTCGGTTAAATACGTCGGAGTCGAGGGCGTTCAATACGACGTCGTTCCCGGGGCTCCGGGAAATCGACAATGTCAGCTCGACCTCACAAATCATAGAATATATTTTCAATGGCCTTTTGACGGGACGCAAAAAGTCGAGGTTATTTGGGAGAGATAAAAAATGCTAACTGATAAAAAATATTTAAGGCTTGCCGAGGGGTCGACCGGAGTCTCTTATCATGGCCTTGCAAAGAAAAAAGTTTTACTCGTTTGTCGGGATGGTTTTTCTTATGATATCACGCGGGGAATTATTGGCTCGCCGGACTCCCGGCAAGTTCAATATATTTTTGCTTGGGGGATTTTTGATTTTGCGACTCCCGGAAATCCCGGGGGCGAGTCTATTTTAATTTGGTACGCGTTATGAGAAAAATAATTTTTATACTCGGGGCTTTGATTATTGTAAACAAAACGTTTTCGCAAGGGACGCCAACGCCCCCGCAGTTTACAAAAATCAACGCCAATTATCATTGGAACCAAGGGATATTTAATAACCTTCATTTTCCGAGGTTTGGATCTTCGCCGACTTTTTTCGGCGGCAATACTTGGTCGGGAGCGCCGGGCTTCGATACGACCGCCCTTAAGTTTCGAATATGGGACGGCGGCAAATGGAGGACGTATGCCGACTCGATTTACGTCCCGGTTGGCGATAGTGCCCTACACGTCCGTTATGGGACGACTGATATCATAGTCGGGATCTTTCATACCGGCGGAGGAGGCGGCGGCGGAGGATCCGACGGAAATAATTACACGACCGCGATCTCGTTTTCGGGAAACGTTTTAACGCTCTCCCGGCTCGGGCTTGCCGACCTAACGGCCGGTTTCGATACGACGATTTATCACTCCTATAATTTTTATAATACAAAATACGCCCCCGCCGGATCGAGCGGCCTCCCGGCCGGCTCAAATACTCAGGTTCAATTTAACAACTCGGGGGCTTTCGGGGCTTTCCAAGGCTTTCGGTATACGACGACCGACTCGACGCTTAGAGTTAACGCCCCGATGGTCCTTAAAGGCTTTCGTTTAAATCCGGGCTTTGGGAGCTCTTTATTTATCGGCGACTCCTCGGGTCTTAGTGCGACGCCGGGAGCCGGGACGTCGAACGCCGTTCAAAATACGGCGATCGGTTGGCGATCAATGCAAGGGCTAACGGTCGGGACAAATAATGTCGCCGTCGGGAGTCTCGCTCTTAACGCGATCGCGGGCGGCGGCGAAAACGTCGCCGTCGGTCATCAGTCGGCCTTAAATACGGTTGGTGCGGGCGGGGCGGCGGGTTGTTGTAATACGGCCGTCGGCGCGGAGGCCTTGCGGGCAAACGTAAATGGGACTGATAATACGGCGATCGGTCAGGGGGCTATGGTAAACGTCGTCGGGGCAAATTCATCGATCGCCGTCGGCTCAAACGCCCTTCAAAATATGGTCGGGACCGATAACGTCGCCATCGGAAAGGCGGCCCTTTCAAACGGGGCAAGCGGAAATTATAATACCGTAATCGGGCGGAGCGCGGGCCGGGATATGACGGGGGACAAAAATATCTTGATCGGTTATTTTGCCGGTTATACCGGGGCTTTTAATAACAGGCTTTATATTGATAACGACGGATCGGACGGCGTCGGCCCTCTCATTTACGGGGAGTTCGATAATCAGCTTTTAAAGATTACTGGCAAGGCTTATGTTTCAACGCTTGCCACAACGGGGACAGCCCCGGCAACGAGCGGCACTCCGAAAATGGTCGTTTCCGACGCAAACGGGCTCCTTTCGTTTTTAGACATACCGACGGGCGGAGGGGGCGGTAGTATGACGACGACCGATAACGCCCTCGTAATTGCCGGATCGGTGATCTCTCTTAATAAAACTTACGGGGCCTTAACCGACGGCTCGACGATTACTTGGAATATTGCAACGGGTTACAATAAGACGGTAACGATCGCCGGAAATCGGATCCTAACGATTACAAGTCCTCAGAGCGGCGATTACGGAACGCTTGTCGTTACTCAGGACGGGACGGGCGGCCGGACCTTGACGGTCCCGGGCGGATCGGTCGCCCTCAATCCGGCGGCCGGGTCGATTACTGTTATCGGTTTTTCTTATGACGGTGCTAATTATTATTGGTCGAGCGGTTACACGGGAGCGAGCTCGGGGGCTGCAGCCGGAAATCAGGGCAACGTTCAAATAAAAGTCGGATCGGTCCTCGGGACGCCGGGATCGGACTCGCTCAGCTATTCAAGTAACGCCCTCAAAGTAAAGGGCCAAATAATTCAAGGTAGTACGATCAATAATGTTAGGATCGGATTAAACGAGGGCGGGAGCGTTACCTCATATACTAATCCGGGCGGGAGCGGCAATAGAAGCTCGTCGATAACCGTCTCATGTTTTCCCGGGACCGGCGGGCTTATTAATGTGACCGCAGGGAGCTTGCAAAATTTTGTCGACGGTGCTTTTACTAACCTTATTTATTTCGTTAATACTTCTTTGACCGGGTCCTCCTATGTTCGTTTTGATTTCGGAAGTGGCGCGAGTAAAATTATTGACGAGGCTAAATATTATCAAAGCGACGCAACCTCGCAAGGTGTTTGGAAATGGCAGGGGAGCAATAACGGCAGCACTTGGACCGATATTGGGGGGACGTTTACACTTGGCGGAGTTACTCCTCCTGAGGTGATTACTACACTTTCGGCAAACACTACGGGTTACAGATATTATCAAATTTTAGGAATGAGCGGGACCACGTCGACGACTCCTTGGATTAATCAAATGGAATTTAAAATTAGGGACGCGGGCGCGGGGACTTATAATTTTGCCCAAACTTACCAAAGCGATACAGCTCGCGGATTATTAACGTTGCAGCCTATTGCGGGTTACGTCGCGATCGGTCATCTCGACTCAACGAGCGCCCCGGTTAATATGCTTTATCAGGACGTTACGGGGACGATAAAAAAAGCGGCCGTCCCCGCCGGTGGCGGAGGCGGCGGGATCGTCGGCCATATTGGGGCCGATTTTACGATCAATACCGACTCGCTATTTTTAAAAGGGGCTTGGGTAAACGTCAAAGATTTTGGAGCCGTCGGCGATAGCGTTACGGATAATTTGGGGGCTTTTACGGCGGCCCTTGCAACGGGAAAAAATGTCTTTGTCCCTCAGGGGATTTTTTATCTCTCCAATTATGCGACGATGAGTATCCCGGACCAAGTGATTTTCGGTCTCGGATGGAAATCGGTTTTAAGGACCTCGGGAAATAAGCAAATAATTTGGCCGAACGCCGATCGCGTTCAAATACGGGGCTTGCATTTCTTGGGC
>Ga0209465_10001442_pt1 | contig 10595 bp, 7 predicted proteins | sample PanSoiPlot1MoBio_FD_188321 | JGI IMG/M metagenome (GOLD analysis project Ga0209465, IMG submission 188321) | Tropical forest soil microbial communities from Panama analyzed to predict greenhouse gas emissions - Panama Soil Plot 1 MoBio (SPAdes)... | ecosystem: Environmental > Terrestrial > Soil...
GCGCCAGGAGCGCCGGGGCCAGGTCGCTGCTGGACGGGACCACGATCAGCTTGTTGGAGGTGCCCGAGGGAATCAGCGCGCCCCAGATCGTGGCCTGGTCGATCCCGTTTTTGACCGCCGATTCGTCCGGGTAATGGAGGACCTTGAGGGAGATGGTCTTCTGGGCCGCGGTCAGCACCGGGGAAGACCCGGTGACGCCGAACGGCAGGTCGGCCGCCTTGGGGGCGTGCCCGGCACTCATATAGGTGGTCGCGAACAGGCATTGCATGATGGCCGTGACCCCCAGCGCCGCCAGGATCGCGATCATGGCTCGCCGGCGGCCCGCAGGGTTGGCCGCGGGGGTGCCCGCCGGCGGGCTGGCCGCCGGGCTGGCTACGGCCACGTCCGTCCCCGCACGCGCGTCGGCGGCGGCCGCTGCCCGGGCGGGGCGGATCCAGCCCAGGTAGATGATCACGGCCGCCCCAGCCACCACCCATAGCAACAAGACGATCAGCGGGGTAGTGATGTTGTGGCCGCCGTAGTAGATCACGTTGCGGATCAGGTTGACCGCGTTTTGCGGCGGGAAGATCACCCCGATGTTCCGCCAGTAGCCAGGCAGCAGGTAGCTGCCGAACCCGCCGGAGCCGGCCAGGCCGACGAAGACCAGCAGGACCAAGACCAGCGCGGCGCCCGCTTTCCCGGCCAGTCGCTGGATCGCCGCGGCCCCCAGCGCCACCGCCGAGGTGACCAGCCAGAAACATGGCAGCAGCGGCCAGAAATGGCTGCTGGAGTACGCGCCGATGCCCGGGCCGTCGATCAGGTCGGTCAGCAGCGCCCCGGCCAGGGCATAGCCGACCAGGATGTGCGCGCGCCACGGCGCCGCCGCCCCCCCGGTCGCCTTGAAGATAAACACGGCGGCGAACAGCCCGCCGATGAGCACCGGCAACAGCAACAGCGACGCTACCGCGCCGACCGGATCGCTGGACGGCAGCGGCGTGACCGTCTGGACCGTGACCGGGCGGCCCAGCTTATGCGCCGCGGCCAAGAACGCCGGCTCTATGTAAAACTGGGCGAAGAAGCTCTTCGCCGGGACCACGATCAGCGTGTCGCTGGACTTGCCGGTGACGTACGCGCCGTACAGCTGGCTGTGGTCGATCGCGGTCATCGCCGCGGACTTGCTCGGATAGGCAGTCAGGTCCAGCCCCAGCTTCGGATTCGATGCCACCGCGGCGGGCACCGGCGACGGAGGGCCGGCCACGCCAAAGGGCATATTCCGCGGCACCAGCAGCTGCTGCGCGCTGACCAGGCACAGCGCGAAAATGGCCTGCAACACCAGCACAGTGAACAGCGCGACCAGGATCTTCCTGATCGTGCCACGCCTGCCCGTTTTATCAGCAGGCGGTACCTCTTCACCCGGCGCGGGGACCCTAGGCGCTGGCGCGGTGGGCGCAGGCGCAGTGGGACTTGGCGCAGCAGGGGCAGGCACAGCGGGCGCGGCCGCAGCGGGCGCGGGCGCAAGGCCAGACTGCGTGCCGGCCTGCTCGCCGATGCTTCCGTTCCCACCGGTCGCGGCAGGATCTGTGGCTGCCGCAGCAGGATCTCCGCTGGTCACATCTGCATCAGGGTGCGGGGACATGCGAAGCGTCAGCAATCGCCCCGCCACCAGGCCGAAGCCCAGCGTGACCAGCCATCCCTTCACCATTCCCCGCGTACCCCGCACCGCCAGCGAGTGCCCGGAACCTCGCCGTGATGGCACAGGACCAGATCGCGTATCCATCGCGCTCACTTCCTCAGACGCCGATATCCGCACTCATCACGACCTCACTACGCCAGGCCAGAAGCGGCATCGCCCGACCTGGGGCAAAATCAGACAGGCCCACCACCGCCCCCGATTGCCACCCGCCGGACACCCCCACGATCACCACCTGGCGGGCGCCTGATGCTGCGGCCATGGCACACCCCGACCCTTCGTTCCGTGCGGCCGTCGGTCCTTGATTGCCACGCTGATCGTGCGGGAGCCTGCGGCCATCGCCCTGATGGTGGTATTGCCGGCGGCCATCCGTCGCCTTTAACCACTTCCGGGCGATGCGACGTGACAGCGCGGGACGCGAGCATGAGAGTACGGGACGGTGCCGGTGGTGAGGGCCACCGGCGGCATGGCCCATACCATCTACGACCGCGACCACTCCGCCCGCCGCCGACCAGCGCAACGGGCGGTGTTTCGAGGCCACTCACTAGCTGGCGAATCAACCCAGACGGCACGCCACACCGTGCAGGTGTGGCTGGTCAAGAAGCAGGCCGACCGATGAAAATGCCACAGGCCACACCTACCTCGCGGCACGATCCGTCCACGCCGGCGGTGGTCCGGCTGGTGGACACGGCCGGGCGCGATGGGCCCGCGACCCCGCGCGAGGTCGCGGGCCATCTGCAAGCGGGCGGGTTCTTCTGGCTCGACCTGGAAGACCCGGGCGACGATGAGCTGGCCGCGTTCAGCCAGAGCCTCCAGCTCCCCACGGGCACCACCGTCAGCCTCGAGCCCACCAGTGCGCGGTCCTCGTTCGCCCCGGCCGCCGACTCGGTCCGGGCCGTGCTGCCGGGGGCGGCGGATACCGACCCGACGGCGTGGTGGCTGGAGCCGAACTACGTCACTGCCGTGCTGACCGAACGGTTCCTGTTCACCGTGCACGCCGCTCCCTGCGCGCCGCTGCAGCACGCCCGCCACCAGTACCACGCCCTGGACAACCAGGACGCCAGAGCAGACCGGGCGCGGGTCCTGTTCCTGATCCTCGACGTCTTGATCGGCAGCTTCCGGTCGCAGCTGCTCGCGCTCGACGACCGGCTGGGCGAGATCCAGCTGGGCATGCTCGGTGGTGCTTCGCCGGAGGTACACGACGAGCTCGTCCAGATCCTCGGCAGAATCACCGACGGCATCCAGGAGTTCGGGTGGTATTCCCACGACCTGGAAGAGATCGCCGAGACGGTGGACCGGCTGCCTGGCATGAGCCCCGGCGCGCAGGAGCATCTCGACCGGCACCGCCGGCGCGTCACCCGCATGAGGGAGAACGTCAGAGACATCCGTGAGGAGGCGAAGGACGCTCTGAGCCACTACTCGGAATTCGTCGCCGGCCGGCAGGCGCAGGTCATCAGCTCGCTTACCATCGTCGCGACGGTCTTCTTGCCGTTGTCGTTCCTCACCGGCTACTTCGGCATGAACTTCCGCATCCTCACCGGCGACCTGGAAACCGGGCTCTGGCAGTTCATCCTGCTGGGCCTACTGCTGCCGATCGCCAGCGCCAGCCTGTCCCTGCTGCTCATCCATAGGCTGGAGCGGCGGTTCGGGGCTGGCCGCATAGGGCGGCGGCCAAGCTAATCCTTCACACAGGTACCAGGCCGGCACCCCGCTCGGCTCTGGCAGTGTCCACTGGCTCGCGCAGACCACACCGGAGCCTCCCATGCCGCCCGGTCACGTTAACTCAGAAGGGGGGATGACCCGGGCCCGCCCGGCGGCAACGGTGGACCTGTGACTGATAGCAGTGGAATGAGAAACCCGGGATGCAGCTAGTCAGGCTCCTTCCGCCGCTTGACCCCGGCAAGCCGGGTGATGGCGGCATCGTGCGCGACGGCTCGATCGTGCGGGATGTGGCGGCGAAACGCGCCGTGACACTGGGAGGGCTGCCGGCGGTCCTGCTGCAGCTGGCCCACCCGATGGTGGCCCAGGGGGTGTCGGATTACAGCGACTTTGGGCGCGACCCGCTGGCCCGGATGATCTCGACCCTCGACGCCACGCTGGTGATGACGTTCGGGGACCATGATCAGGCAGGCGAGAAGGTGGCCAAGATACGGCTGACGCACCAGTCGGTGCACGGCGAGCTGACCCAGACCCATGGTGAATGGCGGCGCGGCGAGCGGTACAGCGCGCTCAACGCAGAGCTGTGCCTGTGGGTATACGCCACCGGCGTCGAGCTGGTGCTTGATACCTACAGCGCGCTTTGCTCGCCGCTGAGCCCAACCGCGCGAGCGGAATACTACGAAGGCGGCAAGCCGCTCGCTGAGCTGATGGGCGTGAAGCGATCGATCCTGCCGGCGACCTATCCGCAGTTCCGGTCCTACTACCAGGACATGCTGGGACGGCTCGTCGTGGGGCCGATGGCCCGGGACATTGCCGCGGCGATCTTCGCGGCCAGACTGGGACCAGTGCCGGTCTCCCCGCTCGGCCCGGTGATTGCCGCTGCCCTGCTGCCGGGCGAGAGGATGCGCCAGGCATACCGCCTGCGGTGGGGCTGGCGGGAGCAGGCCATGTGGCAGGCCTTCCGGCTGGCCGCAGGTACGGTGGCCCGGTTGGCGCCGCCACTGGTCAGCGAGTGGCCTCATGCCCGTGTGGCGCGGCAGCGAAGCGCCGCACCGGCGGCAAAAGCTGCGGCCCCCATTGGGGTGGCGGGATCCAGCGGCAGTGAACCGTAAGCGGGGCGCTGGGCATTACCACCAGCGCGCAGCGGCCCCGGCACCCGGCGCGCAGCCGCCGAGCGACTGAGGGGAACGGGGATGTTCCTGGCGGTGGTGTTCGCGCTGGCCGCGGCGTTGGCCAATGCGGTCAATGTGCTGACCCAGCACAAGGCGAGCATCGGCGCGCCGAAGCGGGTGAAGGGCTGGCGGCTGGCGCTGTACCTGCCGCGGCAGCCGCTGTGGCTGCTCGGGGTGGCCGCGGCGGTCGGCTCGTTCGTGTTCCAGGCGCTGGCCCTGCACAACGGGCCGATGTCGGTGGTCCAGCCGCTGCTCGTTACCGAGCTGGTCTTCGTGCTGGTGCTGCGCCGGGTGTGGATCCGCCAGGACGTGGCCCGCGCCGCCTGGGCGTCGGTCACCGTGGTGTGCGTGAGCCTGGCGGTGTTCCTGGCCGTCGGCGAGCCCACCGGCGGCCACCCCTTCCCGGCCGGGAAGCAGTGGCTGTCGGCCGGGCTGGTGTTCGGCGGTGCCATCGCGGTACTGACCCTGCTGGGCCTGCGCGGCGCGCCGGCCCGCCGCGCGGCCGCGCTGGCGGCGGCGACCGGGCTGACCGCGGCCCTGGAGGCGTCGTTTTTGAAGACGGCCACCCAGACGCTGTCGGTCTCCGGCATCGGCGCCATGCTGACCGACTGGCCGGTGTACGCGTTCATCGCCGCCACCATCACCGGCGCGCTGCTGCAGCAGGGCGCGCTGCACGTCGGGCCGCTAGCGGTGTCCCAGCCGCTGCTGGTCATCACCGACCCGTTCGCCAGCATCATCTTGAGCGTGTGGCTATTCGGCGAGCACTTCACCGACAGCCCGGCCAAGGTCGCCATCGCCGTGGTGGCGTTCGCGGTGATGGCCGCCGGGGTCACCATGCTCAGCCGGACAGCGCCACAGGATCTCACCCCGTCCCGCCCGGCCACCAGCTGAGGGAGCCTGGAATCAACCGGGTGGGTTCCTCGATGCGACTACCGGCGGCACGCCGCTGGGCCTCGGTAGCACTGCTTCAACTCTGCGCCGCACCTGCGTGACCGCCGGTGTCCGCCCGCTCGGTTGCTTGCGGGTGCCTGGCCAGGCGCGGCCCGATGCGGGTGTCGGCGACGTAGGCGACGACCACCGCCACGATCACCAGCGGCATGACCTTGGCCGCGTCGGAGAGCACCAGCAGGCTGGCGAGCAGAACCGAGGTCAGCGGCAGCTTCAGCACCGCCACGGTCATCGCGCCGATGCCCATGGCCACCGCGGCTACCAGCGGCAGCCCGGGCAGGTGGGACATCGCGACCCCGCCGGCTGTGCCGATGAACAACGCGGGGAAGATGGGGCCGCCGCGGAAGCTGCCCCGCGACACGCCATAGGCGAGCGTCTTGCAGGCCAGCAGCAGCACCAGCGCACCCACCGAATAGCTGGCGGCGTGCTGGACGAGCGTCCCGGTCTCGTTCTGCCCGGAGAACAGCACGTCGGAGGCTGGTTTGCCGGTCGCCTGGGTGTAGATGATGGTGAGCGCCGCGACGGCCACGCCGGCCAGCGGGAGCACGATCATGACCCGCTTTTCGGCGTAGCGGTGCACCGCCAGCGACAGCCACAAGATGGCCGGGCCGAGCAGCGCGGCGGCCAGCCCGATCACGATCGCCCACCCGAACTGGGCCACGTCGGGTCGGCTGTAGGCGGGCAGGTGCGGGATGGCGAGGGAGAACGTGCCGAGCCCGGTCAGGCTGTCCAGGCCGACGAAGATGAGCGCGCCCACCCCGGCGGCCAGCAGCCCGGGCACCAGCACCAGATCCATCGTCGGGCCGCCCAGCCCGGACGCCTCCATCAGCAAGAACGCGCCGGTGATCGGCGATCCCAGCAGCGTGGCGATGGCCGCGAAGCTCCCGGCCCCGCCCAGCACCTGCACCCCCTGGGCGGGCACCGGCCGGCGCCGGGCGGCCTTGGTGGCCAGTACGGCCAGGCCGCCGCCGAGGGCGATGAGCGGCATCTCGGGGCCGATCACGGCGCCGAAGGCCAGCGACGCCAGCGCCGCCAAGATGACACCGGGCAGCTGGACCGGGGCCGGCGGGGGATGCACCGCGAAACCGGCCGCGGGCGACGCCCCGCCGTTACCCGGCAGGTACCGGATCGCCAGCGCGGCCAGCACCCCGCCGATCACCAGCATCGGCAGCGGCCACCACGCCGGCGCGGTGCTGTAGCCGAGCCCATGCGGCAGGTGGATGAACAGCTCCTTTTGCAGGTAGCTGACCAGGGCCAGGAAGCCGTAGGCGGCCGCCGAGATCGGCACGCCCAGAATCGCTGCCACCACCAGCAACCGGACGTAGGCGGGGCTGCGCAGCATAGCCGCCGGACCCGGCCGGCCCGTAACGCCCTGGGACGCTGGCGCAGCGTGCGTGCCGCCGATGCCGTTACCGGCGCTGACACTGTCATGACGCCTGGCCACGGAACTACCGTCCGGGCCGGGGGCGCACGTCGCATCGCCCTAATAGAGGTAGTTGCTGGACCAGCGCCGCGGCCTGCCGGAGAACAGCTGGGCCAGCGGTCCGCCGTGCCATCGAATACGCCGACACCGCGCTCGGCTTCCGCGAAGGAGGTCAGGACGCCACCGGTCTGTTTCCCTCCGATTGGGCGATGCCGTTGCCGGCCGCCCGGGTGATCGTGGGGGGAGTGAGTGGACTGGTCAGGTCCCCGGGTTCCGGCATTGGAGGCACGAAATGACGTCGGCAACAACCGGACCAGCCTGGGGTGGGCTCTGCGCCTACGGCAGCCGCGCCAACCTGCAAGCCGCCTAACGCCAAAGGCCGATGGTCATGCGTGACATCCGGGCCAGCGTCGAGGTGCGGGCACTCATCGGAGCGAGCAGACTCCGCGAGCTGCAGGGGAAAGCGTCGACACGATACGAATGCTGGCAGTGCGGCAGCCAAGGCCGCACGACCGATGCCACTTCGGTCATCGTCGTAGGCCACCGGGCTTTCCGGGTTGTCATGCTCGCGCACGCCGACTGCGCGGAATCACACATCATCGAGGTCGGCGCCGACATGATGCGCGCGGTGACTGGGGCGACCGCGGCATCCCCGCAACTCCGCCATCAAGGCCGGGGAGCGGCCCGGCGGCTCCGCCGCAGCGAGAACCACCCGGCAAAGAGGTGCCCGCCATGAGGACGATGCGGCTGTCGCGCAGGCTGGGCCTGGACGGTAATCCGCTGCGGCGGCGCACCGACAAGATCGCGGCCTGCGCCGCTGCCCTGCTCCTGGCGGCGTTCGTGATCGGTGCTCCGCTGCTGTCGGTGGCGGCGGCCGGCTGGGCGGCCCGTTCCTGGACCGCCTACCAGCAGGCCGTTCGTTCCTGGCGCCAGGTGCCCGCCCTGGTACTGCAGGCGGCGCCAGCGCCCACTGCCGCCGCCGGGGTTCTCGGCTCTTCGCTGGTCCTGGCCCGCTGGGCCGCACCGGACGGGCGGGTGCGGACCGGCCGCATCCCGGTCAGGGCCCCCATGGCCGCTGGCCGCACGGTCCGGCTGTGGGTGGACACGACGGGCTCGCCGACCGGTCCGCCGCTGAACAACCGCCAGGCAGTGGCCAACGAGGTAACCGCGGCGGCCGCCGCCTCCGCCGCGCTGGGGATCATGTTGCTGTGCCTGGCGTGGGCCGGACGGCGGGTGCTTGACCGGCGCCGGCTCGCGGCGTGGGAGGCGGCATGGGCCGCCGTCGGCCCCCAGTGGACCAGGCGCTTCCGGTCACGGGGCTAGCCGTGGCGATCAGATACATCAGCGCCGCGCCCGAAGCCCTGGACAACCACCGGCTACTTAGCCGGTCGCGGCGGCCTGCCAGCGGGCCGGCCATCGCAAGGGAGGCAGGCATGGCCACCGGTGACCGGCCCCGGGCGCGCTGGACGGCAGTTCTGCGGCGCCAGCCCGCCCGCGTTGCGGGCGGGCGGCCAGAAGGCGGCTACACCGACATGTTTGAGATCATCTGCCGCGACTGCGGTGATGATCCCAGCCTGGACTACCTCGAGGTTCCCCCCAGGCTGCAACTGGTTCGTGGCCCCTACTCGCTCGCAGCCGGTGTCGCCGTGTACGAGCAGCACATTGGCTTGCACCAGCAGCTGGACAGCACCATCGGCTGAGCAGGTGGGCGATAACGGCAGGACGACGGTGAAGGCGGAGTTCCGGCGGCCGGCATGTGCGGACGCCAAGCCAGGCGCGCGGAGCCCGGTCCCAGCGACGTACAGCGGCTCCGCTGCTGCGGATCGTGGCGGCCCAGCAGGAGCGGCACAGCCTGCTGTATTTCGACCTGGCGGTCTCGCTATCGAAGTCGATCTCGATCTTTCACGCCTCGCGCGGGGAGAACGCCCGCCAGGCCTGGCACATCACCCCATCCGGGCGATGCGACCTACCGTCATCAGGGCGATGCGGTCTACCGTTCGCTGGCGGTCCACTGAAGGGTGGCGGGGCCACTACAGCGGCCCAGGTTCTGGTTGTGCCGCCCCGTAGGCCGACGGAACGCGCGGGGGTTGGGTCACCCGTCCTGGCTACACATGCCCAGTGGTCACAGCGAGAGGAGGCCAGATGACCAGCCAGCAGCCGGGCCTAGCCGGGTCTTCGGAACCCGGCGAGGAGGATGGGGTACATCGCGCCTCGGTCGCGTTGCGGTCCATGGGGGAGCTGCCGAACTCGGTCGCCGGCCAGTTCGACTTCTGGGATAACAGGTACGAGGGGCGGCGCCTGTTCTCGGAGGTGCTGGGGACGTTTTTCCTGGTGCTTGTCGCGGTCGGCGGCGGCATGGTCAACGCCCGCTTCGGCGGCCACGAGATCCCGCTGTTCGTGCAGGTGACTGCCCCCGGGTTGATGGTGGGCGCGATCATCTTGTTCATGGGGACGGTCTCCGGCGCGCACCTGAACCCGGGCGTGAGCATCGCGTTCGCGCTGCGGGGCGACTTCCCGTGGCGGCGCGTCCCCGCCTATATCGTCGCCCAGTTCCTCGGCGCCATCCTGGCCACGCTGCTGTTGTGGGCGCTGATCGGCAAGCAGGGCACCGCGGGACTGACCCTGCCCGGGCCCGGGATCTCGGCGACCACCGCGCTGCTGTGGGAGATGGTGCTGACCGTCGGGCTGGTGAGCGTCATCTTGGGCACCGCGTCCGGTGCCCAGGCACTGGGGCCGCTCGCCGCCCTCGGCGTTGCCAGCTACATCGCACTGGCCGGGCTGTGGGGAGCACCGGTCAGCGGTGCGTCGATGAACACCGCCCGCTCACTGGGGCCCGCGCTGGTGTTGGGCGACTGGACCGCGTGGTGGGCATATCTGGCCGGGCCCCTGGCAGGCGCGGTCATCGCGGTGGGCTTCGCCTGGATCCTCCGGGGCCCAGGTGGCGGGTCCAGCGGGACCGCGGCGGGGCAGGGCACGCTCGGCGAACGCTGGCGCCGCCGCCAACAAGAACGCCTGAGCCCTGGTGGGCCCAGCGCAGACAGCCAGGCAACCGAGCGGGGCGGCCGATGACAGCCAACGCTCATGGCTCCAGCGAGCCGGCCCCGGGCCGGCCGGCTGCGGCTGCCCGTGCTGGGGCAGTACGGGCCAGCTTGATTCAGCCCGTGACTGTCCCAAGGAATCCGCGATTGCGCCCCCGGCGGTCCCTGCGCGCGATCGAGCAGGACCTGGCTGCCTCCGACCCGTCTCTGACTCGCCTCTTTTCCTACTTCACCCTGCTAGCCCAAGGTGAGGAAAGGGGTCCGGCGGAGGAGAGCAAGACCCGGCCGCTGCGCGCGCTAGCACGGTGGCTGGCAAGGGCACTGGAATTTGACCCCGCCGACCCCTACCGGCGCTCCCCAACGGCGCTACGGGGAGGACGGAGGGCAGGTCGTTGACACCTGCGACGGCGAACGCGCTCCCCGCCCTGGCGGGGCGCCGTTCGGTACGGGTCGTCGCCCGCTCGCTGTTCGCCCTGACCAAGCCGAGGATTATCGAGCTCCTGCTGGTCACGACGATCCCCACCATGCTGCTGGCCGCGCGGGGACTGCCGTCGGTCCGGCTGCTGGTCGTGACGCTGGCCGGAGGCGCGCTCGCGGCCGGCAGCGCCAACACCATCAACTGCTACATCGACCGTGACATCGACGCGAAGATGCGGCGCACCTCGCGCCGCCCGCTGGCCAAGCCC
>Ga0209465_10001443_pt1 | contig 10590 bp, 8 predicted proteins | sample PanSoiPlot1MoBio_FD_188321 | JGI IMG/M metagenome (GOLD analysis project Ga0209465, IMG submission 188321) | Tropical forest soil microbial communities from Panama analyzed to predict greenhouse gas emissions - Panama Soil Plot 1 MoBio (SPAdes)... | ecosystem: Environmental > Terrestrial > Soil...
GCGCGCCGAGCGGCGTGCGACGGATGACAATGTCGGCGAGCGTTGGCGCCATCTCTTTCCGCGATGCGAGCACCAGCTCGGCGCCGATGACCGGCGAATCGTGCGCGATGCGCGTGCGCCAGTCGGGCCGGTCCGCAGCCAGCTCCATCACGCCCAACATGCGGGGCGCCTTCGCCAAGAGCTTGCGCCGGAACTCGACTGGGTCTTTCTTCGCAGCAACGGCCAGTTCGTCCAGAAAGCTTTCGGTGAAGAACGTATTGTGCGAATAGCCGACAGACCGCCAGTAGCTGACCGGAATCCCGACAGCCGGGGGATGGTATTCCACCAGAATGTTCGGGATGGCATAACGGATCTCAGCGATTCCTTCCACGCCGGTCCGGTCCACACCATTGCGCAAACCTGCGAATGACGGGCAAACCACGCGAGCGTTCCACACCGTCGGTAGGCCTTTTTCGTCGAGCGCCGAAGTGAACCTCGTGTATGACGCCGGCCGGTAGGTATCGTGTTGCAAATCGTCATCGCGCGTCCATTGCAGTTTCACGGGAACACCGGCAAGTTTCGAGATCTCGACTGCCTCACCGATAAAGTCGGCGCCGCCGCGCCGGCCGAAGCCGCCGCCAAGATAGACGGTATGGATCTGAACTTTCTCCGGCGGCAATCCTGCGATTTTGGCTGCAGTTTCACGCGCGACGCTTTGAATCTGCATTCCGCTCCAGACATCGGCGCCATCCTGACGCACATGCGCGACCGCATTGAGCGGCTCCATGGGCGCGTGTGACAGATACGGCACCTCATAAACCGCTTCGATTTTTCGAGGCGCGTTCGTGAGCGCTGCTCCTACGTCGCCTTCTTTCCTCGCTACGGCGCCGGGCTTTTCAGCCAAATCCGCAAAAGTCTTCCGGATAGTCGCGCTGGATGTTGCAGCTAGCGCCCCTTCGTCCCATTCCACGACAAGCGCCTTGCGGCCTTCCATTGCGGACCAGGTGTTCTCTGCGAGTACAGCGACTCCGTTTGAAATCTGCACGACATTCTTGACGCCAGGCACGGCTTTCGCTTTCGCTGCATCGAAGCTCCTCACCTTTCCACCAAATACAGGACTGCGAAGCAGGGTCGCGTACAGCATTCCCGGCACCTTCACATCGATTCCGAAAGTCGTTTTACCGCTGATCTTCGCCGGCGTATCCATACGCTTCTGCGATTTTCCGACGAGCTTGAATTGCGTCGGATCTTTCAAAGCAACACCGTACTGAGGCACCGGCAACTTCGACGCAGCTTCCGCCAGACTTCCGTAACTCAAACGTTCCTTCGTATTGAGGTTCACAACGCCATTGTTCTCAGCCCGGCATTGAGACTTCGGCACGTTCCACTTCTGCGCCGCCGCCTGAACCAGCATTTCGGCCGCGGTCGCGCCGGCCTTGCGTAAAGGTTCCCACGAAGTGCGGATGCTCATGCTTCCAAACACGCCCTGCATCGGACCGAACGCCATAGGGTCAACGCCGGGAAACTCCGTCCGGATTTTGCTCCATTCGCACTCTAATTCTTCCGCGAGCAACATCGAGAGCGACGTTACAGTACCCTGGCCCATTTCGGCTTTGTGGATGTACAGAGTGATCGTGTCGTCAGTGCCGACATGCACGTACGCGTTCAGCTTGCCGACCGCGTCCTGTGCATTGAGGGCGTTGTTTTCCGGAAGATAAAAACCAAGCGCTAATCCACTTGCCGCAGCGGCGCCGGTTTTCAGGAACGTGCGGCGATCGACTTTTTGAATGACGCTCATTTTGCCCCTCCCGACTGGACTCTCGACGTGTTGGCGGCATATCGCGCGGCTCGATGAATGGCTTCTCGAATGGCCGAATATGTTCCGCAGCGGCACAGATTGCCGCGCATGGCTTGATCGATGTCCGCATCGGTCGGATTTGCCTTGCGCGCGAGCAAAGCAGCAGCAGACATAATTTGTCCCGATTGACAGTAGCCGCACTGCGGGACATCAACTTCAACCCACGCGCGCTGCACCGGGTGGCTCACATCCGGAGAAAGACCTTCGATCGTCGTGACGTCCTTTCCGGCAATGCTTGAAATCGGCGTGCCGCAAGATCGAGTCGCCACTCCGTTGATGTGTACAGTACATGCGCCGCAAAGTTGTAAGCCGCAACCAAACTTGGTGCCGGTCAGGCCTAGCGTGTCGCGCAATACCCACAGCAGCGGCATTTGAGCCGGAACGTCGACGCTTCGGCGTTTCCCGTTTAGGGTGAAATCAATGGCTGGCATCTGGATTCCTCCTAAGATCAGGGGAGTATATCGATAAACTAAACTCGATACCAAGCTGCCGGCATATTCCCCTCCTCGTGAGGAGGGGAATATATGCCGGCTAAAATTTTAAGTCTCCATGAGTAAAACACGTCTCGAAGCATTCAGCGACGGTGTGATTGCGATCCTGATCACGATCCTCGTGCTCGAATTGAGAGTTCCTCCGGGTGCAGACTGGCAGGCTCTGCATTCGATGGCTCCTGCGTTTCTCACTTACGTCTTAAGCTTCGTTTTCGTGGGTATTTACTGGAACAACCATCATCACATGGTCCAGGCGGCCGAACGGGTCAACGGCAGGATCTTGTGGGCGAATCTTCATCTTCTATTCTGGCTCTCGCTTATACCCTTCGCCACTGGATGGATGGGACAGACCGGGCTATCACCACTGCCGACGGCAATTTACGGGGTCGTGCTCACCTGTGCCGCACTGGCGTACATCATCCTCCAAGCCGCTTTCGTCGCTGCTCACGGCCCGAACTCCCGGCTGAAATCCGCAGTCGGCAAGGACTCCAAAGGTAAGCTGTCTCTCGCTTGCTGCGCTGCAGCCATTCCACTTTCGTTCGTCTTTCAATGGGCCGCAGTCGGACTTTACGTATTCGTGGCGCTCGTTTGGATCGTGCCGGATCGGCGGATCGAATCGAGATTGCCCTGAAAGCAACCCATGCCACGTAATAAGATAATGCCCCGGAGGTGTATGACGATGAAGCGTCAGTTCTTTTTCTTGGTGTTGGTTCTTGGCTTTGCGGCACCAGCGTTTGCCGGAAAGATTTACGGCAGCATCACCGAAGGCGGAAAACCAATCGCTCAAGGAGTCAAAGTTGAAGTCACTTGCGGTAATAACAATTACGACGCGCAGACCGATTCCTATGGAGCTTTTAACCTTTTCGCGATGGACAAGGGAAAATGCATGCTGAAAGTTCTCTATCAGGGGCAATCGCCGTCCATTGAAATCAACTCATATGACAATTCCGTTCAATACGACTTGATTCTCGAAAAGCAAGGCGCCAATTACACGCTAAAGAGAAAGTAATGGTGGATGAAAAGAAGGAGAAAGATTTTTGGGACAAGGTCGATATCGTCCTTCGTCCGATCAATGGCCTCCTGACAGCACTGGCCGTTGCCCTGCTTGGATACTACACCTCCAGCATTCTGCGTCAGAGTGAAGTCCGAGAAACGAACCAGCGGGTCTATACCGAACTAATGAGTAGCCGGGAACAAGCCGAAAGCGGTTTGCGCAAGGACATGTTCCTTTCCATCATGCAAATATTTCTGCGACCGGAAGGGGCCGGAGTCGAATCCAAAATGCTGAACCTGGAAATGTTGGCCTATAACTTCAGCGAGTCGCTGAACCTGAAGCCGCTTTTCTCGCATATGGAGCGACAGATCACCACCTCGGCCGGTTCCGAAAAGAAAGATTTCAAGGAACGCCTGAATCAAGTCGCGAAGGAAGTCACGAATAGACAAATGGTATTGCTGGAGCAGGTCGGCAGAAAATTCAGCCGGACTGTTGATTTCGAGAAGCTCCACTCCAGTCCGGGAGGTCTGGAACTGGAATCAGAAAAGCTCGTCCTCAACAACATCGAAAGAGAATTCATGTTATCGGTGCTCCGATACGACCCCGAACAGAGGGAACTTACGATGGAATTGGGCGTTCGCACACCGCGAGAATCGGCCAATGTCCAGAGACGGACCTTCATCGTCGGCTTTTACGACTTTCCAATGATCGACAATACCCGGCTCTCTAACGACCAACGAGCGAGCGTCGTCGTGAATCAGCTCAATGAAGGCGGCGCCGATCTCACACTTGTGTACTTCCCCGGCTCATACGCCAGTCTGAAGGAAAAAGTCTCTTACGATGAGGTCGTGGAGAACCTTCGCCTGCTGGGCCAACCCCGCTGATAATTGTCATCCTCTTATGGTCACCCACAAGTCACTCTACGGTGTGAGCGACCACCCCGTCTGCGGCGATGCCGCAGCCACCCCTCCTCACGAGGAGGGGAATTGCACGCACGATGTTTTGGTATACTCCGGCTCGCTATGAAGTCCACCAGACGCGGCCGGATCATCAATATTCTCGCCCTGCTGACTCTCGCAACTGCGGCGCCGGCGTTTGCGCAAATCGACTTTTCCGGAGAATGGGCGCCGCTTTATCACGAGGATGCGCCGGAGCGCGGGCCCGGGCCTGAGCTCGGCGACTACCTCGAGATGCCGATTAATGATGCCGCGCGTCTGCGAGCGGATAGCTGGGACGCCGATCGTATTTCCGTCGTCCAGGAATACCAATGCCGCCCGCATGCTGCGGATTATGCGCTACGCGGTCTGGGCAACATTCGTATTTGGAGAGAAATCGATACGGCAACGCAGCGGCTGGTCGCTTTCCACATGCACTTCCTCGCGTGGGACAGCGAGCGAACCATTTGGATGGATGGGCGTCCTCATCCCGGCGACTATGCGCCTCACACGTGGCAAGGCTTCTCAACAGGAGTGTGGGAGGGAAATATGTTAACGATCACCACCACACATCTGAAGACAAATTATCTTCGTCGTAATGGTCTTCCTCGCAGCGAACAAGCAATTCTCACAGAACATTGGACGCGCCACGCAGACTGGCTAACGATTGTCACTGTCATCGAGGATCCGGTGTTTCTGACCGAGCCGCTTGTCCGAAGCGATAATTGGTATTTGGATCCCGGACAAGCGATCGGCGTCTTCGGATGCGAACCCGCTCCGGAGGTTCCCGCTCCAGAGGGAACTGTTCCGCACTGGCTTCCGGGCACTAATCCGAACCTGCGGGAATTTGCAGGTTGGTATGGGCTGCCTTTTGAAGCAACTCGCGGAGGGGCAGAAACGTTATATCCGGAATATCGTTCCAAGCTACGCGACTACAATCCGCCCGAGAAGTGTGAACGCTATTGTGCATGTACGACGCTGATCGGACCTGGCTGCAATGTTCCGCCTCCACGCCCGGCCGCACGGTGAGGCGAAAAATGAGGACATTCGCGCTCGTGCTCACGTTAGCTGCCGTAGGAGCGCTCTATGAGCGCCCTGGGTGGTCACAGACCGCCCCTACAAATCTGGATAGCGTTGAGATTCAGACCATTCCTGTTCAGGGCAACGTGTACATGCTGGTTGGAGCCGGCGGCAACATGACGGTACAAGTCGGCAATGACGGGGTGCTCGTGGTCGATACGCAATACGAACAGCTTGCGCCCAAACTTGTCGCGGCCATTCGAAAGCTTTCCGAGAAGCCGATCGTTTGGATGGTCAACACAGCCGTTGACGCGGATCATACCGGCGGCAACGATGCGCTTCCCAAGCTTGCAAATGCCGCGGTTCGTCAAAATGTACGCATCATCGCGCATGAAAACGTGGTGAACCGGATGTCGGCTGCGCCGCGAGGAGCGGATCCTGTCGTGCCGGACAAACTGTGGCCGAACGATGAATATTTTCTGCCGCAGAAGGATTTCTCGTTCAACGGCGAAGCGGTCGTGGTTTCTCACATGCCCGCCGCGCACACTGACGGCGATAGTATCGTATTCTTCCGCAGCTCGAACGTCCTCAGCGTCGGAGACATCTTCATGCCCGGGCGCTACCCCGTTATTGACTTGCAGAAGGGTGGCAGCGTGCAAGGATTGGTTAACGCGCTGAATCGGATTCTTCAAATTACAGTCCCGCTGAAATACCAGGAAGGCGGGACCTACGTCATTCCCGGCCATGGCCGTATTTGTGACGAGGCGGACGTCGTAGAGTATCGCGACATGGTCACCATCATCCGCGATCGCGTTCAGGACCTCATTAAGAAAGGTATGACACTGGACCAGGTAAAGGCTGCCAAGCCGACGCGCGATTACGATCCGGAGTATGGGGGACCAAATGACATGTTTCTCGAAGCGGTATACAGAAGTCTGAGTGCAAAGAAATGAAATAAGAAAGATGGATTATGTCAGTAAACACAGAGACACAGAGGCACAAAGACACAGAGAAAACGCGCCATCAAAGACTTCTTGAGGCGCGTTTTCTCTGTGTCTTTGTGCCTCTGTGTCTCTGTGTCTCTGCTCTCGCGCAGGGCCGTGGCCAGCAACCGCCCGCAACTGCACGTGCTGCCGCGGCTGTAGATTTCACCGGCTACTGGGTATCCGTCGTCACCGAGGATTGGCGATGGCGAATGGTGACTCCGGCTCGAGGCGATTTCGCCGGCGTTCCGCTCAATACGGAGGGACGCAAACTCGGCGAGGCGTGGGATCCCGCAAAAGATGAAACCGCCGGTGAGCAGTGCAAAGCATATGGAGCCGGCGGCATCATGCGTGTCCCGGGGCGGTTGCGCATCAGTTGGCAGGATGACAACACACTCAAGATCGAGACCGACCAGGGGACACAAACGCGATTATTTCATTTCGATGGAAAACCGCCCGTCCAAGGCGAGCGGACCTGGCAGGGATATTCCGTCGCCAATTGGGAAAAGGCACCTCGAGGAACCGGAACACCGGCACCGGGATTGGGAGCAGTCCGCGTGGGAACGCAGGGACGATCGCTTGAAGTCGTCACGACACAGCTACGATCGGGGTACCTACGGAAGAATGGAGCGCCCTATAGCGCGAATGCGGTCGTGCGAGAATTCTACGACCTTTCGAAGGAAAGGAACGGAGATACCTGGTTCGTTGTTACGACCGTCGTCGAGGACCCGACGTACTTGAACGAGCCCTTCGTCACGAGTACGAATTTCAAGAAGCAAGCCGATGCCACGGGTTGGAGTCCGACCCCGTGTTCCTCACGGTAATTCGGGGACGGTTGCCTTAATCACCTAAATTCTTTTCAGGATTTTCGATTGAATTCAGTTAATTAAGGCAACCGTCCCCGCTAATTTTTCTTTTGCGGGAGAGCGAAAACGTATATCGCGTTCGACCCGCGCGGAGGCGTGATATCCACTTTCACGGGCCCCATGGTTCCTGCAATCAAGCCAGGGGCGGCGAGATTATCTCCGGCAATGACCGCGATGTATTGCCTGCCATTAACCGCATAAGTAATCGTGCTCGATGAAATGACGTTGCCGAGGATGGTTTCCCACAGAATCTGGCCATTGTCAGCGTCAAACGCACGGAAACGGCGATTTAGATCGCCGAAGAAGATGACGTCACCAGCTGTTGCCAATACGGCGCCGTTAGTTGGAACCTTTCCGAGGACCCATCGCTGAACTTCGCCCGTCGACATGTTCACTTTCGCAAGCCCGTTCAGATTATTCGGATCGGCGCCTGGCCGCGGTGTCCCGACACGTCGTTCCGGAGTAGCCGGCTTGCCATCGGATGCCGGCGCGGCTGAAGTCATATCGAGACAATTATCGATGTAGGGAATGTACAGCGAGTTCTTCCCCGGATGATACGCGGTCGGCCACCAGCTTCGAGTGTTGAAGGAGCAGATCGTGTGCCGTTCGCCCGGTTGATCGACGAGCACTTCTTCATTGATCTTTGCAATACCGGTCTTCACGTCGATCTCGGAGATGATGAAATTCGGCGAATCGAATGGGAAGGGCATCGCCCATAGGAATTGTCCATTCTCGCGATCCAGCGCCCAGATACCGCCACCTTCGCCGACGTTCACAGAAATGTCCCGCATCTGGCCGCGAGGGATATTGGGATTGATCCACTTCACAAACTTCGGATCGGGATTAACGGCCGTCCGGATGAGTGTTCGTTCTTCATTGATGTCTTCGTCCCAGTCGTCGCCCGGCAGATGCTGGTAGTACCACTTCAGCTTGCCGGTCTGGGGATCCAGCGTAACCGTTGAATTGCTGTAGAGGTCGGCAGGGGCAGTTAACGGGATTGCGAAGGGATCGCCTCCATGTCGCGCCGATCGCGTATTCGGAGTCGGATTGGCAATACCCCAGAAAATCAGTTTGCGAACAGGGTCGTACGAACCCGGCAATGCCCACGTCGATGCCGTTCTTCGTTCGACGGGAGCACCAGCCCACGTATCCGGGCCTGGCGGTTCGCCTGGTGCCTGTGTCGTGTAGAACCTCCAGAGCTCCTTTCCCGTCCTGGCGTCATGCGCAGCAATATAGCAGTTCACGCGGCCGCCGTTGCACGTTCCGCCGGAAATTACTTTTCCGTCGACAACAATAGGACCAGACGTGTGCCCGCGAGTATCGACTTTGGATTCCCATCGTAGCTTACCCGTTCGCGCATCGATCGCGATGACATAGCTGTCAGGCGCGGTGTAGTAAATCATGTCGTCATAGATCGCAAGTGTCTTGGATCGCGCTTGACTGAAAGCGCCACCGGCACCTTGCGGCGCTCCACCTCGTCCACGTCCAGCGCCTTCAGGGGGAGCCGGTGCCGGCCGCTGATATTCCCAAATCAGATCGCCGGTGGTGGCATCGAGCGCCTGCACGGCTCCTCCGGGCACATTGACGTACATCACGCCCTTGTAGACGGTGGGTATCGTTTCTGTTATGCCCGCACCGAGACCGCGAGACCATGCCAATGCCAGCTGGCTGACGTTCTGTTTATTCACCTGACTGAGCGGGCTGAAGCGCTGTGCGTCATAGGTGCGGCTGAACATGAGCCAGTCGTCGGGGCTGGGGTTCAACAGCATCTGGTCTGTCACTGGCACGAAGTCTTTCACCTGGGCCAGGAGCAATGGTGGAACCATCAAAGCAATCAGGAGGAATATCCGGGCCATAAGGTCTCCCTCCGTGACTCTGTGACTCTGTGTTTAAGAGATAAAACACAGAGTCACAGAGACACAGAGCTTAGTTCCCTTTTCCAATATTCTTCAGCAGATCCGCCTTCGTGATTTCGCGATCAGGATTCGGCTGATGAACCGGAATGATCGTCGTGTAATCGATCTTCAATCGCTCCAACTCCGCCGCAAAGAGCTTCTCGAGTCCATTCACAGTTTGCGGCGGCGGGGCATTCGCGGCAGGAGCGTTGAATGCGTCAGCCTCGACGACCGTTTTGATCTTCGGCAGGTACGCGATGATCATGTCTTCCGCATGGGCGACGCCGTCCAGGTGATACAACTCGATCGTATTCACGTTATCCTTCAATACCTTCTTCTCATCCATGTATTCGAATTTCGCCTTCTTCTCCGACTGCGACAACTTGTCCGGCATCAGAAGCGTTCGTGGATTGCTGAACCATTTCTCATAGAGCTGCTTATTCGACTCATGCGTAATGACGATCGCCCCTTCAGCCACCGCGGCGCGAAGGCCGCCCGAATGATCGGCATGCGTGTGTGTGTTCACGACATATTTGATGGGCTTATTGGGGATAGTCTTCTTCACTTCGTCGATGATATTGGATGTCGTCATTTCGCTTTGCGGCGCTTCGATGAGAACGATGTGATCTTTCATCTCAACAGCGACACTGCGGTATCCGCCCGTAATCATGTAAATGCCGTCGGCAAGCTTTTTCGCAGAAACAGCCGGCGCAGCTCCGCGGCCGCCACCGGGCGCGCCTCCGCGGCCTTCAGGAGCACCGCGACCTTCAACCGGCGCCCCACGCCCCGCACCGCCTGCACCGCCCCGGCCGCCTGCAGCAGCGACAGGTTGCGGAGCGGTTCCATTTGCCTTGGCATCCGACACGGTCAAATCTGTCCACGCCAGCCCTCCGCGGGTCTGCACGATGTGCGTCGGAAATTTCACGCCGCTGAAATCTTTGTATCCGGAATACGTCTGCTCGACGAGCATGTCTCCAATGAGGCTGTCCTCAATTTTGGTTTCGACCTTCGCGACCAGGTTCTGTTCATCGATGTATCCGGTCATCGTGTACGCTTGGCCGGATTGCGCCTTCTGCTCCACCGGGACAGAGACAACTGTATATTTTTTCCCGTTGATGTTCCGTTGCGAAACGGTAGGGTTGGAGGCCGTGGCTGCAAGCTTCAAGAATCCCGGAGGCGATAGGTTGATATCGAGTTTTTGCGTCCAGTTGCCATTGGCATTGATGGTGGTGGTGTTAGGCGCTTCCGGTTGTGGCGCGAGCCCGCCACCTCCCGCGAGCTGTCCATCAGGCTCTGCAGGCCTCGAGCGCAGCGAGTTTTGCTGGCCGGTCCCCGCATCCAGATCGATGTAGCGTGAGAAATTCTTCAACGTAAAGTGAGGCCAACCTTTCGTCGCGCTGCGCGCCTGACCCATCGCTGTCCCCTCGAATCCGGTCGGCCCGGAGTACTCGATGGATTTCAGACCGTCGTAGCCTGACGCTTTGGACGCATTGCTGATAACAGTTTTGGCATCCTGCGCTGCTGTCATCGCAACTAGGGCAATGATGAGGACAAAGCCGACAATTAATT
>Ga0209465_10001445_pt1 | contig 10588 bp, 14 predicted proteins | sample PanSoiPlot1MoBio_FD_188321 | JGI IMG/M metagenome (GOLD analysis project Ga0209465, IMG submission 188321) | Tropical forest soil microbial communities from Panama analyzed to predict greenhouse gas emissions - Panama Soil Plot 1 MoBio (SPAdes)... | ecosystem: Environmental > Terrestrial > Soil...
TCGGAAAGCTTCGCCAGGTTATTTCCGTTGGCACCCCACCCCAGGCACACCGACGTGTCGGTGATGTTGGGCAAGTTGCACTTATAGAGTTCATCGTCGGTACTCATCAACGGCTCATTGCGGTAGGCAACGTGCAGGCCGGCGAACGAGTATTCCGTACCAGGGTTCTTCCCGAAGGTCATCACATAAAGCACATACGGGAAGGCCAGCAAGTAGGTGCTGCGCTGATAGTTCTCCCGGTGGTGGAAGTTCTCAAAACGGACGGTGCGGAGGCGCGGCTTGTCCTCGACAACGATGACGGTGTTGGCGTTATAACGGCTGAGGAACCGCGTGCCCTCCGGGAAGACGATGGCCTTGCCGTTGGTGTAGACGAAGGGGTTGCCCAACTCGTCCATAAGACGGTCCTTATAGTCCCGCAGGAGGCGGTCCACCAAGTCGGTGCATTTCTCCAACAGCTTGCGGGAGCCACGCTTCAGGGTCGCATTGACCATTGGCGATTCGCCGGCCAGGGCCAACTGGATGTCGTTGATGATCTGTTGGCTTTTGTCCTTCGTCGCCATGTCATTGCTCCCACTCGTCGTTGAACGCAGAACGCCTTTTGGGCGCGAAGAACATCATTTGGTGCAACTGCTCCCGCACCACGTCTTCGAGCGTCTGGCGTTGTAGCTTCTCCTCCTCGGAGAGACGTTGCTCGCAATATTTCCAACAATCCTGGTAAGCTTCGCGGAGAATGTCCTGAAGCACCCCGGTGAACTGCTTGGTAAGTTCGCCGGGCCGCACCGTGCCGATCTCCACCCCCTCCAGGGCCTTGGTCAACTTGGTGCTGACGGTATTCACCACCGCCAGCACTTCGGATTGGAGCCGCGTGGTAATATCGGGGTTCGCGGCCCCCAGCTTGTCCACCAGACCCCGCAGCGTGAAGCGTTCGTTCCAGGGGATGTTCAAAATAAAAAGCGGGTCTTGTTTGCTGTGCCTGGCCCAAGTTTTCAGGTTGGCGAACTGGTCGTGGGCCTTGCGGTAGCCGTGGAAAGCGTCTGCGATGTCCTTGTTAAAATCCGACTGCCAGAACTGGCCGAGGACTTCGTTGACCTGCTCGGACATGCGCTGCCCGGTCCACTGGATCGCCTTGAATTCATTGCCCATGCACACGGCCAATTCGTCGCTGATGTTGGGCAGGTTGGGACGACCGAGATAGTCGTTAATCCCGGCCAACGGCTTGTTGCGCCAGCCGACATAAAGGGTCTGGAACACGCGGTTGCGGAAATAAAGGACGAAGACGGTGTAGGGGAGCGCCAGGGAGAAGTAGTTCGTGCCGCGCCGAGACGGGTCTTCCAGTTCATTCTGGAAGGCGAGCGTGCGGGTGTGGGGCTTTTGCTCGATCACCAGGATTTGGGCACTGACGCGGCGGCGCACGAAGCGGGTGCCTTCCGGGTAGAGGATCAGGTCGTCCTGAATCTCCTCATTCCAGCCCTCGGCCATCTTCATCAGCTTGTCGCCAAGTTGCTGGGTCAGTTGCACCACGGTCTGCTTGGTGCTTTCGCTCACGTCAGCAATGACCGATTGCTTCAGCCGCTCCAGCACTTTATGCGTGGCCTGGCGGAAGATTTCAAGCGCACGTTTGCCCGCCTCGCCTTCACCCAACTTGGACGTAATCTCGTCCAAAACCTTCTGGGGGATCACTGCCATCTATTGGTTCTCCGCGATCAATGCCTCGTGTCGCTGGCGGATTTTCAAAATGGCCGACCGAATGGCCAGCGACACCGCCATTTTACTCAATTCGCTGTCGCGGGCGATGTCCGTCATCGACTTGCCGTGGATGAAGTGGTCTACCACCATCTGGCGATTGCGGCGGTCGATGTCGCGGTCGTCAGGCTGCGGGGCCAGCAGCACTGCCAGAAGTGCAACGGCATCGGGCGGCTCCTGGCACTCCTTCGCCTCCAGCAACTCCCCGTCCACATCGTCAAGACGCACCGCAGGGATGCTGTGCCTCTCCCGGTGGCCGTCAATCATCTCCTTTTGGGCCTTGCAAAAGAACCAGGAAGACAGCAACCCCTTGCTGGGGTCGAAGTCTGCCTCGGCCTTGACCAGACCGAGGCAGGCGTCGGCGTACTGCTCGGTGTCCTCCAGAGGCTCGGCCTTGCCCTTGGCGAAGGGGCGGGCCGCGAGCCGGGCGAGGCCAAGGTTGTCTTCAGCAGTCGGTTGCCGGGGCGTCAGTCCCTTCTTCGCCCGCTTCTGGTTGGCGATCAAAATACTTCTCCACCCACACTGACCTGGCCGGGTCGAATTTCTTGCGCTTTTTCAAAAAGGCGATAACTTCGGCCTTGGCAACCTCGAAGTCGAAATAATAGCGCGGCCATAAATCAGCGTAGTCGATGGGATCGTCCCGATCCCGCCAGGCAATTATCTTGGCCAGATAATTGCCTCTGTCTCAGTAATCGGGGCGCTTCTCCAGGGAGATCACGCACTTGATGCCCTCGATCTCCCACCAGTCCGGTTCGCCGGGCGGTGCCGGGCGCAGGACAATCGAGCCATCTTCCAGCCCCAGGACCAGTTTTTTGACGACCGACTCGAACGTGTGCTTCGGCTTCATGTCTCCTCCATGTCGTACTCATGCCGGTGAGCCTCGTGGCTGCCTTCCTTGATCTCCGGGTGGTGCATGATCCAGAACCAGTTGAGGACTTGCTGGGCGTCCTGACGGTTATCGAATTTGAGGGCGCTTGGTTTCTGGCTTCCCCAGGTCGCCTGATGCGTCCTGCGGTCGTAGCTCTGCATGTACAGAGGCTCGAACTTCATGCCCGTGTCGGACACCAGGCTTTGCGTAATAACAAACGCCATGTCACACCACCTTCTGAAATTGCCGCACGGTCTTGAAGGCCCCCGCCGGGGGAACCTCGTCGTACCCCTCCCCGAAAAACGCCGTGGCGATGACGTTGGCCAGGGTGTCGGGCACCCGACCCATGCGTGGCTGGTTGTTCTCGTCCAACCCCTGCGGCAGCGACATGCTCAGCGTCCACTGCGGCGGGTTTTTATACTGGTCGAGCGTGAATCCCAGGGTCACCGGGAACGTCCGCCTGAAAATCACCAGGCGGACGTTGGCATCGTGTTTGCAATATTCCACCATTTCCGGCGACCTGGCCCGTTCGACCGCCTCCTCCAAGGTTTTGGAATACGGCGGTTCCTCGGTCAGTGGTTTTTCGCGGGCGTACTTCTTCATTTCCTCGGCCAGCTTTTGCAGACCGGCCAGGGAGTCCACAAAGGTCGGTTCCAACATACCAGCCTCAGAAGGGGATGTCGTCCTGGGCGGACTTGTTGAGGAAGTCTTCCGCGATCTGCCGGGCGTCGGCGGGCGTCGGGGCCTGAAGCATCTTCTTCCAGACCCGCAGGGATTCCTTGCCCCTGGGGTCATCCGTGCCCGCGACCGCCTGGCCCAGCGCGGTGAAGCGAGGGCGGTACTCGTCCATAACGGCCTTAATTTCCGGTGCCATTGCTTTCCTCCTGTTGTTCGTGCGCCTTCCCCATCTCATCGAGGATGCGCAACGCTTCCTGCCGCTCGGCCTCGGCCTTTTCTTCATCCGCACGACGGGTATCCCAGGCTTTCCGGGCTGCCTCGGACATCTTGCTGGTCTTATGTACCTTGAGGGTCTGGGCGTTGCTGGCGTTGCGGCGGCGAGTTGCCCACGCCTTCTTGGCCGCGTCAGACCGTTTCTTAGAATTACTCATGGGCATATTCTACTCGCGGACGGGTTCAGTTGTAAAGCTACAAAAAGGAAACCCCCGCCGACCTGTTGGGGCCGGCGGGGGTTATAAAGCAGAGCCAAGCAGCTACCAGCATGTGGTTAAACGGGGAAAAACGCTCCGTGCTACTTGGTGTGCCGGTCGAATCAAGGACTCGTCATCGCTTGACTCCGGCATTTAGCTATCAGCGACGGATGCTCCCTCGTGTGCCCGCGCCGCAGGGTCGCCCCTGTAACAGTTGATAGTTGGCCCTGCCCCCTTACCGGGCTTGCGCCCGGTTTGGTTCAAGCCCTGCCCGGCCTTGCGACCGGGCAGGGTAGTGGACGGTTTTGCAAGTGACGAGCTTGGAGCATTCTTGACCCCCAATACCATCCTGCCTGTGCGACTCGCATTGCCCACCAAGCGTGTGGGGTCATCTGCGGTTTTACTGCGTAGCTTGACGGCGTGAGGGGGTTTCAGGTTTACCCATTACCTTGGTAAAGTAGGTGTCACTGCTCCACCGACCACCCCGACCCTTGCGGGCCGGTTTACGACTTTTGTTTCAAGAAACCCTGGGGCTGGTTGGCCCAGCCCCAGGGCTGAGTAGACGGTACAAAGTTGACGAGCTATTCAGCTTTGTTGATCCCGGCTGGCTAACCTTGTGTCGCGGCCTACCTACCTGCCCATATTGTGCAGGCCCTTCGGCTTTAATGCAGAGCAAGGAGACAACCTGGGAGGTAAGGCCGTGTTTCCACGAGCCTGGGACGTGGTTTTGCCAACCCGTCCCGTCTACCCCCGACCCCTTGCGGGGCCGGTTTTTCCGACTGTTCTCACTGGAACAGTTCCGCCGGCACGTCGCCGGGGACGTTGATGGTCTTGCTGTTGGCCGTGGCGATGGCCGAACGCAACTCGGCGGCGTACTGCGCGGCCTGGTCGCTGTGCTTGATGGCCTCGTCCACCTTCACGCGGCGGGTGGCGTACTCCTCGTCCTGCTTGCGGCTCATCTGCCGCTCGTAGCCGTAGCGAGTCTCGCGGCCCGTGTCCGTGGCGGCGCTGCGCCACATATTCTCCAGCCGCCCCGCGCCGCCCACCAGCTTGATCGCCAGGCTCAGGGTCATGCGCTTCCCGCCGACCTCGATCTGGGTCTGGGCGTTGAACGCCTGCTGGAGTTCCTGAATCTTGGCGATGGCGAAGTCCGCCTTCTGGTAGTTCTCCGCGATCTGCTGCGGGGTGGGCCGACCCGCTTCCTCGTTCTTGAAGCCGTAGAGGCTGTCCTTGAACTGCTTGTCCGCCACGTCTTTGCGGACCTTCCAGCGCTTCAGCGCCTCACGCAGTTGGTAGCCATTCACTTCCCTCGTCGCCATGTCCTGGCCTCCTTGGTTGTGGTAGCGGGTGAAACCTGATGGTTCCTGTTTTAGCCGCCTGCCCCCGATCTGTCAACCCGTTTTCTTCGCCTTTTTTTCATGCGTGCGGGATATGTGAAACTTGCTCATGTTCAGTCCGATCCCGCACAGGTCTTCCACGTCGTCCCGCACGCAGGATTCATGAAATTCCTTTAGTTGCTCCCGGAAAGAAATCTCCGAAATCTTCTCCTTCGTGGTGGCCTCCCTTTTGGGGAATTTGTCGCCGTGGCACATGAAGCATTGGGTGTGGCCGCAGTCGTAGGCATCCTTCTTGCGGAAGCGACCGATCTGCTCGTCGCACTCGCAGTCCACAACCTCGGCGCTAACGCCCACTCGTGATATTGTTGTCCATGTGCCGTCCGGCAACCGCTTCATGCGTAGGGGGTTGCCCTCGTTGGAGTCAACGTGCATCCGGCGGTGTTTCTTCCACTGCCGCTTCGACACGTTGAAATCCTGGTGCCATCGCTTCATTCAAACCTCCGTAATGTGAGAAACAACTAAGTTTGTTCTCACGTCCACGGATGGTGATGTTGCGATGGCTCATAGGGACTCCTTGAAGAGAAGGGGGTGAAATATTCGCCAGGGGTCTTTTCATGACAATTGAAGTATCCCCTAACTGCACCTACCCCCTTATTTATGGAACCGGAGAGATATTCGCTGAGGGCTTTGGTTGTTGATTGCCGAAGTATCCCTCAACTGCACCGTCCGGTTGTTTTTGAAATAAGACGGGAGATATAGTCGCCGCGAGTGTTTTCAAAACCATTTTTCTGAAGTAACCCGCAACTGCACCTTCCCGTCAAGCGCCCCCGCCAAGAATTGAACTCGGTCTTTTACGTCCGAAGCGTAACGTGCTGTCCGGCACACTCCGGGGGCAAAATATCGCTGGAGATATAGGCGACCAGGGGCTTTTCGACATTAGTGGTGTTGAAGTAACCCTAGCCTGCACCATCCAGCGAAGTACCCCGTGCGGGAATTGAACCTGCTCTTCCAGCTTCGGAGGCTGGCGTGCTAATCCGGCACACTCACGGGGTATTCAACCCGACCCCCACAGTATATATGAGGATCGGGCAGTTGTCAAGCGATTTTGTAGCGTGCCCGCAGGACTTCGAGCGGCGGGACTTCCTTGGCCTCGCCCTTCTCCTGCTCGGCCACGCCCTCGCAGTCCGCGATGATGTTGACCAGCTTCTCCGACCAGCCGGACAGCAGGTGGGTCTGCTTGTCGGTCGGCTTCACCTGAGCCTGGCCGTGGCCATTCAGGTTGATGCTGTAGACGCGGCACTGCGCATTGACCTTCTGGCGGTAGTCGGCGCACATCGACTGCACGCTCATGCCCTTGAAGGCGTCCTTGCTGCCGTGGCACAGGTTGGCGTTGCCCTGCGTGTAGCAGCAGAAGTCGCTGAGGATGAGGATGCGGTCAACGTGGAGCTTCTTGTCCGTGATGTCCTTGAGGCCCCACCACAGACCCGTCTCCGTGCCGCCGCCCACACCGCCGCCGTAGCGGTTGCTGCCCAGGCCACCGTGGGTCTTCGGGTCGTCGGTCTGGGCGCACTTCTTCACCTGCTCGTGGATGGCGAGGCAGGTGTCAGCCTGGCTGAACGGCACCCACACCAGCATGTCACCGAACACGCCGATCTTCACGCGACGGCCCAGCTTCTTCGCCAGCACCGCCATCAGCATGTTGCCGGCGTCGGCAACCACCAGACGGGACTTCGCGCTCACCGCGCAGCCGGTGGCCGAACCGGAGTTGTCCGTCAGTACCACCGTGACGCCCGGCAGGTCCGGGAGGTTGTTGCACGCCTGGTCCAGCTTCAGGTCGATGACCGTCTTGGCTTCCGTCGTGGAAACCTCGTTCTTGGCGGTGAACCACCGGAACGGAAGCTGCACGGAGTCTTCCTTGCCCTGAAGCTTCTCGTAGACCTTGCTCCACAGAGCATCGCTGATCTTGGCCTGCTCGAAGTTGCGCAGATTGCGGGTGAGGGCCATCTCGCCCATCATCGGGATGCACAGTTCCCAGACTTCCTTGCTGGAACCCAGGTGCGACAGCACGTTCTCCCAGGTCAAACCCGCGAGGCGCAGGAAGTCCGGGGTGACGCCGAGGGCGGTGAGGCCCTGCGTCTGCACGTCCTTCTTGTCGATGCCGAAGAACTTCTTGCGGGCCTGGAGCAACTGCGAGGAGTTCTCGTCAACCACGCCGTTCACCAGGAAGTTGAACAGGGACTTCGACACCGGCCAGCCCTGCTGGGCGTCCTTGGCCAGCTTCTTCAGCTTCTTGGAGCCGCCCAGCATCTTCAGCATGTCGGCGTAGTTCGGGCGCTCCGTGGTGTCGTACTTCAGGATTTCGTATTCCGAGAACTTGGCCACGGCACCGGCCAGGGCCTTGCGCAACGAGTGCGGGAGCGCACCCTTGTGACGCGGCTTGGCGTTCTGGTACAGGTGGCGGAAGGCCGCGAACACCTGAAGCGGTTCGTCGGCGCGGTCCATGATGCGCGGGCCGTACTTGGCCAGGAGCGGACGGGTGTTGTGGTTGGCCGCAGCGACCACCAGCATCATCTGCGGGGTGGTGCGCAGGCGCAGACCTTCCGTCTTGTCACGCGCCCAGGAGGCGATCACGAACAGGTCTTCCGGGTTGTCGCTCTTGGCGACCGCCAGGGCCGTCTCGATGACTTCCTGGGCCTGCTCGGTCAGGCCGACCTCGTTGACGATCTTGGAGGAGATGCGCCCCGTGGTCGTAAGCTCCGTGATGAAGCTTTCGTAGTCACGGTTCGAGTCGTAATACTTCGGCTCGTTGAAGAAACCACCGCCGATCATGTGCATCAGCTTGGTCGCCGGGTCGTTGATCTCGTAAGCAACGCCCGGAACGTGAGCGTGGGCCACCTGCTCCTCAGCAGCGACCTTGTGGACATCCTTCTTCTCGAAAGCGAACTTGGACATGACTTTCTCCTCTCTCCTCTGCCGTCCGATATTCGGGACCAGAGACAAAAGCGGCTGGAGTCCCGGCCCATAACAATAGGGCCGGTAAAACCGAAGTAACTCCGACCTGCACCTTCCGGTCGTGTTCTGTCTGGCTCTACTCCACTATACGCAGGAAGGAGCCAGTTGTAAAGTATTCTTTTGAGAACCTTGGGTCTTTCTCAATTCCGGCTTTGGGCCGGGAACTATATAATAGTGGGGTCGTTTGAGAATTCAACCCCGCTCACGCTTTTTTCCCAAATATTTTGTCGGTGATCTCCTCAACGCCACTGTAGCCTTCCGGGTAGTTATAATGATGCCCGGTCGCGTGGTTCGGCTCGATGGTAGCCTCGATGAGCTTACCCTGATAAAGCCATACGCGAAGCATGGGAACGTAGGCGTCGTCGCCGTAGGCCCCCGCCTTCACCTGCATCTTGGTGCCCGGAGGCAACTGCTCCAGCAGGACGATCAACTGCTCGACCGTCATTTCTTCTTTGCCGAGCGGGAAGTCCGGCGGCGGTTGCTTGGGCCATTGCCTGCTCATGGCTTCCTCCCTCATGACAAGTAGTACGGGGGACAGGTTCGCTTTTTTCAGGAAATCGCCATCAAGAAGTGGCGGACATCGGGCATGGTGACTTCATGTCCCTGCAACGCCTCGGCTCGCCGCTTGGCCTCGGCCCGTGCGCCGGGAGGGGCGTGGATTTCGGTGAACGTACCCTTGCCCAGAACCAAGGAGTTGATGAGCCAGGTGCATTCATCATCGGACAGGCGGCTGCCGTCCCGCTTGGAACAGGACACATGCAGAATCTCCGGGTTGCTCTGAACGGCCTCATTGTAGCTGATGGTGACCTTGATGCCACGAGTCTTGTTGATGAAGGTCACGCCATTAGCAGGGAGCGACACACCGAAACGCAGGCAATCCCACTCCGGGCTGATGTCGGGGCGCAGATATTCGTCTACCTTGTTTTCCATTATGCCACCGCGTAACTTCGGACGACTTTTCCCTGGCGATTGACGATTTGAACTTCATCGGCACCGTTGTAGATGATGCGGTCGCCGTATTTCTCCACCACCTTACGCTCAGCTTCCTCCAGGGTGTCCGCTTCGCCCACCAGAATCGTGTCCAGTCCCGGCTCCTCCTCGAAGGTGTCCCAATGATAAATGCCGAACGCCTTGTTATGTTGAATCCCCATCTGGCCACTCCTTTTCCAGATCAAATCGAGGCGTAAACACGAAGAACCGCCCGTTGAATAACCCAAACCGAATGGGCACATCCGGCAAATTTGCAAAAGTGCAGACGTGGACGCGACCGGGAATTGGCTCGTTGGCCAACCACCACTTGAGCATCTTGTGGCCAATGCCCATAAAAATGTCGTGGTAGTCTTCGCTTTTGGTAGCCTGGCAAACCTGGCGAATGAGCGGATGCTCAATATACATCCACCGGCCCGCTTCGGGGTGAATCCACAAAGCCCAATCATTCTTGTCCGTGGGGAATGGCAGGTCTTCGGGCTGCCATTCCAGCACGTCCTGAATTGCTGCGCCAACAATTGGGTCTTTTTCAGCCATAACCCGATGCTACGGAAAAAAACGGGGTTTGTAAAGTTACCGCGACAGGGTAACCGACGCCTTCCCCTCAATGTTGTGGTCTTGGACCTCCCACCCCAGGGCGATGATCTGCTCACGCACGGCGTCTGCTTCCGCCCACTGCCTCTGGTCGCGTAATTCGGCCCGCCTGTCCGCCAGTTCTTTTATCTGCTGGGGCACCGCGTAATGCTCAACCTTGAACCCCAGCAGGTCCGCCATTTCCTTGCTCGGCTCCCTGAAAAGTTCCGCCAGGGCCACCGGGGTGTTCAGGTCGTTGTCCATCGCCTCCACGAATCCCGGCGTTATCCCCTGTTCGGGCGCATTCAACAAACGGTTCCTGAGACTTCGCCACTGCATATAGCATTGGTGGAAGCCGTACTGGTCAAGCGGCTGGCGGTAGTGGGCTTGCAGCACCCAGAACCGCAGCATGTTCGGGTCGATGCCCTGTGCCCGCAAGTCGCGCAAATAAAGTGCATTACCCTCCGACTTGCTCATCTTCTTGCCGCGATGCTCCACGAAACCGTTGTGCAGCCAGATGGAGGCGAGGGGCTTGGCGAACAAGGACTCGCTCTGGGCAATCTCGTTCTCATGGTGCGGAAAGATCAGGTCGTGCCCGCCGCAGTGAATGTCGATGCTCTCGCCCAGCGTCTCCCTTATCATGACGGAGCATTCGATGTGCCAGGCCGGGCGACCGCCGGCAAACATCTTCTTTTCATCCTGGTTGTTCTTCCAGATGTAGAAATCCTCGCAGCCGGTGTGGCCCGACAACTGGCCGTAGTTTTTGAAATTTGCACCCTGGAATCGCACGCCGTCGCCAACCTCGTAGGCCAAACCCCTGACCAGCATCTCATTAACCCAGCCGGCGATGGCCCAAAAATACTTGGTGACGCGGGGGTAAACGTCGGCTCGTTTAACATTGAGCCAGTCGAAGTCCTCGA
>Ga0209465_10001449_pt1 | contig 10570 bp, 7 predicted proteins | sample PanSoiPlot1MoBio_FD_188321 | JGI IMG/M metagenome (GOLD analysis project Ga0209465, IMG submission 188321) | Tropical forest soil microbial communities from Panama analyzed to predict greenhouse gas emissions - Panama Soil Plot 1 MoBio (SPAdes)... | ecosystem: Environmental > Terrestrial > Soil...
GCCCGCTATCGAGCTCCAGTATCGGCACGGTGCATTCGGGATTGATCCCGCTGAATGCCCGCAATAGGCCGCCCGGGTTGGTTGAACGGACAGCGTCTGGTTCGTCAGTTATGAACCGCCGCCTTGGGATTGGGCGGGAAGGCGGCATTGGTGGCCGTTCCGCGCAGCAGGTCCAGCGCCGTTTTGATCGCTTTATCGTCCGACTCATCGGGAGGCACATAGGCCTGCGAGCCGGTCTGCTCGGCTCCCTCGGCTTTGAGGTGGCCGCGCAGCGAGGCTTCGCCCTTGATGTCGTTCTGAGCCTTCATGTTATCTGGAACGTCCTGCAGGACTTCGATGTCCGGCGTGATCCCCGTAGCCTGAATAGAGTGCCCCGACGGCGTGTAGTACCGCGCCGTCGTCAGCCGCAGCGCACCATTGCCGCCGCCGAGCGGAATGATCGTCTGCACCGATCCTTTGCCGAACGATCGGGTGCCGATGACGGTGGCGCGCTTTTGGTCCTGCAAGGCGCCGGCGACGATTTCCGAGGCCGAGGCCGAGCCGCCGTTGATTAGCACGATCAGTGGCTTGCCCTTGATCATGGCTCCGTGCCGCGCAGTGAAGCGCTGCGTCTCTCCGGGATTGCGGCCGCGGGTCGATACGATCTCACCCTTCTCTAAGAATGTCTCAGAGACCGAAATCGCCTGGTCGAGCAAGCCGCCCGGATTGTTGCGTAGATCGAGGATGTAACCCTTGATCTTGTCCGTGCCGAGCTGGCTGTTGAGATCGTTGATCGCCTGCTTGAGGCCGTCGGTCGTCCGCTCGCTGAATTGCGTCACGCGAATGTAACCGACGTCGGCGCCTTCCGGATGCGAACGCACCGATTTCACGCGGATGATGTCGCGGACGATCGTGACCTCGATCGGCTTGTCGGAGCCCTTGCGGATGATGGTGAGCTTGATTTTGGTGTTCACCGGGCCGCGCATCTTATCGACGGCCGTGTCTATGGTGAGCCCCTGCACCGCTTCGTCGTCGAGCTGTGTGATGATGTCATTCGCCATGATGCCGGCTTTGGCGGCCGGAGTATCGTCGATCGGCGCGACGACCTTGACCAAGCCATCTTCCATCGTGACCTCAATGCCGAGACCGCCGAACTCGCCGCGCGTCTGCACTTGCATATCGCGGAAGCTGTGTGGATTCATGTAACCCGAATGCGGATCGAGGCCGGCTAGCATGCCGTTGATGGCCGATTCGATGAGCTTGCTGTCGTCGGGCTTTTCGACGTAGTCGGCGCGCACGCGCTCAAACACGTCGCCGAACAGATTGAGCCCCCGATAAGTGTCCGTTGCCGCCGCACGTGCGGCGGAACCCATCAGGAGTGTGTGCGGCTGCGTTAGCAACAGTGTCGCCACGACGCCGACCAGTGCACCGAGGAAAATCAAGGAAGTTTTGCGCATCATCCGCGAACCTTTTCGCCTTCGTTAGTCGCCCACCAAGGACTGGGATCAATGGGAGCACCGTCCTTGCGGTGCCGCCGCTCGAATCTGGCGACCGATTTTGGCGTTTCAATGCGCGACTTCCCTAAAAGAGCCCGCCGCCAACCCATTCGAATACTGCGACTGGAACCGCCGATCACACGAGTGCAGGCACTCCCAAATTTGGGCGGCCGATAAATCGCACCCCATGCGAGTTGAATGTGCGCTTTTGGGGGTAAAGCGGACATCGCGCAGACACACTGAAATGTCTGCTTTTGACCCAAAGGGGACATCAGGCCTCTGAGAATTGCTGCTGCGCAAAATGACCTTCGAAGCCCATTTCGCGGATCAAAGTGACGGTGTAAACGGAGACTGATTTACTTTGCGACCGAGCCGCGAGGCCAAAGACAATAGCCCCTAGGGAGGCCGGAATGCCCGCCAAGAATTCAAGCAAGAGTTCAGCCCCGAAACTTGATCGCCGCAGATTCCTCGCCGTCGCTGCCGTAGCTGGCGCGACGGGGGCCACCGGTGCTGTCAAGCCGGGCCAGGCCGCCACGGTGCAGGACGCGCAAGAACGACGCCCGTCGGCATTGCCGCCGAACGCCCATGTCGCCGCCGCTGAAACTGGGACGCCACAAATGCCCGCCCGCGACAACGGTACGCCGGGCTCCGATTTCATGGTCGACGTTATCAAGACGCTCGACATCAAATATCTGCCAGCCAACCCGGCCTCGAGTTACCGCGGGATCCACGAATCGCTGATCAATTACGGCAAGAACACGATGCCGGAATTCCTCACCTGCACGCACGAGGAATCCGCCGTCGCCATGTGTCACGGCTATTTTAAGGCGACCGGCAAGCCCATCATGACGTTGGTCCATGGCACGGTTGGTCTCCAACACGCGACGATGGCGGTTTACAACGCTTGGTGTGATCGCGTTCCGGTGCTGATCCTCGGTGGCAATGATCTCGACGCTGCGCAACGCCCACCCGGCGTGCCAACGTTCCATTCAGCGCAGGACATAAATGCGATCGTGCGCGATTACACCAAGTGGGACGATAATCCAGTTTCGCTGCAGCACTTCGCGCAGTCTTTTGTGCGCATGTACAAGATCGCGACCACGCCGCCCTATGGACCGGTCATGATGGCGCTCGATGGCGGCTTGCAGACCGAGCCGATCCGCGAAGACGGCGAGAAGCTCTACATTCCGAAATTCTTCACTGCAGCGCCGCCGCAGGGCGATGCCGGCGCGGTGAAGGAAGCCGCACGGCTTCTAGTCAATGCGGAGCGGCCCGTGATCGTCGTCGATCGTGTGGCGCGCACGCCAAATGGCGTCAAGCTCCTGGTCGAGCTCGCCGAGCTGCTGCAGGCGCCGGTGGTCGATCAGGGCAATCGGATGAATTTCCCGAACACTCACTATCTCGCCCGCCCGGCGAGCGTCATCAATAATGCCGATGTCATTATCGGCATGGAGCTGTCGGACTACTGGAACACGGTGAACGGCTTCGTTGACAATGGTTACGAGGGCAGAGGCCAGAACATCACCAAGATCAAGCCGGGCACCAAGCTCATCAGTATCAGCTCGGTCGATCTCATTACCAAGTCGAATTATCAGGACTTTCAGCGCTTTCAAACCATTGACGTTTCGATGCCGGGCGATGCGGAGGCGACCCTGCCATTGCTGATCGAGGCGGTGAAGTTGGCGACCTCCAATGACCGCAAAGACGCGATGGCCAAACGCGGCGAAGCAATTCGGCAGGCGCATGCCAAGGGCGTCGAGAATGTCAAAGAAGCAGCCGCCGTCGCTTGGGACGCGAGCCCAATTAGCACGGCGCGGTTGGTCAGCGAGCTCTATGCCCAAATCAAGGACGTCGACTGGTCGTTGGTATCGACCTCAGGCAATACCAGCAACTGGGCGAACCGGCTGTGGCCAATCGAAAAGCACCATCAATGGCTCGGTTGGTCGGGCGGCTATGGCGTGGGCTATGGCGCGCCGGCCTCAGTTGGCGCGGCGCTTGGCAATCGCGATGCCGGCCGCTTCTCGGTCTCGATCCAATCCGACGGCGACCTGATGTATGCACCCGGCGTGTTGTGGACCGCGGCTCGGCACAAAATCCCGTTGCTCGCCGTTATGCACAACAACCGTGGCTATCACCAGGAGGTGATGCACGTGCAGCGGCTGTCCAATTTCCGCAATCGCGTCGCCAATCTCGGCAATGATTTGGGACCGATCGGCACCAGCATCATGAATCCCGACATTCAGTATCACCAACTTGCGCAGTCGATGGGCTGGTGGGCAAAAGGGCCGATCGTTAACCCAGTCGACCTCGGGCCGGCAATCAAGGAGGCGGTCGCCGCTGTCAAGTCCGGCCAGCCGGCACTGGTCAATGTTTTGACAGAGCCGCGCTGAGGAGGGCATTCATGCATTTGTTTCCTGTTACGGCGGCAGTGATGGCACTTGCCTTCGCCAATGATGCAGCCTGGCTCGCCACTGCACTGGCAGCGTCTGCTGAAAAGGGCAAAGCGGCTTACGTCCAGCACGGCTGCTGGCAATGCCACGACAATGCTGGACAAGGTTCGCTGCCGACCAGCGGCGGCAAGGTCATTGCCCGCACGCAACTGCCACTCGATGCCTTCAAATCGTTCGTGCGCACTACCAATGGCGCCATGCCGCCCTATCGGCAGGCAGTACTCGCCGACGAAGAGCTAGACGACATCTATGCCTATCTGCAGTCGCTGCCACCACCGAAAGCAGTGAGTGACATTCCGCTGCTTAACGGGATGCGCCCACAGTAGTGCCATTTCGCGTCCGCGAGCGGATCACCTGCCCGCGTGGGAGCGCCTTCGTCCAGAGGAGCTAATCATGAAGACTTTCGCATTTGTCGTCTTTGCCACGCTGGTATTTGGGCAGGCCGCGGCTTCGGCGTAGTTGAACGTTATGATGTCCGGCGGATTCTCGGGTGCATACGAGCAGCTGTTGCCGGAATTCGAGCGGACAAGCGGCATTAAGGTTGCGACCGGATCAGGTGCGTCGCAGGGAGCAGGGCCACAAACGATTGCCGCGCAGCTTGCCCGGCGGCGTGCGTGCTGACGTGGTTATCCTCTCCAGGGAAGGCCTCAGTGAGCTGATTGCCGCGAAGAAGATAGCCCCCGGAACGGACGTGGATCTTGCGCGAGTACCCCTCGGCGTCGGAGTGCGGGTGGGGACTCCGAAGCCCGACGTGAGCACTGTTGAAAGCTTCAAACAAGTCCTGCTCAAGGCCAAAACCATCGCGATCCCCGGAAGCACTAGTGGTATCTGGCTTACGAACGACCTTTTTCCGCGACGCCGCGCGGCACCGACGCAACCGGCATGGTCGCGGCCGGAGCCGCAGACCTCGCAGTCATGCCTATTAGTGAAATTGTGCATGCGGCAGGCGTCGACTTGGCAGGCAACCTCGCACCGGAGATCCAATTCGTCCAGACGTTTTCAGCCGCTGTGGTTGCTGGCTCGGGAGAGATCGAAAATTCTAAACGTCTGATTGAATTTCTTGCCTCCACGCGCGCTTCCGAGGCAATTCGAAACAGCGGAATGGAGCCGCTCGCGACCTCGCGGTAGGGGGCAAGCTGCAATTAAGCGTGTGAGGATATCTGTTTATGGCACAAGGTGGATACGCTACGGGGCCGGGTGAATGTCTGCTTTCGGGGGAATAGCGACTAAACGATTGCAGCGCGCAACATTCCTTAAATCAGAACGTTGCGAGAACCTGCTTCCCGCAATTTTTATTCGGGAAGCGGCGGGGAAGCACTTGGATGCGTTTTGACATAACCCGTTGGCGTTACGGTGGAGGTGTTCTGTCTGTGGCAAGACTGAAATCATGAACATCTCGAACGTGGCTGCGAATTGCGACGGTAAGATTAAAAGGGTTGAGCCCGAGATCGTTTCACTTCAGACCACAGGATCATCTTTGCGGGCGCTTCTGAGGGTCTACAAGCCTATGGAGGGATCCGTGAAAGCTCGGCTGCTTCTCACCAGCGCTTTATTCGTGTTTGTGCAGATCCCGTCGCAAGCACAACAGACGTTGGACGTTGCTAAAATAACCTGCAAACAATATTTCTTTGATGAAATCACGTTCTCGCAGTATGTCGGATGTGGCTTAGCGGGTACTACAACGGCAAACGCAACAACACGATCATAGACCCCGACGCACTCAAAAAGGATGAGGAGAAGGTCAACCAATATTGCCAGGGCCACCGCGACACGACCGTCATGGATGCCGTCAAGAACGTGCTCGGCTTCGACAAATGAGTTTACGCAGCATCCTCAAACCAGAAATGGGCGGTTAGGAAGACTTCGTTTTTCGCGCCGGCTCAAAAGCTCGAAGAGGATTATGACCCTCCGCTGTGACCGCCGCCAATCATAGATCTGCATACTCTCGGCAATCATGCATCTGCAGAACCATCCTTAAGCTGCTCATTGGGTCGTGCACTCCACCGCCTGAGCCATGTGCCGCTGCGCTCGCGCAGGGTCTGGAACGTGACGTACAGCAGCGGGATGACGAAAATGCCGACTGCACTCGCAGCGATCATTCCCGTGAAAACCGGCGTGCCAACATCGTGCCGACTGATCTGGGCGGCCCCATGCGCGACAACCAGCGGATAAACTCCGAGAATGAAAGCACATGAGGTCATCATCACGGCTCGAAACCGCATCTGCGCACCGAGCACAGCAGCTTCCCTGATGTCCTTACCCTGCTCGCGCTGGTCCTTAGCAAATTCGACGATCAAAATCCCATTCTTCGCCGCCATCGCGATTAGCACCACGAGTCCAATCTGAGCGTAAAGATCGAGCGAGAGATGAAAAATCAGGATACCGAGAAACGCCCCCAGAACGCCGATCGGCACTGACAGCAATACCGGGAGCGGGATGATCCAGCTCTCGTAAAGGCCAACGAGAAACAGAAAAGCAAACAGGATTGCGAGTCCCAGAATGGTGCCGGTCTGGCCAGATGCCGCGGCTTCCTGATACGCAGTGCCCGTCCACTCGTAGGTGTAACCGGAGGGCAGTGTTGCGCTCGAGACGGCCGCCATCGCCGCGAGCGCGGTGCCCGATGAAGTTCCCGGCGATGGGCTGCCCTGTATCGGGATGGCGCGATAATTGTTGTAACGCGTGATGACTTGCGGCCCGACAATAATGCGAGCATCGGCGATCGAGCGAAGCGGCACGTCGGCGCCGAACTTGTTCCGGATATAAATCTGCCACAGCGACGAAACTTCCCGGCGGTCGGCCGGCTGACCCTCTATGTTGACCTGCCAGACCCGCCCGAAAAGATTGAAGTTATTGATGTAAATGCCACCCAAAGTGGCTTGCAATGCGTTGAACACATCATTCATGCCGAGCCCGAGCGCCTGCGCTTTTGCGCGGTCGATGTCGAGAAATATCGACGGATTGCTGGCGGTGTAGGTTGAGAAGACGCGCGTGAGCCGCGGGTCTTTATTGGCGTGGGCGAGCAGTCCCTGCATGACCCCATTCATCTCGGCGGGTTCTTGTCCTTCCAGTCCTTCGAGCTCGTACTCGAACCCGCCGGTGGTGGAGAGCCCGATGATCGGCGGCAGATTGAATGCGATCACGTTGGCGTTACGGATTTGTTGTCCTTCCGCGAAAACACGGCCGATCAAGGCGTGCGCCTCATCAGCCGCCTTGGCGCGATCTGCAAACGGCTTAAGCAATGGGACGATGAAGCCCGTGTTCGGTTCGTTGACATTATCGATGATCGAAAAGCCATTAATCGCGAAAACCTTATCGACCTGCGGCATCTGCATCAGCAGCTTGGTGACGCGACTGACGACTTCGCCCGTGCGGTCAACCGAAGCGCCGTCCGGCAATTGCACATTCACGAAGAACGCGCCCTGGTCCTCTTCTGGCAGGAAACCGGTCGGCGTGCGGAGTGCGAGAGCCAAGATCGCAGCGGCACTGATCGCGATCAGCACAACGCCGAAGACCGAGACCCGTACCAGGCGTCGCACGATCGCCGCATAGCCATCACGGACATTCTCGATGTGCCGCAATATCCAACCCATCGGACCGCGCCGCACGGTGCCGTGGCGCAGAAAAATCGCACAGAGCGCCGGCGACAAGGTTAAGGCGTTCAGCGCCGAGATCAGCATCGCGACGCTGATCGTCACCGCGAATTGGCGGAATAACTGCCCTGAGATCCCTGGGATAAATGCGACGGGCACAAACACGGAGAGCAGCACGAGCGTGATGGCAATAATCGGTGCCGTGATCTCGGTCATCGCATGTTTTGTTGCTTCGGCGGGGGACCATTGAGGATTTTCCTCAATCACCCGCTCGACGTTCTCGACCACGACGATGGCATCATCGACGAGAATGCCGATTGCGAGCACCATCGCCAGCAGCGATACCGTGTTGACGGAATACCCGATCGCCAGCAGCACCGCGAAAGTGCCGATCACGCTAACAGGTACCGCAATCGCTGGAATGATGGTTGCGCGCAGGCTACCGAGAAATAAGAAGACGACGAGTACGACCAGACCGAATGCGATCACCAGCGTGAGCAGCACATCCTGGATCGTCGCGCGCACGAAGGTCGTCGTATCATAATTGACGACGTAGTGGAGACCGGGCGGGAACCGCTGACTGAGGCGGTCCATGGTGGCGATAACGGCTGAGGCGGTGGTCACCGCGTTTGCGCCAGGCGACAGATAGAGGCCAATCGCTACAGCGGGCTTGTCGTTGAAGCGGCCTTCGACATCCTCATTCTGAGCGCCAAGCTCTACCCGCGCCACGTCCTGCACACGCAGCAGGGAGCCATCGGGATTCGCGCGAAGGACGATGTTGCCGAACTGCTCGGCGGTCGTCAGGCGACCTTGCGTTTGAATGTTGAGTTGAAACTGCTGGTCTTTGCTGATCGGGCGTGCCCCAATGCGCCCGACGGCCGCCTGAACATTTTGGGCCTGGATTGCGGAAATGACGTCGGCAGGCGTCAGTTGCAGGTTATCCAGCCGCTGCGTGTCGAACCAGATCCGCATGGAATAGTTGAGCGCCCCGAAGATGCGCGCCTGCCCGACGCCCGGCAGTCGCGACAGCACGTCCATGATGTTGATGATCGCGTAGTTGGTGATGAACAGCGGGTCCTGCTGCCCGTTGTCGCTATAGAGCGAGAGGAATTGCAGGACCGCCGATGATTTCTTCTGAACCGTCAAGCCCTCTAGCTGCACCTCCGCAGGCAACTGCGCGAGCGCGGTCTGCACACGGTTGTTGACGTTGACGGTGTTGATATCGGGATCAGTGTCGAGCGCGAAGCTGACAGTCAAGTTGTATGAGCCATCGTTAGCGCTGGTCGATTTCATGTAAAGCATCTTGTCAACGCCAACGACCTGTGCCTCGATCGGCTGAGCCACGCTGGCTTCGACAACTGCTGCCGAAGCGCCCGGATAGGTGGCCGAAACCTGAACCTGTGGTGGTACGATGTCCGGCAGTTGCGCGATTGGAATGCGGGTGAGCGCCAGCAGGCCAGCGATGGTGATGACCGCGGCGATGACGACCGCCAATCGTGGGCGGTCGACAAAGTAGGCCGAGATCATTGACTCGCCCCCGCCTGTGGGGCCGGCTTGGCGCCAGCGTTTGATGGCGCGGTCCCGCTGGCAGCGCCCTGTCCCGGCCTCGACAGACTTGGCGGGGGTGTGGCGGGGCCCGGGGATACCGCCTCGCCGGGGCGAACACGCTGCACGCCCTCACTGACAACCAGCTCGCCTTGCTGCAGTCCGCTGGTTATCACGGCCACAGTCGGGGTCGACTGCCCCTGCTGAATGCGACGGACCTGCGCTTTGTTCTGCGCATCAACGACATAAACATAATCGCCCTGTTGGTCTGACAGCACGGCAGCTCGTGGAATGCCTAACACCGTAACCGGCTGCACGCCTTCCAGCAGCACGGTCACGAATTCGCCATCCGTCAATTCGCGAGAACCCGGCTGCCCCGCAGTCATGCCTGGAAACACCGGATTAGGAATGACTCCACGCAGGACTATTGTGTCCGTGTTCTCGGCGACGGTGGGCGAGCCATAATCGAGCTTGCCGTCTTGATCGTAGATGCGCCCATCGGGAAGGCGCAATTTTATCACTACCGCACTATAGCCGCCCTTGGCCGCGTAACGCGCCCGTAAATCCAGACCTGCACGCAATGAGATTGAAAAGATTACGTACGTCGGATCTTGGCTGACGATAGTCGCAAGGGTCCCGGTCGTTGGCGATACAACATTGCCCTCGGTGACCGACGTGCTGGTGATCTTGCCATCGATTGGCGCGCGGATTTCGGTGTAGCCGAGATTGATCTGAGCCGTTTCCAACTGCGCTTGCGCGCCGGCGATCTGCGCCGCCAAGGCACGTTCCGAGGCGAGCGCGGCATCGACATTGGACTGCTGTCCAGCGGGCGTGTTCAACAGAGTCTGCGCGCGTTGCAGCGTCAGCTGTGCGTTCACATGCTGCGCCTTCATTTGCTCGACGGTGGATTGTGCGGCATCAACCGCTGCCTGAAAGGGCGGCCTTTCGATCTCGTATAGAAGATCGCCCTTCTTGACCTCGGCTCCTTCGGTGAACAACCGCTTCTCGAGAAAACCGGTGACACGCGCAACGAGCGCCACCCGGTTCACCGCCTGGATACGGCCGATAAACTCATCCGTTTCAGTAATTTGTTGCCGTTCCGCCCGTACTACACCGACCGCCGGTGGTGCGTTGGCCGCTAGCTGCGCCATCGCTCCCTGGGAGTGCAGGGCAACCAAGAAAGTCGCCGCTAGACGGAAGGCGCAAACTCTTTGAGCCATCTAAGCCTCCGTAGCGCAGTCTACCGAAGTCCACCGCAAGGCCGGCATACTCAGCTATCGCTTCGGGCGCAACAGCGCATTGGGCGTGTGCATCGCGGCAGGGTAGGCTGCCAATGTCTGCATGGGTCAAAACAGACATTGGGGAAGGTGCGACGGATATCCGCTTCCCCCAAAAGCAGACATTGGTTAAGTCGCCCAACATTGCCACGGCTCAGCCGCGCGCCGGCAGCGGCATGGCGGCGGTGATCCGTCCTGCGGACGGCTTCGGCACACTGAGGATCAACATCGCC
>Ga0209465_10001451_pt1 | contig 10549 bp, 7 predicted proteins | sample PanSoiPlot1MoBio_FD_188321 | JGI IMG/M metagenome (GOLD analysis project Ga0209465, IMG submission 188321) | Tropical forest soil microbial communities from Panama analyzed to predict greenhouse gas emissions - Panama Soil Plot 1 MoBio (SPAdes)... | ecosystem: Environmental > Terrestrial > Soil...
CGACCATCGCGGTGTTGAATTTCCTCAACACTTCAAGCTTCGCGCAACAGCCTTCGGGCACTCTTGAGAAGATCAAGGATGCGAGTGCGATCACGATCGGCCACAGGGAATCGTCCGTGCCATTTTCCTATTACGATGACAATCAGCAAGTCATCGGCTACGCGATGGATCTCTGTTACAGGATCGTCGATGCGGTTAAGAAAGAATTGAAAACGAACGCGCTCGAAATCAAGCTCAATCCGGTTACTTCGGCCACTCGCATTCCGCTGATCGCCAATGGCACTGTCGATCTCGAATGCGGATCGACGACAAACAATCTCGAGCGCCAGAAGCAGGTCGCCTTCACCATCACACATTTCGTCACCGCCAACCGTTTCGTGTCGAAGAAATCGGCTAATCTCAAGACGGTGGATGATCTCAAAGGCAAGACGATCGTCTCAACCTCGGGGACGACTAACATTAAGCAGATCACTGAGATCGGAGCGCAAAGAAATCTCGACCTCAACATCATCGCTGCCAAGGATCATGCCGAGGCATTCCTTATGGTGGAGACCAACCGGGCAGCAGCCTTCGTGATGGATGACATTTTGCTCTACAGCCTGGTTGCGACATCGAAGTCGCCGGACGAATATGTGATTTCCGCCGATGCACTATCGGTCGAGCCGTACGGCATAATGCTACGTCGCGACGATCCGGCGTTTAAGAAAATGGTCGATGCAGAGATGATAGCCACTTACAAGAGCGGCACGATCAACAGCATCTACGAGAAATGGTTCCTCAAACCGATCCCGCCCAAAGGCATCAATCTCAATCTGCCGATGAGCGCCTCGTTCAAAAAGGTTGTTGCCGATCCGACCGATACCGGCGATCCAGCATGGTACAAGCAGTAGGGCATAAGGCTCTGGCGGCGTGAACTATCACTGGAACTGGGCGATATTCTGGGAGATCTCGCCCGACGGTGTTCACACCTATCTGCAAACGCTGCTGATGGGCACCGGTTGGACGCTGTTGACCGCTGTTTGCGCCTTTACTATCGCGCTTACCTTCGGATCGTTGATAGGCGTAATTCGCACCACGCCGTTTAGCTTTGCGGTGCGGATTGGTGACGCTTATGTTGAACTATTCCGTAACATCCCGCTGCTGGTCCAGATGTTCTTGTGGTACTTCGTGCTGCCCGAAGTGGTTCCACGCACCTTCGAGATCTGGCTAAAGCAGCTTCCCAACGCCTCATTCTATACCGCAGTGGTCGCACTTGGCCTTTACATGTCGGCGCGCATCGCGGAGCAGGTCCGTGCCGGAGTGCTTAGCCTGCCGCGGGGCCAGCGGCAAGCCGGCTTGGCGCTCGGACTTACACTTCCCCAGACTTACCTCTACGTGCTGCTGCCGATGGCCTACCGCATCATTATGCCACCGCTCACGTCCGAATTGCTCAACACCATCAAAAACAGCGCGGTGGCGCTGACGATCGGCCTTATGGAGCTGACCGCCCGGGCCCGCGCGATGCAGGAATTTTCGTTCCAAGTGTTCGAGGCGTTTACCGCTGCGACCGTAATTTACATCGCAATCAATATAGCGGTGACATTCGCCATGCGTCTTGTCGAACGTCGTATCGCGGTTCCAGGCTATCTCGGCACTAAGGCGCGACCTGCGGGGCATTGAACGCAATGTTCTCCAATTTCGACTTCGACGTCATCATCCGCTCGCTGCCCTACCTATTCTATCAGGGCATGACCTTCACCCTCCTCCTGACCGCACTGGCGACGCTGGGCGGCATTATTCTTGGCACGTTGCTCGCGTTGATGCGCCTCTCCGGCTTTGCGCTATTGACGGTACCGGCCGCGGCCTATGTCAACCTCATGCGTTCGGTTCCGTTCGTGCTGATGATCTTCTGGTTCTATTTCCTGGTGCCGTACATCGGCCAATGGGTGACATTCTCCCCAAGGCCGATGCAGGTGGGCGCATTTGCGTCATGTCTGGTGACATTTACGCTGTTCGAGGCGGCTTTCTTCTGCGAGATCATGCGCGCTGGCATCCAATCAATCTCGCGTGGTCAAGTGGCTGCTGCCCAAGCGCTAGGCATGACCTATCCGACTGTGATGAGCTACGTCGTTCTTCCGCAAGCGTTCCGCAACATGGTGCCCGTCCTGCTGACGCAGACGATCGTTTTGTTTCAGGATACGTCGCTCGTCTACGTCATCTCGGTTACTGATTTCCTCGGCGCAGCTTCAAAGGTGGCACAGCGAGACGGGCGCCTGGTCGAGATGTATCTGTTCGCAGCTTTGGTCTATTTCGTTATCTCGCTCGCGGCGTCGGGAGCGGTCGGGCTTTTACGACGCCATATCGCGATTATTCGATGAGTGCCAATGATTGAAATAGTTGGTCTCGGCAAATGGTACGGACCGACGCGGGTACTCACGAACTGTAGTACTCAAGTCGGCAAGGGCGAAGTCGTTGTTGTGTGCGGACCTTCGGGCTCCGGCAAATCGACATTGATCAAATGCGTCAACGGACTCGAACCATTCCAAGAGGGTCGGATTAGTGTCGATGGCGTCTCGGTCGGCGATCCCAAAACCGATCTGCCTAAGCTCCGCGCGCGTATCGGCATGGTGTTTCAGCATTTCGAATTGTTCCCGCACCTGTCGGTGATACGCAATCTCACGCTGCCTCAGATCAAGGTGCTCCACCGCAGTGCGGATGAGGCAAAAGAAAAAGGCAAGCGACTGCTCGAGCGTGTGGGGCTAGCTGCCCACGCCAACAAATTTCCGGGACAGCTTTCTGGCGGTCAGCAGCAACGCGTGGCAATCGCGCGTGCGCTCGCTATGGAGCCGATTGCCATGCTGTTCGATGAGCCGACCTCGGCGCTCGATCCTGAGATGATCCAGGAGGTGCTCGACGTTATGGTGGCCCTCGCCAGGGAAGGAATGACGATGATCGTGGTGACCCACGAAATGGGTTTCGCCCGCAAGGTTGCCCACCGTGTGGTATTCATGGACGAGGGTGAGATTGTCGAAGATGCGCCTACGGCCGACTTTTTCGTCAAGCCGCGCAGCGAGCGGGCACGACTGTTTCTGTCGAAAATTCTGCAGCACTGACCAAGCGGACATCCCGCTACAGTCGCGCTGATTAATGTTCGCTTTTGGGGGTAAAACGGACATTCGCTTCCAAATTGAGAAAGTACACAAACATTGGTCGTCGCGATGCCACACGTTCACGAATTCGGCTTGTCGTTCGGCTCTTTGATGTCGTGCTTAAGTGCGTCCGACATGGGCAGGTCCATGTTCACGCCCTTGGGCGGGATCGGACGCTGGAACCACTGGGTGTAAAGCTGTTCGAACTCGCCCGCGCGCATCAGCTGCGCGAGCGCCTCATCGACCAGCGCCTTGAACTGAGGATCGTCCTTTCGAATCATTAGCGCATAGGGATCGGACGGATAGGACTTGTCGAGAAGCTTGAAGTCAGCCGGACTTTTCGCATTCGCGCGGAAACCTGCGAGCAGAACGTCATCTTCCATCCAGGCGCTCGCGCGTCCGGTCTCGACCAGCAGGAAGGATTCGGCGTGATCCTTGCCCTGCGTGATCGTCATGCCAAGATTCTCTTCGTTGTTCATCTTGTTGACGAACAGCGCGGTGTTGGTCCCGGCCGTCACCGCGACGGTCTTGCCCCGCAGATCTTCCGCGCTCTTGATGTTGCTATCGGCGCGCACAATCCATTTGAATTGTGGAACGAAAAATGTGTAGGAAAATCCGACTTGCTGCTGACGGCTCGTCATATTGGCGGTCGAGCCGCATTCGATGTCGACCGTACCGTTGGCGACGAGCGGGATGCGGGTTGCCGAGGTCACCGGATTATATTTGACGTTCAGATCTGGCATGCCCAACTTCGCCTTCACGGCGTCCACGACGTGTTTGCACAATTCGATCGAGAAGCCGACCGGCTTCAACTTGTCGTCGAGATACGACAAGGGCAGCGAGCTCTCCCGATAACCGACGGTGAAGATGCCGGTCTCCTTGACCTTTTTCAGAGTGCCTTCCAGGTCTTGTGCCGCGGCAGGTGCTTCCGCGCCGACGAGCAAGCAGGCCGCTGCGATGATCGAGATTGCAGACTTCATGTTACTCCTCCTACGCACTGGACACGTCTTAAAGTCCCGGCGAACACCTCATTCGATCTCGGCGGTAGCGGCGTCGACTGACACCCCAAGGCGGTCGACAATCGTGTCGACTGCCGTAGCGTCTACGATGAACGGCGGCGCAATCAAGACGTGGTCGCCGCGCTGGCCATCTGCAGTGCCGCCCATTGGGTAGACCATCAACCCGCGAGACATCGCTTCGCGCTTGACGCGGGCATGCATCTTCAACGCCGGATCGAACGGCTCCTTGGTGCTGCGATCGCGCACCAATTCGATCCCCTGAAATAGCCCGCGCCCGCGCACGTCGCCAACGAAGGCATGATTGCTGAAACGCTCGCCCAGCCGGCGAGAGAGATGCGCGCCCTGTTTGCGCACATTCGTAAGCAAGTCGTCGCGACGGATCACCTGCTGCACGGCTAGCGCCGCCGCGCAAGCGAGCGGATGGCCCATATAGGTGTGGCCGTGCTGAAAGGCGCCCGAGCCGCCGGCGATTTGCGCAAAGATCTCCTTCCCGATCAAGAGCGCGCCGATCGGCGCGAAGCCACCACCCAGCCCCTTGGCGATGGCCATCAGATCCGGCGCAACACCTTCCTGTTCGCAAGCGTGCAGCGTTCCCGTACGCCCTGTTCCGCACATTACTTCATCGAGAATGAGCAAAATTCCATGCCGGTCGCAAATTTCGCGCACGCGCTTGAAATAGCCGGGCACCGCGGGAACCGCCCCCATCGTAGCACCTACGATCGTTTCGGCGACAAACGCGATCACATGGCGACCGCCGATCTGGTTGATCGTGCTTTCGAGTTCCCGCGCTAGGCGTTCGCCATACTCGCTCGGACTCTCATCCGCCCGACGCTCGCGATATTCGTAAACCGGCGAAACGTGATGGGTTTCGATCAGCAACGGAGCGAATGGCTTCCGCTGCCATTCGCGCCCGCCAACCGCGAGCGCACCCAGTGTTACGCCGTGGTAGCTTTGTCGTCTGGCAATGATGTGCATGCGCTGCGGTTCCCCGCGCTCGACAAAAAATTGCCGCGCCAGTTTGAGCGCCGCCTCGATAGCCTCCGAACCGCCGCTGACGAACAGCACATGGTCGATGCCTCTAGGCGCGTGCGCGACGAGATCGTCGGCGAGGTCTTCCGCCACGCGCGTAGTGAAGAAACTGCTATGCGCATATTCGAGATTGCTCAGCTGCGCGATTATGGCGGCGACTACACTGGGATGCGAATGGCCAAGACACGAAACGGCCGCCCCGCCGGAGGCATCGATGTATTCCTTGCCGTTCGCGTCCTGGACCAGGATCCCCTGGCCACCGACCGCAACGGGGTAATCGTGACCGATCTGTCGGTGAAGGATGTGCGTCATGATTGCAAGACCTATCGGCGCGGTAATATTTTTTGCAAGGACCGCTTAAACTTCGATACTAGGGATCTCAGGCCAATAGCTACTCACCTCAAGTCGTCTTCCTTGAGGTCTCTGGCGACGTCATCGAGTGCGCGCTCGAGTCGCTGTCCGATTTCGTCGATGTCGTGGCTCTCGATAACAAGCGGAGGAGCGAACACCAGGCGATCGCCGATTACACGGAGGATGAGTCCGTGACGCAGCGCAGCGGTGTCAACCCGCGCACCCACTTTGTGTGCACTGTCGAAGGAAATACGTTTCTCGCCGTCCTGCATCAACTCCATGCCAAGGATCAGTCCCGTTCCTCGCACGTCGCCAACAAGCGGATGCTCGCTTAGCCGACCGAGCGTTGATTGCAGAACCGGGCCAAGCTCCTTGGCACGACTAACGATGTCGATCTCTGCGTAAATTTTCTGCACCTCGAGTGCGACCGCGGCGGCCACTGGGTGCCCAGCATAAGTAAATCCATGTGCGAAGTTGCCGAACCTGTCCGACTGCGCAAGCATTGCCTCGTGCACCCGATCGTTGATCAAAACGGCAGAAATCGGCAGCATCGCAGCGGATAGCGCTTTAGCAGAAGTCAGCATATCGGGCTGAATGCCAAAGGTCTGGCAACCCCACATTTCGCCGGTGCGCGCAAAACCGCAGATTACTTCGTCCGCAACAAACAAAATGTCGTACTTGTGCAAAACCTCCTGGACCTTTTCGAAATAGCCGTACGGCGGGAGGATCGCGCCGCCGGCACCCATGACGGGCTCGGCAAAGAACGCGGCAATGGTGTCAGGACCTTCGGCTTCGATCAACGCCTCAAGGGACTTGGCCATGCGCGTTGAAAACTCTATTTCGCTCTCGCCCGGCTGATGGCGACGGTAATAGTGGGGAAATTCAGTGTGCTTGAAAATTGCGAACGGCAAGCCGAAGCCGGCATGCATGTCCGGTTTTCCCGAAAGACTCACGGCGGCGCAGGTATTGCCGTGGTAGGCCATCTGCCGCGCAATGATCTTGGTGCGCTGCGGCTGACCGACCGCGTTCCAGTAGTACCAGGCAAGTTTAATGGCGGTATCGTTCGCCTCCGAGCCCGAACATTGAAATAGGACGCGGGCCATTGGCACCGGCGCGATTTTGAGTAGCTCCTCCGCCAGCGCGATCGCCGGTTCGCTCGAGCGATGGCGATAAAGGTGATAGTAGGCGAGACTTCGCATCTGCTCATAGGCAACCTTGGCAAGTCGCTCGGACGCAAAGCCAAGCGAAGCACACCATAGCCCAGCGATCGATTCGATGTATTCGCGGCCAGAATTGTCGTATACGCGGCAGCCGTCGCCGCGCGTGATGACCAGTGGGCCTTCTTGCTGGTGTTTGCGCAGATTGGTCTGCATGTGTACGAGGCTCGCGACATCGCGCGCCTCGATCGAGTTTGGAATATAGGTCACGCTTTATCCTCGGCTGCAGCAGCCTTGAGCAAATCGTCAGGCTCTGTAATACCGTAATCGCGTTTTGCTGCCGATGCGCTGACATAGCCATCGAGCAAGTCACGACCGATTGAAGACGAGTTGCGCTCAGTTGCCCAGCCAAAACCGCCGGACCCGGGCGTTAACATATCAATCATCGAACCAGCTGGCGCAGCAAATGCACCCTTGCTTGGGAGTGACCGCGTTATGCCGTCTGGAGTCGTGAGTGTCACAACGGCTGCGGCGCCGGCGCTGCCGCCGCGCAGACCGAACGGCGGCGAAGTCATCCGCTCCATGCACAGCGCTCCTGTCGCGTCGGCGCCCTCCAACATCCGCCAAACACGCCTTGCGCCGCATCCACCGCGGTAGCGGCCGGCGCCGCCGGAATCCGGGTTCACCTCATAGCGTTCGACACGTACGGGAAAGGCCATCTCCAGCACTTCTACTGGTGTGTTCATTGTATTGGAGATGCCGCTGGCAATGCAGTTGATGCCGTCTTTGTTTGGTCGAGCGCCAAACCCGCCCTTGATCGTTTCATAGGAAACGTAGTGCCGGCCGTTGCGCGGATCCACACCACCAAGAGTCAAGATCGCTGATGTGCCCTGACTGCAGGCCATCACCTGCTCTGGCAAGAAGTTGACTAGCGCGCCCATGACCATGTCGGCTACCCGATGCGACATCTCATGGTTCGCATAGACGACAGGGGCCGGAAATTCTGCGTTCACAACGGAGCCTTTGGGAGCTCTAATTTCGATGGTGCGCCAGCAGCCGGAATTCGGCGGAATAAGATTATTTGGGTCGACCGCGGTTTTCAGCCCGCAATAAACGCCTGACGCTGTGACTGAGAGTGGCGCATTCATTGGGCCTTTGACCTGCGGGTCAGTACCCGCAAAATCGACAATCAGCCGGTCCGCAGTTTTCTTCACCGAGAGCTTGATGCGGAATCGCGCATCGGTGCCGGAGGCGTCATCGGCGATGCCGTCGCCGTCGCAGAAATCTTCGAAACTTCCTTCGCCATCAGGCAGATCCATAAGAGCCGCGCGCATCAACCGTTCTGAGTAATCCATGACCTGAGCCATGTAGCCGATCACCTCAACGCTTCCATAGCGCTGGGCGAGCGCGTTTAGACGCTCGGTTGCGCGCAGCGTCGCCGCGAGCTGGGCGCCGAGATCACCTTTGCGCTCATCCGGCGTGCGCACATTGGCAAAAACGAGATTCTCAAGATCAACATTAAGGATGCCACGGCTGATGAGCCGCAAGGGTGGGATCCGCAGCCCTTCGCCAAAGATTTGCGTCACGGCGCCGTAGCTCCCGGGCGTGGCCGAGCCGATATCCGGCCAATGCGCGCGCAGGCAGGTGTAGCCGAGGAGATTGCCATCCTGAAATGCCGGCCGAACCACATTTACGTCTGGCAGATGGCTGCCGCCGAAATAGGGATCGTTGTGAACAAAAACATCGCCGTCGTGCACGTCCGTGGCGAAACGAGCTACGACGGCGCGGACTGCATCCGGCATGGATCCGAGGTGAATGGGTAGGTCGGGTCCTTGGGCTACCATCTCGCCCCGTGCGTCAAAGACACCGCAGGAGTAATCGCCAGCCGATTTCAAAAGGGGTGAATACGCAGTCTTTGCGAGAACAACCCGCATCTCTTCGGCGATTTTATAGAGACTGTTTTTGACAATCTCGAAGGTGGCGGGATCGGATTTTTGCCGCATATCTTGCATTGGACTATCCGTGTGGCAATCGCGTCAGCACCACAAATCCATCCTCGATGACATTGGCGTGCCATCGCGGTGGCACGAGAATGGTGGACTCAAGCGATTCGATCACCGCTGGTCCTGTCACCTTGAGGCCCAGCGGCATCCATCTGCGATCATAGATCGGTGCGTCGACCTCGCCCGTTTCGCGGAACCATAGTTGGCGTCTGGACTTGATCACCTCCGTGCCGACATCCGCGGGTATATCGCGGATGATCAGCGGCGGGATCATGCCAATGGCGGCGACGCGAATATTGACGATTTTTACCGGCTCGGTGCGATTGTCATGGCCATAGGTTTGCAGATGGCGCGCGTGAAATGCTTCGGCAATTTTCTGCAAGCTCGTTTGATCAATTGGGTGCGGTGGAACCGGAATCGTGAGCTCGTAGGATTGACGCTCGTAACGGGCATCAACCCCACGTTCGAAGCGCCGATGCTCGGGTGCGATGCCGGCGTGATCGAGCATGGCAAATCCCTTGTTCTCCAATGCCAGGAAGGCAGCTTCTAAGGCGGCGGGATCGGCGGTCTCGGCCGTGATAAAAAGCGTCTGCACATAATCGCGCTTTAAGTCCGTGGCGACGAGACCAAGCGCCGAAAAAGCCCCGGGGATCGGCGGGCAAATCACTTCGACAATGCCGAGCTCACTGGCGAGCGCTGCGGCATGCAGAGGCCCCGCGCCGCCAAAGGCAGCGAGCACAAAATCGCGCGGATCGTGGCCGCGTTGGACCGAAACAATTTTGAGCGCCTCGGCCATGCCATGATTGACAATATCGATGACGGCGGCCGCGGCCGTGCGGGTATCGACACCAAGGGGCCTGGCGAGCCGGGTATGGACCGCAGCTGTTGCTGCGGCGTGATCAATCGGAAGGTCACCGCCGAGCAGCGATTGCTGGTCGAGGTAGCCGAGCAGTAGGTTGCAATCGGTGACGGTCGGCTCGGTGCCACCGCGCGCGTAGCAAGCGGGGCCAGGATCGGCACCGGCGCTCGTGGGGCCGACGCGGAGCGCTCCGGCACGGTCGACCCAGGAGATCGATCCGCCTCCGGCCGAAACTTCGGCGAGATCAATCACCGGCAGGCGAACCGGATGACCCGTGCCGCTGGTCCAGCGTGTCATGCTCGATCCGCCGCCGACTTCATATTCCGGCGTGGTGTCGTACCGACCATCGCGAATGAGGCTCGCCTTGGCTGTCGTCCCGCCCATGTCAAACGACAGCAGGTTTTGACGCCCGGTTTGCCGGGCTACAAGGGCGGCCGCGACAACGCCAGCGGCCGGACCCGACTCGACGGCCATGGCCGGGATGGCGATGGCTTCGTCGGCTTCAAGAATGCCGCCGTTCGATCCCATCAGATAGAGCGGCGGCAGCTTTTGACTGCGCGTAGCCTCTTCCAGTCGCGCCAGATAGGAAGCGAGAATGGGCCCGACGTAAGCACAGACGGCAGTGGTGCTCGTGCGCTCGAACTCTCTCATCTCCGGCAATACATCCGATGACAAGTAAACCGGAACGTCCGGCAATGCCGCGCGTAGCCGCGCGCCGAGTTGCCGCTCGTGCATGGGATTGAGAAAGCTGAACACGAGCGAGACGGCAATTGCGTCGACGCGGGTCGATTTCAGGGCTGCGATTAGTCCGTCTATTTCGTCCTCGGCAAGCGGTGTGACGATCTTGCCGTCACCACCGATACGTTCACTGATTTCAAACCGGCGCCGGCGTGGGATCAGCGTTGTGGGTGCGTCTTGGAACAGATCGTAGAGGTTTGCACGCGCCGAGCGCCGCAGCTCCAGAACGTCACGGAAGCCGCGCGTCATAATTAATGCCGCACGC
>Ga0209465_10001452_pt1 | contig 10542 bp, 11 predicted proteins | sample PanSoiPlot1MoBio_FD_188321 | JGI IMG/M metagenome (GOLD analysis project Ga0209465, IMG submission 188321) | Tropical forest soil microbial communities from Panama analyzed to predict greenhouse gas emissions - Panama Soil Plot 1 MoBio (SPAdes)... | ecosystem: Environmental > Terrestrial > Soil...
GTGATGCCGCAGGACCTCAACGACGTGCGCTACGCCCTGGCCTTCGCGGAGCACGAGGACCTGCCCGTGGTGGTGATCGGCGGCGGCAACAACATGCTCATCTCCGATCGCGGCCTCCAGGCGGTGGTGATCAAGCTCGAGGGTATTCTCGGACGCGCCGAGTTCAAAGGCGACGAGGTGGCGGTGGGCGGCGGCATGCCGCTGGCTGCCCTCATCCGCGAAGCAGCGGCCCTCGGCCTAGGCGGCCTCGAGCACATGGCGGGCATCCCCGCCACGGTGGGCGGCGCGCTAGCCACCAACGCCCGCTCGCTCGAAGGCTCCGTCCTCGATCTCTGCACCTCCGTGAGCTTCCTCCATCCTGACGGCACCCTCGGCGAATATCGGCCGAGCAACGAAGGCGGCGGGACGCGCAGCTTCGATCTGCCGACGGGCGGCGTGGTCGTTGGCTGCCGGCTGCAGCTCGTGCGCCGGCCCCCCCAGCGCATCCAGGAGAACCTACGGCTGCGCATGAAGGTGTGGAAGGACACGCAGCCCTTCGCCCTGGCCTCCGCCGGCTACGTCTGGAAGAACCCTCCCGGCGATCGGGCCGCGCGGCTGGTGGAGACGGTGGGGCTGCGGGGCAAGCGGGTGCGCGGCGCCGAGATCTCCTCGAAGTGCGGCAACCTGATCATCAATCGCGGTGGGGCGACCCACGCCGACGTGATCGCCCTCATGGAGATGGCGCGCGATCGCGTGGAGACGCGCATGGGCATCACGCTCCAGCCGGAGATCCGCCTGCTGGGCGCGGGTGTGGCCTCCGTCTTCGAGACGCCGGCCCTCGAGCTGAGCGCGACCCGCTAGCCGTTCCGCTTCCGGGCCGGCGCCGTGGGCCGGCCTAGCGCTCGTACTTGAACGACACGTTCACGCGGGCGCGATACGACGTGACCTTGCCCTTCTCGATGGTCACGTCGAGCCGCGAGACCTCGCCGACCCGGAGATCGCGCAGCGTCTTGCCCGCGGTTTGCACGGCATTCTTGACGGCGTCCTCCCACGACACCTTGCTCGTTCCCACCAGATCCGTCACCCGATAGATGCTGCTGTTGGCCATGGCGTGCCTCCTCGAGGGTAGTGGAGCTCTGAGGACGGTCGATGCGGGAAGCCGGCGCCGCGCCCTGACCGTCTACAGCTCGGTCAAGGCCACGATCACCCCGCCGATGATGGTGAGGGCGCCGCAGACATAGGCGTCAGTGACCTGATGGTCCAGAAGATCGCAGGCGACGCGATAGGCGAGCACGCCGCTCAGGATGATGGCACTTCGCAGCCAGATTCTCTTCATCGCGTGCGCCTGTTGCCGCGTAGGCTACCGTCGATGCCCAAGTCAAGACAAGGGGCCCGAGGTTGGGCGCCTCAGCGGGGCGTGAAGTGGAGCTTCATGCCCTCGTGCGAGGCGACGAAGCCCAGGTCCTCATAGAAGCGCTTGGCGTCCGGGCGGCTCTTGTCCGTGGTGAGCTGGATCATTACACAGCCGTGCTCCCGGGCTCGCGCGATCGCCCACGCGAAGAGCGCCTTCCCCACCCCCTGTGAGCGCACCCGGCGGTCCACGCGCACGCCCTCGACAAGGGCGCGCCAGCCCCCCTGGTAGGTCAGAGAGGGGATGAAGGTGAGCTGGAGCACACCGATGACCCGCTCGTCCTGCACGGCGACCACGAGCTCGTTGCTCGGGTCGGCCTCGATGGCATGAAAGGCGCGTGCATAGGTCTCGGGCACGGGCTCCTCGTAGCGCTCCCGCTTCGCTCCCAGCGGATCGTCGGCAAGCATGCGGACGATGGCGGAAAGATCCTCCGCTCGTGCGCGCCGGCAGCTCAAGGCCGCCCCTGTCACCTCGTCTCCACGTCTGGCCCCTCTATCTGAGCCCAGCAACCCGCCGAGGGTCCGAGTCGCCGAAGAGGCAGCGGTTCACCTTGGCCGTGGCCGCGAGATAGCCGGGATCGAGATTGGCGATCCGGGCCCGCACCCGCTCGTGTAGCCGCGGCAGGGCGTGAAAGGGTACGGCGGGATAGGAGTGGTGCTCGGCGTGATACGGCATGTTCCACGCGAACAGCCGGACCAGAGCCACCGTGAGGGTCGTCCGCGTGTTGTCGAGACACTCGGCGGTGAAAGCACAGGCGGTGTGCTCCGCGAGCAGATACGGCCGGAGGAAAGCCTGGCCCACGAGCCACGGCAGAATCCACACGAGGAGCAGCACGGGCGAGCGCGCGAGCACGGAGAGCAGGGCGAGCGCAACGTAGAGCGCGAGATAGATCCGCGCCTCGAGGATCAGAGGGCGGCGCTCTCCGGGCGCCATCCACGGACGGTCGGCCCGTCCCGCGGCGAGGCGGAGGATGTCCCCGACTCGGCGCAGGCAGTTCGGGATGCCCGTGAGCACGAAGAGATAGGCGCTCAGGGAGGCGGGCTTGGGAAAGAAGAGCTCGGGATCGCGCGCGGCGTCCTGCGTGTAGCGGTGATGCTCCCAGTGGAACACGCGATAGTTGCGATACGGCCAGAAGGTGAGGAAGCCCGCCACCGAGCCCACGAGCACGTTGAGCCAGCGGCTGCGGAAGGCAGTGCGGTGGGCCGACTCGTGAAATGCGCAGAAGAGGAAGGCCAGCACGTAGCCGTGAGCGATCAGGAGGGGGATCACCCACAGCGTGGCGCGGCCCATCCATACCAGCGTGCCCGTCACCACGAGGAGGCCGAAATGCCAGAGGGCGCGGGCCATGGCCGGCCCATTGGAGCGGACCATGAGGGCGCGGAGATCGTCGCGGCGGAGCTCGTGCGCGGTGAATCGAACCAGCGTGTCGTCGCTCATCCGTCCCTGATCGGCTAGGCAGATCTACTCAGCCCTCGCCTCGCCGCAGAGCGGCTCAGCTCGAAGTGCCACGAGAGCGGCCGCGCCGTTGCCCGAGCCGCGCTCCAGCTTACACCGGGCGCCCGCGCTGCGCACCCGCCCCGCCCGCCCGGCAAAATGCGCTACACTGCGCGCGTCGACGGCACATATTCCCTTGCTTCCCGGAGGTCCCATGGCGCAGACGAGCAAGCACGGCCCGCTGACCGGCGTGAAGGTCCTGGACATGACGGAGCACATGGCGGGCCCTTACTGCACCGTGATCCTCGCCGACATGGGCGCGGAGGTGATCAAGCTCGAGCGCCCAGGAGCGGGCGACTCCTCGCGGGCCATGGGCGACGGGAGCGAGCGCAATCCGTACTTCCGCTACATCAACCGCAACAAGCAGAGCCTCACCCTCGACTACAAGGCGCCGCGCGGTCGAGAGATCCTCCTCAAGCTGGTCGCCCAGTCCGACGTGCTCGTGGAAAACTACCGCGCCACCGTGATGGAACGCGCGGGACTCGGTTACGAGACGCTGCGGCAGATCAACCCCCGCTTGATCTACGCCCAGCTCTCCGGCTTCGGCTCCGATGGCCCGTATCGCGAGAAGGGTGGCTTCGATCTCATCGCCCAGGGCATGGGCGGCATCATGCACGTCACGGGGGAACCCGACGGCCCGCCCACCTCGGTGGGCCTGCCCATCTGCGATCTGGGCACCGGCATGTGGGGAGCGCAGGGCGTGCTCGCCGCGCTCTTCGAGCGCCAGCGCACCGGGCAGGGACAAAAGATCGAGTGCTCGCTCCTCGAGACGGCAGTGGCCTTTTCCTCCTGGACGAGCGCGGGCTGGCTCGCCGACCACGCAGAGCCTACGCGCATGGGCTCGCGCCATCGCCAGAACGCGCCCTACCAGCGCTTCGAGACCAAGGATGGCTACATGATGATCGGGGGCTCTGCCCAGGCCATCTGGGAGCGCTGCGCCAAGGCCCTCGGCCATCCCGAGTGGACCGCCGATCCGCGCTTCCGCCGCGGTCCCGATCGTCGCAAGCACCGCGTCGAGTTGGAGAAGGAGATCACCGCCGTGCTCGCCACCGCGCCCACCGCGCACTGGATCAAGGTGCTCGACGATGCCGGCGTGCCGTGCGGCCCCGTGTACAACTACGAGCAGCTCTTCGCCGATCCGCAGGTCGTGCACCGCGAGATGGTGGTGCACGCCGACGACACCGAGCTCGGGCGCGTGCCGCACATCCGCACACCCATCCGCATGTCGGCGAGCGACGTGGCGGTGCGGGTGACCGCGCCCAAGCTGGGCGAACACACGGGCGCCATCCTGGCCGGGCTGGGCTACTCGCCGTCCGATATCGAGGCGCTGCGCGGCGATCGCGTGATCTGAGCCGTCTCGCCCCGCGATGTCGATCTTCCTGATCCGCCACGGCGAGACGCTGGGCAACGCCTCGCGCACCGTCCAGCTCCCCGACAATCCGCTCTCCGCGCGCGGCGCTCTGCAGGCGGCGCGACTCGCCCGCCGGCTCGAGCACGAGCGCATCGTCCTCATCCTCTCGAGTGACTACTCGCGAGCGGTGGCCACCGCCGATCACCTTCGCCGTGTCACCCGCGCTCCCGTCCGCTACAGCCCGCTCCTCCAGGAGCGCAACTTCGGAGACCTCCGGGGCACGCCCTATGCCGAGCTCGGCTTCGATATGTTCGAGGCGGGCTACGCACCCCCCAACGGCGAGACGTGGGAGGCGTTTCACGACCGAGTGGACCGCGCGTGGGCCTTCGTGCAGGCGGCGGCCGCCACGGCGGCGGGACACGTGGCGGTGGTGACCCACGGCCTCGTGTGCCGATCGCTGGCCGACCGGCACCTCGTGCTGGCCGAAGGCGAGCCGCCGCCCGCGGCCTGGCACAACACCTCACTCACTATCATCGATCACCCTCCGCCGTGGCGGGTTCGCCTGCTCAACTGCGCCGCCCACCTCGACGACGTCGAGACGCGTCCCCGTCCCGAGTCTGGCGCCGTCTGAGCGGTGCCCGACCGGCCTTGACAGGCTGGGCGGGCCGGCGCACTCTCGGTGCCTGCGCGTCGACCGATAGTCCCCCGGGTGCATTCACAAGGAGGCGAGTATGAAGGCAGCAATGTTCCATGGTCCGCATCAACCCCTCACCATCGAGGACGTCGACATCGACAAGCCCATGGGGCGCGAGGTGCTCGTGCGCACCGTCGGCTCCGGTGTGTGCCACAGCGATCTGCACTTCGTGGACGGCCTGTATCCCTTCCCCACTCCCGCCATCCTGGGGCATGAGGCGGCGGGTGTCGTGGAGGAAGTCGGGCTCCAGGTGAGCGAGTTCAAGCCCGGCGATCACGTGATCGCCTGTCTCTCCGTCTTCTGTGGCCACTGCGACTACTGCCTCACCGGCAAGACGCACCTCTGCCAGACGCGTCCCGTCCGCGCCAAGACGGATCCGCCCAAGCTCTCCTGGAAGGGCCAGCCCGTGAACCAGTTCGCCAATCTATCCGCTTACGCGGAGAAGATGCTGGTCCATGAGAACGCCCTGGTGAAGATCGACAACGAGATGCCGCTCGATCGCGCCGCCCTCATCGGCTGCGGCGTCACCACCGGCGTGGGCGCCGTGCTCAACACCGCGCGCATCGAGCCCGGCTCCGCGGTGGCGGTGTTCGGGGCGGGCGGAGTGGGTTTGGCCTGCATCCAGGGCGCGCGCATCGCTGGCGCGCGCATGATCATCGCGGTAGACACGGTGGACGCCAAGCTCACCACGGCCAAGCAGCTTGGGGCCACTCACGGCGTCAACGCCAAGGCGGACGATCCCGTGAAGGCCATCCGCAATCTCACCAACGGCGGGGTGGACTACTCCTTCGAGGCCATCGGGCTCAAGATCGCCGCCGAGCAGTGCTTCGACTGCATCCGCCCGGGCGGCACCGCAACGATCGTGGGCATGATCCCCGTGGGACAGAAGATCGAGCTCGATGGTCCCATGTTCCTCCGCGAGAAGAAGATCCAGGGCTGCAGCATGGGATCCAACCGCTTCAAGGTGGACATGCCGCGTTACATCGAGCTGTATCGGCAAGGGCGCCTCAAGCTCGACGAGATGATCACCCGCCGCGGCAAGCTCGAGGACGTCAACGAGTTCTTCAGGGCCATGAAGTCGGGCGAGGTCTCCCGCTCCGTCATCATGTTCTAGGCGCGAGCGCGGGCTGGTCGGCGCCGAACGAGCGCCGGCCGGCCCCGTCGCGCGGGCGGCTTCCCGGAGAGCCTCGTGCCGCGGCTGACGATCAGGACTTGCCCACGAAACTCGTGGGCAGCGTCTGGCCCTCCACCGGGTTGGCCGCCGCATCTTCCAGCGTGCGCGCGGGCCGCCACTGGCTCGCCGGCCGCACCTGCCCGTCGGTGCCGATCTGATCGATGTTCCAGTAGATCTCGAGGTTGTTGCCGTCGGGATCGGTGAACTCGATGGCGATCTGGCAGCCCGCCCGCCGGCGCCCCTCGAAGACGATAGGCACGCCGTGCCGCTGGAGCCACGCGCGGGAGCGGAACACCTCGTCGAGCGAGCCCACCTCGAAGGCGAAGTGATTCAGGCTGCCTCCTGCGGCTTTGGTCGCCTCGCGATCGCCGCCCGCCTTCTTGCCGCCTCCCACGAGGGCGACGCCGTGATGATCGCCGCCCACGCAGAGAAAGATCATTCCACCCGGCATCATGCTGTCGGGATAGCGATCGGAGACGCGCAGCCCGAGCACGTCCTGGTAGAAGCGGAGGGACGCGTCGAGGTCGCTGACGTTCAGCACCACGTGGCCGATCTTTCGGAGCTGGAATTCCATGTCGATCCCCTTAGCCGCCCAGGAGCACGAATTGGCGGCGCCCGACCTGGCCTTCGTCGAGCGCGCGCCACCCCGCGTCCGCCTGGGGCTTGAGGCGCTGCCATTCGTCGACGCGCATGAGCACGCGCGCCCGCGGAGCCGCAGCGAGGAGCGTGGCCGCCTCGCTTTCGCTCCTGAGCTCTCGTACCGGGCGCCGCAGGTAGAAGTCCCACGCGAGGCTGGCGTCGGGATAGGCGAGGAGGGGCTGTCCCGGCGTGAGCTTGGGCCCGACACGGAGGGCCACGCCCGGATAGTCGTGCTCGCGGGTGAAGCGCGCAGGATAGCCGAGGGCAGCCACGGTGAGGGTGACGCCGAGCCCGGCGGCGAGCCAGGCGGTGGCGGCAAGCCCGCTGTGCTCCACCCGCAGGCTCAGGAGGGCGAGCGCGGCGCTGACCACGATCGCCGTCGCGGTGACCCAGCGCTCCCAAGGCGAGAAGGGCAGGAAGACCGCGTCGGGTCCGGACACGCTGTTCCAGATCACGAAGGCGCCCGCACCGATCATCAGCAGGAGATAGATGGCGGCGGCCCAGTCGAGGAGGCCCCGCGCTCGCTCCGCCCCGCGCACGAAGAACTCCGCCACCAGTACGGCGAAGATCGGCCAGAGGGGCAGGAAGTAGCGGGCGCGCTGCTCCCCGGACAGGCTCAGGAGGACGATCAGCATCCCCGCCCACACGAGGAGCCGGGTGCGATCGGGATCTCGGTAACGGACCCACCACCACACCGCGGGCAGGAGGAAGAATCCCCACGGTAGGAAGCGCGTGAGATGTGCCAACACGGCCTCCAGTCGATACGTGACCGCGCTACGGAAATACCAACCGAGGTAGTCGGTCATGACCACGGCCTGGCCGTAGCTCTTCTCGCGCTGGAGGAGGTAGGGGAGGAACCACGGGAGTGCGGTGAGCACGATGAGGCCGAGACCCAGGGGCAGGCGGAGCCGCTTGACGCCGCTCCAGCCTTCCGTGACGAGCGACGCGGCGATGGCGGCCACCAGCAGACTCAGCGCGGCCGGCCCCTTGCTCGCAAGTCCGCCCCCCGCGCAGAGATAGAAGCCGAGGAGCGGACGCCACGCAGAGGGCGCGCGGCCCGAGGCGAGATAGAAATAGAGCGCCCAGCCCATCCACGCGGTCAGCATCATGTCCGTCAACACCTGATGGGCCATGAAGAAGTAGAAGGGGCTGGTGGCGAGGACGAGGGCCGCGGCGAGGGCTACCGCGGCGCCCCAGAGCAGGCGTCCGATGGCGAACACGGCGAGCAAGCCCGTCACCGCGGAGATCACGGAGGCGATGGGCGCCGTGGCGTCGGTGACCTTGCCGAAGGGAAGCGCGAAGACGGCCACCGTCCAAAAGAAGAGCGGCGGCTTGTTGAGGTAGATCTCGTCTCGCACGCGGGGCAAGATCCAATGCCCGTGCTCGACGGCCTCGCGGGCGAGCAGGCTATAGCGCGCCTCGTCCTGGTTGTCGAGGGGGCGCCGACCCAGGGGCAGGGCGAAGATCACCGCGCTAGCGAGAAGGAGGGCGGCCAGGGCGAGAGTCACGTGGCGCGAGGTGATCCGGCGAGGAGCGGCGCGGCGGTGGGAGGCGCTGCGGTTCAGATCACGCCCGCACGTCGCGCGCGGTCGGCGATCTTCTTCGCGCGCGTGAGATGGGGCTGATCCATCATCTGACCCTTCCAGGCGAAAGCTCCCGCGCCCTTGCCTGCGTGCTCGGCGAAGGCGGCGATGAGGGCGAGGGCATCCTCCGCCTCCGCCTTCGAGGGCGTGAACTCCTGGTTGATCACCTCGATCTGGCTCGGATAAATGGACATCTTGCCGCTGAAGCCCATGGCCACGCCCTCCCGACACTCGCGGCGCAGCCCGTCGAGGTCGGGAATGTCCGTGTACACGGTGTCGAGCGACTCCACCCCGGCCGCAGAGGCGGCCACCGCGCACATGACCCGCGCGTACCGCGGGATGTCGAGATAACGCCCCCCCTCGTCGCGCACCCGGGGCAGACCCATGGCCGCGGAGAGATCCTCGATGCCCCACGAGACGGCGGCCACCCGCGGGCTCGCCGTCGCCACCTCGGCGATGTTGAGGAGCCCCTGCGGGGTCTCGGTGGCGATGAGAATCATCTTCGTGGAACCGAAGGGCAGCCCGTGCTTCTCCTCCAGGCGCTCGAGCTCCGCGGCGACACGGCGCACGTCAGCGGCGCTGCGCGGCTTGGGTACGAGGTAACCGTCGGGCTTCGCCGCGATGGTCTCTTCGAGATCGGGCACCGCGTGCTCGGTGAAGATCGGATTCATCCTGATCCAGCGCTCCCGCCCGCCGAAGTCGAGGGTGTCCAGCCACCGGCGCACGAGGGGCCGGGTGGCGGGCTTGAGGGGCGGGGGGACCGCGTCTTCCAGGTCGAGGATGAGCCCGTCGGCAGGAAGGGTGAGGGCCTTGGCGATCATCTTCTCCTGGCCGCCCGGGACGAAGTGGAGGGAGCGGCGCACGCTCAGGCTTTCTTCCGGCGCAGCATGGCGGCCCGCCGGCACCGCATGACGAGATCGCCGTGTTGGTTGCGGGCGCGGTGCTCGAAGGTGACGATGCCCCACTCGGGACGCGACCTCGACTCGCGCTTGTCCACCACTTCCGTCTCCGCGTAGATGGTATCGCCGTGGAAGACGGGCTTGGGGAACTCGACCTTCTCGAAGCCGAGATTGCCCACCGTCGTCCCCAGGGTGGTCTCGCTCACGGAGAGCCCCACGGCGACGCCCAGGGTGAAGAGGCTGTTCACGAGGGGCTTGCCGAACTCCGCCTGGGCTGCGGCGTGGAAGTCCACGTGGAGCGGCTGCGGGTTCATGGTGAGGCAGGAGAAAAAGACGTTGTCGGCTTCGGTCACGGTGCGACCAGGCTGGTGCTGGAACACCTGTCCGACCGTGAGCTCCTCGAAGAGCTTGCCGGCCATGGAGGACCTCCGGTCAGCAGACGGGACGCTGCAACACCTGCGGATCGAGCTTGCGGAGCAGGAGCTGGCCGTCCGACGTGGAGCCCACGAGCTTGCCGCGCTCGGCGATCACCCGCCCGCGCAGGATGGTGACCGCGGGCCAGCCGGAGATCTGCCAGCCTTCCCACGGGCTGTAGTCGGTCACGTGGAAGTCGTCCTTGGTCAGCGTCTTGCGAATGGCGGGGTCCATGATGGCGAAGTCGGCGTCGCTGCCGGGGGCGATGACGCCCTTGCGCGGGTAGAGGCCGAAGATCTTGGCGGCGTTGGTGGCGGTGATGTCGGCGAAGCGCTCGAGGCTCATCCCGCGCTTGCCCACGCCTTCCGTGAAGGCGATGCCGAGCCGCGCCTCCGCGCCCACGTTGCCGCCCGTGACGTCCTCGATGGTGCGCCCGCGCAGCTTGAGCTCGAGGCTGGTTGGATACTCGTCGGTGGCCAGGGTGGAGAGCCCGCCATAGACCAGCCCGTCCCACAGCGCCTTCTGGTCCTCGGGGAACTTGAGGGAGGGATAGGTGTGGGAGCAGAAGCCGCGCGGCGTCTTGTAGTACTCCGCGTTGAAGCAGGCGTACTGGTGGAGCGTCTCGCCGTACACGGGCAGGCCGAGGGAACGCGCCTCACCGATGGCCTCCACCCCTTCCCGGGCCGAGGTGTGGACGAAGTAGACGGTGGCGTCCATGGCCCGCGCCAGCGCGATGGTGCGGCGGAAGGCCAGCAGCTCGGAGAGCTTGGTGTGGACGAGGTGCATGTTCGTCCCGTCCATGCGGCCTTCCTCGCGGAAGCGCTCGTAGTTGAACTGGACGAGATCCTCGTCCTCGCCGTGGACGACCATGATGCCGCCGTGCTGGGCCGTCTTCTCCATGGCG
>Ga0209465_10001453_pt1 | contig 10537 bp, 6 predicted proteins | sample PanSoiPlot1MoBio_FD_188321 | JGI IMG/M metagenome (GOLD analysis project Ga0209465, IMG submission 188321) | Tropical forest soil microbial communities from Panama analyzed to predict greenhouse gas emissions - Panama Soil Plot 1 MoBio (SPAdes)... | ecosystem: Environmental > Terrestrial > Soil...
CAAGAGCGACTGGGACTACTTTGCATCAGAAACGGGGAACTCGGCGTGGGGCTATGAATCGGTTCTTGATATTTATCGCCGCATCGAGGACTGGCAGGGTTCACCCGATTCAGGATATCGCGGAACTGGTGGGCCGGTATTTGTCCAGCCGTTGCAGCGCGATCCAAACCCAGCCGTTCAAGCGTTGTTTGCTGGAATACGCTCGTTTGGGATTCCGATCTTTGAGAATCAAAACGGACGCATCATGGAGGCCGATGGTGGGGCATCCGTTGCAGACATGCGCATTCGCGATGGAAAACGCCAATCCGTTTTCCGAGCGTATGTCTTCCCGCACATGGATCAGCCAAACCTCACGGTGCTCCCTCACGCGTTGGTTACACGGCTAACTTTCGAGGGCAACCGAACCACCGGCGTGGAAATTTCTTATGAAGGAAGCACCCGGCGCATTCGCGCAGGGCAAGAGGTGATTCTATCGCTTGGCGCGATACACACGCCGAAGGTCCTCATGCAGTCTGGCATCGGTGACCAAGCCGAACTGCGGCGCTTTGGAATCCCGCTAGTCCAACATCTCCCGGGAGTCGGACAGGGGTTTCAAGACCATCCTGCTTTTTGCTGTCTCTGGGATTGTCCGGAATCGCTACCTTCGAGTCTCGTGCCGGGTGCGGTCATATACGGGAAGAGTAAAGCTGGTTTAGATAGCCCTGACTTCCAGATTCTGCAGGCTGTACTGAGCACCGCGGACGCGGCAAAATTTGGCCTTCCTGCGCGTGGTTGGGCCCTCATCGGCAATGTCGTTCAGCCCAAGAGTCGTGGTCGTATCCGCCTTACCGGTTCCGATCCCGCCGATCCCGTTCAGATTGAAGCGAATTATCTCAGTGACCCAGATGATCCGAAGGCAGCCCTCGCATGTGTAGAGCTTTGTCGCGAGATAGGCAACTCCAGCGCTCTTCGTCCTTTTGTCAGGCGAGAGATCATTCCCGACAACTTTGAACGTCCAAAACTGGAAAACTACATTCGCGACACAGTATTTAGTTTTTGGCATCAAACGTCCACCGCCCAAATGGGTCGGCACGCCATGTGTGTGGTGGATGGCTTCCTCAAAGTCTACGGCGTCGACAACGTTCGCATCGCGGACGGATCGATCATGCCACGCGTGACCACCGGCAATACCATGGCTCCCTGCGTGATCATCGGAGAGCGTGCAGCAGAGATCATACGGACGCAACACCAGATAGCGGCCACATCTGTCTCACAGGCTGAGCGCTTCCTCGAAGTCGACTCTCGCCATTTTTCTTAGCGATTCTCTTTGGGACACTCGTAGATTCGTGTGATCGTTGACGAACAATTCAAAAAATCAGGCCCACAGCCGTATTCCGAGACACAACTCCAGATGGGCCGAGCAGTTTACTGATTTGGGTTGGAAGAGTGGTGAAGTCCAACGACCTGCGACTCTCCGTTCCGGGAACTCGACAGCAAAAAGGAGGAGGCAGAGCATGGTGAGCACACAAAACAAACAAATGGCGCGATTCTTCGCATCGGTGACAGAACGTATGTCGCGTACTGATCTAGATTTGGATCATCTCCTCCTAAATGTGGTGGTTCCTTCCTGCAGCAGCGCTCCAAGGGCCATTACTGCAGCGCTCCAAGGGCCATTACTGCAGTGCTCCTGGGTTCAATGCCCTCAGCGGCATCAGCGGTCCGACGGGGATGTACTCGTGATCCATCAAGTGTTCTTTCGCGAGCGGAAGTGTTTCCATAAGAGCTCGGGCTTCGTCTTCGGTCTTCACGTCGAGCAGGAAGATGACGCCTTTGCCATCGCCGCGCGAATACCACTCACGGATTTTGCCGTCTAGGTAGAGCTTCACCGTTGCCCGAATCTCGTTCGGGATAACAGCCATGATTTGTTGAGGGGTTACACCCCGCTTGGGATTCAGTATGACCAGCACTGCGGTCGTTTTAGGTATAGGGACGCTGGGCACGCTTGAGGCGACCCCGGACACAATTGGATGGGACATTGGAAGTCCTCCTTTCTCGACATAGGATGATACATATCATCCTATGGACGCAGATTTATTTTTTGCATTTCTGTTTCGTCGAGGGCTGCACCCTTAGGATGATTCGCAGCATCTTATACAGCCATGCGTTATCGGCCCGAACACAAAATCGAGACCCATCAGACGATCGTGAAAGACGCCTCGCGGCGCGTCCGCGCGGAGGGCTTGAATGGGGCGGCTGTTGCCGCTGTAATGCGCGACGCTGGCCTAACTCACGGAGGGTTTTACAAACACTTTGCGAGCAAGGACGAGTTGCTCATTGAGTCCCTGAAAGAGGGTTTTCGTGAAATCATTGCTACTCTGGTTCGTGCCGCTGAACAATCACCCCCTGGAGAGGCATGGAAGGCCATTGTGAAGACCTACCTGCGTCCGGAAATGTGCGAATATCCCGAGCAGGGCTGCCCCTTGGCGACGCTTGCGCCGGAATTGGCTCGGGTAGATAGGCACATGAAGCCTCAGATCGTAGCAGAGCTAGTGAACTACAAGAGCCGAATGGTGCCGTTTATGCCTGGCCGCCGCACCATAGACAAAGAACGGGCATTCTTTGCGATCTTTTCAACGATGATAGGGGCAATTGAAATTGCCCGCATCCTGCCGGACCCCGGGATGCGAAAGAAGGTGCTGGGGAACGCGAGAGATTTTCTCTTGCGGGGCTTCTGACGTCCCTCAGTCACTGGCAAGCCTACCATGAACAGATTATGGGGAACTCGGAACTTACAGGCCCTGATCGAATTTGTCCATGCTTGGAGCCATCCGAGAGGGGCATTAGGTCGCGGCAGACCTTCTTAAATGTGGGGCTTTGCGCCGTAGCAGACCTTTAAGCGACAGCCGCTGCGGGGTTCGCACTACACCGGAACCGACGTGTACTCTCGTTACCGTTCAGCTACTGCAATCCCGCCTGGCTCGAGCGATACGACAGGAAATTCTGCTGACATTCAGTGGCTGACTGGAGCACGGCCGCGTAGCCGGGCAAGGCGCGGACAGTTTCCAGCAATGGGTCTTTGCGTATGAAGTCCGGCACGCAATAGCTCTGCTCGACGGCGACTCGCAGGAGTCGAATGCCAAGTTCAGGATGGCCGCATCTTGCCAATCGGGCTCCATTAAAATATTTCTGTTCTGGATCGCGGACTCCCATACTCTGATCGAAGACACGCGTTACGCGAGCATCGTCTGCAGCAAAAGTTTGTCCCTGCGCGCAAGCCAGCATGACTTCACGCACGGCGCTCGGCGCCACATTCCTGTATCGCTCAAACGCCTCCTGCTTTCGTCCTTCCCGCATGAGCAGATCCCCAATCAGCCACCCGGAGGCGGTGGTGCCAGTATCGAACTGCTGGAAGAGCTCCGATGCCCGCTTCCAATTTCCCATTTGCACATAGGGAAAGCCACAACTGCGAAGGAAGAGGTTGGTCGGGTCGAGGCGAATGGCGGCTTCGCATTCCCGAGCTGCCTCTTCCGACAGACCCACGTAACGCAGCACGTATCCCATCGCGAAATGCGCGTCGGAGTCGTTGGGCCATTTCCGTAGCAGAAGCCGCGCCTGCTGCCAGGCAGCCGTGAGTTGGTGCGACTCGGCTTTCATGATCGCCAGCCCGCGCTGCGCCTGAACGAAATCCGGGTCCAGCGCTACGGCGCGCTCGTGATATTCAATCGCACGCTGATACTCCGCATCGTCACCATTCAGGTAATTCACATCGTCGTAATAGCGCACGCCGAGGTGATACCAGCCGGCGGCGTATTGCGGATCGAGTTGCGTGACCTGCTCGAGCATCTGAATTGCCTGCTTACTGAACTTCGCATCATCGCGGGGTATCGCCAGGGCGCGAAGAAAAAGGTCATAGGCCTGCGGATTGCGTGCGGTTGCCGGCGGCCTGCTCGTTGGGACAGAGCCCAACGCTGGGAGCAGGCGCTCCCTCACAGCTTGCGAAAGGCGCTCCTGCATTTCGATCGGAGAGCTGACTTGTACATCAACCGAGTCGCGCCATGTGACCTTGTCTTGATCCACATCGACCAGTTCCAGCGTGATGTGCCAGAGTTCTCCCTCGCGCAAGTATTGGCCCGTTACAACCTTCATGACGCGCAGCTCGTGACCAGCGGCTCCGGGATCGGTCTGCGCAGTGAAGCGCTGCGTGAGGCTCGCCGGGCGAATTGCCAGCGAGGGCGAATAGCTCAGGTCGGTCGTGACTTGGTCCGGTATCGCCAACCGCAGATAATCATGTGAGGCATCGTCGCCGACGTTCTGAAAGGGAAGCACAGCGACTGTCGTGTGCGAGCCTTCCGCTTTTGCCGGCGCGCGATGAGTGGGCCGGTACCAGATCGCAAGCGCTGCCACCAGCAGTATCAGTACGAGTATGATGAAATATCGCGAACCATAACGCCGTTTGGCAGAACGGGTGACGACCTGCGGGCCAGCGCTCACCACCGCGCCGAAAGGGGAGTCGTCGTGGGTGTAGCGCCTGGTTTCGCTGTCGCGCTTCAGCCGCTGCAGATCGGTGCGCATCTCAGCCGCGCCTTGATAGCGCAGGTTGCGGTCTTTCTCCAAGGCCTTGCGTATGACCCCTTCCAGCCCTGGCGATACCTGTCGGTTGACCTGCGAAGGTAACGTCGGTTGGTCGCGCAGAATAGCACTGCAAATCTCGCCCGAACTCGCGCCGTCGAACGGCATCTTGCCGGTCGCCATCTCGTACAGGACCGCTCCAAATGAGAACAAGTCGGTGCGTGCGTCCAACTCCTTGGCCTTTACTTGCTCAGGCGACATATAAGCTACCGTCCCCAGCATCGCGCCTGGGCTGGTGAGGTGGTCGCCATCGGAATATGGCAGGGTCACCGTCTCTCCAGTTGACGAGACGTGCCTTCCTGTCACCTTGGCCAGTCCGAAGTCGAGAATCTTGGCGTGACCCCGCTCGCTGACAAAAATGTTCGCTGGCTTGATGTCGCGATGCACGATGCCTTTGACATGTGCTGCGTCCAGCGCATCGGCAATCTCAATGCCCAGTGACAGGATGTCTTCGGTGTCCATCGGCCTACCTGCGATACGATGCTTCAGCGTCATGCCGTCGAGAAACTCCATGACCATGAAGGCACGTCCATCTTCCTCGCCGATGTCGTGAATCGTGCAGATGTTGGGATGGTTCAGCGCCGAGGCAGCCTCGGCTTCACGGCGGAAGCGGGCGAGCGCCTGCGGGTCATGGGTAACGTCCTCGGGAAGGAATTTAAGGGCGACGAAGCGATGCAGACGGGTGTCTTCTGCTTTATAAACGACGCCCATGCCTCCACCGCCGAGCTTGCTGACGATGCGGTAATGCGAGATCGTCGTGTCAATCATGACGATAGGGTGCAAAAAGGATGCTTGATGATAGGGCCAAAGGAAATGCCGGTCAATTTCGGCTAATCAGCAATCGTTAGAGGCTAACGGTAGGCTGGTCGCCAATCAAAAGCATCGCCGCCTGAATCGATCTCGGTTCCGTCACAGAGAAGGAGAAACACTTTTCGCTCGGGCATAAACTGGTATTTCTCTTCCGCGATCGGCCACTGATCGAACGGAAGACTCGCGCGCATGGCTTTAACGTATTGGGGTGACCCAGAGAAAAGCCCTTCTTCGGATGTCCACTCAAAGTTGGGGTTTCGTTCCCGCGCCCAGCGTGGAATGTATACGTGGTGGATGGGGGCGACGCGGTCAAATCTCTGCCCGTGCAAGGGGCAGAGCACAGCTGAAGCGATTTCTGCTTCCACCCGCCAGGCGAATTTGGGAGGTTCGCTTTCTGCAAAGCAGATACACTCGCCGGGGAACGCCCGTTCTGCAATATTTTTTGTCCCGAAATTGCTTGTGTCCGCAGACGGACATCATGTTCGCCTCATGGACAGAATCTCGACGACGAAGAGGTTTCAACCCCTTGAATACAAAACGAAATGAAGCCTGGACGCAAACGTGCATCATAACCTTGGGCCTTTGTGTGTCCGCTATTTTTCCGTCGGACCAAGCTAAGGAATGCCATGTACCGAGATGTTCGCTACGGGCTGCGGCAACTACGAAAGTCGCCAACCTATACCGCAATGGTGGCGCTCACACTGGCACTCGGTATCGGTGCGAACACGGCAATCTTCAGCGTGGTGAAAGCGGTACTGCTCAACCAGCTTCCCTTCCGTGATCCCGAGCGCCTGGTGAAGATCGCCGAGGCCGATCCCGATACGTCCGACCCAGAGACAATTGACTTCACCACAACCTATGACTTGCGGGAGCGCAACCAGTTCTTCGAAAGCATTTCTCTGTTCCGCGACGGCGACGTGGCCATGGTGGAACAAGGACAACCTGAAGTGTTGGAAGGTCTGCGCGTTAACTACGACTATTTCGACACGCTTGGCGTGAAGGTGCAGCTGGGCCGTGCCTTTGTAGCCGACGAAGACCATCCACAGACGCGCTACGAAGCCATTCTCTCCCACGGCCTCTGGCTGCGCCGCTTTGGGGGCGATCGTTCGATCATCGGCCGTACTATCCGGCTGAACGATAAGCCATACAAAGTGGTAGGCGTTTTGCCGGAAACCTTTCGACCCTTCGCTCGTGAGGATCGCGTAGCCCTGCCGGAAATCTTTACGCCATTGGGCTATGACCTGGAGCTACGGGACGCCTGTCGTGGATGCCAGCATCTGCAAGCTATAGGACGGATGAAGCCGGGCGTTTCGGTCGAGCAGGCCAGGTCAGAGTTAAACGCCATCATGCGCGTAATCGTCCGCGAACATCCCACCGAATACTCGGAACGGACTGTTATTGCGATGATGCCATTACGCGATTACACCGTGGGCAAAGTACGCACCGCACTCTGGATACTTCTGGGGGCCGTGGGCATGGTGCTGCTTATTGCATGTGCCAATGTCGCCCACCTTTCGCTGGCGCGTGCCAGCTCGCACGTCAAAGAAATGGCAGTGCGGGCAGCCTTAGGTGCGGGGCGTGCGCGACTTGTGCGGCAGATGCTCTCCGAGAGTTTGCTGCTGGCCATTGCCGGCGGACTAGCAGGTGTCGTGCTGACGTGGTGGGGCACACATGCCCTGACCGCCCTCGGCCCGAAGGAATTGCCCCGCGCCACAGAGATTCGCATCGACATGCCGGTGCTTTGGTTCGCGCTCGCGGTCAGCATCTTCGCTGGACTTCTCTTCGGTGTCGCGCCCGCACTGCGCGCCTCGCGCGTCGACCCCTACGAATCGCTGAAAGACGTGGGACGCTCGACCAAAGGGCACGCGCGCTTCGCATATCGCAACCTGCTCGTCACTGTGGAACTCGCACTTGCGTTTGTGTTGGTGATGGGTGCCGGTCTGCTGAGCAAGAGTCTGGTTCGATTGTTGAACGTTGACCCGGGCTACGACCCGCACAACGTCCTGACCGCGGGCGTCTACGTTTACGGGGACCGCTACCACGACAAGCCGGAAGCCGAACTGAATTACTACGAACAGGCAATGCAGCGGCTGCGTTCCACTCCCGGTATTGAGAGCGTAGCGATGGCCAGTAACCTGCCGTTATTGACCTTCGACCGTTCCGCGTTTCACATTCAGGACCATCCATTGGCCAACGACGCAGATGCGCCTGACGTGGACCGATACTCAGTTTCGCCGGATTACTTCCAGGTACTGGACATCCCTCTGAAGCGTGGGCGTCTGTTTGCGGGCGGCGATCGCAAAGGTACTTCGCTCGTCGCCCTCATCAGCGAATCGTGCGCGCGGACTCTGTTTCCCAACCAGGACCCCATCGGAAAGCACATCCAGATCGGTGGTCGCTATGACGACAAAGAGTGGATGACCATCGTTGGCGTCGTCGGCGATGTTCAGCAGTATGGACTCGACCAGCCCTCGAACATGGCAGCCTACATACCGCTGGCTCAAGACTTGTCGTTCGGCTACAACGTCGCGGTGCGAACCACCGGCGATCCGCGCCGCATGGCGCAGACGGTGCGTCAAGCGTTCCTCAGCGCCGACAATACACAGCCAGTGTTCCACGTGCGCCCGCTCGAGGACTATGTCGCCGAATCGCTCGCCGCGCGCCGTTTCACGCTCATGCTTCTCGGACTCTTTGGCTGGTTGGCGCTCGTTCTCGCCGCCGTCGGAATCTATGGCGTGATCTCTTATGCTGTCAGCTTGCGCACGCGCGAGTTTGGCATCCGCATGGCACTGGGCGCAGCTCGCAAAGATGTATTGCAGATGGTGCTGCGCCAGGGCCTTAAGCTGGCTGCGACCGGTCTTGTGTTGGGAATCGTCGCCTCGGTCGTGTTCACGCGCTTCCTGACAGCGTTGCTATTCCAGGTCAAACCCGCCGACATGATGACGACCCTGGCGGTCCTCCTCATGCTGGCAGCGGTTGCGCTGCTCGCCAACTACCTGCCTGCACACCGCGCTTCGCACGTCGATCCTAACGTGGCTTTGCGCTACGAATAATGCGGGTCGTGATGATCGACCAGTTAACAACAGCTTCAATATCCCACGCCGCAGACCTCCGCACGCCCCAACTCCACGCTTTATCGGGGTTCGCATGGAAATAGCAGAGGCCGCCTTTCGTCGCCCAAGCCGAGCAAGCCTCACCGCTTTTGGTTACGCCTTGGCACCGCTTTCTCCCGGGGTTCGACGGCTTAAGCTGTGGGGGTGACGAGTCCTTGTGGAGCCCCTCGCATTGGCTCTGTGCGACGCTGGCGGTGGGTAACCACCAAAACGGCCTATTCGTGAAAGTGTCGTGTAAACCTCACAGAATTCCAGGAGATGAACCTGTTGCCTCGACTACCCTCGATTAACGGCGTGGGGGCGAATTGGCATCACTCGCTCCTTGGCGACAAGGCAGGAGTAATCCGAGGAGCGAGAGTCAGCTTTCGGGTGGCCGACGATACGCTGAGAGATACGCATTTCTGCGGATGCCAACATCCTTAACAGAGCCATTTCTCCAATCTCGGCTAGGTTCTTGGCCAGGCGGCTCGTCCGCCGCTGACCCCCCTTCATCGGCAATCGTTGCCCTTCGTCGTAATTAGGATGCATGCAACCTCCGGCCACGCCACACTCATTGCCAGGAGGAATCATCCCATGCGAATCACAGCTGCTTTATTTCTCATTGCCGTATTGCTGGTGTGGGCTGCGCCTAATCTAGTTGGCCAGTCCTCAACGGCTCAGACGTGGAACCTTCCCCAAGGAACTGCCGTAAAAGACAGCGGCCCCCGTAGCTACCGGTTCACGGTGGATTACAACACCGCCAACACAAAGGGCGAGGTAGTGTACCGTCAGCACGAGCGGGAGAGTACACGCGCGGATTGCCGAACGGTGAGGTGGCGTGGAAAAACGTCACGGTGGCGGATGTCGTGGGCCCCACCGCCGCTTTCCAGGCCGCGCAGAAACGCGACTTCATGGAAGGTTTCCGCTATCACAACGATCTGGGCAGCACTTTGAAGCCAGACTTTTTCAAGGGATTCCCTCCTGCCGCGGTGGTTGAACGCAATCTCGTCTGGGACACCGGAATGCTCGAGATGTACGGCCAGAACTATTTTGATCACCTGAAGCTGAACGAGCCTTACCACTCCATGTCCAATGAAGACGTGGCCATGCCCGACGTGGGCACGTTTCATGTCCGTGACACGGTCCTGGAGTGGATCGGGCGGTCACAACGAAATGGGCAGGATTGCGCGTTAATTCGATATCAGTCATTCTTCAATCCCGTAGAAATCGCCACCGGCGGAATGACATTGAAAGGTCGCAGTGACTACTGGGGAGAAATTTGGGTATCGTTAGCCACCAAGCAAATCGAGTACGGCACACTCTATGAGGTCGTAGTCGGGGAAATGAAACCTCCGGGTCAGGATACGACGCAGGTGGTTAATGTCTTCCGCATTGGCGCTCTCGAGCCGGTGAGCGCGAAGTAGAGGGTGGTGGTTGGACAGGAGAGGACTGGGATGATGGCGAACAAGCGGGACTGGGTGTTTTCCTCCCTCTGGGTCAACTTCGCTGTGGTGGTCGGAGTTCTGATCCTGCTTGTGGGAAACCAGATTTCCAGCGGCCGCGAACTCCTGCGAATCCTGGTCTTCTCTCTGTTTTATGCGAATCTGACCGGATTTCTTGGTCTCCTCATTCTAGGCGGGCTTGCTGGGAAGCTGGTCCGTAACCCACCCACGATTCCTCTGGTGGTAAGTGTCGTCCTCGTGATTATCCCCCTGGGCTGCTTGTTGGCAGAGACGCTGCAGATGCTGATCGGCCTCGTCGTCCCTCGGCACTTCTGGCGGGAGTACCTGCGTACGCTGCGCGTAGCCATGCCGCTGGCTATCGTGTTTAGTACGGGCGCGATTGTCCACGCCTCGTTGCGCGGACGAGTGCAGAGTATGGAGGAGAAGCTTCGCGAAAAAGAAGTGGCCGAAGAGAGGGCGCGGAAACTGGCGGCAGAAGCACGTCTGCGCTCCCTGGAAGCCCAGATTCACCCACATTTTCTGTTCAACACTCTGAACTCGATCAGCTCGCTCATCGGAGTGAAT
>Ga0209465_10001454_pt1 | contig 10524 bp, 14 predicted proteins | sample PanSoiPlot1MoBio_FD_188321 | JGI IMG/M metagenome (GOLD analysis project Ga0209465, IMG submission 188321) | Tropical forest soil microbial communities from Panama analyzed to predict greenhouse gas emissions - Panama Soil Plot 1 MoBio (SPAdes)... | ecosystem: Environmental > Terrestrial > Soil...
CATTCCTCCCCGGAAGTTACCAAGTAAATCTGCTGCATTGAGTTTGAACGATACCCGGTGAGGACTCTCAAAAAACGGATCACGATGGCGGCCCTCATCGCCACTGGGATGTTCACCCTCGTGGGATGCACCAGCGCGACGGGCGCTCCCGCCCAACAAACCCCCGCTCAAGCAGAAGTTCCCGCAATCACGGCGCTATCGCCGGTCAGCAGCAAGATCGGATCACCCGCCTTTACCCTCAGTGTCGTCGGTTCGCACTTTCATCCTGATGCGATCGTTCAGTGGGACCAGGTGGATATCGCTCCAACCTCAGTGAGCAACATCTTAATCACCGCCGAGATTCCTGCAGATCTGCTCTTGCAACCCGGATCTCACTCGGTCAGTGTTGTGAACCCTGGCGATTCCGGCGGGTTATCGAATTCCCTTGTCTTCTCGATCCCGTGCGAAATCTCCGGTCCCACGCCAGCTTCCAACCAGACCCGCGCCCGACTCGGCGCTTACTACTTCGATGGATGGTCAGGTTCTCTTGATAGCCAGCCTTTTACTGGAATGCCGCTGGGTTCCTATCAAGGGCGCCAACCTGAATCGGGCTGGCAGGATCTCATGGTCTGCTCCGTCGAACAGCAACTGGCTTCGGCGCACAACTTCGGCGTCGATTTCTTTGTCTTCGATTGGTACTTCAATCCAGGGGTGAACGACCCCGGACAAAATCTGAACTCCGCTTTCGAAATTACCCGCGCCCTTCCCGACCGCCACGGGATGCAATACTCCATCCTTTATATAGACGCTCCGCCTTTCATCGCCAGCCCGCAAGACTGGCCGATTGTGGTGAACGAATGGGTGGGCTACATGACCGATCCCGACTACGTTCGTGTCAACGGAAAACCTTTACTGGTGATTTACGACATGAGCGCGATGAGAAGGACTTTCGGGTGCGCCTCCGCGGTCGCCTCCGCCTTGAATCAACTTCGCGCGACGGCGATCGCGCAAGGATTACCGGGCGTGTACATCGCCGGAGGGTTCTACGCCGGTTATGACATCGTGAAAAAAACCGGTTCCTTGCCCGACCTGTCCGCGGCCGTGCCCGATGGATACGACGCGATCACGATGTACAACTACTCGGTCGGCGGCGTGAAAGGGAAACAGCCGTTCTCCGTTCTCTCTCAGGCAGCTCAATGGATGTGGGCGCAAGGTGCGCAGCACAGTCCACTGCCATTCATTCCGGTAGCCATGAACGGATGGGATGCGCGGCCCTGGGGTAATTACGATCTCTGGTACCAGCGCAATCCAGAGGACGTCGCATCACTCGTCGATTCAGCCATTACCTGGACCAATGCACACCCGCAGCTTCGGCCCGAGCCTGCCTCGGTTCCACCTCTGGTTTTCGTGGAAGCCTGGAACGAACTGGGAGAAGGAAGCTACTTCATCCCGACCACTGACGATGGAACCACCTACGGCGACGCGCTAGCCAAGATTCTGCAGAAGCAGTAGGTCTCAGAATAGTTCCTTGCACAAAATAAGCTGCGCGCCCCATTCAAGCCCATTTTGGCTCGAGCGGGGTAGTTCGAGTCGCGTCGCGACACCTGACGGCCCCCGATCTTGACGACACAATCTTCTGAGCGGCCTTCAGTCGAGATCATTGTTCGTGACCTTCCCGAACCCAGCCCCGCAGAGGCGAAAAAGGAAAGTCCGGGGCATAAGCCCCGGGGTAAGGGAGTGGGGGCGGAGGGGCACTGCACTCGTACTGGACGGTTAGTACTCCTTGTCCAGACCGACGCGATGCACCAGATCTTTAAAGCGCGAGTCTTCGCGCACCGGATCAAAGAAGGGATGAACCCTCACGAATTGGAGGATGTTGGACTTCTCCTGGTAGGCCCGTTCAAACCAGACAAAGGCCTCGTCATACTCGCCCAGCGCCAAAGTTGGATTAATAAAGATACCAGCGGGCATGTAGCCGTTTTCACGGCGTCGCTTGAGCTCATCAACCAGCTTGAGTGCCTCGGCTCGCCGGGCAGCGTGAGCATACGCGACTGCCAGCAACTCGAGCGATCCTGGGTTGCGATGGGTCATAGCAACCGTTTTTTCCAGGACCAAAATAGCTTCCTGAGATCGGCCCGCACCGATCAGCGCAAAACCCAGTGTCCAGTACGCATCTTCATCGTCTGGATATACGGCTAGCACGCTTCGCAGTTCTTGAATTGCTTCGTCAAAACGATGTGCCTGAAAAAGTATCCATCCGTGCGAGATACCCTTAACCCCAACTGGATCCAGGTCTCGGGCACGCTGAGACCAAGCCAGCGCCTCGTTCATACGTCCCTGGCACATCAGCCAGCTCGCATATCCCTGGTGCGCGCCGGGGTCGTTTGGTTTCAGGTCTAGGGCAAGCTTGTATTCACTTTCGGCCTCGGCCCACTCCCATTCTTTCTGGTGGATGTCGGCCAGGAGAACATGAGCTTCGGAAAGTCCCGGATCCAATTCGAGGGCCTTCCGGGCTGCAGCGACAATTTTCGGTCGTAGTTGGGTCGGGGAACCGCCGATCGCGATCGTAGCGAGATTGTCATACGCGTCTGCCAACCCGACATAGGCCGGCGCAAACGTAGCATCCGTCCGAATCGCCTCATCAAAGTACGAAATGCTCCTTTCGATCTCCTCTCTGGTGTATGCCTTGTCCAACTGGCTTGCACCCTTGAGATAGCTCTCATAAACTTCGGGGGCTATGTGGCGGGTCGCGACGAGAGTCATGCGTTTTTTCCCACTCGCCGTCACCTCGACCTTTGCCGCGATCGCCCGTGCTACCTCACTCTCCAACGCCAGCGCGTCTCCCATGTCGCGGTCGTAGGTCTCCGACCAGAAATGTTCGTCGGTGGCGGCTCGAATCAGTTGGCAATGAACGCGGACGTGGCTGCCCTCCCGTATGACCGAACCTTCCACAACAGCATCGACGTGTAGCACGTTGGCGATCTCTGGCACAGATAGTTGGGTATCTTTAAAGTGAAAGGTCGAGGTACGGGAGATCACGCGCAGCCCACGAATGGCGGAAAGCCGCCCAATCAGCTCTTCGGTCATGCCATCGGCCAGGTAGTCCTGGCTCGCATCCCCCGAGAGGTTCTTCAGCGGCAACACCGCCAGCGACGTAATTTTCGGTCGAACCGCCTCCCTTGCACGATTCCGGATGGCGATGTAGGCGACGGCAAACAGCGCAAGCAAAACCAGAGTAGCCACGACAAACCAGATACGAACTGAGGAAGCGGGCTTTACTTCGTGGTGATCTTCCTCGTTACCCCGACCTTCCGCATTCAGAGCGTCCTCTTCTTCCTCGAGATTCCGTCTGCGGTTCTGTCTCCAGGAATCCAGTTCCGAACTTAGTGCGTAAACGGACCCCCGCTTGTCATGGAGATGCCGGTGGACAGGCATCCCCTCCCGCTTCTCCCAACGTTGGACCGTAGTCACGTCGCGATTGAGGTAGGACGCGATCTCTTTCCAGGAATCCAGCCGACTCTGCTGTGCTTGTGCGGACGTCGGTTCGCTAGGGAAAGGTTCGCCCATGGCGTTCTCCAGGATTGGTCCGCGAGGCTGACGGACCGAGGGAAGGTCATGATTGTAGCCTGCCCCGACAGTCACGGCAATACGCGGCATTTGAAGGCAAGTGCTCCAACTGATGCTGTTGCAGCGTTTTACCGTTTGACCCGCTCCCCTGGTGACCCCATCGTGAGCAGGCGTTTCCGTATGAGACGCCAAGAAACGGAGGTTCGCATGCAGAGAGCTTTAAGCAAATCGGCATGGTGCATTGCCGCCATCGCAAGTTTGGCTTTGTGTCTAACTCAGCCCGCCATGGCGACAGACCCTTCCAGGTTCACTAGTACAACGGTCGCGAAGGGCCAGTTCGACGAATTCGATGTTTTTAACATTGTCAAAGTGCCGGCCCAAAGTCCGCCGCCGAAAAATACGTACTGGAGGTCGAGGCAGAGGACAAAGGGACTCTCAGACGGCGCCGTCTTCAGCAACGTTTGGGCGCCGGGAGGAACCACCGGGTGGCACACCCATCCGGGTCACACCCTGATTTTCGTAACGGCGGGAGCGGTCACGCAATATCAGGCAGATGATCCCACCTGTACGCCGCATGTCTACACCGCGGGGATGTCGTTTGTTGACCATGGAGGCAGCGCAATCCACATAGTTCGAAACGAAGGAACAGTCGAGGCGGACGCCATCGCCATCCGGCTCGTTCCTGCCGGTCAGCCAGGTCGAATTGACGTTCCGGACCCCGGAAACTGGCACTTTCCAGACTGATCCCGCTGGCGATGAGTGATTTCTGGGATGTGCGCGAGTAGCGTGCGTCCCAGAATCTCCGCTCGCGGATGGGCGGGGGACAGAGTCAAGCCCGGTGCTCCAGACAGTGCGGTTTCGCAGGCTGGGGTGGAAGCCCGGCTCTTGCTTGATGGGACTAGTTCGAGTCGCGTCGCGACGCCTGACGGCCCCGATCTTGGACGACACATCCCGAAGCCCCCCGCAGGGGCGAAAAAGGAAAGCCCGGGGCATAAGCCTCGAGGCAGCCAAGCATAATGATCGAGCCTCGTAGGGGCGGAACTTATAAAGCCCCAGCCTAGGCCATCAACCCGCCCAAAAACTCCGTGCCAATCAAGATCTCTTCAGTGAGAGTGGGTTTGTCCTTCTGTGTCCAGTTCGACGAAGTTTGTCCGCACGCGGTCTCCGACTTGCGCGTTCTTTAGCGTCGCCAGAAATTTCTTGGTGAAGTCCTGCTGCAGATGGAAATCTTGTGCTGCCTGCGACTTGTAAATCTCATAGAACACTAATGTATTGGGATCGTCTTTTCGTGTCGTAACATAAAACGCTTCCACGCCTGGCTCCGCCCGCACCAATGGTAGGTATTCGCCGACGGCCCCTACAAGCTCAGTACGACGCTCGGGCTGGATTTTTGCTTCAATCAGCATGATCACTTTCTCATTCGTCATTTTGGACCGCTCCTCTCGTATTGCATTGTCCGCCGTGTTCCCCGCCCGTTCCGCCCATAGGATTTGCGAAGGGCAGTCCCATTCACGACAGAGCCCGGTCAGCGGCGTCAGGTCCCATTCGTGTCTGCTTGCTGCCTGCTCGGGCGACGAAAAATCTACGATGGTTTGTAGATAAGGCTGATCGCTGCGCCCACGATGACCCACTGAACAAAGTAGGCGACGGACTGGTAGATGGTTAACGTGAGGCCAATGTTCAGATTGATGTAGTTGTGGATCGCAAAGGTGCAGACGGAGAAAAGGCCGATGAGTGCCCCGAAGAATATCCCTGGTACGATGCCACCGCCGGCGGCATAGATTTTTGCGTAGAGAATGGCGACGACCACGATAGCGATGAGAATGGCGACCATGCCGTAGGGCATCACTTTCATCATCTCGCCCTTCGGACGGTAGACATTGGGGTACTTCATGAATTCAGTTTTCATAGATGGCCATGCGGCGAACATGGCAAAGCCATAGACAAAATAAGCAGCCATAGCCCCAAGGGAGGCCAATGCAATACGGGCGTAGTTCACGGTCACTCCTGTTGAGGCTCGAGACTCGGATATCCTCCGACGTTAACTCGCCAATTCGTCCCATGTCAGCGCCCCATCCATTGACCGGGAAAAGAAGTGCCACTTCGATTACTCTGGCCTGCGATTAGATCGACGATCTAGCTTTTACCCTGGCTTCGAAGGCTTCGCGAGTCTCTTGCCATTCTGCGGCTTCGGCGGAGAAGTTCCTTGCATAAGTCGCAACGTCCTCGGTTCGCTTTGCAAATGTTGACTCCGGTTCGTTTGGCTCCAGAGGTTGGAGCCACGCGACCAGCCGGTCGAGCGTCCAATCTCTCTTCTCCATGACGTGGTAGTCGAATAAATGAGCAATGATGTCCTTTATCCGCATTTTACGCGGCAGAGGGGCCGAGCGCGGACTACGCAAGTACCGGCGGATCTGTTCGAAGGCGTTGTGCTTCAGAGTGAGCGGGACTCGGCAGTTGCAGGGACGAGCAAGATCGCGCAAAAGCCATGTTCCATATAAGTCTTCGACATTCAGCGTCCGACGCTCAGTTGCTGGAATCTCTCTTTTCGCGCGACAAAAAGTACCGCCGCTCGCGATGACTGCCATCCCCAGGGCGCATCCTGCGTTTTCGCCGGAAAACTTAAGCGCCCCGGCTTTAGGTGTAACGACCGTGCTTCCCAACAAAATTGCTTCACTGAGTTTCATGTTTCGCACTCCACGGGTTGGGCCCGCTCGCGAGTGCTTGTCATCTTAGCGCAATACCAACTTACTGTCGCGACCTCGGTTACGAGTCAATCTCTGATTCCGGAGCATGAAGTTGTTAGGAGTCACAAATAATAAAGTTCTTCGCTGTGACCGTTGAGACTCATGTCTCGAATATCGCGAGGCACGGGCACCCGCCGTTGCTGGTCACCCGAAGTTCAGGTCGAGCGGAGAACCGGATCACCATCTTCGCATCACCGACCAATCCCTCTCAACTCATGGCGCATGATTGGTCGCGCGGGTAATCGGCGAGCGATTGTCTTGAATCCGAGGCGCCTGAACGTAGAAGCCGTGCCTGTGAAAATATTCGACATACTGCCCGGCTGCGCAGTGTCGACTGGATATGCGTCCACCCCGGGCGCCTTGGCACGCTTGGCCGCCTTCAAAGCCTCAACGATCAGAGCCGGCATCACGCCTCGTCTGCGATACCCACGTCGGATATAGAAACATGAAATGGCCCAAACCGGCACGTCGTCGACCGCTTGAAAAGGTGGCTTGCAATTCAACCAGCCCAAGTCTCTTCGCGGAGTAAGTTGACACCAACCAACGGGCCGCTCGCCGTCGAATGCCAACAAGCGTGGCGGAGGACCCTGCTTCACAATTCTGTGGAACGCGCGCTTGTTCATCTCTCGTGGTCGTTCGTGATATTCGGCGCCGATCCTCCAATACATGCACCAGCAGCCATTGCTCGCGCCGCCCTTGCCAAAAAGATCCTCAAGCGCGGGCCAGAGTGAAGGCGTCAGTGGCCAAATTGCGACCTTCATATGAATGCATCCTTATTCCTTTGCGAACCAGGTCAACTCGGCTTTGAACCCTAACCTACGATGGCCCCGAGTCGGTGCTCCTTGAGACCAGGGTTTCAACCGGGATCACGCGCAATTTTGCGTAATCAGAACGCGAAGAATGTGTGGCCTTTAAGAGTGTATGACACCGGTCGCGTGTGGCATCGGCCGCGCCCTAATTCAGCAGTGTCGATGGCCGGCGAGTGTCAAGGGGGAGGATTGCCCGGCCGCGGATCGTGAGGGCGGGCTGCCGGCCACGTGCTGTCTGGCGGGAGAGGCTAGCCTGATTTCTTTTCGCCTCGGCGAAGCTTCATAAGCCGCGCTTCTTTCTCTTCGAGAAGCCGGTTGATTTCTCTCACCAGTTCGATCATCTTGTCTGGGTCTTGCTCTACTGCGGCTTGCGCGCACAGGAGTTCCCAGCGTTCCTTGTTTTCACCCTGCATCGTTGATGACCTCTCGTTGCTGATCGAGGAGCAACGCCCGGGTTGTAACGCTTACGTTAGACAAGAACGAGATTGCCTGTCAACCGCGCCCGCGCTCAAATGAGCCGCTCACCTGCAGTTTTGGCTGCTCTTGGGCGGCGCAATGCTTCTGCGCTGCGATTACATCTCAACTAACGACCGGCTTCAACCTCCGGGATCTTCTCCACGACCAACGGCCAGCGGATGGCTCACCCTGAAGAACGGAAGCACGCCAAAGATCGTTCAGTCGCACCCAACGAAAAGCGTGTGGAGTGGGGCACCCGGCGTGCCTCCGACTGGACACGACAGTCGCCGCAGCGACAATCCACATCACCGCCGCCAGCGTGAGATTGAAGGCAATTGCCATCATGCCTGGGTCGCGACGGGGCCGAGGATGATGTTGCTCGCCGTTAGGCTTAAATGCATGAGCATGGCTAGGAGCAGACTGCCGGTCTGGTCCCACACTCTCACCATGAGCACCCGATATGCTGGCAGCAGCCCGAACGAAAAGGTAAGTGTGCCGTGCAGACTCGGAACGGAAAGCCCGGAGGGAGTGACAGATGCACCGATATTAACGGGCAAGTGCAGGCCCCCCACAGTACGCCGACGATTACGGCGGTGGTAAACGAATCGAACCTCAGCCTGAGCCTCGGAATGACGAACCCCGTCCACCCCAGCTCCTCAAAGAAGCCAGCCGCCGATCCAACGACGAATCCCGTCAGCAGTGTCGGAGCCTTGTTGCTATCAGCGAAGATTCGCGGCATGAAGTCAGGAAACCGAAGCGAAAGCGCAAGAGGGACGGTCATCAACACCAGCGGTGCAGTCAGGACCGCGACTGCGTACACGCCAATCGGTCTGCGCCCTTGAATTACGCGCGAGAAAAGGTTGCGGTAGCCCATCCATCCACTTGTGATCCCCGTCAGCAACACGCTCGCCAGGGCTGGGCCTGCCAACATCGCAGCAACCATGAAAGGAATCATTTTCGCCAGTTGTGAAGGTTCCCTGGGAATGCCGCCATAGCCGAGTGTAATGACAATGCCGCCCCACGAGATTGCGTATGTCAGGAAATAAAAGGTCAGGATCGGGTGCTGTTTGATGAAGCCAGGGTGATCCATAAGATTTGCCCTTTGACCAATGGGAACACGCCACACTTAGCGCTCGGAACTGGGGGTGAGCAAGGGCATACATCACCCAGCACGGTGACCGTGACTCTGCGTTACGTAGGGCATTGAATGGGCGATCACAAAGATCGTGATCTTGCTCACTGCGGATTGTTTGTTCGCAGTCCTGCTATCGGCCACATGCCGAACACCGGGCGGATGGACGCCACTCTTCGCATCTACCCGGCCTTTCTCTTTGTCTCAGAAGCTAGGACACGGTCTATCAATGCTCGCAGTTCTTCCAAAATGGCAATCAATCTCTGCGAGTCTTGTTCCCGTTGAAGTTGACGGGAGAGCCGAAGCAGCTCAAGGCGATCCTCGTAAGTCATCGCGCACCCCGCTCAGCAGAAACACAATCAGATTTGCACCGTTTTGCGCGTGTCTTTATATGCGGCCACATCTCGCCGTAGATTCATCACTGTGCTGACTGAGAGCGGCTGCCACGCGCTCGGCGATTTTCAGTGCTTTTTAGGTTCTTTTTCCTTCGTGAGTTCCGAGCCAGTTTCAGGATCGGGGGGTTGCCCTTCGCTGGCACCTCGCGCGCGAAGTTTAATCCAAATCCAGAGGGTGAGTACCTACCCTGAATGCTGTATCGCGATATCGTTTTGCAGAAGACGGTATGTAAAAACCGCGCCTCACCGGGGATTTTGTCCAGTCCTGTCGCATTGGGCAGACGCGTTCTTTTTGCCCTTCTTGGCGTCGAATGCGTCAATCATCTGATTGACGAGTTGGGCCAATCGCTTCGAGTCTGTCTCGGTCTGAATAGCTGCGTTTAGGGCTCTGAGGTACTCGTCATTGGGAATGAACGACATACTGCACCGCCTTATGGGTGACTAGTGCAGGGCGTCCTCCACCTCCGCCCTTGCCGAAGCGCCAATATGCGCCATTGCCCTGTGAATTTCTGCGGCTGCCCCTCAGCTCCGCCCCCAGGCAGTACAGCTTTGTGAAAGTGGACGATTGCACCCCAAGAACTACTTTCGGGTTCAGCCTCTCTGCGTGACATGTTCGGGCGAAGCTCGTGGAAACCGACCTTGGCTGTGTGTGGCGCATCTTGACGCTCACATCAGGTGGCGGAAAGACGGTAATCTTCCCTACCATGAGCAAAAACGCAGCGTCGACCGAGCATCCATTGGTGGTTACCACGCGCGATTTGATCGCCCGGCAGCATGCTTTGCTCAGTGAGCGCCGCGAACTCCTAGCTCATCAAAAACGGCTTGGCGAGAAATTACTGCTGTCGATCAACAAGTTCCAATTTCCAAGGTTGAACCTGCGAACGGATTCGCATTCTGATATCTAGGCGCATAGCTTGGTTTGAACCTGCCGAGGATAGCTGCCGCGGGTCTTGGGTTCGAGACTCGGGTATCAACTGGGCGGGTCCCCTACTCAAGCCCGGGAATCCCCAGACAGGACGGGTGCCCCACACAACGCGGTGTTCGTTATGTGAGGAAGTGAAAGGATCCTTGCTCCTCCTCAAGACGTCGATTCCGTCAATTTGCTTCCGCCCAAGCCTCCGAAGGGCCGAAAGAATAAAGCCCATGGCGTGAACTCCGCGTCAGCGAAGCATGACGACCATGCTTCTTTAGCGGCGGCACCGAGCTCGCTCCCACACCAAAGGCTGAAGTACCGTATGGCTGACAGGCCATGGGTAAGGTCGTTACCAAAAGCTGGATTGCGCGGAAACGGAAGGTGCTATGCACTTCGGGCACCTGAATTCGGCAAAAGTCCGCTGATAAGCTCCTCTGTATGCCGGTTACCGCCAGTGGCGCGAAAGCTTCAGAAACCAAGGGCAGCGAGGAAGCCCAAACTTCCGACAAAGTGTCGGCGTTAGTGG
>Ga0209465_10001458_pt1 | contig 10511 bp, 10 predicted proteins | sample PanSoiPlot1MoBio_FD_188321 | JGI IMG/M metagenome (GOLD analysis project Ga0209465, IMG submission 188321) | Tropical forest soil microbial communities from Panama analyzed to predict greenhouse gas emissions - Panama Soil Plot 1 MoBio (SPAdes)... | ecosystem: Environmental > Terrestrial > Soil...
TGACGACCTTCTCCAGCAACTTCACCGCGTCGTCCGTCTTCTTGTCCTCGACCAGCACGCGGGCGTGTTCGAGCATGGCCGTGATCTGTGTGGGTCGGCGGCGTAGGTGCCGTCGCTGGCCATCAACGTGAGGTTCGTGCCCGACGTGGTGTAGGTGCCCGACTGGAGGAGGTGCATCGGTGCGAGGACGAAGCTGCAGGAGCAGGTGGTGCTGCCGGTGCAATGCGCCGCCTGCAGCTGCCCCGGCATGGTGGCGATCAGCTGCTGGAGCAGGAGGTCGAGCTCCGCGCAGGTGAGCGTGATGCCGCTCGACATGAGGCAGGAGGGCGGGACCATCGCCAGCCCGGAGGCCGTCACCATCTCGTCCGCGTTGTAGGTCATGTCCGCGTTGAAGGACTCGGTGCCGGTCACATTGAAGCTGGAGAGCTTCGCGGTCAGCTGGGGGCAGTTGGGCAAGTACTGCGCAATCTGCATGGCGATGGTCCCATTGTTCACGCAGGTGCCGGTGATGTTGTAGTCGCCGACGATGTCGCCGCCGCACGGCTGCACCTTGCCGCAGCTGCCGCTGCTGCTGCTGCACGCCGACAGGATCGGCGCCAAGGTGATTGCGATAAGAATAGACACCGGCCCCCCTAAGCGAATCTTCATGCCGGCCAGTGTCTCCCCCGAGGCGCTCACGGGCAAGTGACGAAAAGCCGCGGGCGGCCGCGATGCGGCGGGTCCGCAACCTCCTCAGGGCGGCGGCGCGCCCGATTGATCCGCGGCTGGCGGGGGCTCCGGCGCGGGCGGCGTCGGCGGGGCGGGCGGCTTCGCGCCGAGGCGCCAGAGATGAAGGCCGAGCACCGCCGTCGCCAGGCACGCCCACTGCGCGGGCGTCAGCCCGACGTAGCGCTGGTCCGGGCGGGCGACGTCGGTCGCACGGAAGAAGTCGAGCACGAAGCGCGCCGGCGCGTACATCAGCGCCGCCAGCGCGATGATCCGGCCCGGCGGGCGCGGCACCCGGTTGTAGGTGAACAGGATCGCGGTCATGGCGATCGTGAACAGCAGCTCGTACAGGCCGAGATCGACGCGCGGCCCGTCGGGGTAGGCGACCGACAGGAAGAACGACGCGCTGACGTGGCGGCCGGGATGGTCGTGGGCGGTGAAGCAGCCGGTGCGCCCGAAGATCCAGCCGATCGCCAGCCCCAGCGCGACCGAATCGGCGTAGCGGAGGCGGTCGACCTCCGCCTTCTTCGTGAAGTAGAGGAACGCCAGAAACGCCCCGAGGAAGCCGCCGAACGACGACAGCCCGGCGAACGGATTGATCAGCACCCGCCAGTCTTCGCGGATCCGTTCCGGGAAATAGAAGATGACCGAAACCAGGTGCGCGACGATGAACCCGCCGACGACGATGCGCGCGTTCAGGTACTTGACGTCGTCGTCGTCGAGGCCGCGCCGGCGTCCCTGCATCACGACCATCCGATCGCCGATGATCACGCCCAGCGCGACCAGCACGCCGAACATGTGGATCGGGATCGGCCCCCACTTGGGGAACGGCAGGTCGAACAGGTGCCCGTCGAAATACGGAATCATCCGGTCGACTGGGCTCGGTTCCGCAGCGCCAGCACGATGTCGCGCTGGCCGTCGGCGTGGTAGCTGGATCGGACCATCGGTCCCGATTCGACGTGCGGGAAGCCCATCGCCAGCGCCTCCTGCTTCAGGGCCGCGAACTCGTCCGGCGGCGCGAAGCGGGCGACGGGCAGGTGCTTGGGCGACGGCCGCAGGTACTGCCCGAGCGTCAGGATGTCGACGCCGATCTCGCGCAGCTCGCGGAACACGGTGCGCAGCTCGTCGGTCTCTTCGCCCAGCCCCAGCATCAGGCCGGTCTTCGTGATCGCGCCGCGCGCCTTGGCGTGGCGGAGGATGGCGTACGATCGGGCGTAGCTGGCCTGCACGCGCACCTGGCGCGACAGCCGCGGCACGGTCTCGAGGTTGTGCGCGAAGACGTCGGGCGCGGCGTCGAGCACGACGTCGACCGCGCCGGTGTCGCCCTTGAAGTCGCCGGTCAGCACCTCGAGCACCATCTCCGGGCTCGCTTGCTTGACCGCGCGGATGGTCGCCGCCCAGTGCGCGGCGCCGCCGTCGGCCAGATCGTCGCGGTCGACGCACGTGATCACGGTGTGGCGCAGCCCCAGCTCGGCCAGCATCGTCGCGACGTGCGCGGGCTCGTCGGGGTCGGGTGGCAGCGGCCGCCCGGTCGGGACGTCGCAGAACTGGCAGGATCGCGTGCAGACGCCGCCCAGGATCATGATCGTCAGCGACTGGCGGTTCCAGCACTCGCCGATGTTGGGGCAGGAGGCGCTTTCACACACCGTGTGTAGCCCCAGCTCCGCGACGCGCTTCTTGAGGTCGAAGAAGACGTCGCCGCTCGGCATCTTCATCCGGATCCAGGGCGGCTTCGGCTGCATCTGCGGGCGTGCCGCGGGATCGACCCCCTGTTCGGCTTCGAGGATGCGCAGTTTGCGCGAGCGGGTCTCGACGATGCGGGCGGACATGTCTGGCGAGCCGCAATCTACCATCCCGATCGGTGTCGTGCCTTACAGGCCGCCGGCGAAGCCCCCCATCCGTTGAACGAATTGTGCAACGGCTTGCGCATCTTGGTCGGCCGGCGGACGCGAGGCCCCGTCAGGCCGCGGGTTCGCGGCTGGCATCGCGGATGCTAGTGGGTCCGGTCATGCGATCCGCGGCGGCACTGTTACCCCTCGAGACCCCGGAGATGCCGGGCGATTTCGGGGACTATCGCGTGCTGTCGGTGATTGCCGAGGGTGGGATGGGGATCGTCCTCCGTGCCCGGGACATGCGCGACCGAAGCGAGGTCGCGCTGAAGATGACGCGGTCGCCGCGGCGGGCGGAGGCCTCCGCGCTCCGTCGAGAGATCGCCGTGCTTCGCGGCGTCGATCACCCCGGGATCGTGCGCCTGCGGGACGACGGCATCTACTTCGGCATGCCGTGGATGGCGCTCGAGCTGCTGGAAGGGCGGACCCTCTGCCGCACGATCGGATCGCGGTGGTGCGGGCTTGCGGACACGCTTTCGATCGTCAAGCAGCTCTGCGGCGCCCTCGGTCACCTGCACGATCGCGGCGTCGTCCACCGCGACGTCAAACCCGCCAACGTGATGGTCGGCCCCGGCTGCCGCGTGACGCTGTTCGATTTCGGGCTGGCCTGCGCGACGCGCCACCTCGCGCTGGATCACAGCCGGAACAACGTCGGCATCGGGACCGCGGAGTACGCGGCGCCGGAACAGCTGGCCGGCGAGCCGGTCGACGGGCGCGCCGACATCTACGCGCTCGGCTGCATGCTGTACGAGCTGGTCACCGGACGGCGCCCGTTCGACGCCGAATCCGAACACGACGTCGCGCGGATGCAGATGCACGTCGAGCCGCGCTCACCTTCAGAGCTTTTGACAGATATGCCGTGCCCACTCGAGGAGCTGATTCTGCAGATGATGGCCAAGCGGCCCGAGGCCCGACCCGCCACCGCGGGCGAGGTCGCGCGGCGGCTCGGGCACGTCGCGAGCCGGCTCGCACGGGGGACAAACGAGCCACTCGACGTCGGCTTCTCGAGATCGGTACACGGCGCGGGAGGGGGGAAGGGGAGGGCGAGCGGGCGGTCAGCCTGAACTGGGGAAGGCTTTCGACCGGCCCGCTCGCCCAGGGGGTGTTCCCCGGGCGCTTCAGATGTGGACGACCTCGCCGAGCGCGGCGGCGGTCGCCTCGTACATCACCTCGGACAGTGTCGGATGCGGGTGGACGGAGGCGAGCACGTCGTGGGCGGTCGCCTCGGACGTGATCGCCACCGACATCTCGGCGATCAGGTCGGTGACGCCGTAGCCGATGCAGTGCACGCCCACGATCTCGCCGCGCGCCTTGTTGGTGATCACCTTGATGAAGCCGTCGGTGTGGCCGGCGCCCAGCGCCTTGCCGTTGGGCGCGAACGGGAACTTGCCGACGTCGATGTCGATGCCGGCCTCGCGCGCCTGCGCCTCGGTCTTCCCGATCGACGCCACCTCCGGGTCGCAGTAGGTGCAGCCCGGGATCGCGTCGTAGTTGATCGGCGCGAGGTGCTTGCCGGCCATGGCCTCGACGGTGCGGACGCCCTCCGCCATCGCGACGTGTGCGAGCAGCGGCGGCCCGGCGCAGTCGCCGATCGCCCAGATGCCGGGGCTGGTGGTCTTGTAGGCGTCGTCGATCTGGATGAAGCCGCGATCCAGCGCGACGCCCATCCCTTCGAGGCCGATGTTCTCGATGTTGGCGCGCACGCCGACCGCCAGCAGCACGCGCTCGGACGTGACCGTCTGGTTCTTGCCGTCGGCGTCGGTGAACGACGTGGTGACGGTCTTGCCGCTCACCTTCACGCCGGTCGTCTTGGCGCCGGTGTGAATGTTCATCTTGCGCTTCTTCAGGGTGCGGGTCAGAGACGCCGAGATCTCCTCGTCCTCGATCGGCAGCACGCGCGGCATGAATTCGATCACCGTCACCTCGACGCCGAACGCGTTCCAGAAGTCGGCGAACTCGATCCCGATCGCGCCGGCGCCGATCACGACGACCGACTTCGGCACCTCGGGCAGCACCATCGCCTCGCGGTAGGTGATCACGCGATCGCCGTCGGGTTCGATGCCCGGCAGAAACTTGGCGCGCGCGCCGGTCGCGATGATCGTGCGCGGCGTCTCCAGCGCCAGCTTGCCGGTCGCCTTGCCGCCCGACGTCGTGGTGACCTCGATCTTGTTGCGGCCGACCAGCGACGCCGTCCCGAGGATCTGGGTGACGCCGTACTTCTTGAACAGGTGTTCGACGCCGCCCGACAGCTTGTCGGCGACGCCGCGGCTGCGCTTGATGATCTTGTCCCAGTCGAACCCGATCTCGCCCTTGATGATCACGCCGTAGTCGGCGGCGTGCTGCACGTGGCGCATGGCGTCCGCCGACTTGAGCAGCGCCTTCGACGGGATGCAGCCCCAGTTCAGGCAGATGCCGCCCGCGCGCTCGCGTTCGACGCACGCGGTCTTGAGCCCAAGCTGCGCGGCGCGGATGGCGGCGACGTACCCGCCCGGTCCGGCGCCGATGACGACGAGATCGTACTTGTCGGCCACGGTCAGAACGCCAGCGAGATCGGCTTCTCGAGGATCGCGACGATCGCCTGCAGCAGCTTGGCGCCGAGCGCGCCGTCGATGACCCGGTGGTCGCACGACAGCGTGACGGACATGCGCTGGCCGATGACGATCTTGCCGTCCTTGACGACCGGCTCCTTGCGGACGGTGCCGACCGCGAGGATCGCGCCCTCGGGCGGGTTGATGATCGCGGCGAAGTCGCGGATCCCCATCATCCCCAGGTTGGACACCGAGAACGTCGCGTGCGTGTACTCGTCGGGCCGTAGCTTGCGGTCGCGCGCCCGGCCGGCCAGCTCGCGCGCCTCGGCGCCGATCTGACCGATGGTCTTCTTGTCGGCGTCGCGGATGACCGGCGTGATCAGGCCGTCCTCGATCGCCACCGCCATGCCGATGTCGACGCGGGCGTGCTGGATGATCGCGTCCTCGGTGAACGACGCGTTCGCCTCGGGGATCTTGCGCAGCGCGAGGGCGCACGCCTTCAGGACGAGGTCGTTGACCGACAGCTTGGCGCCGTGGACCTGCGCCACCTGCTCGCGGAATTCCATCGCGGCGTCCATGTCGATGTCGGCGGTCAGGTAGAAGTGCGGGACGGTCGTCTTCGCCGCCAGCAGACGCTCGGCGATCGTCCGCCGCATCATCGAGAGCGGCTTGACGATGTCCTCCGCCGGCACGGCCGCGGCGGGGCGCGCCTCGGTGCGGCGGTCAGGGACGATCTGGGCGGGCAGGGGAGCGGCGGACGAGACGCGCGGCGCCGACGTCTGCGGCGCTTCCTCGGCCGCGTGCCAGTCGGTGGCGGCGGCGCCGTTCACCCCGCCACCGTCGGCTGCGGCCTTCACGTCGCGTTCGACGATGCGGCCGCCCGGGCCGGTGCCCTGGACGTTCCGCAGGTCGATGCCGAGGTCGGTCGCCAGGCGGCGCGCCAGCGGCGACGCCAGGACCTTGGTGCCGGCCGCCGGGGCGGGCGCGGCCTGCACGGCAGGCGCGGCCGCGGGCGCGCGGCGCGGGGCGGGCGCAGGCGCAGGTTTCGCGGCCGCCGCGGCCTGACCGTTGGCGGGCGCGGGAGCCGGCTTCGCCGCGGGCGCCGGCTTGGCGGGCTCGGGCGCCTTGGCCGCCGCCTTCGCGCCGCCACCGCTCGCGCGCGCCTTCGCCTCCTCGACCAGCTTGGCGACGTCCTCGCCCGCCTTGCCGATGATTGCGATCGGCGTCCCGACCGGCACCGAAGCGCCGTCGGCGATCAGGCGCTTGAGCAGCACGCCTTCGTCGAACGCCTCGAAATCCATCACCGCCTTGTCGGTCTCGACCTCGGCGAGCACCTCGCCCGGCGAGACCTTGTCACCTTCGTTCTTGCGCCACTTCTGCAGCACGCCGATCTTCATCGTGTCGGACAGCTGCGGCATGTCCAGTATCTGGGCCACGGCGGAAGGCTCCTTCGCTATTCGATGTACAAAAGCTTCTTAGCAGCTGCGACGGCGCGAGGCACGTCGGGGATGCACTGCTGCTCCAGATGGTGGTTGTAAGGCATCGGCATGTCCGCGCCCGTGATCCGCTCGACCGGCGCGTCCAGATCGTCGAAGCAGCGGCGGCCGATGCGGTACGCGATCTCGGCGCCGACGCCGTTGAACGGCCAGCCTTCCTCGAGGATCAGGCAGCGCTTGGTCTTCGACACCGACTGAACGAGCAGCTCCTCGTCGAGCGGGCGGATCGTGCGCGGGTCGACGACCTCGGCTTCGATCCCCTCCGCCGCCAGCGCTTCGGCCGCGGCGAGCGCGATCTTCACCATCTTGGACCAGCCGATGATGGTGATGTCCGTGCCGGGCCGCTTCACCTCGGCGACGCCGAGCGGGATCGTGTATTCGCCGTCGGGGATCTCGCCCTGGTCGGCGTAAAGAACTTCGCCCTCGATGAACACGACCGGGTTGTCGTCGCGGATCGCGCTCTTGAGCAGCCCTTTCGCGTCCTTCGGGTTGGCCGGCATGACCACCTTCAACCCCGGCACGTGCGCCCAGAGCGCCTCGGTCGACTGGCTGTGCTGCGCGGCCAGCATGTGCGCCGAGCCGCCCGGGCCGCGGAAGACGACCGGCAGCGTGAACTGCCCGCCCGACATCTGCCGGATCTTGGCGGCGTTGTTGATCAGCTGATCGGCCGCCACGAACGAGAAGTTCCAGGTCATCAGCTCGATGATCGGGCGCAGGCCCACCATCGCCGCGCCGATGCCCACGCCGACGAAGCCGCCCTCGGCGATGGGCGTGTCGATCACGCGCTTCTCGCCGAACTTCTTCAGCATCCCCTTCGACACCTTGTAGGCGCCGTCGTAGTGGCCGACCTCCTCGCCCATGAGAAAGATGCGGTCATCCTTCTCCATCTCCTCGACCATGGCTTCATTGAGAGCCTCGCGAAAGGCTACGGTCCGCGGCATCGGTCTCGTTACTCCTTGTACGTGAACTCGGACAGCTTCTCGAAGGCCAGCTCGGGGCTCTCGTCGGCGAACTTCACCGCCTCGTCGATCTCCTCGGCCACCTTCTGCTCGATGGCGACGATCTCTTTCTCTTCCATCTTCGCCCGCACGAGCAGGTCGCGTCCGTAGGCGATCGGATCGCGCTTCTTCCACTCCTCGACCTCTTCCTTCGTCCGGTAGAGGCCGGCGTCCGACATCGAGTGACCGCGAAAGCGGTAGGTGATGATCTCGATCAGCGTCGGCAGCGATTCGTTGCGGGCGCGGCGGACCGCCTCCGCGACGCGATCGCGAACGCGGACCACGTCGTCGCCGTCGAAGCGGTCGCGCGCGATGCCGTATCCGAGCGCCTTCTGCGAGACGTCGGCCACCGACAGCGACCGGTAAAGCGGCGTCCCCATCGAGTAAAGGTTGTTTTCGCAGATAAAAACAACAGGGAGGCGCCAGAGCGCCGCCAAGGCCACGCCCTCGTGGAACGCGCCCTGGGGGACCGACCCGTCGCCGAAGAAGCAGAGCGTGACCCGGCCGTCGCCGCGGTACTTCGACGCGAAGGCCGTACCGGCCGCCAGCGGGATGTGCCCGCCGACGATGCCGTAACCACCCAGGAAGTTCTTGTCGGCGGCGAACAGGTGCATCGACCCGCCCAGCCCCTTCGAGCAGCCGGTCTCCTTGCCGAACAGCTCGGCGATGATCTCCTTCGCGCTCATCCCCTTCGCGTAGGCGTGGGCGTGCTCGCGATAGGTGGCGATGACGTAGTCGTCCGGCTTCAGCGAGGCGATGGCGCCGACCGCGACCGCCTCCTGCCCGATATAAAGATGGAGAAAGCCGCCGAACTTGCGCAGCGCGTAGGCCTTGGCCAGCGCCTCCTCCATGCGCCGGATCGCCAGCATCTGGTGGTAGTAGCGGGCGAGGGTGGCTTTGTCCGGGGTACGGGGGGGGTGAAGCTCGGAAGCCTCACTCTCGATTGCGCTCATTGCCAAGGGTTCTCCGGGCCTTTGCTGGTGTTTCGGGTCGAACGGGTCAAGAGCGCGAACATATACCAAGAGCTGACGCCTCCGGGGAAATTTGTCGTCGGGGTAAGCCCTCAACTCCGCGCGAAACCGGCCGATGTGAGGCGGTGCATGGAAGCCTCGACTGAGCGCGGCCTGGATGCGGGCCCCACCGAGGCCGGTCCCGACGGCGATCGGGTGATTGTCGACGCACCGAGCCGAGGGTTGATCCTCCTCGTCGATGACGAGCCGGCGATCGCCCGCGCATACGCGCGGACTTTGACCACCGCCGGGTTCACGGTCGTCACGGCGGGCGACGGTCGCGAGGCGGCCGACGCCGCGCGAGACAAGTCGTTCGACGTGATCGTCAGCGACATCGCGATGCCGGGGATGGACGGCATCGAGCTTCTGCGCACGGTGCGCGAGTACGATCTGGACGTCCCCTTCGTGATCATGACGGGCGGGCCCGCGGTCGAGAGCGCGGCGCGCGCGATGGAGTACGGGGCGCTGCGCTACCTCGTCAAGCCGGTCGAGCCCGCGGATCTGGAAGGGGTGATCACGCGCGCGGTGCGGCTGCACCAGATGGCCAAGATCAAGCGCGAGGCGCTGGAGATGTTCCGCCTCGAGGGGAAGCACCTCGGCGATCGCGCCAGCCTGGAAGCGCGGCTCGGGCGGGCGATGGGGAGCCTCTGGATCGCCTACCAGCCGATCGTGTCGTGGGGGCGGCGGAGCATCTTCGCGTACGAGGCGCTGGTCCGTAACGAGGAGCCGACCCTGCGGTCGCCGCCCGACCTGTTCGAGGCGGCCGAGCGGCTCGGGAAGCTGCAGGATCTGGGGCGGGCCGTGCGCGATCACGTCGCACGCACGCTCGACGAGCAGCCGATGAACGCGCTGCTGTTCATCAACCTGCACGCCATGGAGCTGGACGACGACTCGCTGATCTCGGCGGAGGCGCCGCTGTCGCGGCACGCGGCGCGCGTCGTCCTGGAGGTGACCGAACGCGCGCCGCTGGAGAAGATCCGCGACGTCACGGCGCGCGTGGCCCAGCTGCGCGCGCTCGGCTACCGCATCGCGGTCGACGATCTGGGCGCCGGCTACGCCGGGCTGACCAGCTTCGCCCACCTCGAGCCCGAGGTCGTGAAGGTCGATATGTCGTTGATCCGCGGCATCGATCGCTCGCCGATGAAGCAGAAGCTGCTGCGGTCGATCGTGACGCTGTGCCGGGAGCTCGGCATCGAGATCATCGCCGAGGGCGTCGAGACGGACGCCGAGCGCGACGCGCTGATCACCGTCGGCGGCGACCTCTGCCAGGGCTATCTGTTCGCGCGGCCAGACAAGCCCTGGACCGAGATCAAGTTCTGAGGGGGCGAGGGGACCTGAATGTCTTCTCCCTCTCCCGCTTGCGGGAGAGGGTCGGGGTGAGGGCAAGCCGCTTACGGGCGACGCACGCGTGCGTGCTACGCTGTCCGGCGTGGACGTGGAGCTGACCAAGGAGTACCGCTTCGAGGCGGCGCACCGGCTGCCGTGCGTGCCCGAGGGGCACAAGTGCTCGCGGCTGCACGGTCACAGCTACAAGGTCGAGATCACCGTGGCCGGGCCGGTCGACCCCGCCACCGGCTGGCTGATCGACTTCGGCGTCATCGACGACGCGTGGGCCGAGCTGCACGCGCGCTTCGATCACCGCAACCTCAACGACGTTCCGGGGCTCGAGAACTCGACCTGCGAGAACATCGCCATCTACATCTGGCGCACGCTGCGACCGCACATCGCCGCGCTGTCGGCGGTGACGGTCTGGGAGACGTACGACAGCAAGTGCACCTACCGCGGCGGATGACCCCGGCGCTCGACAAGAAGATCCCGGGCACGCTCCGGTTCCTGACCCTGAACCTCTGGGGCGAGAACGGCCCGTGGCAGGCGCGCATCGAGC
>Ga0209465_10001459_pt1 | contig 10504 bp, 6 predicted proteins | sample PanSoiPlot1MoBio_FD_188321 | JGI IMG/M metagenome (GOLD analysis project Ga0209465, IMG submission 188321) | Tropical forest soil microbial communities from Panama analyzed to predict greenhouse gas emissions - Panama Soil Plot 1 MoBio (SPAdes)... | ecosystem: Environmental > Terrestrial > Soil...
CGACAACCTTCGCATCGCGGACGGATCGATCATGCCACGCGTGACCACCGGCAATACCATGGCTCCCTGTGTGATCATCGGAGAGCGTGCAGCAGAGATCATACGGACGCAACACCAGATAGCCGCCACATCTGTCTCAGAGGCTGAGCGCTTCGTAGAAGTCGACTCTCGCCATTTTTCTTAGCGATTCTCTTTGGACTCTCGTGGTTTCCTGTGGCCGTTAACGAACAATTCAAAAATTAGGCCCACAGCCGCAGTCCGAGACACAACTCCAGGTGGGCCGTGCAGTTTACTTATTTGGGTTGGAGAGTCGTAAAGTCCACCGACCCTGCGACTCTCCGTTCCAGAACTCGACAGCAGAAAGGAGGAAGGCATGGTAAGTACACAAAACAAGCAAATGGCGCAATTCTTCGCATCAATGACAGAGCGTATGTCACGTACTGATCTAGATTTGGCGACGATTCGGGACGTCTATGAGAACTTACATTTGGCAGCCAGGGAACCGGAAGGTGTTTGCTACGCGGAAGTGGACATCGACGGAGTGCCAGCACTTTGGTGTGTTCCGACGGACTGCGACGTGAATCGCGTACTCCTGCACGCCCACGGTGGTGGCACGGTCATTTTCTCTATGCACCTGGATCGAAAGGCTGTTGGCCATATCGCCAAGGCTGCTGGCGCGCGTGCACTCGTGCTGGATTACCGGCGTTCGCCAGAACACAAGTTCCCAGCTCAAATCGAGGACATGGAAAGGGCATACCACTGGCTCCTTGCGAAAGGGATTCGTGCTGAAAACATCGCCCTTACAGGCCAGTCGATCGGCGGCAATTTCGCTGTGAGTCTGGCCATCGAATTACGTAACAAGGGTGTGGCAATGCCAGCCGCCATTCTATCGGTTTCAGGTTTGTATGACATGGAGCTAAAGAATGACACCATCAAAGAAAACGCCAAAAAAGACAAGCTTCTAACGAGGCCAATTTTGGAATGGTTTCGCGAGGCATGGCTGGGCGGTACAGACAACGCGTGGACTGATCCTCGAGTCAATCTGCTTTATGCCGATCTCGCTGGCCTGCCCCCCATCCAGGTGTACTACGGCGATCAGGAGTTACTCGCTGGCGAAGTCGTGGAGTTCGCGAAGCGAGCGAAAGATGCTGGCGTAGACGTCGAACTACATTCAGTTTCCCAAGGACAACACAATTTCATCTTGGGCGCGGGCCGGGTACCCGAAGTCGACGAGGCAATTGAGCAGATGGGCCAATGGCTGCGGTCAAGACTTTCGTCAGTTAAGGGGCGAGCAGCTTGAAACCCATCCCGGAAACTACGACGTGTCTTTAACGACTTTTGCATAAAGAAAGGAAGTTCAGATGACTGAGCTTAGCATTGCAACCGCAGCTTCAGACAAGATAGCGCTGCCGGTTATCTCGCACTTGAACGAAGACGACATAGAGGATGCAGTCGCACTATTCGCCGACCAGTTCAGCTTCAAAGACCACGGGATCCGACTGGAGTTCAACACAAAGGACCGATTGGCAGAGTTTTTTCGGAAGGCGCGCGAACTCTACCCGGACTCCCTCTTGCAAACTGAAAGAGTATTTGTGAGTGGTTCGAACGCGCTTACCGAATGGACGCTCCAAGCAACCTTGCTAGAACCGACTTTTGGCAACTACAGGTGGAAGGTTCCAATCTCGCTGCATGGGGCTTCCGTGGTTCGCACGAGAACGGCAGGATCACAAGCTGGTCCGACTACCATGACGGTCTCATCTCCCGGCGCACCGCGTTGGCGACATATTTCACAAGTGGGACGAACACTAACCGTAGGCTCGGGAGGGATTCCTACGCTCAGCTACAGCAGCTCAATGAGAGTGCTTGGCACGATAAACCAGGGAGCATCATGAATCCACAGACCAAGAATCCACAAACAAGGGAGCCCACGCTGGCATCAACGTGGCAGGCCGTTGCCGGAAGCCCGCTCAACGACCAATTCCTCGAATGGCCCGCCGATTTGTTCGCGGTGACCAATGTCCTCCTTGAGCGGTCGGAGGCATACCGGTTCGCTTTGTCGCCAAGCAGCGGTCTCGAGTGGCCGCCGGCTCGCTTCCCCAATTGGTCCGAAGCGGTCGAGGAGGCGGGCCGGCAATGGAGCCTCTGGGTCGAGGATCGGGAAGGCTTTCTCCCTGGTCTTCTGGCTGAGGAGTGGAGCGTCTTGCGCGAACAAGAGGAGATGCCGCTCGAGCATCTGGCACAGGGACTCGATTCGCGAATCTGCGAAGCGCTGCTGACGCTGCATGCAATCGCCGACGAGGCATGCGCAGGACTAGGCATCCCCCTGGAAACAGCTTACGGAAAGGGATGCGTTTATCGGGCGCGTGCGCGCGAGCTGCTGGCGAGAACCGGCTCGCTGGCGCGCATCCCGCCTCACTTCCTGCGCGTGCTGCCTAAGGTCGGTACGGCACTCAATGGAAGCTCCCTGCGTTCGTTCTCGCGCTACGCCTGCGTACAAGGTCCCGAAGTAGATGTCCGTTGGCACAAGCTGCCCACCCGTCACATAGGCACCGATCCGGGAGCAAGGCACGCGAATCTGCTTTTGCTGCCCTGGCCTCTCCGGGTGCGAGAGTCTGACTTTCGGCCTTTAGAAGGGTCGGTGCAGAGGCTCGCCAAGGAGCCCTTCGGCCTCTTCGAGTTCGCTCCCTCTGAAAAGCTCGACCTGGACCTGGTGGACCGCGTGCTTGACGCTGCCCGCGACGAGGTCGACAGCGTTGACGGCGTGATGCTGCCCGAGAGTGCAGTCGACGAGAGCGATATCGACGACCTTGAAGCACTGTTGGACCGCCATGGCGTCGTGCTGCTGGTCACCGGGGTTCGAGAGGGCTCACCACAGCCGGGGCGGCTGCCCGGCAACTGGGTGCACATCGGGGTGAACCCGAGATTCGAAAAAGGTGGGCCGCTCCCGACGTCAGTGGGCGAACGGTGGTTTCACGTCCGCCAGAACAAACACCATCGCTGGTCGCTCGACGAGGCACAGATCCTCCAGTACCACCTGGGAGGCGCGCTTCACCCGCACATTCGCTGGTGGGAAGCTACCGACGTCCCTCGCCGGACACTCCACTTTCTTGAACTGGGCGACGAGATCGCCCTCGTCTGCCTCGTGTGCGAAGACCTGGCCCAAATCGACAACGTCGTCGAGGTCATACGCTCTGTCGGCCCGAACAGCGTTCTCACTCCCCTGCTCGATGGACCGCAGCTTAGCTCGCGCTGGGCGGCAAGATACGCGAGCGTGTTGGCCGATGATCCCGGATCGACTGTCCTGACACTGACTTCCTTGGGCATGGTGCAACGCTGCCGGCCTCATGGCCGGGACTCTTTGCCCGTGGTCGCCTTGTGGAAGGATCCCGTCCGGGGCTTGCGCGAGATCAAGATGGAAGCCGGCGCCCAAGGCCTTCTCCTGACTCTGTGCGGCAACCGTACCGCCCGGCGCAGCGCCGATGGACGCTACCCTGTCGACAACGCGACCGAATATTTCGATGTGGCCGTCCACCAGGTCCGCGCCGGTAGTGCAGCCGCGAGTTTGTCGAATTCCAAGTCAGAAGTGCCGGAATCGCGCTCACTTGAACTTGATGAACTCACAATATTCACCGGCTGGGCGCAGGCCTTGGTGGAAGCGGCGGCCTATGCGCCTGAGTCCGTTCAGAACGTGCTGGCCAACGCGAGCGCGCGGGCCCCATGGCGGTCGGAGCTCAGGCTGGCCGAGCCATCCCAGTCGCTTGTCGAAGCGATGGACTTCATCGGTCGAGCGGTCTGGTCCTCAGGAGCCGCGCCCACACTTGACGAGTTGCACGCCTGGTGCCGGCGGGAAGAAGATCGGTTGAGCGAGCATGGGATCGAAAGGTTGGTTCGCCGAGTGCTGCGCTCAACACTTGAACCACTGCGAACGCGACAAACGAACGAGACAAGAGGCCTCGGACAACCGTCGAACAACATGATCGCGCGGTTCGGTGCGATTCTGCGAGCGGGCAGCCGTCCTGCCGCAAGTAGATAAGGAGGTCAACCAACGAACTGCAACGTCCGCCGGTGCTGGCAAACACCTCTCTGATGACGGAGTCTTTCTCAACGCAGAAGGAGACGAAACATAAATGGAAGACACCAAAAGGATATCGTCACGTGTTTTAATAAATCCAGAGTTACAGACAGATTCGCTCCGAACCGCCAATCCTTTTCCGTCGACCGTAATGCGGATAGCCCAAGGCGTAAATGGACGGATGCTTCGGTGCCGGACGAGTGATGGCCCGTCACATGGCGGGCCATCGCTTTGGTGGGAATGGCCGTCACTTCAACGTAATTTCCTGGACAAGCTCTACGGCGACGATTTCGCGGATTTCGCTGCGCTTCTCTGTCGCTTGCTGGAACGCTTGGTTTGCCGCCAACGACTTTGTCGCTGCTCGCCTCCTCCGCCGCGTAAACCTGGATCAAATCTTGTCACCTGCGAAGCCGAAACACTCTTAGGAGGGGAATTTCTCTCGCTGCCACTTAGGGAGACATACAGACACAACGCCACAGTCACCATGCAGTATCAATTGACTCGTCGAGCGAGGGTTGAATTCAAGGAAAGCGTCCGTGAGTACAGAAGAGAACCTAATAAAAAGACAGAAACAGAAAATGCGAAATCAACCTGCGATACCAAGTCTTGCAGCTAAGAAAACGGCGATATCCGAAACGGTCCTGGACCAGCTATTCCGTCAGGCACGGACACATTCGGCGTGGCAACAAAGCCTGTACGCGCTGAAGTTCTCCGCGAGGCATACGAGCTGGCACGTCTTGGCCCCACAAGTGCCAATGGCTCGTCGGCGAGATTTGTCGTTCTGACGACGACCGAGGCAAGGCTCGTCTTAAGCCAGCACAAAGAAGTATAACCAATTGTGCTGTTGAGCATCACATATTGCCACAGGAGAAGGTATGTCAGTAAAAAGCGTCCAATTTACGGTTGCCGCGCACATTATGGCTGCCCTGGCTTACCACCACGGCGAGGAAATCTCTTCCGCGACCCTAGCGGACAGTGTGAACGCCGACCCTACCTTCGTTCGGAAGTCGCTCTCGAAGCTTTCGAAAGCGGGCTTGGTCGTAACAAAGCGGGGCCAAACCGGAGCGAGCGTGCTTGCGCGTCATCCTCGACAGATCACGCTGTTGGACATATACCGTGCCAGTGCGGCACCCCCAGCATTTGCGATTCATTCGTATCCAGTAGACAACAGATGTCAGGTCAGCTGTCACCTTAAGGAATGCATGTCGGACGTTCTTTCTCAAGCCCAGTCTAGCTTCGAGCGATCGCTGGCGAAGATGACCCTGGCCGGGCTGGTTGGTCAGATCCGGCGAAAGACGCATTAACTTCTTTTGATAAATTGTGCAGATAACAAGAACAATAAATCGGGAGAACTAAGGAAATGGCAACAGAAACAGAACTGGCGTCCGACGAGCGGGCGGAGCCTATGGGACGGCGAACCAGCGGGCGGGCATCGGCGAAGCTGTGGGTGGCCGCTGCCTTAGCGGGGATAGCCTTTGTGGGTGCATGGCGCAGATATTCGCTTGGCGCAAGTCGAAGTTCTGCCGATACCCGTCCAGCGCCACCCCCGGAAGTAGTGGTGAGCAAACCATTGGTACAGGACCTTGACACACAGTTGGGCTTCCTTGGTCAATTTTCGGCGGTCTCGCAAGTGGAGCTGCGCGCGCAGGTAGGCGGCACGCTCACTGGAATATTTTTCAAGGACGGGGACATCGTGCGGAAGGGTGACCTCCTTTTCACCATTGATCCTCGCCCCTACGAGATTACGTTCGCCGAGGCGACTGCCCAGCTCGACGTTGCGACGGCTCGTCTGGAACTGGCTGACCGACAACTTGACCGTGCCAAGGATCTGGAGCAGAGCAACGCTGGAAGCATGGAGAATGTGGACCAGCGCACATCGGATCAACGCGCAGCTCGGGCTTCGGTCGAAGACGCAAAGGCCCGGATCCGGGATGCACAGTTCGACCTCGACCATTGCCGGATTGCGGCGCCGTTCACGGGGCGCATGGGCACGCATCTCGTTTCCGTGGGCAATCTGATCGCAGGCAGTCGTACGGCGACTAGTCCGACGACATTGCTCGCGACGCTTGTGTCGCTTGATCCCATTTACCTCGATTTTGATATGAGCGAGTCCGATTTCCTGACTTATTCCAAGTACCGCGAGCACCTCAAGGGCGCGCATGTCCAGAAGGTTGAGGTTGCGCTCGGCGACGAAAATCAGTATGCGCGAAGCGGTGTATTCGACTTCCTGGACAATGCCCTTGACCGTTCGAGCGGCACAATCCACGCCAGGGCTACAATTGCGAATTCCAATCTGGTTTTGACTCCCGGCCTGTTCGCCCGTGTTCGACTGGTCGTCGCTCCTCCTTCACCGACCCTCCTCGTGCCGGACAGCGCAGTGCTGCCTGACCAAGCGCAACACATGGTTATGACGGTTTCGGCGGACGGCACGGTCGCGCCAAAGCGAGTGGAAGTGGGAGAGATTCGCGACGGTTTGCGAGTGATCCGGTCGGGGCTCGCATCGGGTGACCGAGTGATCGTGGGGGGGCTACTTCACGCGTCGCCCGGAGCCAAAGTTGCGACCCAAGACGGCACGATCCGTTTTGCGAGTGCTCAGGAATAGAAGCGAGTCAAGAATATGCGCCTGACACATTTCTTCATCGAACGCCCACGTTTCGCGGTAGTCCTGAGCGCTTTCGTGACGCTCCTCGGGCTTGGTGCGCTCGCAATCCTGCCGGTCGCACAGTACCCGGAGATCGTCCCACCCACCGTGCAGGTCACGACGGTGTACCCAGGTGCTTCCGCCGAAACCGTAGCACGCACCGTGGCGACGCCACTCGAACAACAAATTAATGGCGTCGAGAATATGCTCTACATGGGCAGTCAGTCGACCGGCGACGGCAAGCTCACAATCACCGTTACCTTCCGCATCGGCACCGACTTGAACGTGGCGCAGATGTTGACGCAGAACCGTGTCCAGGACGCTTTGCCGCGGTTGCCGGAGGACGTGCAGCGTCTCGGCGTGCAAGTAAGGAAAGCGACACCAAGCATACTCCTGGCCATTCACGTCTACTCGCCGGATAGTTCGCGCGACAACCTGTATCTCTCAAACTACACAACCTTGCACGTCAAGGACATTCTCGCGCGCCTCGAAGGTGTTGGAGATGTGCAGTTCCAGGGTGGCCGCGAGTATGCCATGCGCATCTGGCTGGAACCCGACAAGGTTGCGGCGAACAATCTCAACGGCAGTGAGGTGCTCGTGGCATTGCGCGCCCAGAACCTGCAGGTCTCCGCCGGGATTCTGAATCAGCCGCCGGTCCCTGGGCACGAGGCTTATCAGATCAACGTGGAAACACTCGGCAGGCTGTCCACGCCCGAGCAGTTCGGTGACATCGTCGTCAAATCCGATAAACAGGGAAGGGTGACACGGGTGCGCGACATCGGCCGCGTCGAGGTGGGTGCCGCTGATTATGGCTCTACTGCATACATGGATCGCAGCGACGCGACGGCCCTCCTGATTTACGCCCAGCCGGGTGCAAACTCGCTCGCGGTTGAACGTGAAGTCCTCTCGGCGATGAAAGACCTAAAGAAGGAGTTCCCCCAGGGCGTCGATTACAAAATCATTTACGATCCGACGACCTTCATCGCCAAATCGGTCCGCGAGGTCGTCATCACAATCTTCATCGCGATACTTCTCGTGCTCGGCGTCGTGTTCTTGTTTCTTCAAAATTGGAGAGCCTCGATCATCCCGGTGATCGCAATTCCGGTCTCTCTCGTCGGGACGTTTGCGATTCTCTATCCGCTCGGGATATCGCTGAACAATCTCTCGCTATTTGGCCTGGTTCTCGCGGTCGGCATCGTCGTCGATGACGCGATCGTTGTTGTCGAAAACGTCGAGCGCAACATGCGCTCCGGCATGTCGGCGTCGGATGCCGCTCACAAGACGATGGACGAAGTCGGTGGAGCACTGATTTCGATCGCACTCACGTTGTGCGCCGTTTTCGTTCCGTCCGCTTTCCTGTCGGGAATCTCCGGACTCTTCTTTCGCCAGTTTGCCGTCACGATCGCAGCATCGACGGTCATCTCGTGCTTTGTCTCGCTGACCTTGAGCCCGGCTCTTTGCGCGGCGTTGTTCAAGGACCACGATCCACAAAATGTCTCGTCAAAGGGTATCGCTGGCCGACTTCTTCACGCAGGCTTTGGTTGGTTTAACAGCGGCTTTGACAGGTTGTCGAATGGCTATGGGAATCTGACACGCCGTCTGGTGGCAGGGGTGGCCGTTGTTCTCGTGATTTACGTCGCACTGATCGGTGTTGCCGGGCTGGAGTTCTGGCGAGCGCAGACAGGTTTCATTCCGGAGCAGGACCAGGGATATCTGATCACCATCGTTCAGCTTCCTCCCGGAGCGACGCTCGCGCGGACAGAGGACCTTATGAAGCAAGCCACCGATATCATCCTGAATACGCGCGGCGTCGAGCACGTTGCGCCTTTCGCGGGCCTCGATGCGACGACATCGACGGTAGCGTCGAATTCCGGGACGATTTTTTCCAGCCTGCCCTCGCTCTACAACCATGAAATTCCCGGCGTAAACGCGAACACAGTATTGGCCGACCTGCGTGAGCGTCTTTCCGTGATCAAGGATGCGCACGTGCTGACCATTCCGCCTCCTCCGGTGCAGGGCCTCGGCACTGCCGGTGGTTTCAAGATGATGCTGGAGGACCGTGCCGGGCTTGGTTCGGAGGCTGTTGTGCGCGCGGCGAATGATTTGGTCGCTGCCGCGAACAAAGACCCACACTTCGCCGGGGCGTTCACGCTGTTTAACACCGGATCACCCTCCGTCTACGCGGACATCGATCGCGTGAAAGCGGAGAAGGTAGGAGTCACCCCGACCGATGTATTTTCGACGCTGCAAGTCTACCTCGGCTCCCAATACGTGAACGATTTCAACCTACTGGGTAGAACATACGAAGTAGTCGTCCAGGCCGATGGTCAATACAGACGCAACCAGCCGGACATCACGCGGCTGAAAGTACGCAACAGTTCCGGTGAAATGGTGCCGATTGGGACGGTGGCGCAGCTGAAGGACAACACGATCCCGTACCGTGTGCCGCGCTACGATCTTTTTCCGGCCGCCGAGGTCCAAGGCGTCGCTGCTCCCGGTGTCGCCTCTGGTACCGCGCTTCTCCGCATGGAAGAGCTTGCCCACCAGGTTCTCCCGCAAGGTATCGGGTTCGAATGGACGGACCTGTCCTTCCAAGAGCAGCAACACGGAACTCCTACGCTCGTTGTCTTCGGTGCAGCCGCTCTCTTCGTGTTCCTTGTGCTCGTGGCGCAATACGAAAGTTGGAAGTTGCCGATGGCAATCGTTCTAATCGTGCCGATGTGCCTGCTCGCATCTGTAAGCGGCCTGCTCGCACGCGGCTTGCCGATCGACATCCTGGCACAAATCGGTTTCGTCGTACTTGTCGGCCTGGCGGCAAAAAACGCGATCCTTATTGTTGAATTCGCACGGCAGAAAGAAGAAGAGGGCGCCGCCGCTGGTGAAGCCGCCGTGCACGCCGCACGTACGCGCCTCCGGCCGATCTTGATGACGTCCTTTGCGTTCATCCTGGGGGTTGCCCCGCTGGCAGTTGCAACGGGAGCAGCTGCCGAAATGCGGCGGTCACTGGGCACGGCGGTACTGTTCGGGATGTTGGGCGTGACCTGCTTTGGTCTTCTCTTCACACCCGCCTTTTACACTTTCATCCGCAATTTCGGCCGTGACCGTAAGGAACGCGAATTGAGTCAAGCCGCGCTCAGAGCGACGGCGATCGTTCTTGCCTTCAGCCTATTTGCAGGTGGTTGTGCCGTGGGTCCACGGTATGTGAAGCCCACCACCAATCTCGCTCCATTTCATAATCTCGCCGGGGCCAGTGCGGCGAAGCCGGAATTTCCGGCACCGCCCCTCGACAATTGGTGGACAGGCTTCAACGATCCGGTGCTCGTGACTGTCGTGCAGCGCGCCCTGGACCAAAATCTCGATCTTGCCGCTGCCTTCGCGCGTGTCCGCCAGGCGCGAGCGGCAGCAGCAGCGGCGGGCGCGCAACTCCTGCCGACGGCTGATTTAGAGGCGACGGGCACGGCTCTGCACCAGAGCGTCGTGAGTCCACTTGGTTCAGTAGCGAATAGTTTTCCCGGGTACAGCCGCGATCAAAGTGAGTACACAGTTGGAGCTGCGGCAAGTTGGGAAATCGATCTTTCCGGAGGGCTGCGCCGCGGCAAAGCTGCGGCTGCTGACGAACTCCAGGCTGCGCAGGCCGACCAAGTCGGAACTCGAATCACCGTCGCCGCCGAGGCGGCGGATGCCTACGTCCAGGTGAGGGAGTATCAAGCGAGGCTTGCGGTAGCGCAGCAACTCATAGATACAGATACACATCTTCTGGAGTTAGTCGAAGTGCGTCGACGCGTGGGAGT
>Ga0209465_10001461_pt1 | contig 10493 bp, 5 predicted proteins | sample PanSoiPlot1MoBio_FD_188321 | JGI IMG/M metagenome (GOLD analysis project Ga0209465, IMG submission 188321) | Tropical forest soil microbial communities from Panama analyzed to predict greenhouse gas emissions - Panama Soil Plot 1 MoBio (SPAdes)... | ecosystem: Environmental > Terrestrial > Soil...
GTCCTGCCGCGCCCCGCAGAGAATTTAGGGTCCGAGCAAGAGCAAGCCTAGTGCGTCCACTGAATTCAATCCCGACGTACCAGCCGTCCTGTTCCGCATTGAGCCGCTGGACTAAAAACCACGGGATGATCTCGCGAGCTCCGCCCTCGGCTGCATGCGCGTAGGTACTGGATGTTCCCTCCCACGCGTAGCCGTTTTCAAGCGCCAGGTCATGCGTGCCGACCCGAGAAGGAGTATCTGCGCCCTTTTCTACGAAGAACTGTTTCAGGTCCTCGGTTCCGACCGAGAAGTCGAACTGAAAACTGTCTTGAAACGGAAGCCACAGCTCCTTGTCGCCGAGATTTTCGATTCGAATCTGATGTTCAATTGGCCCGAATTCCGCGCGCGCCTGCCATTTCCATAAAAGCCGCAGATGCGGCGAAGCGCTTTCATAAACGAAAATAATCTCGCGCGCGTTGCGGCCGGCCGAAGCCACCAGCCTCCAAGAAAGGGGCACCGGACCACCGTCGATATCCGCTGTATCCGGTAGTTTCTCAGCTGCACGATTGATCCACGCAGCCTCGCCGGGCACGGCGAGCTCGCTCAGGCGCGGCGCAGCGGTGCCAGCTTCGAGCGTCAACACCACATCGGCGGTGAGGATGCGAGCACGGTTCTGCGCTCTCGAGGAACACACAGCGGAGAAAAACAGCGCGCACAAAAAAGCGAATTGCCGCCTGCTCATCAGCACTACATTAGCGCACCCGTTCCTCATCTGCTGGTGGAGACATCCTCGGTAAGACCTTCACGGCACTTAGTGCCAAAAAGGTAGAGGTGTCGCAGTCCCTGTTTTTGCCGCAACGGCAAAACGCCTTCGTCGTCGACTTCAGTCGACGACAGGTTGAGCGACTCGAGTTTGCCGAGATTTATGAGCGAAGGCAGCCCGCGAGAAGTGACTGCAGTATGCGAAAGGTCTAGGGAACGGAGGTTTGCAAAGCCGCCAAGGGATTTCATTCCTTCGTCCGTGATTCTGGTGCGCGCAAGTTCGGCGTCAACAATCAAATCTGCAACTGGTTTGAGTGCGGCGAGAACCTTGTCATCGCAACGCTCAGGTGCGCTTACAGTGCGAAGGATGAGCCCGTCCCGCGGATTTTGTGATCGCGGAACGAGCCGTACTTCAAGCGCAGTTTCGAGCGAAGCAATCTGGCTCGACCTGGGGCGGTAGTCGACAGCCAAAGGCGGAAGAACTGGGCTGGCTGGCGGATTAGGCGGCGCCGTCGTGACCTTTTCTGCGGCAAGATACTCCGTGGCACCCGAAGCAATCCAGAATTCGATGATTTTGAGTTCCGCTGACGTCAAGCCGGGTTTGCCCTCGGCCGGCATTGCGTCCTTATTGTCCCGTGGCAGCGTAATTCTCCGATAAAGTTCGCTGTGGTTGGGGTCTCCCGGCGCAACTACCACCCCATCCTTTCCCCCGCGCATTGCGAACTCGAAAGTGTCCAGCCGAAGTTTGCCTTTCTTTTTCTCAGGTCCATGGCACTGAACGCATTTGTCTTCAAAGATGGGAGCGACGCGGGAGGCGAAGAACGCTATGGCCGAGGTTGCCGGCGCGGACGCATTGGCGGCCGGCAAATTTGCCAATGAAACCGGCCGGTTTGCGGAAACCATCCGCTTTGCGCGCGGGGCCACGCCAACGAGCGAGCGAAGTTTCGCAGGCATGTGCTCACTCAAAAAGCCTTCTCCGTGAGTAAGCTTGCCGCCCTGGTCGCTGGTCCACACCATAAGGCACACGGTCGCGAAAAGTGCCGCGCCGTAGCGCTTCGCGTTCCCGCCCCGGATTGCGCAGCACAGAACCAGCGCGGCTGCCAATGAAACCCCTCCCCACATGTGCCGGGTAACCAGTGCACCTTCATAGCTTCCATTTCGGCCAAGCATCCAGCCCAGAAACGCGGTAAAGATCGCGCTAGCGGCCGCGACGGCAAGAACAAAACCTGCAGATTTTTGTAAGTGCTGGCCGCTTCGAAACAGACCGGCTAACTCGAGAACGACACCAAGCAGCAGCAACGCAATGGGGAGATGAACCGCGAGCGGGTGGAATCGTCCCACGAACTGGCTCAGTTCGCCTCGCTCGACACCGTCCGGAGGCGCCTTGAGCGCAGCAAACAAGAGCACCAGCACTAGGATCAGGCCGGCAGCACAGAGAAGAACTTTAGCGCGCGAATTCACTCGAACGGGCTCAGACACGGCGCAAAAGCGTGATGCGCCCGATGGGCAGCCACTCGGCCACCACGATATCGCCGGTGTGCAGAAAGATTGCGGCGTGCGGCGTAATGAATTGACCAGGCGTAAATTCGCTGCGCGATTGCTTGCGCCGCGAACCCACTTCGCCGTTCGAAGCGCGGCCGTCGCCGAGTTGCGCGACCACGTAGTAATCGCGATCGAGAATGCACACTTGACTGTCGAGATCCGGGCAAACCATCCATTCGTTTTGCGTATCGAAGTGGCAAGGCATGCGCAGGCGGGAATCGTCTTTGATGGTGCGAAGATGTTTGCCGTTTAAATCGAAAGTTTGCAGCCGGCGGTTTCCACGATCGGCCACGACCAGAACCGGATCCTTTCCCCGCGTATCCACGAACAACCCATGCGGTGTATCGAATTCGCCGTCGCCGTGTCCGGGTCCGCCAACCTCGCCTAGAAATTTCCCAGATGAAGAAAACTTCAGCACATGATGCGAACCATAACCGTCACCAACGTAGAACTCACCATTCGGCGAAAACGCGACGTTGGTTGGAACAAAGTCGATTGGGCGCAGTCCATAGGCGGCATCCTCTCGCGGATAGCCGTGAGTCCACAGAGCTTGGCCTTGGGTCGTCGTCTTCTGGATCTTGCACTGGTTGATGTCACAGTGGTACAGCACGTCGTTACCCTGTTCGCGACGAAAGCCTAGTCCGTGCGCGCCGCCGCGAAACTCTTCACCGAACGCGCGCACGAAGCGACCCGACGAGTCGTAAACGACCACCGCTTCCCCGCGCATGCTCGACTTGTTTACGGTATGGGCTACGTAGATGAATCCGTGTTGGTCCTGCGCCAGGCCGTGGGTGTCTCCCCAAACCAGGCCTTCGGGCGGCACCAGCCAGTCATGTACGCATTCATAGGTGTGGGTACCCGATCCCACCACAGGCAAACGGCTCCCGGATTTGTCAGCAGTCTGCACAAAGCATGGGGGTAGAGCGGCAGCAAGCGAAGCCTGCGAACATTTCTTCAAGAAGTCACGACGCGTGTTGGTCTTCATGCGATCAGATCTGGCACTACTTTCGCGGGAACCACTCCCGTCAATTTCTGCTCCAATCCCTGGAACTTGAAGGTAAATCTCTCGTGGTTCATGCCGAGCAAGCGAAGCACGGTGGCGTTGAAATCTCGCACATGCACGGGATCTTTAACGACGTTATAGCAAAAATCGTCCGTCTGGCCGTGGACGTAACCGGCTTTGGTACCGCCGCCCGCCATCCATGTCGTGAAGCAACGCGGGTGATGATCGCGGCCATAGTTGTCTTTGGAAAGGCCGCCCTGACTGTACACCGTTCGACCAAATTCCCCGCCCCAGATAACCAATGTGTCCTCAAGCAGGCCGCGGCGCCTCAGGTCCGTCACTAGCGCGTACGATCCGCGATCCGTCGCTTGGCAAAGCTTGGGTGTATTACCGACCGCGTTAGAATGTACATCCCATCCGCGTTGATAAACCTGAGTAAAGCGCACACCTCGTTCCGCCATTCGTCGCGCCAGCAAGCAGTTATAGGCGAAGCTTCCTGCGCTTCGCGCCTCGTCGCCATAAAGAGTCCACGTGCTGGCGGGTTCGTCGCTCAGATCAGTCAGCTCCGGCAGTGATGTCTGCATGCGAAACGCCATTTCATATTGATGAATGCGCGCGTGCGTTTCCGGATCGCCCACTTCTTCATACGTGAGCTGGTTGATCGTGTTTACCGCATCGATCAAATCGCGGCGAACTTGCCGGTTCATCCCGGCCGGATCGTCCAGATAGAGCACCGGCGCGCCCTGCGACCGAAAAGCTACGCCCGCATATTCGCTGGAAAGAAAACCGCTGCTCCACAGCTTCGGTGAGATTGGCTGGAGGTCCGTTCCGGGAAGCGTCAATGAGTTGAGCACTACAAAAGTCGGCAGATTTTCGTTCATGCTGCCCAGGCCGTAGGCGATCCACGATCCGAGGGAGGGCTTGCCAGGATTCATATTCCCGGTGTTGATAAGCAGAATGGCCGGCTCGTGATTGATCGCATCGGTCTGCATGGTGTGAATCAGCGTGATGTCATCCACCAGCTTGCCGGTCCATGGCAAGAGTTCACTGACGTAGCGCCCGCTCTTACCTTGCCGGGAAAATCCCCAATGCGATGGCGCGATCGGGAAACGAGCCTGTCCGGAGGTCATTCCCGTCAGTGCCTGACTTCCCCGCACAGAATCGGGAAGGTCCTTGTCGAACTGATTGGCCAACCCGGGTTTGTAGTCCCACAAATCCATCTGCGATGGTGCACCAGACATAAAAAGGTAAATCGCGCGTTTTGCCTTCGGCGCAAAGTCCGGCAAACGATGAGCACCCGCACCTGCGGTTAGGGTTTCGGCAGCGGAGGCACGCGCAGGAAAAGATTCGCCAAGCAAACTGGCCAAGCCGGCCCAGCCAAGCGTCTTGCCCATTCGACCGAGGAAATGCCTCCGCGTCGCAAGGCATCTCCACTCCTCACGCAGCGCAAGGGGGACGGGCAAATTGTAGACTGACGGGCCCTCTCCGCCGTGGTCGCAGCACGGGCTCAGCGGGAGCGGAGTTTGGTCCTTCCTACTCGCACCGCTTTTCATTTATTTAAGACCTCGTCCAGATTCATGGCTGCGCTGGCTACCAACATCCAAGAAGCAAGTTCACTCGCCGGCAAGTTCGCGTCCCGTTTGCTTTCCCCCACCGACAAAAGTTTCTCGGCGGAGGCCGTATCCTGCCCGTAAACAGCCTCGAATTTTGTCAGTGCTTTTGCCAGAGTAGCTTTCTCCCTGGCTCCCCACGGCCGTGACAACAGGATTTCACCGAGCGAGTTCAACCGGGTATCCGTACTTGCCGATTCACGCAAGACGCGTTCCGCCAGATGACGCGAAGCCTCCAACCATTGTGGATCGTTCATCAGCACCAAAGCTTGCAGCGGCGTATCCGTTCGTTGGCGGCGAGTACATGCTGCATCCCGCACTGGTGCATCCAGCGCGTCCATATTCGGCATAGTCGCCATGCGTTTCCAGAAAGTGTACAAGCTGCGCCGATACAGTGCGTCGCCGTGATCCTGGACGTATTCTTTGGTGTCGCTTATCTGGTGGCTGCCCGCTTCCCAAACTCCGGCAGGTTGGTAGGGCTTCACGCTCGGCCCGCCAATTTTTTCGATCAACAGCCCACTGCTGGCAAGCGCGGTGTCGCGGACCATCTCGCCGTCCATGCGGAACCGCGGTCCACGCGCCAGCAGACGGTTCTTCGGGTCCTTTTCTATTAGCTCGGGCGCGGCCCGGGCCGATTGACGGTATGTAGCCGAGAGGAGAACCTGCCGGTAAAAGCGTTTCACATCCCAGTCATGTTCGCGAAAATCCAAAGCCAGCCAGTCCAGCAGTTCGGGGTGGCTTGGTCTCGCTCCCATCACTCCAAAATCCTCGGTTGTCTCGACAAGTCCCGTCCCAAAAATCTCGGACCACATCCGGTTGACGGTCACTCGCGCCGCGAGCGGGTTTCCCGTGCTAACTGTCCATTTCGCGAGCGTCAACCGGTCCAGCGGCGTTCCCGCGGGCAAGGCTGGCAGAAAATGCGGCACGCCGGGACGGACGCGCTCGGTACGCGCGCTGAATACTCCGCGATTGAGAACATCGGCATAGGCCAGCGTAGGCGCTTCCTCGCTGATCAGCTCAATGTCGCCATCCTTCGCTAAATGGTTCAGCTCCTTGTCCAGCAGCGCAATTTGCGCTTCGAACGCGAGCGTTGGAACATCGCGTTCGCCGAAATAGTATTCGGTAGCCGCGTGCAACTCGTCCTCAGACCATTGCGACATCGGCTTGCGCGCGATTTCCGCCACATAGTCAGCAAACGGCATTCGTGCCGCTTCCATTGCAGAAAGTTCGCGCTGATAAAAGCGGAAATCCTGATAAGCCGTCTGCCGCAGGGGATTGCTGTCCGGATATGTTCGTCCGAACTCCAGCGGGGCCGCCGTGCTGGCGGTCTCTTCGAGCGCATCCTTCAGTACGTTCAAGTACTGCGGAACGCCATCGACATAAAGGCTCACGCCAGTGGCCCTGCGCGAGCCGTCGTAAGTTGCCATCAAATGGTTCCACTGTCCCACCGCCAGCACTTTGTCTATCGTTTCGACCTCAATTACCTCGTCGGGCGATTTGTGGGCGAGCACAAACTTCAATCTGCCTTTGTTTGAAATCAGCTGCCAGCCTCGGCCATCCTGATTGGCATCGGCCCGAGAGAGAATTACGCCGTCCGGAAGATTCGGATCCCTCGGTTCATTCGGCCGCAAATGAGGACGCATCCAGGTCGCAACGCTGAACGGTTTTGAGCCGTCCTCGTCACCCACGCTCGGCAACTCCAAATGCGTGCTGATCTCCATCCGCATATACGGCCAAAACCACGTTCCCTCTCCCCAAACTACCGGAACACCTGTTGCTGTTGCGAAATTTCGCTTTTCTCCGCCAGCGGAGTCAGCGAATGCATCACCCTTTGCTTCATCGAAACGCAAGCGCACGACAAGACCGTCTGAACTCACTGTTCGTGGGCCGCCCAGCGTTTGCCCCAGCCAGCTTGCGATCAGTGCGCGCGCCTGCGCGCGCCGACCGCGGATCTGCCGCTCGATCGCGGTTTTCTTGGCCAAAACTTGTTCATAAGCTGCTCGGTTTTCCGGTTTCGGCACCAGGAGGACAGGCAGCCAATCATTTCGATCATCGTTAAACGGGTTTTCCGCAAGATTGTTAAAAAATGCTGTCAGTCGATAAAAATCCTTCTGGGTGATTGGATCGAACTTGTGATCGTGGCAGTTTGCGCATCCTACGGTCAGTCCCAGAAAAGCGGCGCCGTAAGCTTCCGTGCGTTCACGTTTGTTGTTAACACGCAGCTCCTCGCTGAGCGTGCCACCCTCGCCGCTGCTGATCCCGGCCCGCACATAGGCGGAGGCCATCAAGGAATCGAGCGACTTGTCGGGCAACATGTCTCCCGCGAGCTGCTCGGTCACGAACCGATCGAAGTGCTTGTTCTCGTTGTAGGCCCGGATCACGTAGTCGCGATACGGCCAGATATAGCGGAAATTGTCGATGTGCAGGCCATGGGTATCGCCGTAACGCGCCACATCCAGCCAATAATGCGCGCGATGCTCTCCATACCGCGGGCTCGCCAGCAGCCGGTCCACCACCTTTTCATAGGCGTTGGGCGAATTGTCCTCAACAAACGCTTCCACTTCCTCGGGAGTCGGCGGAAGCCCGGTCAGGTCATACGTCACGCGTCGAATCAGCGACCGCTTGTCTGCCTCAGCCGAAGGCTTGAGGCCTTCTCTCTCCAAGCCATACAGGATGAAGTTATCGATCGCGTTGCGCACCCAGTCTTTCTGCTTCACCTCGGGAACTGCCTGCGGCTTAGGCGCTAGGAACGACCAATGCTCTTCGTACACCGACCCTTGCTTTACCCATTCACGCAACAGAGCGATCTGCTCAGGCTTAAGCGTCTTGTGCGCCTCCGGCGGCGGCATCCGGTCCTTCGGATTTCGCGCCTCAATCTTATGCACCAGCGGGCTTCTGTCGGGTTGTCCCGGGATAATGGCGGGGCCGCTTTTGTCATGAGGGGCGTAGGCAAACTCAGCACGGTCCAGCCGAAGCTTGGCCTTGCGCGCGCCCGGATCGGGACCATGGCATGGGTAACAGTTTTCCGAAAGGATCGGCTGAATCGTCTGATTGAACGAGAGTTTCGTGGCCGCTTTTTTAACCGAGGTTTTTGGCACCGCCTGCGCGCTGGCGCCGAACGTTAAGGCCAGTTGGCAGCCACAAAACGTCAACGCCAAGCGTTTGATTATCGGAAGAAGTTGGGAACCGGAACACATTACGGGAGGCGACTCACCCCTGCGGTCAGATTGAGCAAACGCAAGCTTACTCCCGAGTACCTGCAAAAGCGACCCGAATCAACGCGAACTGCCCGGCTGTGGCGTGCGTCGAGGGAAGCCACAGTGTATAGTGGCGGCCTCTAGATGGATCGCCCTACGGAGAGGAAACGCATGAGTCTTTGGTCGCGCCGGAAATTTTTTCTGGCTTCAATGGCAAGTACCGCGGCAGCGGGAACAACAAATTTGCTTGGCATTACCGGTTCTGTGCATAAACCCGGGAACGGTAGCAGCGCGTTCGGCCAAACGGCGGCCAACAAAGGCAAGCGGCCCGTAATGATTTCCAGCGCGAACGGAGTGCAAGCGTTGCAGAAAGGCATGGGCATTCTGAAGAGCGGAGGCGACACACTGGACGCGGCCGTCGCCGCGGTCACTGTCGTCGAAGACGACCCCGACGACGACTCGGTAGGCTATGGCGGGCTGCCGAACGAAGAAGGCGAAGTCGAGCTCGATGCCAGCGTGATGCACGGGCCAACGCGCCGCGCTGGTTCCGTAGCAAGTGTGCGCCACATCAAGAATGTCGCTAAGCTCGCGAAAACCGTGATGGAGCGCACCAATCACGTGATGATTGTCGGTGATGGCGCGCGTCGCTTTGCCGTCGCACAAGGTTTCGAGGAAATGAACCTGCTGACCGAGCATTCGCGCAAAATCTGGCTCGCCTGGAAGGCCTCCACTTCATTCAATTGGCGCCCTGGTATCGATAGCCCGGAGTGGAACGGTAAATCAGCATCTGGCGGAAAAAGCCCACTTGACTCGGATAAGTTTCTGGAACAGCTGGCCGAAATCTGCGCAAATGACGAAGTTCTAATGGCACGTGCGCTCGAAGTGATCAAGGATCCACCGACCGGCACGATCAACTGCCTGGCTGTCAATGAAAAGGGAGAGATCTCGGGAACCACAACAACGTCCGGCTTATCTTGGAAAATTCCCGGCCGCGTCGGCGATTCCCCTATCATCGGAGCCGGCCTTTACGTGGACGGCGACGTGGGCGGCGCGGGTTCGACCGGAAAGGGCGAAGAAAACATCAAAATTTCCGGGGGCCACACCATCGTCGAGATGATGCGCAAAGGCATGTCGCCTAGCGATGCTTGCCTGGAAGCGCTGCACCGAGTCGCGCGCAACTACAACAACGACAAGAAGAAGCTCGGAACTTTCCACATCTATTTCTATGCGCTGAATAAGGACGGCATCCACGGTGCCGCATCCCTATGGCGCAGCGGCTATGACCCAAACAAGCGCGCAAAATATGCCGTGCACGACGGCACGGAAGGGCGACTTGAAGACTGCACCGCCTACTTTGACGAAGTAAGTCCGAGCGTGGACTGAAAGTACTATTCCACCACGATGCGCAGAAACTTCTTTTTCCCTGCGCGCAACAGGAACTCGCTCGGCTGACTCAAATCCACATCCTTCCGGAAATCGTCCACGCGCTGAGCGTCAATTTCCACTCCGCCCTGCTTAATAAGCCGCTCGGCCTCGCTCTTTGAGGGTGCAAGGCCAAGTTCGACCAAAAGCGCGGTTAGCTTTTTGGCTGGCCCACGCCCAATCCTTGTAAGGGGCGCTTCCACAGGCGCCTGACGATCGCGGAACACCCGCTGAAAATGCTCTGCCGCCTTGCGCCCCGCTTCCGTGCCGTGAAATGTAGTGACGATCTCCTCGCCCAGCTTCATCTTGGCGTCCATCGGATGCAGCTTGCCCGCTGCAACTTCGCTCTTCAACCGCGCTATCTCCCGCTCGCTGCGGTCGGTTGCCAGCTCATAATAGTTCCACATCAGTTCATCTGGAATCGACATGAGCTTACCAAACATTTCCTGCGGCGGCTCGGTAATGCCAATATAGTTGCCTAGGCTCTTGGACATTTTGCGCGAGCCATCAAGCCCCACCAGAATGGGCATCGTAAGAACCGACTGCCCTGGCAGCCCGTATTCCCGCTGGATCTCGCGATGCACCAGCAAATTGAATTTCTGCTCGGTCGCGCCCAACTCCACATCGGATTCGAGCGACACAGCGTCGAATGCCGTCAACAGTGGATAAAGTAATTCGTGCACCGAAATCGGCTGCTTATTGTCCAGCCGGGAGCGGAAATCCTCTCGCTCCAGCATTCGCGCCAGGCGATAGTGCGAGCATAGCTTCACCACGTCAGTGGCCGACATTTTCCCGAGCCACTCGCTGTTGTAACGAACCTCGGTTTTTTCGCGGCCGAGAATCTTGAACACCTGGTCAAGATAGGTCTTCGCGTTCGCATCAACCTGCTCGCGCGTAAGCGGCGGCCGTGTCTCGGATACGCCGGTAGGGTCGCCGATCATCGCAGAAAAATCACCAATCAGAAATACAGCCGTATGT
>Ga0209465_10001462_pt1 | contig 10489 bp, 4 predicted proteins | sample PanSoiPlot1MoBio_FD_188321 | JGI IMG/M metagenome (GOLD analysis project Ga0209465, IMG submission 188321) | Tropical forest soil microbial communities from Panama analyzed to predict greenhouse gas emissions - Panama Soil Plot 1 MoBio (SPAdes)... | ecosystem: Environmental > Terrestrial > Soil...
GCATCGACAACCGAGCCGACCACGCCTTCCTCGTTGTAGGCGGCGATGACTACGGCGACCGGGGGCAGCGCGGTCGCCTGTTCACCGTTCTTCTCGAAGAATGCGGTCGCCGCGGCGTTGTCGATTGCCGCGTCCTGACGGGTGCTGGTCACCGTGCCGCCTTTCCATCCGCCGAATGCTTTTTCGAGCAAAGGCAGAATCTCCGCCGGCTTCACGTCGCCCGCGATCACGGGCGCGCCGTCCACTTTCGTCAACTTCAGGTTCGGAATCGCGCCCTTCACGAATGACGTTTCGACGCCGAGCAGCATCCCGAGCGACCACGCGGTCACGTCGTACGGCGGCTCAGGCTGGGCATTCGGCCCGCGGCGGACTTCCGGATACGTCTGCTTCTCGAGCATGTCCTTCGCGTAGCGAGCGAAGATCTGCGTCATCGGGATCACGAAGGTGCCGGCCGCGTAGGTTTTGCCGTCGGCATCGAACGGGTTGTCAGCGCGGTAGACCTCGACGCCGGCCATCTGCAGCTTGTCCACGAGATGCGTGGCCTCGCGCGGATCGTGCTGCGCGTCCGGCGCGATGACAATCGCCGACGGGTTGGCCTTCTTGCCGTCTTCGACTGTCTGGCGGTTCACTTCGTAAATCTGCCGCAGAATGGTCTCGCGTCGATCGGCGCCGGTCTCGAGCAGCGCCATCGTCGCGGTCAACTCGTAGTCGACGATGTCGCGCAGCGTCCAGCGGCCACCCATCCAGGGACGCGGATACTCGGTGCGCGGCGTGATGTCGGTCGGCGCCGGCAGCGGCGCGTCACTGAACTGCGGTCCGCCGCCACCCGCTCGCCCTGAGCCTGTCGAAGGGCCTTCAGCGCCGCGTCCACCGTCAGCGCCCCGTCCACCAGCAGCGGGCGTGCGGCCGGGGACTGCGCGCTGCTGCTCCATCGGCGCTGCGACGCGCGCGCTCGCGACCTCGGTGAGCAGCCCGATCTGGTTGTGCCACCACCCGCTCCACGCCATCGCACCTTCCCAGAAGTTCGTATAAGTGGAGTTGTAGATGATCCCTTCCTTGCCGGCGGCTTCGAGCGCGGCGGCCTGCGACTGCCCGAGGATGCCGTTCCACCGGTAGATGAGCGGGTGCACGTTCAGGTTGATGGGATCAGTCGCCGGCATGACGAAGATCCGCGCGCCGTTGCTGCCCATCTGGTGCTCGTCGAGCCACACCGCAGGGAACCAGTCGTGCCACAGCAGCCGCGCCGTGTACTGGCTCTCCTTCTGCGTGAACATGTACATGTCGCGGTTGTTGTCGTGGCCGACGTACGGGTGATAGAGGTAGGGAATCGGGCTCGGCGCGTACTCCGTCCCGACGTTCCTGTTGAACCAGTCGGTGACGAGAATCTGGCCGTCGGGGTTGAGGCTCGGCACGAGGACGAAGATCACGTTGTCGAGGATCTTCTTCACGTCTGGCGCGTCGCTCGTCGCCAGCCGATGCACCAGCTCGAGCGACATCTGCGTCGCGCCGATTTCAGTCGCGTGGATGCTGCAGGTGATCATCAGGACGAGCTTCCCCTGGCGGAAAATCTCGTCGCGCTCGGCGTCACTGGGCGCGCCATCCTGGAAGTACAGCTTCCGCTCGAGCCGCTTGTAACGATCGAGGTTCTTGAGCGTATCCGGTGCGCTGATCTCGAGCGCGATGAACGGATTGTTGCTGCTGGTCCTGCCCAGCTCGCGGACGCGGACGCGGTCGGAGCTCGCCGCGGCGAGCTTCATGTACTCGACGATCTTGTCCCACCGCGCGAGCTTGTTGTCTGCGCCGACCCGGTGCCCGAGAAACTGCTCAGGCGTTTGAAGGCCGGCGGCGCTCGCGACGAGTGTCGAGGCGAGCGCGACAGCGGCGCACACGAGCGTACGGCGGGGTCTCATCGAAGCCTCCGAAGTTTTGCAAAAGACGGACCCTGAAGCATCCCACGCGACTCGACGCCGCGCAACCGCGGATCGCACGGAAACGACTCGGCCCGTCGCCGTCGCACTGCCGCTTTCTGGCACATGTCCTGCCACGGACGGATAACCACCGAGACACAGAGACGCCGAGAAGAAGGCGAACCCGCGGTGGCGCGCGCCGCGTCCACCCGTTTTCTCTGGATTCTCCGTGCCTCTGTGGTTCCCTCGGCGGGGCGGCCGCGGAGCATCGCATGAGTCGATGGCATAGGATTGAGTGCCATGCGAGCCACCAGAATTGACACGCGTATGGACGCGGTGCAACCGCCGATCGTCCCGGTGATCGGCGATCTCATCCGCCAGGTGCCCGGCACGATCTCGCTCGGCCAGGGCGTGGTCCACTACGGACCGCCGTCGGCGGCCTTGAACGTCGCTCGCGAAGCGCTCGCGAATCCCGACACGCACGGCTACCAGGACGGCGCCGGCCTGCGCGAGCTGATCGGCGCGATCGAGGACAAGCTGCAGCGCGACAACGCGATCGACGTCGCCCGCGGCACGCGCGTCATCGTCACCGCCGGCGCCAACATGGCGTTCGTCCACGCGCTCCTCGCCATCACCGCGCTCGGGGACGAAGTGATCCTGCCGGTGCCGTTCTACTTCAACCACGAGATGGCGATCCAGATGGCCGGCTGCCTGCCGGTTCGCGTCGCGACCGACGAGCGCTACCAGCTCGACATCGACGCCATTCGCCGCGCGATCAGCCCGCGCACTCGCGCGATCGTCACCGTCACGCCGAACAACCCGACCGGCGCCGTGTACCCGGAGGGGTCGCTGCGCGCGATCAGCCGTTTGTGTCAGGACCGCGGGCTCTATCACATCAGCGACGAGGTGTACGAGTACTTCACGTACGGCGCGGCTCGCCACGTCTCGCCGGCGTCATTCGACGGCGCCGAGCAGTACACGATCTCGCTGTTCTCGTTGTCGAAGGCGTATGGCTTCGCCGGCTGGCGGATTGGCTACATGGCGTTTCCCGCGCCGCTGGCCGACGCGATCATGAAAGTCCAGGACACCGTGCTGGTCTGCCCGCCGGTGATTTCGCAGATTGCCGCGGTCGCGGCGATGGGCGTGGGGCCCGCGTACTGCCGCGGTCAGCTCGAGGCGCTCTCCGAGATCCACGACATCGTCACCGCCGAGCTGCGATCGCTCGAGCCGCTGTGCACGGTGCCGCCGGCCGACGGCGCGTTCTACTGCTTCGTCCGCGTGAACACTGACGCGAATCCGATGCACCTTGCCGAGCGGCTGATTCGCGAGCACCGCGTCGCGGTGATTCCCGGCACCGCATTTGGGCTCGCCGACGGCTGCTATTTCCGCGTCGCGTACGGCGCGCTGCAGAAGGAGACGGTGGCGGAGGGGATCGGCCGGTTGGTGAACGGTCTTCGCAGAATACTCGTCAATGGCTGACGGCTCATGGCTGATGGCTATGGCTAACGGGCTCATACCATCAGCCATGAACCATAGCCATCAGCCATTAGCCATCAGCCCTTGACGCGTGCGCCACGGGGAGGCGCGCACTCCATGGACGCGCCTCCTCGAGTGCGCTCGCCAGTTGCAGCACGAGGTGTTCCTGCGCGTGTGGCGCGCCGATCTGGATGCCGATCGGCAGCTGCGCCGAATGCATCGCCAGCGGCAGCGAGATCGCCGGCGTCCCCATGATGTTGTGCGGCAGCGTGAACTGACACGTACCCCGATAGATCGTGTCGGCGAGGTTCTCCATCGTCACGTCGGTGCGACCGAGGTTGTAGATGCCCCACCGCTCGGCGACGCGCGGCGTGGTCGGCGACAGCCATACGTCGTAGTGCGTGAAGAACCGCGCGAGCTGACGGCGGCTGGTGTTGATGGCGGCCATCGCGCTGACGAACTGCGACGACTTCATCTGCCTCGCGTGCTCGTAGATCGTGAAGACGACGGGCTCGATCGTGTCGCGGCCGATCCGGTGACCGCTGCGCGCCGCATAGCCTTCGAGCCGGAGATCGAAACCGAAGAACCAGACATCGGTCATTGCCCGCATCGCCGCGCTGCCGTCGAAGGCGGGAGAGGCTTCGGCGACGTGATGGCCCATCGTTTCGAGAAGCTGTGCGGTGTCGCGCACCGCCTGCGCCACTTCGGCGTCGACCGCGACGCCCATGAGCGGCGTCGTCGACCAGCCGATTCGGAGTCCGGCCGCGCGCCGGCTGGTGAGCGCCGCGTAGCTCTCTGAAGGCTTCGGAATGAAAAACGGATCACCGACTTGCGGCACCGAGAGGCAGTCGAGCATCGCCGCGGCGTCGCGCACGCTTTTCGTCTGGACGAAATTCTGGCCGAGCCCGTATCCGTTCTCGTCCTGCAGCGGTCCGAGCGACACCCGGCCGCGTGACGGCTTCAGCCCGACGCCGCCGCAGAAGCTCGCCGGAATGCGGATTGAGCCGGCGATGTCCGAGCCGTGCGCCATCGGCACCATGCCGGCGGCCACGGCGGCCATCGCACCGCCGCTCGATCCGCCGGCGGAGTAGCCGACCCGCCACGGCGTCGAGGTGTTGCCGTACAACGCGTTCTCCGTCGTGCCGGACATCGAGTACTCGGGCGCCGCCGACCGTCCGATGATGTTCACGCCGGCCGCGCGCACCATCTCGACGAGGTAGGTGTCCTGCTGCGACACCATGCCGCGACACAGGCGGCTGCCGAACTCGATGCGCCTCCCGGCCTCATGACCGAAGAAGTCCTTGATCAAAAACGGCACGCCGCGGAAGGGACCACTGCCGAGTGTCCGTTCATCGAGTTCGGCTAAGCGATCGGGGTAGGTTTCGACGACGGCGTTCACGCGGGGATTGACCGCATCGATCGCGCGTGCCGCGGTCGCGGCGAGCTCCTTCGGCGAAACCTGCCGCGTCCTGACCAGTTCCGCGAGGCCGCAGGCGTCGTGCGACGCGTACTCGGCGAGCGTCATCGACTATTTCTGGCGCTCGGCGGTCGCTCTGCGGCTGACGACCTCGGCGCGGCGCGCGGCGGAGCGGATCGCAACGCGCGTGCTGGCGGAGCGGGCCTTGTCCTTGTACATCCGCGCGTCGGCCTCGGTCAGCAGCGGACGGAGGTCAGTCGTGCCCGACGGCACTTCGACGGCGCCGACGCTCAACCCGATGTTCGACGGCAACTGTCCGTCTGCGGCGGCCTCGCCGAAGGCCAGCTTCAAAGCGTCGGCCTTCTGCCGCGCTTCTTCCTCGGGGCAGGTGATCAGGACGAGGAACTCGTCGCCGCCCCAGCGGAACACATAGTCGGCTTCCCGGATGTGCCGCTTCAGGAATCGCGCGACGTACTGCAGGACTTGATCGCCGGTGTCATGCCCGAGCGTATCGTTGATCGCCTTGAAGTTGTCGACGTCCACGAACAGCAGCGACAGCGGCAGGCTGAAGCGCGCATGCCGCTTCAGCTCCTTGGCCTGCACCTGATCGAGAAAGCGGCGGTTGTAGCAGGCGGTGAGCGGATCGGTGATCGCCAGCTGCACGAGATCCTCGCGCGCCGCTTCGAGCCGGCGATTGGTCATCCGCAATTCGTAGGTCATGTCCTCGAACACGAGCAGATGGATGCCGATCACGGCGAGCACCACCAGCATCACGTTGACCATGAACAGCTGTGACGCGGCGAGGTTCTCGGCGAGCAGCCGCGGCAGCGCGACCGCGGAGGTCACGGTCGTGATCGCCAGGCCGAGCATCACCAGCGCCGTCAGCCCCGCGCCGATCATCCGCCGCTCGATGACGACCGCGGCGTACATCGCGGCGGTGGCGAGCAGGAGAATCGCGGCAATCAGATAGCCCGGCACGATCACGGTCCAGGCGCCGAGGACGAGCGGCGCCACGATGAACCAGACCGCGACGCCGGCGAGCGGTCTCAGCCAGCGCGCGCGCAGGTAGGCACTCTGTCGATAGAGTTCGGCGCTCCAGACGAACAGCAGCGCGCTGCAGATTCGCAGCAGCTGCGAGGCGCCGATTGCGCCGGCCGTGAGCCGCGCGCTCTGCGGCACCGTCGTGGTGATGAGGAACGCCGGCGCGAGCATCAGCCAGCCGACGGCCCAGGCCAGGATGAACGGCGTTCGCCGGTGTGCGTATTGAAGCAGCAGCAGGCCGCAGGCGATGGCCGCGCCGATCGCGCCCAGCGTGCGCGGGTCGAGAACGATTGGCGGCGGAATCGGCAGCGCGGTGTTCAGACGTCCAGTTCCTCGGCCTCGTCGGCTCGTTCCATGATGAAGCGGAAGCGCGCGGACGCGTCCTTGCCCATCAGTTCGTTGATGACCCGATCGGTGACGATCTGATCCGTCACCTCGACGCGGAGCAGCCGCCGCGTGCGCGGGTTCAGCGTCGTCTCCCACAGCACCTTGGGCATCATCTCGCCCAGACCCTTGAAGCGCGTGATCTCCGGTGTCGCCCGGCTCCCGTTCCTGCCCTGCAGCTTCAGGATCGCCTCCTTGTGCGCATCGTCGAGCGCCCAGTGCGTGTCCTTGCCGATGTCGATTCGGTAGAGCGGCGGCTGCGCGAGAAAGACCTTGCCTTCCTGAATCAGCTTCGGCAGATGGCGATAGATGAAGGTGAGGAGCAGCGTGGCGATGTGATTGCCGTCCGAATCGGCGTCGGCGAGGATGATCAGCTTGCCGTAGCGCAGCTTCGCGATGTCGAAGTTGTTGCCGAGGCCGCAGCCGATCGCGGTGACGAGATCCGACAGCTCCTTGTTCTCGAGCACCTTCGCGAGCGACGCGCTCTCGGTGTTGAGCACCTTGCCGCGCAGCGGCAGAATCGCCTGGCGCGCGCGGTCGCGTCCCTGCTTGGCCGATCCGCCGGCCGAATCGCCCTCGACGATGAACAGCTCGCTGCCCTCGGCGTTCGCGTTGGTGCAGTCGCTCAGTTTGCCCGGCAGGTTGAGGCGCGTGGACGTCGCGCTCTTGCGTGAGACTTCGGCCTGCGCGGCGCGGCTGGCTTCGCGCGCGCGCGCGGCGAGAATGATGCGCGCGACGATCGACTCCGCCACGCTGATGTTGTGATTCAGCCAGTGCTCGAGCGCCGGACGCACGATGCCGTCGATCGCCGACACGAGCTCGGGGTTGTTCAGCCGGTCCTTGGTCTGGCCCTGGAACTGCGGCTCCTGGATGAACGCGCTGAGTACGGCGGTGAGCCCTTCGCGGATGTCCTCGGCGGTCAGCGTCACGCCCTTCGGCGAGAGGTTGTGCGTCTCGATGAAGTTCCGCACCGCCTTGCCGATGCCGGCGCGCAGTCCGTTCTCGTGGGTGCCGCCGGAGCCCGTCGGGATGCCGTTGACGTACGAGCGCAGGTGCTCGTCGGTCGCTTCGGTCCATTGCAGCACGAGGTCGAGCCGCAGGCCGTCGTCTTTCGTGAGCGTGAACGGCGTCTCGTGCACCGGCTTCGCTCCACGCTCGATGACGATCTTCTTCAGGTAGTCGACGAGGCCTTCGGTGTGCTCGAAGACCAGCTTGTCCTTCGCCGCTTCGTCCTCGAAGGTGACCTTCAGACCCTTGTGCAGGTAGCTGGCGACTTCGAGCCGCTCCTTGATGATCGCGGGATCGAATTCGATCTTCGGAAAAATCGCGGCATCGGGATGGAAATAGACCGTCGTGCCGCTGCCGCGCGCCGGCCCCAGCTTCTTCAGCGCGCTCACCGGCTTGCCCTGCCTGAAGCGCATCTCCCATTGCGCCCCGTCGCGTTTCACGGTGGCGACGAGATCCTTCGACAGCGCATTGACCACGCTCGCGCCGACGCCGTGAAGACCGCCGGCGGTCTTGTAATTGCCGTGCTCGAACTTTCCGCCGGCGTGGAGCACGGTGAAGATCACTTCGAGCGCGCTCTTCTTCGAGGTCGGGTGTTTGTCGACCGGAATGCCGCGGCCGTCGTCCTCGATCGTGATCGACGATCCGTTGGCGTGCAGCGTGACGCGGATGTTCGACGCATGACCGTTCATCGCCTCGTCGACGGCGTTGTCGAGCACTTCCCAGACGAGGTGGTGCAAGCCCGCGGCGCCGACGCCGCCGATGTACATGCCGGGCCGTTTGCGGACGGGCTCCAGCCCTTCCAGAACCGTGATGTCCTTCGCGGTGTAGTTGGTGGCTGCCATCTGTGTCCGAAGCGAATTGTACCGCGTATATAATGTGCCCCTTCCTCAACTGCCGCGGTTCGACCTGTCCACCGGCTGGAGGGAAGTAGGTCCCGTGTACCGCCCGCTTGCGTCGTCGCTCGCCGCGGCGTTCGTCGCGCTGGTTCTGGCTTCTCCGTCGGTGGCGTCGGTGGTGTCCGAAGACGTCCCTGTGCCGGGGGGCACGGCGGCGTTCGCGCAGGCATTCGGCATCGATCCCGCCCCGGACCGTTCGCGCTTCCTGTACGAAATGATCCGGCTGCTCTACAACGCGCCAGAAGGGCGGCGCCCGACGGCCGAGGCCTACCTGCAGATGCTGCGTCAGGCGGCGATGCGCGGCGCGCGGCTGCCCGACGATCGCGACGCGCGCGGCCCGAACGATCGCCGCGGCGACGCCGCGAACGAGCTGGTGCCGATCCCGCTGTCGGTCGATCTGTGGAGCACGATCCTCCGGCGCAGGCTGGCGCCGCGCGACGCGGTCAGCGCGCTGGTCGCGGACCGCGGCGCGGCGTTGATCTGCCTCGGCCTCTCGAGTCTCGACGATCAGACTCTCCAATTCTTCGCCGACCATCCGTCGGTGCTCGAGCGCATCTATGAGCGCTCCGCCGCGCAATTCGGTGCGTTCGGCGGAGCGCTCCAGGTGCACAACAACCGCGTCGTGCCGGCGGGCGCGCCGCAGTCCGCGTCGCCTGCCGATCGCGACGACGTGACGGCGCTGTGGGAAGCGGTGGTCGCCGAAAAGACCACCCGCGCGGAGCGCTTCGTCGCGCAGTTGATGGAGCTCAACGAAGGACGCGTCGCGTACTTGTACGACGTGATCGCCCGGCTCGATCAGCCGCATCGCGCCTTCGCGCTCGGTCTCTGGATGGCGAACACCCAGACCCGCGCCGATCGATTCAGGTCGCTGGCCGGCAGCGTCGGCGCGTTCCGCGAAGCACACCTGAAGACGCTGCCGTTCGGACGCGCGTCGTACGACCTGTCGATGACGCTGATGCGCCTGCAGGTGGATCGCGACGGCGTCCCGAAGGCGCCGTCGTCGCGCACGTTCTGGTCGCGCATGTTCGCCGGCAACGACCTGCCGGCGGCGGCGCGTTCCGACGCCTCCTCCGACGAGGATCCGATCGACGCGGCCTGGCTGAGCGAGACGATCGGATCGGCCGACGTCCGCCTGCGCGGCGAGCGGCTCGATCAGATCGCGTTCGCGCAGCGCGTGTTCGGCGACGTGCCGGCCGATCAGCGAGCCAGCGTGTTCGTCGCGACTCGCGCGCTCACGCACTTCCGGATGTTGATCTGGACGCTCGATCGGATGGGCATCCGCGCGCCGCAGGTCTATGCGGCCGCCGCCCGGCGGGCGGCGAGGCTCTCGCCGCTCGACGGCCGCCGCGGATTCGAGGCGCAGGCGCAGTTTCAGGGTGCGCTCGCCGTCCTCGCGCGGATGACCACGGTGAAGACGATCACCAGCGAGCGCGCACAGGCGCTCGTCGAGCAGCTGATCGCGCTGCCGATCACCGACGACGGCCGGTTTGGCGGCGCGATCGCGCGCTGGATGCGCGAGGAGATCGTCGGCAGCGCGAACGGCGAGTCGATGGAGGCGACGGTTCTCGCCGCCATGTCGGGCGCCGCGTCGAGTGACGGCGCCGCGCGCCGGCTGATCTGGGAAGGGCAGCCGTATCGCCTCGATCTCGGCGGCGCCGAGCGCAAGCGGCTCGAGCACGTGCGCGACCGGCAGGAAGGGGTGCCGCTCGACGTGCCGCTGCAACTGGCGTCCGACGCGCGGGCGCTGGCGACGGAGAGGATCACGGACGATCCGCAGGCGATCCTCGCGCGCCTCAACACCGCGCTCGAGAACATTCCACGCCGGGTCGGCCACGAAGCCACCACTGTCAATCCTGCCGGCGTGCCCGCCGCGCCGAATACTCGCGAGGCGCTGCGCAAGGCGATCGACGAAATCACCCGCGAGGCGCGAAACAAGGACGCCAAACGCGTGGCTCGTGCCGCCGAGCCGATCGCGGAGATCGTCGACACGCTGATGGCGCAGGCGCTGCTGTCGATCGCCTACGCCGCCGATGTCGGCGATCCCGAAGGGACCGTGCTGCTCGCAGACGACGTGTCGCAGCGGCACGATTTCGGCCTCGGCGGCAAGGACAGCGAAGGGCGGCTGCGGGTGTCGTGGATGGTGCCGCGCGTGGACGTCAGCCCCGGCATCCCCTGGCACGTGACCGGTTCGCTGCTCGGCCTCGACGTCGGACTCGGCACGCTCGCGTTGCGGCGGCTGAATTTCGAGCGCGTGCTGGAAGCGCCGAAGCTGACGTCGAACGAACGCGACGCATTTGCGATCAGCATCGCGCTGCTCAATCCGTTCGATCTCAAAGACGACGATCGCGATGCGATCGCCG
>Ga0209465_10001463_pt1 | contig 10487 bp, 6 predicted proteins | sample PanSoiPlot1MoBio_FD_188321 | JGI IMG/M metagenome (GOLD analysis project Ga0209465, IMG submission 188321) | Tropical forest soil microbial communities from Panama analyzed to predict greenhouse gas emissions - Panama Soil Plot 1 MoBio (SPAdes)... | ecosystem: Environmental > Terrestrial > Soil...
GCCATGGCAACGGCCGAACATCGGGAGCCGTGTGACTCGAGAGGGTCATGCACGGTTCTGGGAGCGCCCGGGGGTGAAACTCCCTCGGGCGACTCGTCATTTTGAGACCAAATCGGATGCTGCACCATTGGCCGTCTATTTGTCCGGTCCCCCTGCATGAGCTGACGTTCTGCACCTTGCGCCCGGCGGGCAAGGCTGGCGTGCGCCTTTCGTTAGTCCTCCACAACGCGCTTCGCGGGTGGCGGTCACACCGCCTACATTCGGGCAAAACGGAATATCAGTAACTGTACTAGCCGGTTCATCCGCCCTTCGGACTGGCGATCCCCACGATTATCGGGGGCCGATCTGCAACACCTTCCAACAGTTATGCAGCCCTAGCTTCGTCGGCAGATAAATCCAACTTCCGGCCTGGCAAACTTCGGTAAAATTTAAGCACACATCATTGCGAGGGGGATAAGCATGAGATGGACCATCATCGCGCTGCTGTTGTTCCTGAACGGCGTCGGCGCTGCCCTGGCGCAGCCTGCGCCGACCAAGCAGAGCCTGCCGAAAACGGTGGCCGTGAAACAGGCGGTAGCGAAACAGGCACCGCCGCAAAACGGCAACTGCGTCGGCGTCGTGTCGAACCTCGGCGAAAAACTCGCCGTCAGGAAAATCGCATACGGCTATGTCGGAAACGAGATCAACGAGGTGCCCGTCGATTCGGGGCATATCGACGATCTTGTGGTCGCCAAGATCAGCACAGCGCTCAACAAGCGGACGGTGGTGCGGCGCATCGCTTATCACAAGGAGGCGTTTGCGTCGCGCGAAACGCGAAACTGTTTCGCGACACGGAAGCGGAGATCAGAGAGGGCGTCCGCGCCTTGACGGCCGGCACGCGGTGCGCCCGTTATCTGTTCGTCACGCGAACGTACTATTACATTTCCAACCAGAGGATCGGCGGGATCGAGATCCTTCGGGGTACCGGCATCGGGGAACTGTTCACCAAGGCAAATGCGTAGGCATTCTTTTCACTGCGGCTGTATGACGGCGAAACTTTCACGCTCTTGAAGCGAGCGAGCGCGCCGAGCGAGGAGTCGACCTTACTGCAGCCGTTTCGCGGCCCCCATCGCCAGGTCGACGAGTCGTTCTGGCCGCAATCCCCGAGCAACGCCGCGCAGAACGCCAGGTTGCGCGAGGCGATCCGGGAACCGGTGGGTCAAGGCGTGGACGCGACTCTGCCGGAGCTGCCGTTGATGGAGTGAAGCCACGCTGGGAGCGGAACGATTTAGTAAACGTGCGATCATCGCTCAACCGGCACCTGCTGCAGCTTGAGCACGTCGTCGGTTCGAGCCGCCCGCGCCGGGCCAGCATCATTAGACTAGCGCGAGGCGCAGCGCAGCGGCCGGCGATGATGCGATCACCTCCGGCGAAGTTGCGACTCGCGATGCGGTGACAACGTAGAAACATCTGCTTGTAGGCGCCGCCGGGTGACGGCGGGTGATCATCTTGTGGTACCTCCTCGAGAGATGGGACTTTATAGTACCACGCCCGAAATTGGACGAGGTAGACGCCTTTACTGACCGGAAAAGTGGCAAGGGCGAGGTGGCGTGTCGAGCCGCCGCGAAGCCTTCGGCTCGAACTCTGGCACCGGCTTGTCGCGTGGCACCAATGGAAGGAATGCAGGCGGGAATCCGCCCTCCGGCGCCCAAACAGCCGGTCTATTTATACGAGGGGAAACGGTGGAGCAAGGTGACCGCTTTCCGTTAGACTCAAGCTTGGTAAAGGTCTCACGGTCCCTCTCCTTCATCAAACAAGAATTCTATTCAACCTTGACGGCGGCTCGCTCAGCGAATTGTTTCACCGGCGAGATGTTTCCGCTCACCGTCGCCGAAGACTGCCCCGCCATCACTCGAGCGAGCGGACTACTGGAGATGGGGCCAATAACTGACGCCGCACTTCCGTTGCTGAAATGGCCTTCAGAGGGGCATCGAGTTCGATCCGCTCCATGACGTAGCCAACATCGCGCCCGTAGAAAACGTGGGTAATGTTGGGCAGTTGGATGACTATGAATTGCCCCTCGAATTCCCGGAGTGCGTGCTCGATCCGCGAGCGCACGTACTCGAAATCGAACGGATTGTTTGCATTAATCCCGGCGGTATCGCGAACGGCGATACACGCCTGTCCAATTCGACGCAGGCCTTCGATTATGAGCGCTTTGTGGCCGTCGTGAAATGGCTGATATCTACCGACAAACAAGGCGGTCGATCGCTTGGGATCAAAAATAGGGCGCACGCGTTTCGCAACTTGCTCCGCCCAATAGTCCGCCGTGCCTTCGGCGGGTATCCGCAGATCAAAGTGCCGAGGAGCAACAAACATTCGGTTTGTATCTTCGAAGCGGCTTTCCGTGATGCGATCAACCCAAACCGTGAACGCTTTCCCGCCTTTTTCGAATGCCGCCCGCGCCTGCGGGGTTGGGCAAACAAAGTCTGCGATTGCGAAACATCCTGTCTTGACCACTTGATCGCAGAGCCAACCCATCCGCCGAGCGTGCTCGACCCGATCGGGTTCGGAGAACCCCAGCTCCATGCTGATTTCCCGGCGCACGGCGTCGGCGTTGAAATGAACTCCGTTTAATCGTGGCGCGAGCACTGTCGCGATGGTGGTCTTTCCGGCGCCAGGCAGTCCCATGATCAGAATTTTACGGTACATGTGTCAATCCGTTGATTTCGCAAAATCCCGACGACCGCAAAGGGCAATATTTCGCCCACGGCTTCGAGACGTACGCAATTGCAGTAAAAGCGTGGTCATCGGCACCCTGCCAACCCAGGCTCACGGAAAGACACAGGGAGGTCCCGCCATTAATGGCTCAGTGCGCTTGGCATCTCCCAACTCGAACATGGCATCGATGCCGATCAATGGACGTGAACGAGTCATGAGATCGCTCTCTTAATCAGCACCGGCGCTATGTCCTCAAAGGTAATTGCGTCGTGTAGCTCAGGGCTATCCGGCGCGAGTGCGAGCGGGCAGCGCGAACTTTCGACCACACCCACATCGAATAGCTCTACGACTTCGCCTTCAAACCGCATCCATTCTGTGATGCCACCCTGGCGTAAATCAATGACCAGCAGCCCGCACCATGGCGTGACACCGCGCTCCTTCAAAGCGTTGTCCAGCTCCAGCCCCTCGAAATTTCCCCGGCGTGGTAGGGAGATGGTGACGATGGCGTAGTCGCCGTAGAACGCCAGCCCACGTAGGAAGCCGGGGCAGAACGTCACGTTTTCCCGACGCCCGCTCTGCAAATCCACCCGACACAGCCACCCTGTCCCGGAATCCAACAGCCATATTTGCCCCCTCCGCACACGGGGGGAATGGGGCATCGAAAACCCTTCAGCTATGATGCGATCAGTGTCGACGTCGATAACTATGCCCCCGGACCTGCGGTGATCGCGCCAACCGTCGACGACGTCGGTGGTTGAGCAGGCGGTAACGTAGCGTACCCGTCCGTCGTGGAGTCCGAGCCCGTTGAGATGACAACGATCCTCCGCCACAAGTTTGGAAATAAACTTCGGTTTCCATAGCGGTTTGAAGGCGTGCGCCATGCTCACGGTCGCAAGGCAACTATATTTGGTGTTGACGAACACCATTCGGCCAGACGGCTCGACGCCAAGCTCGTGCAAGTCGAGATCGCCGGTGACCTGAGCATTGCGGGGCGTGAACAGCCGGTCGAAACGCTCTTCGACGAGTTCATCTGGCCGCAGTGTATTTTCCAGCCGCCAGATGCGGGTCTGAGCGGCTACGTAGAGTCGCTCGGAGAACGCGGTCAGTCCCATGGCGCGCGCAAAGCGCGCTGGGCTGATAACGGGATGACCATCGTTCCTGGAGCCGACGCACAACAACTGCCCAGCCTGATAGGACGTGCAGACAAGGCTGAGCCGCTGCCTTATCATCCACTGAATGAAACCACGCGACGCCGCGACCGAGCGTTTCGTCGCGGCGTGCCCATTGGCAGCCTGTCCACTCCCTGCAAGATTGTCCTTCTGACGTGTGTCATCAGTCATGCCTGCTATCTTTCCCTTGCGGCTTCCTTAACGGTCTGCAAGATTGGCGATAACACAAACTCAATGACGCGCCGGTCTCCGGTTTTGATCTCCGCGGACACGTGCATGCCTGGCCGGATCTGGTCTTGACGGCCCTCGACCGCGATCCAGTCCTGAAGGAGTGTAACCTTTGCCGGATAGGCGAGGTCAGTCGGGAAGCCATTGGCGGGGTTAGCGCCTGTCGGCGATAGAGCCGCGGAGGCTACGGCACCTGATGTTCCTGAAACCCCTGAGCGACCATCCGACGCGGCGTCACGACCGAGTTTGCGAACCTTGCCCTTGATTAATCCATAGCGAGTGAAGGGGAAGGCGTCGAACTTGATTTCCACATCCTGGCCCTCGTTGACAAATCCGATGTCCTTATTCAACACCTGGGCATCGATCTCAATTCCTGTCCCGTCAGGCACGATAGTCATGAGCGTATCCGCCGTGGTGACGACGGCGCCGGGCGTGTGGATCTTGATCCCCTGCACTGTTCCGGCTACCGGGGCGACGAGACGTCGATAGTATTCTTTCTGCCGCGCTTTGGTGATCTCGTGCGTTGTTGAACTAAGTTTCTGCAGCGCCTTGAGGCGACGGTCAGCGGCGTCGGCGAGAAATGCGGCCCTGGTCTCCGCCGACTTGCTTTCCAGCGAGCGAACCTCGGCTTCGATCTGGTGGACGGTCTGTTCCGCCGCCTTGAAGTCGGATTGCTTTTCCACGAGTTGCTGTTCGGCATCAAACAGCGGCGGCTTGTTGCCGTATTTTTTGTCGTAGAGGGCCTTCAAATCGTCCCGCCTTTCCGAGAGCAGCGGGATTATTCGCTTGGCGCGTTCGATCTGGACCGCGTTCACATCGAGCGCAGCACGCTTCTGACTGATGTCTGCCGCATTCCCCTCCAGGATGGCGAGGTGCTTGATAATCTCGTTGCGCGCCTGGTGCTCGCTGGCGGCGCTCACGATCGGATCGACCCCCTCGGGAGCGTGGAAGGGCTCCTCGGGGTTTACACTCAGGAGAATGCGGGCCAGTTCCGCATCGAGCGCCGCCTGGCGCTGATCATAAAGCAGCGTATCCAGATCGGCCTTGATTTCGGTGGGGTCGAGTTCCACCAGCAACTGCTCGGCCGATACGTGATCACCCTCGTCCACATGGATGGTGCGAATGACGGCTGTCTCTAAAGGCTGCACCACCTTCACTTGCCCCATGGGCACGACCTTGCCCTCGGCCACGGCGATCATGTCCACCCGCGACAAACAGGCCCATGCAAGACCGATCGTGGCGAATCCGCACAGGGCCAACGCCGTTAAGCGCAATGTCGGCGACGCCGGCGTGTCGATGACTTCGAGCATGGCTGGGAGAAACGCCCGTTCCTCCGCGGTCTGGCGCGTGGCCGCGCTCCGCTTCATCGGGATCACGTTGCTCGCGGCGTTCCTTGCTGGTTCATGGTAACCGTCATTCCGGTCAATGCGCTGCTTCGGCATCGACGTGGACCTTAACCTGCGGCCTGACGAACGAGATCAGCGTACAGACCATTCTCGCGCATCAGGACATCGTGGCTTCCGGATTCGACGAGGCGCCCACGCTCCATGACGAGAATTCGATCTGCGGAGCGAACCGCGGAGAGGCGATGCGCGACAATCAAGACCGTACGGCCTCGGCAGATTGAACGCATATTGGACTGAACAATCCGCTCGCTCTCGTAATCGAGCGCCGAAGTGGCTTCGTCGAAAATCAGGATCCGCGGATTGGTCACGAGCGCGCGCGCGATGGCGATGCGCTGCCGCTGACCACCTGAGAGATTGGAGCCGCGCTCTTCGAGAATGTGATCGTAGCCGTGTGGAAGCTCGAGGATGAACTCATGGGCTCCAGCTAACTCGGCTGCCGCTATAACCTTCTCCAGCAACATGGTCGGATTGGCTAAAGCGATGTTATCCCGAATGGAGCGATTGAACAGCACGTTTTCCTGAAGCACTACGCCGATCTGTCGGCGTAGCCAGGACGGATCAAGCAGGCTGATGTCTATCCCGTCAATGAGAATTCGACCCCGTTCGGGCGTATAGAGCAGCTGCAAGAGCTTGGTCAGGGTCGATTTGCCGGAGCCGGAGCGCCCGACGATGCCCACCACTTCGCCCGCTCTTATCGTGTGCGAGAGATCACGCAGAACTTCTGGTCCACCGGGCTTGTAGCGAAACGCGATGCTATCAAAGATGATGTCGCCTTTGATAGGGGGCAGGTCCTGCTTGGCGCTGGAAACCTGTGTTTCCGTGGGGGTGTTGATGATATCACCCAGCCGATCGATGGATAGCCTGAACTGCTGGAAATCCTGCCAGAGCTGGGCGAGCCGGAGTACAGGCGAACTCACTTGGCCCGCGAACATGTTAAACGCCACGAGCTCACCCACCGTCATGGCACCGTTGATCACGGTCTGGGCGCCGAGCCACAGGATGCCCGCGGTCGTCAGCTTGTTGATCAGCGTCACCATCTGAGCGCCACCGGCGCCAAGCGTTACCACCTTGAGCGACGCGCTCACATAAGCGGCGAGCTGTTGCTCCCAGCGCTGGCGCACCTGCGGCTCGACCGCCATGGCCTTCAGGGTTTGGATACCGGTGAGGCACTCGACCAGGTGCGACTGATTCACGGCGCCGCGCTGGAATTTCTCCTTCACTCGCAACTGGAGTCCAGGCGTCACCAGAATCGAGATCACCACGTAACATGGGATCGAGGCAAGCACGATTAGAGTCAGTGTAGCGCTGTAATAGTACATCACCGCAAGAAATACGAAGCTGAACAGTACGTCGATGACGAGGATCAGCGCCGAGCTGGTGATGAACTGCCGGATGTTCTCCAGCTCACGCACCCGCGCCACGGTCTGCCCGGTGGCTCGGTTCTCGAAATACGCGATGGGCAGCCCGATCAGGTGCCGGAACAAGTGCGATCCGAGGATGGCGTCCATGCGGCTCGTCGTATGGGCAAAAGCGTAGCTCCGCAGCCAACTGAGGGTGACGTCGGCGATACTTACGACGGAAAGGCCGATCACCAATACTTCCAGCGTGGTCAGGCCGCGATGCACCAGCACCTTGTCGATCACAACCTGAAAGAACAGGGGCGATACGAGTCCCAAAAGCTGTATGAACACCGAGATGACCAGCACCTCGACCAGTATTTTCTTGAAACGCTTGACCACAGGCCAGAACCAGTTGAGACCGAAGTGCAGGACGTCGGCCCCAAGCAGCTCGCGTTTGGTTATGAAAATAATTCCGCCCGACCAGACTCGTTCGAGCTGCTCGAAGGACCATTCTGCCGGCGGCTGTCCGGCTTCTGCGACCAGGACCTGGAGGTCGGAGGCGCGGGCGATAACGAAGAACGCGCCGTCCTTGGCGGCGGCAATTACAGGCAGAGGCAGGCTGCCGAGGCGGGAGATGGATGATCTGGAACGTCGGGCTTTCAGTCCCGCGCCCCGAGCAATACGGACGAGGTCATCGGCGGTTGCCGGACCACCGTGCGGAAGATAATCGTGCTGGATGCGGTCAATGTTAATTCGCTCGCCCAGAACGATGCCTACGAGCCACAGTGACGCAAGGCCACTGTCCAGTACTGTACTCTGAGCTGCCTCCGCCAACGCTCTCCTCCCGCCCCGATTCCCAGGATTTCGTCTGTGGACGCCGCGAGAAGGCTAGATTGTGTGAGCCAATATCTTTGTCATGCCGCTAGCGAGCACCGGCGATACACGAGTTTCATTGAAGGAACCCGTGCGCCGGACCACCGTGTCGCAAAGCAAGCGAGAAGTGAATCTCTCCCAACCCATGAACATTGACCTCGAGAGGACTGGCTGCTCATTGCGCCCACTGCAATCATCAATGCAGGCTTGGGGCTAGGACGACCGGCGTGCCTCCCGGATGGTTCACTATTGCTGTTATGGAGGCCGCCTCGGGTGGAGCAAAGCTCGCCATGGCGTTGATAAGCCGCTGTGCCTGTGGCATCAGAATGTCACCGAAGACTGGTGTGTGGACGCCGATGCCCGACCCGCCGTTGAAGCTCGGCAGCACGATGGGGCTGTTCGAGCCGTCGTGGTGCGCCCCGGAGATTGAACCAGCAGGTTGATCAGATAAATTGCCTGTCGCTGCGACCGCCGAGTTGCCGTTCGCGTCAACGTGGGTTCCACCACCCCCCAGCGTCGAGGTTTTATCGCCGACGGCAGCGTCGATCATGGTATGACTCATGCTGCCATTGTTGAGGTCCGGCCTCCCCGGAATGGCGGCGGAGCTATGGGTTGTGGTCGCCGCCCCGGTCGTATTGATCGAAGGCGTGGCATTGGCGGCTGCAGAAGGCGCCGCGATCAATGCCGCCGCAGGTGGCGACCCGTGGATGATGGTGTCACCGGTGCCGTTAACCGTGACGGTCGCGCCGCTTTCCACGTAGATCGTGGCATTGTTGATATTCAACTTGGCGCCGGTTCCGGTAACGTCTACGGTGTCGCCGGTCCCGGTGACAGTGGCCCTGGTGTTGCTTGCCATTTTCAGCATGTCGTTCGAACCGGTCATGGTCACGGCGGCGCCGGCCGCGAGCGACAAAGTCCCACCCGCCGCCGCTTCTACCTTATCTTTCACGCCAGAGAGCGAGACTTGTGATCCGACCTGCAGGTACACCTCGCTGCTGTTCACTGCGAGGGTGTTCTGCGTTCCCGTGACGTCCACCCAGTTGCCGGTTCCTGTGACGGTGACATTGTCGTTGGACGTCAGTGTCAATCCGGTCGAGCGGGTGGTGACGGTAGCGGTTGCTCCCGCGGCGAACAAGTGAGCCGAGCCAGAGGCGGTGGTGCCCGGACCCGGCATAATGCCGTGGACATTGCCGACGATCTGATGGTCCGTGCTGTCGGCGAACGCCTTTATGATGTCCTCTCGCAGGAAAGCGCCGGAGTTCAGCTCGGAAACCCGGAATTGCAGCTCCTGCGCGGTCGGCAGGCGGCTGAGCGTATTGACGAACATCTGGCTGATGAAGTCAGAGTTCGACAAGGCGCCGTACTTCGAGGTGAACTCCGCAGTGTGCATCAGGTTGTAGACGGTGTCTTCGACGCCATAGTAGCCGGTAACGAGGTCGCTGACGCCCGTGGTCAGTTCACCCGCCGTCGGATCTCGGTCAAGTGCCACATCGTAGATGCTCTTTATGATGTCGGCGGCTTGGGCCTTGTTGGTTGTATCCGCGAAATCGTAGTGATTGGACGTCTGCGTGCTGCTGAGGTCTACATGTACGTTGCCATTCGCCACATGTTCCGAACTTTCAGAGATGGCGGCCACCACGGCCCCGGGCGTGATCGTGTTGGCGTTCAGCTGGTTCGTCCAGTTGATCGCGTCCGACGACGGCGTCCCTGTAATGGTAATCTGTGGGCGACGTCCCATCGCGTTTTGATAAAAGTGCGCGATTCCATCGTAGTTCGTCGGGCCGTTAAAGACGAAGGTACCGTTGCCCGAGCCAAATGCAAAGCCCGGCAGATTCATCAGATCGGTCGCCATCTGTGCGGTGTTAAATCCCGTCGGGGTGACATAGGCCGCCCAGGATTTCTGCAATATGGTTTGAGTTCCGTTGAACCAATATGCCGAGGTCTGCAGCTCCCACCGTTGCGGATCGCGATCGAAGATCGTGGCGTAAAGACGCTTGACGATGTCAAGGTCCTTGGCTTCCGTCGCAGTGTCAATTCGAATGGAGCCGCTGTCCGTCAACCAGGCTGACGTTGGAGTCGGGCGCTGATTGAGGCTCCAGCTGAAGCTGTCCACGCCATTGGCGTCGACCGTATGCGTGCTCGAGGAGAACTCTGTTCCATCCGACGTCGAGTCGCTCCAGCTATAGCTGCCATTCGCATTTGGAATGTTGACAGCCGTCTCCGTGTAGGTGGCGGGGCCACCGTTAAATGCGCCAAATTGCGAGAACCACGTGTGGGTGAAGGTCAATCCGTCCGCGCTGGTCTGCCAGACTTGCTGCTGGAACATTGCGCCGATCGAGTCGAGGTCGGAGACGGTGGTCGACTGGCTGCCGTCGAGCCCCACCGTGGTGGTCTTCGTCTCGTCAATCTTTCCATCACCGTTAATGTCGCGTTGGGTGGTCACCGTGCGCCCGTCGGCGCTCGTTGTCACCGTGCGCGTCGACTTCAGAGAACCGTCAGAATAGGTCTCCCTCACCGTCTCCGTCCTGGTGCCGTCGGCATTGAGCGCCGTCACATCGGTGGTCGTCTCGTCAATGGCGCCGTCGCCGTTCAAATCCGCCTGCGTGGTCTTCGACAAGCCGTTGGCGCTGGTGGTGACGACGAGCCTGTCCTTCAGCTTTCCCGTCGCCAGGGTGTCCGACGTGGTGTCGGTCTCGCTGCCGTCGGGGTTGATAACCCTCGCCTCGGTGCGCGTCACCGAGACGGCGCCGCTGCCGTCCGCATCGCTCTGG
>Ga0209465_10001466_pt1 | contig 10476 bp, 10 predicted proteins | sample PanSoiPlot1MoBio_FD_188321 | JGI IMG/M metagenome (GOLD analysis project Ga0209465, IMG submission 188321) | Tropical forest soil microbial communities from Panama analyzed to predict greenhouse gas emissions - Panama Soil Plot 1 MoBio (SPAdes)... | ecosystem: Environmental > Terrestrial > Soil...
AGTCAGCTACGCTCGTGACAAGCGCGTCGACATGATCGTGATCGGTACGCATGGGCGGACGGGTTTGAGCCGACGGATTTTAGGAAGCGTGGCCGAAGCCGTGGTGCGGCTCTCCCCCTGCCTCGTGTTGACCGTTCCGTCCGCCTATACACGGGAAGGCTCGACGAGGGTCTCCGATATCTCTCTGACCACGGTGGAGCGCTGTGTCGTATGCGCGGGCAACACGCACGACCTGATCTGCGCCGCATGTCGTGAGCGGATCCGCGGCGAGCCTCTCGAACGCAAGCTCGAAACGGAACGCGCCGGTCGGCACCGGAAGCCTGCCTAGCAAGGGCACGCGACGCGTCGGCCGCGTGGGGGCAGTCGCACCGCTTCGCGAACTCACCACTCACTCTGATCATGTCGCCTCTGCCTTCGCTCGCGCCCTTCTTCGATCCTCAGTGCGTCGCCGTCGTCGGTGCCTCCCGTGATCCTTCCAAGGTCGGCGGTAGCGTGCTCGCGAACCTCCGCTCGGCGGGGTTCCCCGGTCGCGTGATCCCCATCAACCCAGCGGCCGAGGTCGTCCAGGGCCTGAAGGCCTACCCATCCGTCCTTGCCACAGACGCCCCGATCGACCTCGCCGTGATTACCGTGCCCGCGCCTGACATGATGGCCACCCTCAAGGAGTGCGCGCGCAAGGGGGTGGCGGGCGCGGTTGTGATCTCGGCGGGATTCCGTGAATCCAGTGACGCCGGCCGCGAGCGAGAAGCCGAGCTTCGGCAGTGGTTGCCCACACAGCGGATCCGGCTCATCGGACCGAACTGTCTCGGATGGATCCGTCCCTCGCGGCGTCTCAACCTGACCTTTGCCCCGGGTATGCCTGAGATGGGCGGAATCGCGTTTATTTCTCACTCGGGTGCTCTAGCCGTCGCGATTCTGGATTGGGCCCGCGACCGGCGAATGGGCTTCTCGTTCTTTGCGAGCCTCGGGAATCAGGCCGACTTGAACGAGAGCGATCTGCTGGACGCCGCCGCCGCCGATCCCGAGACACGCGTGATCCTCGCGTACCTCGAAGGCGTCGCGCACGGCCGGCGCCTCTTCGAGACCCTGCGGGCGATCAGGGGGCGGAAGCCCGTCGTGGTGCTCAAGGCGGGCCGGTCGGCGGAAGGAGCACGCGCGGTTTCCTCTCATACCGGCTCGCTGGCCGGCTCGGATGCGGCATTCGACGCGGCGGTCAGACAGGCCGGCGCCGTGCGCGTGTCGCGGATCGAGGAACTCTTCGACGTGGGTCGCGCGCTCGCGAGTCAGCCGCTTCCGCGTGGCCGACGACTCCTCGTGGTCACGAACGGTGGAGGGCTGGGTATCGTGTCCGCCGACGCGGCGCGCTCCGCGGGCATGCAGGTTGAGCCGTTGCCGGACACCGTGCGGGCACGGCTTGCCGCCGTCTTGCCCTCCACGGCGAGCCTTACCAATCCGGTGGATCTCGTCGGAGACGCTGACGCGGCACGATACAGCCACGCGCTCCACGCCCTCGGGCACGAGAGCGGGGATGCCTTGCTGGTCGTGCTCACGGCGCAGGCGGCCACGGACTCCGCCGGGGTCGCCCGCGCCGTGATCGGGGCGACGCGCGGGTGGACGATTCCAGTGGTGGCGGCCTTCGTCGGCGGTGCGCGTGTGATGCCGGGAGCGCGAGCGCTCGAGGAGGCAGGCATCCCTGCGTATACCTTTCCGGAGCCCGCCGTCGAGGCCCTGGCGAGCATGGCCCTCATCATGGGCCGCCATCGGAGCGTGTCGGAGTCCGCCGCCCGCTACGCGGTCGATTCGACGGAGGTCCATGCGCTGCTTCGCAGGCTGAAGGCCGCTGGTGCCGGTCGCCTCGGCCTGCTTGAGTTGGCCCCGCTCCTCCGCGCCTACGGCATCGCATGCGCGGTCGGTCAGGCTGCCACCAGTGCCCATGAGGCCGCCGTCCTCGCGCAGGGGCTCGGGTTTCCGGTAGCGTTGAAGATCTTATCCCCGGACATCATCCACAAGACGGAAGTGGGTGGTGTCATGCTCGGGCTCAATTCCGCTGAGGAGGTGTCGTGGAGAGCCGACACGATGCTTGGCCGCGTCCGCTCCGAGTGCCCCACAGCGAACATCACGGGAGTGCTCGTCCAACCGATGGTCTCTCCTGGCCGCGAGCTGCTGCTCGGCATGATACGTGATCCGCAGTTCGGGCCCGTGGTGATGGTGGGATTCGGCGGCATCTACGTCGAGGTGCTGAAGGATACCGTCACCCGCCTGGCACCGCTCTCGCATGGCGAAGCGCTGGAGATGCTCGATGAGCTCCGAATGGCGCCACTGCTGCGCGGCGTGAGAGGCGAGCCGCCGGTCAACCGCTCCACGCTCGCCGAGACGATCTGTCGCTTCGCTCAGCTCGCTATGGATGTGGCCGAATTGCGGGAGATCGAGCTCAATCCGCTGGTGGCAAGTCCATCGGGGGTCGTCGCGGTCGATGCTCGGGGCGCCCTTGAACGATGACGAATTGCTCGTCCGCCGAGGCGTCTTTGTCCCAGGGCTGTGGAGTCGCCGCCTCGACGGCGCGCCGCTGACTCGGTCAAAGAGCCAGAATCATTGAGGTCGGCGCGTGGCACTCGGGTTGCAGCCCTCGACATGTGGCAGCTTGCCGCTCGCGAAAAGCGATAGGCGGGGCAAGCCGAAGAGCGCACATGGCCGAGCGGATGGGAGGAGGCAGACAATGTACAAGCACATCTTGATCCCGACCGATGGGTCGGCCCTCTCGGAGGTCGCCGTGCGGCAGGGGGTCGCGCTCGCAAAGTCGCTGGGGGCCGCCATGACGGCGATCACGGTGACGCCGACATTTCGCACGCTTGCCGTCGAGCCCATGGTGCTCACCGACACGGCCGAGCAGTACGAGAAGGACTGCGAGGTACTCGCCGCGAAGCATCTCGGGAGCGCGATGGCCGCGGCGACGGCTGCGGGCGTGCCGTACACGGGACTGCACGTCGTCCACGATTCTCCCTATGAAGCCATCATCGAGGCGGCAAACAAGAGCCAATGCGATCTCATCGTGATGGCCTCGCACGGACGCAAGGGCGTGGCCGCCCTCGTGCTGGGGAGCGAGACGACCAAGGTGCTGACGCACAGCAAGATCCCCGTCCTCGTCTGCCGGTGAAGAAATCTGTGACCATCGACTCCAGGCAGGAGTAAAGGAGGCCCGGTCATGACCGAGGCCACGAGGAATATCGAGCTTGGCCGCTGCTCGGTCGAAGACGATGATGCGACACATCCGGTCGTCGTCGCCATCGGCGTCTCCTCCGATGGTGTTAACGCCTTGCAGAGAGTCTTGGGCCCTCTCTCCAACACCCTCAAGGCGGTCGTCCTTATCGTGCGGCACATCGGACCCGCGGCCCCTTCCCTCCTTAGCACGGTTCTGGGACGCGTGATCAAGATGCCCGTCAAGCAGGCAGTGGCCGGAGAGCCACTGCAGCCCGGGGTCGTCTATGTGGCCCCACCGGATCTGCATTTCTCGGTGGTCGACGGCCACGTGGGGCTCGACCGCGGCGCCAAGGTGAGCTTTTCCCGTCCCTCGATCGACGTGTTGTTCAACTCCGTAGCTAAGATGTGCGGATCACGGTCAGTAGCCGTGCTGCTGTCCGGTGGCGGGAGCGACGGCGCGAACGGCTTGACAGCAGTCCGTCAGGCAGGCGGGGTTACGATCGTGCAGGATCCTTCCGAAGCGGCCATGTCGAGCATGCCCCTTGCGGCGATCGCACGCAACGGGCATCAGGTCGCCAAGCTCGACGACATTCCCGAGATGCTGCGGGCGGCCGTCGCCGATGCGACGGGACGCTGAGCATGCGAGCGGAGCAGCCTCGCGTCATCGCCAGAGTCCGCTGTCGCATGGCGCTTGCGGGAGCTGACATCGTGCCGAAGATTCCGTGAGGGCCGACGACCAATGACGACGGAACCCACGACCGACGGATTCACCCGAATCCTCGTGGCGACGGATTTCTCGCCGACCTCGGAGGGCGCCTGGCTCGCCGCCCGGCGGCTGGCCAAGCCCCTGGGAGCGGAGGTCGTAGTGCTTCACGTGCTCGTCGAAGCTCCGCTCTTTTCCGAGGGGCCGTTCACCATGAAGCACGCCCGGAACGTCTTCGAGGCTGCCCGGGCCTGGGTTGAGAAGACGCTCGGAGAATGGGTGGCCACAGCGACCACCGCTGGAGTCCGGGCTCGCTGGACCGTGCGCACGGGCGTGCCGTACAAGGAGATCGTGGCGGCAGCGGAAAGCGAACGGCCCGATTTCATCGTCATGGGTACGCAGGGACGGGGCGGCCTCGACCGCGCACTGCTCGGCAGCGTCGCCGAGAAGGTGATCCGGCTGGCGCCTTGTCCGGTATTGACCGTGCGCGAGACGGGATAGCCGGGTCACGTAGCTAGACTATCGTGACGGTTGTTTCAGCATTTCCAGGAGGGGTTTGACCCGCCAACGCGAGAGTCGCCACCGCCCAGTCGAAGTCGACGAGCGATATCGTTCCCGAGACGCGCGCCAGCGGATATCGGTGGACGTCCCACCACCACACGAAGCCCACGGTGGCGAAGGCATTGTGGGGAGTCCGTGCCCCAAATGCTGCGCTCGTGCCTCATGCTCGGCCTCTCGCGGATCTTCAAAGTGCTTGTCTCGTATTGCGTTTTCACCTGGCATCCCGGTTGCTCTCTGACCGTTTCGAGAGCCTCGCTCGGTTTGGCTGGTGAGAGGAACTGGTCAGAGAAGGGAGGATGCCATGAGAGCGATGATGCCGTGGACGGGGATGGGCAATCTGAAGCAGGAGCTCGAGCGCTTCTTCGGCCCGTTTGGCGAGCTGAAGCTCGACGAATTCCCTGCAATGGGTGACTGGGCGCCCAGCATGGACGTCTCCGAGACGAAGGAGGCGCTCGTGGTCAAGGCGGAAGTGCCGGGCCTCGATCCCAATGACATCCAGATCTCGCTGCAGGAGCAGTACCTGACGATCAAAGGGGAAAAGACTCGGGAGAAGATGGACAAGGAGGAGCGCTATCACCGGGTGGAGCGGTTCTACGGAAGCTTCGCGCGCAGTGTGCGGCTTCCCGTGGGTGTGGATGGAAGCCGGGTGACCGCGAGTTTCAAGAACGGGCTGCTGACAGTGACGCTGCCCAAGACGACCGCGGCCAAGGGCACGACCATCCCTATCAAGGCGGACTGACGTGATGGGACGGCGATCGGACGTCTTCCGGGACGCGAGATCGCCGTCCCCTGCGCCACATCGTTGGTGGATCTAGGCACGGCGAGGGCTCAGTCGAACGAGGTTCTGGAGGCTCTGTAAGGGGACTCCCATCCCCAGCAGTGGAGGAGCGGAAGCCGGAGGACGACACATACCTGGCCCTGGCCCCGCCTCTGTCGGTGCTCTTGTACTGGGCGGCGAGGCCGTGAGGCCCCAAGAAGGCTGAGCCGGACCTGATAGGACGATGAGATCGCGCAAACTGCCATCGTGTGACACTCGGCGGCCATGATACGCACTGTTTTCAGCTCACCTGTGGTAGCGGGCAGCCAACGCGAGAACCGAGGGCGACCTATGGCAGGCTATGTCGGAGGGTTTCCCTCGAAGACGTTCCAACCTGGTCAAGTGATCTTTCAGCAGGGAGATCTCTCGCGCTCGGAAGCATACCTAATCGACGAAGGGCGAGTCGAGGTTCGGAGACGGAATGGAGAGCAGCAGCGCGTGCTGAGGATTCTCGTGAGGGGGGATCTTCTCGGGGAAGTTGCTCTGTTCAGAGACGCGCCGCACTCAGCGACGGCGGTCGCGTTGGAGCGGGTCGCGCTGATCGTCATTCCCTCAGACCGCCTCGAGAACATCGTGCGAACTCGTCCGAGACTGGCCCTTGCGCTGATCCGGCAGCTCGCACGGATGGCGGGTTCGGAAGCCCGCGCGGAGGACACGGCCCGATAGAGTAGGCATGCTTCCTCTGCCTTCCCGCGCGTGCAGACTGCGCGGGCCACCCCGCTGAGAGTGACGGCTCTGTCCATCCCGTCGTGGGTAGGCAAGACAAGCGAGGGCAGGTGAGGAGTCGGCGCCCCAGGCTGGACCGCCGCGCCCCAGATTCCACGGCGTCGAGCCAAGCCAAGTGGCTAAAATGCAGTGGACCCGTCCTGGCATTCCTGATGCTCTTCTCCGAATCGGCTGCCGACGGCATGGCGGCGGGCTGTGACTGGCTCCACATCATCGCAGGTCGGGGAGGCCGTCATGAGGACGAGAGCGAAGGGCAAGGGCGCGGGACCGGAGAGGACTGAAGAGCTGCGCGGACTGCTCGTTGAGGCTCGGTCCCGCCTGCTCCGAACCGTGGCGACCACGGATGACGAGCTCGCCTCGCTGGCCGCTCAGGACGCGGGTGGACTCATCGAGACGTCGAGTCGCGGCGCCGCCGAGGATGCGCTCTCCCGCCTCGAAGGTCGGGAGCGTCATGCGCTCGACGAAATCCGGGCGGCCCTGGGGCGGCTCGAGACCGGCGATTTCGGCGTGTGCGAGGTGTGTCGCCGTCCCATTCCGGTGCCGCGGCTGCGGGCCATGCCTTGGGCGCGCGCCTGTGTTGCGTGTCAGAGCCTGGGGGAGAGAGGGTGAGCCGGGTTCTCGGAGTCCTGTTCGTGGCGGCGACGGCGGTGGCGGGTCTGACGCTCGAGGGAGCGCTCGCGCAGACCACCTCCACCGCCGTAGTCAGGGGCGAGCGGGTGTTCGTCGAGCAGGGTTGCAACGGCTGTCATACGGTGGGCAAGACGGGCACGCCGATCGGCCCCGATCTCTCGCACATCGGTTCCAAGTATCCGGAGACGTACCTGCAGAGGTGGCTGAGCGGGCCGCAGCAGCAGAAGCCCACCGCGCACATGCCCAAGATCGACCTGAGCGAGCCGGACATCCGCGCGCTCGCCGCCTATCTCGCCTCGCTCACCTGAGTCGCGAGGCGGACCAGAGCGTACGGCACGAACCAGCATGCGGCCAGAGGGAAAGCCATGACGAGCGGCGAGCGCGATCCCTACGGTGCGGTCGGCGACTGGATGACGAAGGAGCCGCTGAGCGTGGAGCCTGAGTGCTCCATCAGCGATGCGCTCGCCCGAATGAGCCAGGCGGCGGTGCGCCACCTCCTCGTGATGGAGGCCGGCCGCCTCGTCGGCATTGTCTCGCACCGAGACTGGCGCCGGGCGCGAGCGCGCGGCGTGTCTCCCGCGTGGGAGAGTGAGCCGATCAGCCGGATCATGACCGACGAGCCGGTGACAGTGGCCGCCGCGACCTCGGTGAGGTGGGCCGCGCGCGTGCTCCTCGAGCGCAAGATCGGCTGTCTCCCCGTGCGTGCGGGCGACCGGATCGTCGGCATCTTCACGACCTCCGACGCGCTGGAAGCTCTCTTGGCCGCGCTTGGGTAGGGAGCGCCGATGGCCAACGTCTTCCATGCCCTCGAAGTCGGGGAGGTGGCGAGCACGCTCGCCACCGATGCCGCCACAGGCTTGTCACCGGACGAGGCGCGCGCCCGACTCGAACGCGTCGGGCCGAATCGCTTAGGCGACTACCGCGGACGGCCTCTGTGGCGCCTCGTGCTCGATCAGTTCAGGAGCCTGGTGGTCCTGCTCCTGCTCGCCGCGGCGGCGGTCGCCTGGGGGCTCAGTGAGCGCGCGGAGGCCGTCGCCATCCTGGCCGCTCTCGTCCTCAACGCAGCGATCGGCGCCGCCTCGGAATGGCGCGCACGCCGCTCCCTCGATCGGCTGCGCACGCTGGCGGTGCCGAGGGCCCTCGTACGACGCGAGGGCCGAACCTTCGCCGTACCCAGCGCCGATCTCGTTCCGGGCGACCTCATCGTGCTCGAGGCGGGCGTTCACGTGCCCGCGGACGCACGGTTGGTGACAGCCACGGCTCTGCGCATGAACGAGGCCGCTCTCACGGGCGAGAGCTTTCCCGTGACCAAGGATGCGCACGCCCGACTCGCTGTCGACGCTCCGCTGCCTGTGCGATCCACCATGGTGTATCTCGGCACCGGCGTGCTCGCGGGGGCGGGCACCGCTCTCGTCTCGGCCACCGGGCTCGCCACCGAGCTCGGACGCATCGGCCAGCTCGTGGCCCTCGCCGAGGGACGCGCCACGCCGCTCGAGGCCCAAATGGAGACTCTGGGTCGACGCCTGGTGGCCTTGGCCCTCGGCATCTGCGCGGTGGTGGGCATCGTCGGCATTCTCCATGGGCAGCCGATCGGCCTCATGCTCGAGACGGCCATCAGTCTCGCCGTCGCGGCGATCCCTGAGGGGTTGCCGGCCATCACCACGGTCGCGCTGGCCGCAGGCCTCTGGCGCCTCGCCCGCGACGGCGCCCTGGTGCGGCGGCTCTCCGCTGTGGAGACGCTTGGGTCGACCACGGTGATCTGCACGGACAAGACGGGCACCATGACGGAGAACCAGATGACGGTGACGCGTCTCGTGCTGGATGGTCGGTGCCTCGACGTCTCCGGCGGCGCTCGCTCCGCTGTCGGGGTCGTCAGCGAGGCCGGAAAGCCCGTGGACGTCACCGCCGACGCCCGCCTTCAGCGGCTCCTCACGACGGGGGTGCTGGTCAACGACGCGCACGCCACTCCGAGCGGGACGGGACTGGTCCTCGACGGTGATCCGACGGAAACGGCGCTGCTCGTGGCCGCGCTCAAGGCGGGGCTCGATCCCGCCGCGCTTCGTTCGGCCTGGCCGCGCCGTAGTGAGATCCCCTTCGATCCCGCGGCGCGGCTCATGTCGACCTTCCATGAGGACAGCAAAGGACGCCGCGTTCTCTTCGTCAAGGGTGGCCCGGGTGCTGTGCTCGATCTCTGCACGCGCCGGCAGGACGGTCCGGACCCGGTGCCGCTTACAGACGTGGATCGCGCGAGCATCCGCGCCGCCAACGACGCGCTGGCCGCAGAGGCGTTGCGTGTCCTCGCCATCGCTTGGCGACCCGATGGCTGGCCCGCGACCGGCCGTCCCTCCGATCTCGTCTTCCTGGGTCTGGTCGGGCTCGCCGATCCCGTGCGACCTGAGGTCGAAACTGCCATTGAACAATGCGCGCGCGCCGGGATCCGCACGATCATGCTGACGGGCGATCAGCGGCCGACGGCGGAGGCGGTCGGGCGCCAGCTCGGTCTTGCCCCCGAAGCGATTCGAAGCCGCGTCACGCCCGAGGGCAAGATGCGACTGCTCGAGGAGCTTCAGAACGCGGGAGAAGTGGTAGCCATGACGGGCGACGGCGTCAACGACGCGCCTGCCCTCGCGCGGGCGGACATCGGCGTGGCCATGGGGCGCGCGGGAACCGACGTGGCTCGGGAAGCCGCCGACCTCGTGCTGACCGACGACAACTTCGCGACGATCGTGAGGGCGGTGGAACAGGGGCGGGTGATCTACGCCAACCTCCGGAAGACCGTCCACTTCCTGTTCTCTTGCAACCTCTCCGAAATTCTGACCATCTTCGTGGCCATCCTGCTGGGCAATCCGACGCCGCTCCTCCCGCTGCAGATCCTGTGGGTCAACCTCGTGACGGACACGCTGCCCGCTCTCGCTCTCGTGCGCGATCCTGCCGAGCCCGATGTCATGACTCGTCCGCCTCGCGATCCCTCGGAGGCGCTCGTGACGTGGCGGTTCGGTTTGCGCATCCTCGTCGAAGGTGTCCTGCTCGCCGCGGGCGTGCTCGGCGTCTATCTCTGGGTCGTGGCCCAGGAAGGCCCAGGACCTCGCGCCACCACGGTGGCATTCGTCGCCATCGTCCTCATCCATCCTCTCCAGGCTATGTACTGCAGGTCCGACCGGCTCGCCTGGTGGCGACTGCCGGAAAATCATCTGACCTGGCTGGCGCTGGGCCTCCTGATCGCCGTACAGTGGACCGCCGTGGAGTGGGGTCCGCTCCGCGCGTTGCTCGGCACGGTGTCACTGGGCAAGGCAGACTGGTGTGCCATCGCCATCGCCATCGTGGCTCCTGTGGCGGTGGCAGAGTTAGTGAAAGCACGCATCCACAGCCTGCCGATTCGACAGCGGTGGATGAGCGCGACGTGAAGGGAGCGATGATGGCCGCGGCGCGAAGGCGAAGGAACAGCTCACACCGGCGCGAGGGTGTCTCGCGTCGAATCGTGATCGGGATGGACGGCTCCCGGCAAGCATCTCGCGTGGTGGGGCACGTCGCGCGCTGGACGGGAGGCGGCCGTGCCACGGTGGTGCGCGTGATTGAGCCGGTCAGGCTGCCCTCGCTGGGGCTGGTACCGGCGAGCATCCGTACGAGGCTCCAGAGCGCCGCGCGGGCGGAGCTTGCGGCGCGTCTGCGGGCGGCGCGGCGTGAGGTGACGGCGGCGACGGCGCGTCTGCGGCGCGCGGGGTGGCTCGCCCGCGCGGTGGTCCGCGTGGGAGTGCCGTTGCCCCAGCTGCTCCGCACCATCCGTGAGGAGCGCGCGAATGTCCTCGCCCTGGGCGCCAGCGGCGCGGGCGGCGCGCGGCGG
>Ga0209465_10001467_pt1 | contig 10466 bp, 12 predicted proteins | sample PanSoiPlot1MoBio_FD_188321 | JGI IMG/M metagenome (GOLD analysis project Ga0209465, IMG submission 188321) | Tropical forest soil microbial communities from Panama analyzed to predict greenhouse gas emissions - Panama Soil Plot 1 MoBio (SPAdes)... | ecosystem: Environmental > Terrestrial > Soil...
TCGTGCGACGTACCAGTTCATAGTGGGCCGGGGCGGGGTCGAACCGCCACTTCGCGCTTATCAGACGCGCGTGCAGAGCCGCTACACCACCAGCCCAATTACTTCTTCAACCAGTATTCGTCAAACGCCGCCGGCATGTACTCGTGGGGCAACATCTCGTCAAAATTCGGAGCGTAGTCCCACAGCCCGGTCGCTATCAGCCGATCAACCTCCTTGGCATATTCCTGGGCAATCTGTTTACGTTCCTCCAGGTCGCGTGTGCCCCTGAACCGACAGGCCAGGCGGAAAAGCTCGCCGTTGCGGTCCACATACTTCTTACCACGGATTTCAAATTCTTCTTCTCTCATAGTGGCCCGCCGGGGAATCGAACCCCGCTCCTCAGTTTAAGAGACTGATGCTTCACCACAAAGCTTGCGGGCCATATTGTACCAACCCATCCAGTGGCCCGCCACGGTACTGCCCCGTGTTCCCTCCGTTAAGAGCGGAGTGCATCACTTTGTATGCTTGCAGGCCGTCAAGGCAGATTTTTCTCAGCCTTCGGGCATATCTTCTCGAACAGTTCCTTCTGGTGCGGCAACAACTCGATGTTGTTCTCCTTTATAATCCTCTCGATCACTTCCCGCAAGGGACGACCCGTTAGTTTGGCGTCGTCCACCGCCATGTCCAGCAGGACGTTCCAGCTTGTAATCATGGCTTCTTCTTCCTTTTGCTGGTCCGTTTGTGCGGTGCTATCGGGGCACCGGCGGTCGCCTCCGTGTCGGGCAGCTTGAACTCCTTCGGCTCCAGCCGCTCGGTTATCTCCATATTCTTGCGGTCGTAGACGATGGCCTTGCGCTTCTCCTTGTCGGCGGCTGCCTGCGCCTCATCAACCGCCTCGAACCGAACTTCGGACTCGAAAAAGTCCTTGTAACAGCAGGTGTCGGTCGGGTCTTGGAGAGCCGCCACAAAACGGGGTCCGTCCGCTGTACTGGCCATATAACCTCCTTGAGTGGGCGATGAAGGAGTCGCACCTTCGTTTCTACCATGTCACGGTAGCGTCCTTCTGTTGAACGAATCGCCCAAGGGTGAGCGACGGGGATCGAACCCGTACTTCCAGGTTCACAGCCTGGCGTGCAGAAACCACTACACTACGCTCACCGTCACTAACCAGCGAAGAACGGTTCAATCTTCGCATCGCCCCACACCTTTATGCGGTCGTCGGCGGTCACTGGTTTGTTGAAATCCTGCGGGGTTCGCAAGATAAAAGTGCCCTCCGGCATGGGCACCGGGGTGTAACTTTCCTCCAGTTCGTAGCCGACTTCCCTGGCGATCTGCTGGGCTTCCTCGCCATTCTGGGCAGTTACTTCCAGTATCATGACAACCTCCTGTGCAGTCAAGTAGGGTGTGGTGGAGTTAAACCACCGTTTCCGGCTCTAAAGTGCCGGCGTAATGACGTTATACTAACACCCTAGCACCCCCTACAGGACTCGAACCTGTGGCCTCCACGTTCGTAGCGTGGCGCTCTAAATCCGCTGAGCTAAGGGGGCATGGAACCAATCTATAAGCCCTGACGCAAGGCCGGCACATGCACCACCAGCGGCCCTTTGCCACAGCCGCATCGTATGAATACGGTTGGGCGAGGGGTTCTGGTTGCCAGCAACCGCTCACCAGAATCTCCAGCGTGTACATCGCTCCTCCAAGTCACCCGTACAGGAATTGAACCTGTTCTTCAACCTTCGCAGGGTTGCGTGCGAATCCGGCACACCCACGGGTGATTATAGCCAACTTTCGATGATGTTGTAGTCGTCCTCCTCGCTTCGGGGGATAATCTGCCGTCCTTCCGGCACGGTGGCTCGCGCCTCTTCGAGAGTTTCCGTCAAGGCCCAGACCTCGGCGGGCCGGCTCCAACCTGGCCCGATCTCGAAGCGCCGGACCACGATCTTGTCTGGATAATCCCGTGGATGATCGTAGATCGTCCACATGCTGAGGATGTCGTCCGCCATGAGTACCCCGTAGGAGATTTGCACTCCTGTCAACGGATTGAAAGCCCGTGATCCTGCTACTAGACGAACGGGGCATGGATGCCGCTGTCGGACTCGAACCGATTCTCCAGAGTGCGAGCCTGGCGTGGGATCACCCCACCCCAGCGACTTCAAAAAACAACCGCCGTACTCCCCACTTTCTATCACACCGGAGGCACCAGTTGACCGCCGACCCCTTGGCCAACGGGGTGGAAAGTAATCGCACGGTTCAGAGCAAAGCCCGCGCTCCGATGAAGGTTTCCTTGAGCCTTGTAAATTGAGAAGGGGTCGCCTTGCCCCTCCTCGTCAGGCCCCCTGGCAGGGATCGAACCTGCAACTTCCTGCGGCGTCGTGCCCGTAGCCGGCAAATCTACCGGAGTAGCATTCGTTTCGCAGCCCGTGTTGCCTCCACTCTACCGCACCGTCATGGCGATGTAAAGTGCTTACACCACAGGGAGCTTTTTGGCCGTAATACCCAATTGTCAAAGAACGTCTGGGTCCAGAGAACCCGTTTCCGTCAAGTTGGCCCTAGCGGGATTTGAACCCCTCCCCCCGCCTTCGTGTGGCGGTGTGCTACCAGGCTACACCAAGAGCCGGGGCTGGTTTTCCGTCTTAGCCCAGGACGTTGGAGTAGTTTAACGTCTTGCCCAGGACGCAGCATTTATACGGTGCTGTACCGACGCATTGCAATGCACGCTTCCACGCTGTCCTGCCCACTGGCAGGATATATGCCGGGCTAAGACAGAAAACCAGCCCTCGGCCCTTGGTTCTTCCACGCCGTCCTGCTTGCGCAGGATATAAAATCCAATGGAGCCTAGCGGACTCGAACCGCTAATTCAACTCTGCCGAAGTTGCGTGATCCCTTTTCACCAAGGCCCCTCAATCTTCACTCCAGAGACTTCCGCCACCAAATGGTCGCCGTGATACACATTCCCTCCCAACCCTGGGATGTTGCACCCGTTACCCAACTCGACAAGCAGGTGGCATAGCAGGTTCACGTCATTTACATCAACTTCCAACTCCGCGTCCACCCAGATGTACCCGTCCGGGTGCCACTCATTTTTTTGCGTATGGTCCACCCACTCCCAAGTCTTCACCTTCAGCACCGAACCCAGCTTCTCCCCTTCCGGGATATACGCCTCGCCAAGTCGCGCCGGCAGGTCGCCATTGTCGCCCGCCGTGATTGGGCATCCTGGGCCGGGCACATTACAGCCGTTGTTTTCGATCAACTCGCGGAGCAGCCCTCGATCTATGCACGGGTCGAGGGTAAGCCGTATTGTCGTTCGCATAGTGCTATCCTGGTGGGAGTCGAACCCACTCCTCCGGCGTATAATGCCAGCGTGCTATCCGCCACACTCCAGGTGCAACCAGGCTGGTTGTAACGAACTTAGCCCAGGTCGGGGCTGGTTTTCCACTTAGCCCAGGTGGTGCTTATCAGGCAGTACCCCGGAAGGGAGTCGCACCCTCCTACCCACGTTGAGAGCGTGGTGGCCTCACTCGAAGCCGACCGGGGCATACAGTGGAGCCAGAGAGTTCCGCCCTCTCCCGCCGTGCTTGCAAGGCACAGGTCCGACCTATCGGTGGCCCCGTTTCTCCTTCACAAAATATCCGTAGAACGTATCCACTCCTTCATGCACTTGGCCTTTGTCGTCCACGATAGTGGCTTCCAGCTTGAGGCCGGCTTTTTGAAAAGCTGCCTCGGCGGCTTTCTTGGATCGGAACGACATCTCCGCGAAACAACACCCGCAACTCAGTTGCGCCACGAACTTCATCAAATGACTCTGCTCCCTTCCTCTATCTCGGCGTGACAGTTGGAGCAAACCAGCACGCATTTCTTGGCCTCAGCCAGCATCCGTTCCCACGACCTGCACACGCCATATTCCGAGATCGAGAATTCCTTGGTGGCAGGATCGCGGTGGTGAAAGTGCATCGCCCATTTGGACCGTGCGTACCCACAAAGTTCGCACCGGCCACCAAAATGTTCGACCAATTTATCCTTCCGTTTCCTCCTGTTATTCGACACCGCCTCGCTGCGGCACTTCTTACAACGAAAATAACCTCGTCGTTCGAGAACGTGTTCAGTCGCTCCGTGTTTCCTGCATGTTCGTATTTGGTTTGGCATAACCTAATATAGTTAAGCCAGACCAAATATTTCTTGAAGCTCCTCCCCCTGGAATCGCACCAGGACCATCCGGTTAACAGCCGGACGCACTACTATTGTGCTAGGGAGGAATAAGTAGCCCCGTAGGGAATCGCACCCTCTTCTCCAGCTTAAAAGGCTGGACCTCATCTGGCTAAAGGTTTCGGGGCCGTATTTTGGCGGACCCCGCCGCGTTTATAACGAACCATGACGATCTCCTTTCTTGTTAAGAACCACAGTAGCCCGTAGGGGAGTCGAACCCCTGTTTCTGGCTTGAAAGACCAGCTTCCTGACCGCTAGAAGAACGGGCCAAACAGGCAGGAGAAATAAGCGATAAAGGTGTTTTTCTTAACCTTAGAAGTAACCCTTACCTGCACCATCCTGCCAAGCGAGCGGGTTGGAATCGAACCAACGTACCGGCTTTAGCGCCGGCGTCCTGACCACTAGACGACCGCCTTCGGCACCAGCGTCCCGGTGCCTAGCCATTTTTCCCTGGTCGTCACCAAGGAAAGCTGCCCCCCAGGGATTCGCACCCCGATAGACAGGTTCAAAGCCTGTCGTCCTACTATTAGACGAGAGGGCAAAATATGCAGGAGAAATAATCGGCGTGGGTGTTTTTTAGGTTAAAAGCCTGAAGTAACCCACATCTGCACCATCCTGCGTTTATTTTGTCCTGCGGACGCAGATATAAAAAAGCCTGAACTAACCCACATCTGCACCATCCTGCCTTTCACGCTGTCCGCGTCCACAGGACAAGCTGCCGAGCAGGGAGTCGAACCCCAACCTACACGTTCAGAGCGTGGCGTGCTACCGCTACACCACTCGGCAATTCGCTGGTTTTTATAAGGACCAGCAACCTTCACCCAAGGTTCACTCAAAGCAGCGCCGGGAGGACTCGAACCTCCAACCTTCAGCCTCTAAGGCTGAAATGCTACCGTGGATTAGCACGGGGGCCACTTCCCACCGCCTATAGCATGAGTTGGGTAGCTCCAGCTATATCTGGCGTTACACCACAGCACTATATTTCCGCAACGAGCGGAAGCTGCCAGGGAGGGAATCGAACCCCCATCGTCTCGTTAACAGCGAGCCGCACTACCATTGTGCTACCCGGCAGTAAGGGGCGGGCCACCATGCTGGACTTATAGCCTAAGCTATCGCAATAGCCCGCCGATCTTTTTTGGTGATCCAGTCCGGTGATTAAGCTTGCCTGGACATCCTTTCAAAGTCGGGGAAGTGGGATTTGAACCCACGCATCTCCTGCTTCCAAGGCAGGCGAGGACTCCAAGCTCCTCCATTCCCCGGTCAGGGAGGGCGGATTTGAACCGCCGTTCTTCAGGTTCCCGACCTGACGACCACTCCAGGCTGGTCCACTCCCTGTTACCACTCCAATTCCGAAACAAATGGCAGTCACGGAATGCCTTCAGGTTTATAGAGTCGGGGTGGCAGGATTTGAACCTGCGTTCTCCTCCGTCCGAGGGAGGCGTCCACTCCAAACTGGACCACACCCCGAAGCGGTCACGACGAGAGTTGAACTCGCTCTTCTACCTTGACAGGGTAGCGTGCTAAACCGTTACACTACGCGACCAGGGTGCCCGATGGGACTCGAACCCACTGACTCCTGGCTCACAACCAGGCCCCTCGACCACTTCGGGATCGGGCACAGAATCGGCGGGAGGAGTCGAACCCCTTACCACAGAGTTTGCAGCCCTGCTCCCCACCACGGGGAATTAGGTGCCGCCGACCTTTCTTACTTACCAAATTGTCAAAGAACCAACAAAAAAACCCACCCAGGTATGACCTGGGTGGGTATGCGAGTGTTTCGCGTTACCGGCCCAGGTCTTTCAAACCTGAGCCGGGTACTTGGGTACGCTTACGGCTCAGGGTGCATGGGGGTATTATCCCCATGACGACGTTCGGCGGCGGGCTTAATGCACGCCACGCACGTCGGGGCGCACGGCTGCTGTTGCTGCCGCCAGCCCTGCTGAACCGATTTATGACCCAAGTACGACACGGTGATGTCTCCTGTTACCCGGTGAAGCCCCTGTTGGCCTCAACCGGGAGGAGCCAGGTTGCCCTGGCCTTGCAAGTTTCGTTCGCGGGAACCACTCCCGCTTCTATATAGACCCCTGAACCGCAGAACGGTTCACGTTTTTTCAAAAAAAACAGGTGAGGCCCTTTCGCGCCGACCACTCTTTCGAGTTGCCCTTCCCCCTTTCGGGGTCGGGGCCTTTCGCCTCGTCGTCCTGTTTTGAGCAGGTCCGACTTCGGCGTGGTTCGGCTTGCGATTAGCGGGCCTCACCTGTTTCTACGGCATCGGCTTGTGTTAGCCTGGGCCTTGGTCTGTCGTTTCCGAAGCCTTGGCCGACAGGCGTTCCTCTGCCGCAGAAATTGCCGGGGGCAGAATTGCACTGCCGTCTCCAGGTTATCTTGATGGCTGTCAGGCCAAAGAGCCTGGTAAGGTAACTACTCCTCCACCCGGCGATCTGTCTGGCAATCGCTTGCCATGATCGTATAGTAGTGTAGCTGCCTCGAATTGTCAACGCCTTTTTCCAAGATTTTTTGATTTGGTCCTCTGGAACCGGGGCTGAGGACACTGCTATAATGTACTCATGAACACCAAAGCGCGAGGCGAGGTTTCCGAAGCTGTTGTCCTCGCTCATCTTACGAAGAAGGGCGTGGCGGTCAGCCTGCCCTTCGGGAACAACCAACGCTACGACATGATACTGGATGAGGAGGGCCGGCTGGTCAAGGCCCAGGTCAAAACTGGCTGGATTTTTCGGGGTGCCCTGGTCTTCGCGGTGTCCAGCAAGAACGGATTCACCGGGAAACGGCGGGCCTACCACGGTGACATCGACATCTTCCTGGTCTACTCACCGGAACTGGAAAAGGTGTACCGGGTGCCCCTGGATGTCGTGGGAAAAACGCAGATGCACCTGCGAGTTGAGGAGCCGAAGCCGGGCGCTGCCGTCCACGACATTAAGTGGGCCAAGGATTTTGAGATGTGAGAGAAAGAACCCCAGGGTGCCCGCCGGAGAACGGAAACACCCTGGGACGCAGGAGGTTACATGCCCGCCTTACGGGCGCGCTTGGTCATTTCCTCCTTGGACACGTCTTCCTGGTGGGTGGCGATGTGCCAGATGTGGCCGAACGGGTCCGCGATCAGGGACCAGCGATCCCCCCAGAACTGGTTGGTCGGCTTCTCCAGGCTGGTAGCGCCGGCCTGGCAGCACTTCTTGTAGAGGGCGTCACAGTCCTCGCACTGGAAGTACAAGCTGACCGGGGTGCCGCCGAGGGTCTGGGGGCTTTGGTTCTTGTCCCCCATCTCGTCGCAGATGTACAGGACTGAGGGGTTGTCGTCGCCCACCTGGATTTCGGCGTGCATGATCTTGCCGGCGAACTGGCCCTCCTGGGCCTTGTACGGCTCGCCCAGCACCTTCGCGCCCAGCACGTCTTTGTACCACTGGACAGCCTTCTCCGCGTTCTTGCACACCAAGTAGGGCGTGCAAGCCCGGATGTGCTTGGCCGTCGTCGCCTTGTCTGCCATCTTCGATCCTCCTGAAAAAGTGGGGTGATGGGGGCAGGGAAAAGACTAGCAAGACTTCCTGTTTTTGGCAAGAAAAAAACCCAGCCCCGGCGATGATGCACCGGGGCTGGGTTAGTTTAGCGTTACAGCACGGAGGCCAGGTCGCCCCACACGCCGTTATCCTTGTGCTTCGCAGCCAAGGCGGCGATGAGTTCGGACCACTCGCTGGACCATGCCGGGGACTGCTTCAGGGCCAGCCCCAGGGCGAGTCCATTCCCCTTGGACCCCATGCCGGCGAAGACGGCATCGGTCGGGGACATGACGCTGGCAGCGCGGAGCGGCGAGCCACCGCCACTGCTCAGGGGCACGCCGTTGTTGTCCACCGGGACGGGGTTGCCGTTCTCGTCCAACGGGACGCAGATCAGACCCAGGGCGGTATTCGCGTCCGACTGGAACAGAACTTCCCGGCGTGGAGCCGAGACTTTTGAAAATATTGGCCCAATCGTCGGGCGCGGGGTTGAGCGCTGGGCTGACCCCCGTGCCCGTGCCCGGCGTATTGTCGATGGCGTTGCCGTCGATCTCGAAGATGCCGGTGGTGAGGCTGGGCGTCACCCGGTCCTCCAGAATCTCCAGGCGGGGCCGGCACCGGGTGCGCTGAGCCGGCTTGACCTGACGGTAACTGCGGCGAATCTTGACCATCATGCGACTCCTCAGAAAAGAAAATTGGTTCCAACTCCAATGTTAGAACCGGCGTGATGTCCACCACGCCAGGTGAGGAGTTTAGCAAGTAGTTCTACGGTGTCAACCTCATTTTCGCAGGCAACAATTTCCAGCCGTGCATCTGAACCACCTTATAAGAATCGCCCTGGGGGCGGCACGTCCCCTCTACCAAATCCCAACCCCCAAAATTCACAAGTTCCTCACACACAAGGTTAACGTAATGTCCGGTCTTATAACCGATGGTGATAAAAGTGATTTCCCGCCCGCCGACCGTGTGATGTCTGCCGGTGGCGATAAGGCCGCGAAATCGCTGGCCGTCGAAGTAGCAATCCGGCATGAAACGGTTGCTTATCCAGTAGTGTCGCTTATGGAACTGCTGCCAGCCATCACCCTGCACCTTGTCGGGCTTGAGGTTGGTGAGCAGGTCGTTTTCCAGTTGCCAGTGCCCCGGCGGGCCGAAATTTGCAAATTTCAGCCCCTCGTACTTCGCCTCCTGCACATGCACCCACGGCTCATACATGCTGGCGGCGTGGTTCAAGGCCGCGAGCCAAAATTTGTGTCGCTGGCGGGTCTTCTCATAGGCCAATGCCCAGACCAGATAGCCGTAGGCCGTCGCATGGGCCTTGCAGAAGCTATAAAGCGAGTAGTAAGATAGCTCCTTGACCATCTTGGGCCAGTCGGGGACATGCCGAATGCGCTGGCTGAATTCCTTGATTCTGACCTCATCCTCCTTGGCGAAGCCACGTCGATAATATTCGGCCTCACTCTCGCTGCAACCAAGCAAGGTCTGGATCAGCAAGATACCGTCCTCGTCGTAGATCAGGTGGCCCTGGAGGGTGCCAGTTTTTCGCCACGTCTCCAGGGCGTCGAGCTTCCTGCCGTCCGCAGAGGGAACGGGGCGGATGAGGGCCAGGGCGGCGACGACATCCGAACGGCGGCGGACGTTGAGGGCACCGCACAGTTTTCGCTGGGCGGGGGACTCTGCGAAGGTAACGCCCCAGGTATCACCCTCAATGAAAAGGCGCGAGGTATCGTCGTCTTCTTCCGGGTAGTCGGGGAGGGGTCTGCTGGCCAACTCGGTCCACTGTGCCAGGCCCCGGTTGCACAGCAGGTCGATCTTGTGGAGGCCAGCGCTTTCCACGTCGTCCTTGTCGAGCTTGATGTGGTCGTCTTTTATTTTCAGGTCGTCGGGAACGGGGCCGTCGAAGATGATGATGCCCCCGCAGTGCAGGGCGTTGAGCCGCACCTGGCCTTCGAGTTCTTCGGCCCTTTTCAAAATCGACTCGGCGGCGGCACCGGCGATCTTGGCCAGATCGAATCCGCGCGGCAAGAAGCAGTGGTGGCCATGTTCGCGGAGGGCCTGGCGGATGGCTGAGTCGCGGCGGTAGCGAATCTTGGTGGAGATGCGGGCGACCCGGCCAGGGTACTTTTTCTTGACCCGCTCGATTACTTCGTCGCGGCGGTTATAGGGGAAGTCGATGTCGATGTCCGGCAAGTCCTGGCGGCGCTCGTGCATGAACCGTGCCAAGCAGAACTGATGCTGGATGGGGTCGAAATCGGTAATGCCCATCAGATAGCAGACCAGGCTGCTGCCGGCGGAACCGCGAGTGATGTGGGGGATGTCTTCGGCCAGGTCGAGGATTTCGCGGACCTGGGTGAAGACGTTTTCAAATCCGAAGCGCTGAATAAGACTTAGCTCGTCGGCCAAGCGTCTTTCGTATTCGCTCCCAGACGGGATCGGACGGCGGAAGGACAACATCGGAGGGGGCCTTTGCCACGGTGCGCTCTAGTTCTTGGAGGACGTGGGCCAGGCGGTCATCCAGCGCCCTCCGCACCCACTCATGGTAGCTCATCATTGCGTGTTCTTCCAGAATTTTCGGGCGTGGTGCTTCTGCCGGGCCTTGAAACTGGCCTTGATTGCCTCGGCGTCACGCGGGATCACGAACAAGTTCCCCCACGCCTTGGTGTTCGCCTGCTTGTTATAGGCGTCGTTCATATTCTCATCCCGCCACTGCTCGTAACTTTTCATCCTCCATCTCCTTCAAGTCTTTTTCGACCTGCTTTTTGGTATCGGAAAGGGTTT